>Ga0157379_10001255_pt1 | contig 20593 bp, 16 predicted proteins | sample S25metaG_FD_121802 | JGI IMG/M metagenome (GOLD analysis project Ga0157379, IMG submission 121802) | Switchgrass rhizosphere microbial communities from Kellogg Biological Station, Michigan, USA - S2-5 metaG | ecosystem: Host-associated > Plants > Roots > Rhizosphere > Soil | place: USA... | reverse complement strand
GGGCCTGGGTGGAGTCCGGGTCAGGGAACATGCCCGCCGCGACCCCGGCCAGCTCGTCCAGCCGGCCCAGGGCGGACATCAGCTCCCAGCCCTGGTCCGTGCGGACGTCGTCGGCGCCCGGATCGCCGCACTCCCGGCCCGCCGCGCCGGCCTCCCCGATCAGCCGTTCCGCCTCGGCGAACTGGCCGCCGAGCAGCGCGATCATGGCCCGGCGGGCGAGCGCGGCGTAGCGCAGGCGCGGCTCGGGCGCGGTCCCGGCCAGGTCGAGGAACCCGGACAGCTCGGCCCGGAACGCCGGGTCGGCCAGCTCCAGCAGGTCGGTGGCGATCAGCAGCCGGGCCTCGGCGAGCAGTTCCTGGTCCCCGGCCTCGCGGGCACAGTCGGCCGCGGCGACCGCGATAGCCCGGCGGTCCGCCGGGTTGCCCGGCTGCCAGTGGGCGTTGTGCTGGGCGATCCGGCAGCTGGCCACCAGCCGCGGATCCCCGGCCGCCCGGGCCGCGGCCACCGCTCCGTCGGCCAGCCCGGCCGCCCGGGGCAGGTCGATCTGGTGCCAGGCCAGCACCCGGGCCAGTCCCGCCATCACGCGAGCCCGCAGCGCTCCCCCAGCCCGGCCGGGCCCGCCAGGGTCCTGGCCGGGTACCGCACCCGCCCCGGCGTCTCCGCTCGCGGCGCGTCCTCGCCCGCCCTTGGCAGCACCGCGCGGGGTGGCATCGTCCGGGATGGCACCGTTCGGGGCGGCACCATCCGGCTGGGCACCGGTGGACCCGGGATCGGGCTGTTCCGCCGTGGCCTGTGCCGCGGCCCGGCCCGCATCGCTCAGGGCCCCGGTCGCGGACTCGCCCTCGGCCTGGCTATCGGGGAGGGCGGCCAGGGCTTCGGTGAGGACAGCGATGATCTCATCGGGAGGCCACCAGGCGCGGGTGCCGATGGCCTGCAGGCCGAGGGCGGCGCGGGCCAGGGCGGGTGCGTCCTGCTGGCGGCGGGCCAGGCCGGCCGCGCGGCGGAAGGCGTCGCCCGCGGCGGTCAGGTCACCGGCCCGGCCGCGGGCTTCGGCCAGGTCGAGGAGCGTGGCGGTCAGGGCGGGCCCTGGCGGTGCCGCCGACACCGCGGTCAGCGCAGCTTCCCAGTGCCGGACCGCTTCCTCGTAGGCGAGCTGCCCGGCGGCTTCCCTGGCCGCCGCGGCGCAGTACCGGAACGTATCCGCGCTGTGCGGGTCGGCCTGGCTGAAGTGCCTGGCCAGCTCGGCCAGCGGCACGTCGGCGCCGGCCGCCCGGCGGGCGGCGAGCACGGCGCCGGCCTGGCCGTGCAGCCGCGCCCGGTCCTGGGCGGCCAGCTGGCGGTAGGCGTACTCGCGGAAGAGGTCGTGCGCGAACCGGAAGAACTGCACCCCCGGCGCGGCCGGGATCGCTGGCGCCATCGCGCCCTCCAAGACCACACCAGCCCCGGGCGCAGCATCCGCCCCGGCCCTCTCCGCGGCGGTCACAAGGCGCGCGGCGGCTGCTTCGGCCAGTGCGGTCGCCGTCTCGGCCACCGGCCGACCGGCCACCTCGGCGAGCAGGCCCGCGGAGAAGGGCTGGCCCACGACCGCGGCCAGGCCGAGCACCTCCACCGCGTCCGCCGGCAGCCCGGCGAACCGGTCGGCCAGTGCCTCGCTCACCCCCGGCGGCAGCCCGGCCTGGCCGGTGGCCAGCAGCCAGGACACCTGCTGCACGTAGAACGGGTTGCCGCCGGTGCGCCGGTGCACCTGGGGCCCGGCGGAGCCGGCCAGCGGCTGGCCGGCCACCCGGGCGACCAGCCGGGCGACGTCGGCGGCCGCCAGCCCGGTCAGCGGCAGCACCCGGCCGCGGGCCGAGACCCTGATCAGCGCCGCGCCCGGCGCTGGGCTCACGTCCCGGTAGGCCCCGATGACGGCAGCCGACCCGGCCCGCAGCCTCCGTATAAAGAAATCAAGGAAAAGCAGCGACGCTTCGTCCGCCCACTGAAGATCGTCAAGCAGGATCAGGTCGGGCTGGATCCGGGACTCGGCCAGCAGCGCCGCCGTGACCAGGTCGAAGAGCCGGAACCTGGCCGCCACCGCCTGCGCGTCCGGCTCCGGCAGGACGCCGTGGCCAAGCCCGGACTGCACTTGCTCCCAGGCCTGCGGGCACAGTTCCCTGGCCACCTGCGCCCACGGCCAGTAGGCCGGCGCGCTGTCGTCCGGGCCGCAGAAACCCCAGGCCACCCGGATCCCGCGGGATTCGGCGTACCTGGCCGCCTCGCTGAGCATGGTGGTCTTGCCGATGCCGGCTTCCCCGGTGAGCAGGATGAGCTCGCCCCGCCCGGTGACCGCCTCCTCGGCGGCAAAGCGCAGCTGGGCCAGCACGTCGTCGCGCCCCACCGGCCCTCCGCCGCCGGGCAGGCCGGCCAGATCAGCGTCCGGCCGGGCGGCGGCTTTCCTGGGGGCCACGGTGCAACGCTATGCCTGCCGGAGCGACCGCTGTCCAGTCCTGGCCCGGGCGTCGCCGCGCCGGGGGCCAGAACGGGACCTGGCCGGGATCAGTGGCCGGGCACGAAGAAGTGCTGCGCCGTGTTCTGGGCGGTGCAGTGGTAGAGCTGCAGCACGGCACCGTCGGACCCGGAGCCGTTCGCCACATCCAGGCAGGCCGACCCGCCGTTCTGCAGCGCCCGCAGGTTCATCAGCTGCCGCGCGCCGCCCAGGGAGTCGCCCAGCACCCACAGCATCGTCGTGCTGTTGCCGCAGGTCCACTGCTGGACCGGGGACCAGTCGCGGGTCTTGCCGTCCCGGTCGTCCAGGCACTGGTGACTCTGCCAGTTGACGATGTGGTAGGCCGTCCGGGTAGAGGGGAACACGTACACGTCGGCGACCGGGACGATGCCCCAGACCGGTATCACCGACGGCGAGGGCTGGCAGGTGAACTGCTCGATGCCGAGGCCGTTGACCGCGTAGTTGCCGTCCGGCCCCGGGACCGGCTCGATGCACTTACCGCTGCCGAAGTTCGTGACGTGGCCAGCCGGGCAGATGATGCGGCATGGGGTGAAGGCCAGGCTCACGGCTGACGCCGGGGCCGTGGTAACCGCCTCGGCCGCGCCGGCCGGGCCGGCGGCAGCGCTGAGTGCGGTGCCCGCGGCGACCATCAGTCCGGCCACCGCGAAGATCAATCTTTTGGGTGTACGCATAGCAGGCTCCCGTTACTGCTAAGCGCCCGCGCCGGTCAGTGGCGGCTGGCGAAGTCCGCTGGGCTGCCGGTGAGCGACGGGCCCGCGGCCTGCTAGCACGAGCTACTGGAGTAGGGCCGTGTTCGGCCCTACTCCAGCTAACGGTTTTCCGGCCGCTGCGCGTTCACCCAAAGGTCAGGTCACGAAGAAATGCTGCGCCGCGTCCCCGTCCATGCAGTGGTACAGCTGCAGGACCCCGCCGTCGTCCACGGAGCCGTGGGCCACGTCCAGGCAGGTCGATCCGCCGTTCTGGATCGCCCGCAGGTTCAGCAGCTGCGCCGCGCCATCCTGGAAGCTGCCCAGCGCCCACAGCATGGTGGTGCTGGTGTCGTTGCAGGTCCACTGCTGGACCGGGGACCAGTCGCGGGTCTTGCCGTCCCGGTCGTCCAGGCACTGCCCGGTGCCCTGGTTGATCATGTGGTAGACGGGCACGTACTGGCCGGCGATCGGGTAATAGCCGACGGCCCACATGACCCAGGACTGGTAGCGGTTCTGGTTATCGCAGGTGAACTGCTGGATGGGGAGGCCGGCGTACGTGATGACGCCGTCCGGGCCCGGGACCGGCGCGGCGCACTTACCGCTGCCGAGGTTGCGGATTGCCACCACACTCACCCCTGGCACCGAGGCGCCGGCCGGGGGAGCCGTAGCCAGCACCCCTCCGGCGGCCGTCAGCAGGCCGGCCAGAGTCATGATCATCCGCATCGATGGCCGCATAGCAACGCTCCTTGCTCCGGAGAGAGGGTCGCTCGCGCCCGTCTGCACCAGCCGGTGCTGGTGGAGAACGAAGAAGCCGGTGAACGGCAATGACCCTGGCTATGCAGCGCACGAACGACTGACAGGCCGGGGTCTGGCCCCATCAGCAGAACGGATCACCGGCCGGGCGGGTTCAGGCCCGGTCAGCCGGGCTCCCCCGGCTGCCGCGGCTCCTGGTCTTGCTCCCAGGCCAGCACCTGGTCGCGGTACGCCCGGGCGGCCGCGCGCAGCTCGAACTCGGGGTCCATCCCCGCTTGCCGGGCCCTGGCCACCAGCGCGAACAGCTCGGCGCCGATATCGCTCACGCCCGGTTCCGCGCCGTCCAGCGCACCAGGCGCCCCGGCCCGCTCGGCCCGGCGCTGCAGCTGCGCGGCCAGCGCCAGGGCGGGCTGGCCCAGCGCCACCCCATCAAGCACCGACGCGGCAGCACCGCCCGCCGCGGCCCGCGAAGCCTTCTCGGCCCGTTCCGCGGCCTTGATCGTCTCCCAGTTGACCGACACCTCGTCCGCGCCGGCCACGGCCACGTCGCTGAACACGTGCGGATGCCGCCGGATCAGCTTGGCGACAATGCCGTCGGCCACGTCGTCGATCGTCCAGCCGGTGCCGTCGGTCCGCTCCGCAGCCAGCCGGGCGTGGAACACGACCTGCAGCAGCACGTCACCGAGTTCCTCACGGAGCGCCGCCAGATCCCCGCGTTCCAGCGCGTCCAGCGCCTCGTAGCACTCCTCCAGGAGGTACGGCGCGAGCGAGGAATGCGTCTGCCGCCGGTCCCACGGGCACTCCCGCCGCAGCCGGTCCATCACCGCGACCAGCTCGAGCACCTGCGCGCCGGCCACCCCGTCCGGGCTGGCCGGCGCCTTGTCAGCGGTCAAACGCACATCCTCAGCAATTCGGCGTCAGCTGAACGGACGACGACGGGCTGGGCGACGGCGAGGGGCTGGCGTCCCCGGACAGCGTGGACGGCAGGGGGATCACCGAGATCTGCGTGTAGTCCAGCTGGCCGTACTGCGGGCTGACCCGGATGTTCAGCGCCTTCGCGGCCCGGCACTGATACCCGTTGAACTCGTCGGTAATGGCCTGCCGCCCGCTGGTGGTGCCGGGATCCTTGCCGCCGTCCAGCCGGTTGACCAGCGTGGTCTGGATGAACTGATACCGGGCCAGGTCACCGAGCAGGTCCGGCGGCAGGCCGTTTTCCACCGCCAGCGCGCGCAGCGGCACCGGGGCGCCGGTGGTCGTCGACGACTGAGCGTTCCTATTGATCGCCTGCAGTTCCGCCTGCTGCTGCCCGGGGGTCACGGTGATCCCGTTCCGCGCGGCCATCTCGTCCCCCACCTGGAACCTGATCAGCCAGGACAGCACCTGCTGCGGCATCTGCGACACCTCGTACTGCAGCTGAATCTGGTCCTTGTACTTCTGGTAGTTCTTGTTGAGGTTGGCCACCTGGGCAGACAGCGTCGACGCGGAGATCCGGTCGGTGCTCATCACCGCCGCGGCGCCCAGCTTGACCTGCCCGCCGCAGGCGGTCAGCACGGCGCCGGCCGCCAGCGCGGCAGCCACCATCTTTACCGGGGTGCGGAGCACGACGACGTCCTTCCTCAGGTGTCCGATGCGCGTGACGGTAGCCCGCCGAACACTGCCTCCACGAGTTCCTCACACCAGGCCAGCAGCTCGGCGTCGCGGAGCGACCGGGCCCCGATCGCCGTGACGCCCGCGCCACGGTCCCCGGCGGGCTGTGCCTTGGGCACTGGTACGAGCATGGTACGCACCGCGGATTTGAGTATCGTCCTCGGGTACAGCTGCTGCACCCGGACCTGCCGCGACTCTGGCAGCTCGGCCGGCGCAAACCGGATGTGGTTGCCCTGCAGGGTGATGTCGGTCAGCCCGGCGTGCCGGGCCTTGGACCGCAGCCGGGCCACCGCCAGCAGGTTGATCACCGGCTCCGGCGGCGGGCCGTACCGGTCGGTGAGCTCGGCCAGCACCGCGGCCAGGTCATCGGGGGTGTCGATGGCCGCGATCCGGGTGTAGGCCTCCAGCCGGAGCCGCTCACCGGGCACGTACGGGTGCGGGATGTGCGCGTCAACCGGCAGCTCGATGCGCACCTCGGGACGCTCCGCCGGGCCCTCGCCCTTCAGCTCGCTGACCGCCTCGCCGATCATCCGCACGTACAGGTCGAAGCCGACCCCGGCGATGTGCCCGGACTGCTCGCCGCCGAGCAGGTTCCCGGCCCCGCGGATCTCCAGGTCCTTCAGCGCCACGTACATGCCCGCGCCCATCTCGGTGTGCTGCGCCACGGTGGCCAGCCGCTCGTGCGCGGTCTCGCTGAGCGGCTTCTCCGGCGGGTACAGGAAGTAGGTGTAACCGCGCTCCCGGCCGCGGCCGACCCGGCCGCGCAGCTGGTGCAGCTGCGACAGGCCGTACGCGTCGGACCGGTCCACCAGCAGCGTGTTCGCGTTCGGGATGTCAAGACCGGACTCCACAATCGTGGTGGACACCAGGACGTCGAAGTTCTTGTCCCAGAAGTCGACCATGATCTTTTCCAGCGTGTGCTCGTTCATCTGCCCGTGCGCCACGGCGATCTTGGCCTCGGGGACCAGTTCGCCCAGCCGGGCCGCGACCTTGTTGATCGACGCCACCCGGTTGTGCACGAAGAACACCTGGCCGTCACGGAGCAGCTCGCGCCTGATCGCCGCGGCGATCTGCTTCTCCTCGTACGGGCCGACGAAGGTCAGCACCGGGTGCCGTTCCTCCGGCGGGGTGAGGATCGTGGACATCTCCCGGATCCCGGCCACGCCCATCTCCAGCGTCCGCGGGATCGGGGTGGCGGACATGGCCAGAACGTCCACCTCGGTGCGCAGTCGCTTGAGGTACTCCTTGTGCTCGACCCCGAACCGCTGCTCCTCGTCGATGATGACCAGGCCGAGCCGGGCGAACCTGGTCTCCGGGGACAGCAGCCGGTGCGTCCCGATCACCACGTCCACGGTCCCGTCGGCCAGGCCGGCCAGCGTCTCGGAGACCTCCCCCGCGGACTGGAACCGCGACAGGGCCCGGACCTCCACCGGGAACGGTGCGTACCGCTCACTGAACGTGGCCATGTGCTGCTGGACCAGCAGGGTGGTCGGGCACAGCACGGCGACCTGCCGCCCGTCCTGGACCGCCTTGAACGCGGCGCGGACCGCGATCTCGGTCTTGCCGTAGCCGACGTCGCCGCAGATCAGCCGGTCCATCGGGACCGCCTTCTCCATGTCCCGCTTGACCTCGTCGATGGCCTCGAGCTGGTCCGGCGTCTCGATGTACGGGAACGCGTCCTCCAGCTCGCGCTGCCACGGGGTATCCGGGCCGAACGCGTGACCGGGCGTCGCGGTCCGTGCCGAGTACAGCCGGATCAGCTCGGCGGCGATCTCCCTGACCGCCTTGCGGGCCCGGCCCTTGGTCTTGGCCCAGTCCGCGCCGCCGAGCCGGTGCAGGGCCGGCGCCTCGCCGCCGACGTACCTGGTCACCTCGTCCAGCTGGTCGGTGGGCAGGTAGAGCCGGTCCGGCGGATGCCCGCGCTTGCCCGGCGCGTACTCGATGACCAGGTACTCCCGGGTCGCGCCCTGCACGGTCCGGCTGGTCATCTCCACGTACCGGCCCACGCCGTGCTGCTCGTGCACGATGTAGTCGCCCGTGTTGAGCTGCAGTGGGTCGATGCCGCCGCGACGGCGGCTGGGCATCCGCTGGCCGTCCCTGGCCCCGGTCCGCTGGCCTGCCATGTCGCTCTCGGTGAGCACCGCCAGCCGCAGCCCGGGCCAGACGAACCCGTGCTCCAGCAGGCCCGTCGCCACCTGCGCCAGCCCGGCCTCCGGCGGGCCCTCCAGGTCCCCGGTCCTGACCGCCAGCTCCTCGCCGCGCAGCAGCTCGGCGAGACGCTGCGCCGGGCCGTGGCCCTCGGTGACCAGGACGACCCGCCACTGGTCGCGGAGCCAGGACCGGACGTCGGCGGTCACCTTCCTGGTATTGCCGCGGTAGGCCTCCGCGGGACTTGCCTGGATGCTGTACGCAATCCGGCCGGCTGGTTCGTCGTCCGGACCGGCCGCAACCGCGTCGGCGGGGCTGACCGGGACGCCCTTCCAGCTGAGGTCCGGCTCCTCCTCCGGCCCCTGCGTGCCGAACGGCGCGATCGTCCACCACGGCAGCCCCAGCGCGTCGGCTGCCGCGCGGACCTCGGTGATCGGCCGGAACACCGCCGCGCCCAGGTCGATCGGCACGTCCCCGCCGGCCGCCGCGGTGCCCCAGGACGCCTCCAGGAACTCCTGGCTGGTCTGCACCAGGTCCGCGGCGCGGGCCCGGATCCGCTCCGGGTCGCAGACCAGCACGCAGCCGCCCGGGGGCACGTAATCGAGCAGCAGGTCCATCCGGTCAGCCAGCACCGGGGCGAACGACTCCATGCCCTCGACGCTGATCCCGTCGGCCAGCTTGCCCAGGATCTCGGACAGGCCCGGGTGCTCCGCGGCCAGTTCCTTGGCCCGCTCCCGGACCGTGGGGGTGAGCAGCAGTTCCCGGCACGGCGGCGCCCACAGCCCGGCCGGGGCGGCGGACAGGCTGCGCTGGTCAGCGACCTTGAAGTAGCGGCACTCCTCGACCGTGTCGCCCCAGAACTCGATCCGGACCGGGTGCTCCTCGGTGGGCGGGAAGACGTCGAGGATGCCGCCGCGGATGGCGACGTCGCCGCGCTTCTCCACCAGCTCGGTGCGCGCGTATCCGATCTCGACCAGCCGGGTGATGACCTCTTCCAGGTCCGCGGTGTCGCCGGGGTGCAGGGTGACCGGCTCGAGCAGGCCGAGCCCGCCGACGATCGGCTGCAGCAGCCCGCGGACGGGGGTGGCCACGATGGACAGCGGCCCGGACCGCGGGTCGCCGTCGGTGGCCGGCCGGGCCAGCCGGCGCAGCACCGCGATCCGCTGGCCCGAGGTGTCCGAGCGGGGCGACAGCCGCTCGTGCGGCAGCGTCTCCCAGGGCGGGAAGTACGCGGCGCGCTCGGCGGGCAGCAGCGAGCCCAGCGCCGCGGTCAGGTCCTCGGCCTCCCGCGCGGTCGCGGTCACCGCAAGCACGAACCGGCCGCCCGCCTGGCCGTCTGGCTGGCCGTCCGCCGGGGCGTCCGGGCCGGCCAGCCCGGCCCCGGCCAGCCCAGCGCCGGTGAGCGCGGCGGCCAGCAACGGGCGCAGCGCGGGCGGCCCGACCAGGTCGGCCCCGGACAGCGAACCCGGCGGGCCGGGCGGGCCCGGGGGCAGGCTGAGGGCGCGCGTCAGCGCTAGATCGTCGGATAGAGGTGAAAGCAGACCGCTGAGACTCATTACATCCCTGGAAGAAGGCAGCATGAGGTGCCCGCGCCCAGCGGGAGGCGGCCCGTCTGCGCCGCACACGGCCCGCCAAAGCCAGGTCCGGGATTGCTCTCCATTCTACCGTCCGCCCTGCCCCGGTACGCCTGCCCGGGTGCGCCTGCCCCGGGCGCCTGACCCCGGCCCGCCTGTTCTGGGCGCTCTTGATCAACGTTTCTTAATCAACATTCATTGATTAAGGTTCCTTGATTAAGAAGCGTTGATCCTGCTGGGAGCCAGCGCCGGCTGGCCTGGCGCGGCCGCCCGCCGTGACACGCGGGCTGCCGCCGGGCCGGCGAGGCAACCGGCGTGAGCACGGGCTGCGGTGCGACGTGTACCCTCTGGTGCCGAGCGGCGCTGGTCCACGCCGCCGCGCGCCCCGGCCGGGTGGCGCGCCCGGGGGCGGACGGAGGATGACGTCGTGGTTTCTGGCACAGAGGCCGGACCGGCTGCCGACCTGGCCCGCTGGCCGTCGGTGACGCTCACCGAGACCCAGCTGGCCGACCTGGAGCTGCTGCTGTCCGGCGCGTTCGCGCCGTTGCGCGGCTATCTCGAGCCGGCCGACGCGGCTGCGGTCGCGATCCGGGCCGAGCTGGCCGACGGCACGCCGTGGCCCATCGCGGTGACGCTCGACCTGCCCACCAGCGCGGTGCCCGCGGACGCCAGCCACCTGCTGCTGCACGACCCGGAGGGCACGCCGCTCGCGGTGCTCGACATCACCAGCCGGACGCCGAGCCCGGCCGGGTCCGGCCTGCTCCGGCTGTCCGGGCCGGTGAGCGCGAACCGGCCGCCCGAGCACGGCCCGTTCCGGCGGCTGCGGCTCACCCCGGCGCAGGCCCGCGAGGTGCTGGGCGAGGGCCCGGTGCTCGGCTTCGCCACCAGGGACCCGCTGAACAGCAGGCAGCTCGGCCAGCTGCGGCACCTGGCGGGCCAGCTCAGGGCCCGGATCCTGCTGCTGCCGCTGATCGCCGGGCCCGCCGGTCTTGTGCAGCGGCCGGAAGCACTGATCCGGGCCACGCTGGCCGCCACGGCCAGCCTTCCCGCCAGCACGCTCGTCGTGCCTGTGCCGCTGGCCCCGCGCGGCGGCGGCCCGTCCGACGAACTGGCCGCGCGGGCCGTGGTGGCCGCCGCCTACGGGGCCAGCCACCTGTTCACCGACGAGCCGGACGCGCAGGCCGGCTCCGTGTCCGGAAACACAGGGCCCGGCAGCGCAGTGCCGGGGGCCGCAATCCAGATGGTGTCGGCCGGTGAGTGGGCCTACGACCCGGCCGCCGAGGTGTGGCGGCCGCTGTCGCTGATCGAGTCCGGCACCGAGCGGACCGGCCTGGCCGACGGTGAGCTGGCCGATTTGCTGGACACCGGCACTGGTGTGCCGTCCTGGTTCATGCCCCCGGCGGTCGCCCGTGAGCTGCGCCGGGCCCGGCCACCGCGGTCCGAGCGCGGGTTCGTGCTGTTCCTCACCGGGCTGTCCGGGTCCGGCAAGTCGACCATCGCCCGGGACCTGGCCGACGTACTGGCCGAACGCGGCGACCGGCGGGTCTCGCTGCTCGACGGCGACCTGGTCCGGCGGCTGCTGTCGGCCGGCCTGACGTTCTCCCGTGCGGACCGGGACCTGAACATCGCCCGGATCGGCTACGTCGCCGCGGAGGTCGCCCGGCACGGCGGCATCGCCATCTGCGCGCCGATCGCGCCGTTCGCCGCGGCCCGGCAGCGGGTCAGGGAGATGGTCAGCGAGGAGGCCGACTTCCTGCTGATCTACGTGGCCACGCCGGTCGAGGTGTGCGAGGCCCGGGACCGCAAGGGCCTGTACGCCAAGGCCAGGGCCGGGCTGATCGAGCACTTCACCGGGGTGTCCGACCCGTACGAGGAGCCGGCCGACGCGGACCTGGTGATCGACACCTCGGCGGTCAGCCGCCAGGACGCGGTGGCCGCGGTGCTCGAGCTGCTGACCACGGGCGGCTGGCTGGCTCCGTCGAGGGCTTAGCCGCCCGAACCCAGGCGTCCAGCGCATCGGCGTGTTCGCGGGCGGGCCGCGCAGGACAGCGAGTGACAGCCGGGGCGCTTAGCCGCCGGCCGGAGCAGCGCTCAGTCGTCCTCGGAGCGGGCGCCCTCGTCCAGCCGGGTCCGCCAGTCGCGGATCCTGCTGGCCAGCGCGCCGGACATCTGATCCCGCTGCCGGGACAGCACGATGAAGCTGACTACCCCGCTGATGATGATGGCCAGGGCGAGCAGCAGCGCGCCCCGGGCCCCGGCCAGGTACAGCACGCCGAGCGCGGCGACGAACAGCAGGATCCGCGCCGAGGTATAGGCAAGCGTGGGTCGCATGGCCCTGCCAGCCTATGCGCTCCGGGCCACGGCCGGGGCGGCCGGCCCGGACTCGTCCGGTGCCTCGATCAGAACCTCGGCCAGCAGGGACGGCTCGATGTTCCCGCCGGATACCACCGCGACCCGGACGTCTGCCGCGGGCAGCTCGGCGGCGTGGAACAGGGCGGCCGCCACCGCCGCGGCGCCGCCCGGCTCGGCCACCAGCCGGGCCCGGGTGGCCAGCCAGCGGATCGCGGCCCGCAGCTCGCCGTCGGTGACCGTGATGATGTCCTGGACGTGCGCCAGCATGTGCGCCAGCGGCAGCTCGCCGATCTGCTCGACCCGCAGCGCGTCGGCCAGCGTGCGCCCGGTCTCCTCGACCGGCCAGGCCACCCGCTGGCGCTGGTGCAGCGAGTCCCTGGCGTCGGCGGCGTGCTCCGGCTCCACCCCGATGACCACGGCGTCCGGGCACAGCGCGCGGACCGCGGCGGCGATGCCGGAGATCAGGCCGCCGCCGCTGATCGGCACGAGCACCAGGCCCGCCTGCGGGCAGTCGGTGCCGATCTCCAGCCCGATCGTGCCCTGGCCGGCGATCACCGCAGGGTCGTCGAACGGCGGGACCAGCGTGTAACCGTGCTTCCTGATCAGCTCCCCGGTCGCGGCCAGCCGGGCCGACAAGCCCGGCTCGCAGATCACCACCTCGGCCTGGGACGCCCGGGCGGCGGCGATCTTCCCTGGCGGCGCGTTCGACGGGATCACCACGGCGGCGGGGACGCCGAGCAGCCCGGCCGCCCAGGCGACCGCGGCCGCGTGGTTGCCGCTGGAGTGCGCGACCACCCCGCGGCGGCGGATCTCCTCGGGCAGCGAGCAGATCGCGTTGTAGGCGCCGCGGATCTTGAATGAGCCGGTCGGCTGCAGCAGTTCCGGCTTGAGCAGCAGCGGCGGGCTAGCGCCGGGCAGCGGCAGCAGCGGGGTGCGCAGCGCCACCCCGGACAGCCGGGCGGCCGCGGCACGGATGTCATCCAGCGTCACAAGTTCGGGCACGTGGTCACCCTACGGTCCAGGCTCCTGACCAGGCCCGCCAGCCCCACCAGCCCCACCCGGTTCCGGCCCTAACCAACCCGTGCCCGGACTGCCACTCTGCGTTATGGCCCGAGCGGTCTTAGCAGGTCACAGGCTTGCGGACGGCGCCGGCCTGGCTGCGGCCGACGGCCGGGCCCGGCAACACACCAGGTCAGGGGGACCAAGGCCGAAGATTTCGCGGATCAGATTTTCCGGAAACTAGGGATAAAACCGATGTTTGTCGCAACACTTAGGACAAGCCATACGGCCACCAGGAGGGGATTAGTGCAATGGACGGGAACAGCGAGCGGCTGCTCACACCGGGGGAGGTAGCAGCGCTCTTCCGGGTCGACCCGAAGACGGTCACCCGCTGGGCAGCATCCGGCCGCATCAGCAGCATCAGGACACCCGGGGGGCACCGGCGGTTCCGTGAGTCTGAGGTCCGGGCCCTGCTCGGCGGCGACATCAAGCAGACCGCAGACAACCACTCGGTTCTGTAGCGGAGGGTTCCGGGCCCGCACCCCGCTGAGGCGAGCACCTGGCCAGTCCGGCCGGGTCGCTCACCTCAGGCGGGCCCACGACCCTCGCCCGCGCCACGGCCGTGGCGGGCCAGGAAGTCAAGGAACTCGCGCCGCAGCGGCTCGTCGCCCTCCTGCCAGCGGCGGCGGCGCTCGTCGACTTCCTCCTGGGTCAGCGCCTCGGGCGCGAGCCGGTCGTAATCGGCGTCCCCGGGGCCGATCTCAACGTAGGCATCACCCATCATTCCCCCGTTGCCATCGCTCATCGCGGACTCGGGGACGAGCAGGTTGCCGTTCGGCAGTCGGATAACGAACATGTTCCGATCACCCTAGATCCCATACCGCACATTGAAGTACAACATCACATTAAGAGCAGCCCTGGTGTCGCCGCCGAGCATGTCCACGAGGGCCGGCCGCTGCCGGGAGGCGATCGCCGCGAACGCGTCGGCGAAGAACTCGCGGCGGCCGAGAATGCCCTGCTGACGGTGGAAGTCGCTGACCATATGCGGCGAGCAGTGCTCGTACAGGGCCAGGAAATCCGGCGAGTCGGACTGCCACTGCTCGCCGTCGCCGTCGATGTCGTCCAGCGCGTGGCCGATCTCGTGGCACATCACATCCGGGCTGGGCGACGGCCGGGAGCCGACGATGATCTTCCGCTCGCCGTAGGCGCCCGCGCAGGCGTCCCAGGTGGCGCGGCCCGAGGGCAGCGGCAGGCCGGCCAGCCGGGCCATGTCGTCCAGGTCGGGCACGCCGCCCTCGCCGACGTAGATCGCGTCCAGCCCGGCGACCAGCCGGTCCTTGATGAGCTGGGGCAGTTCGGCGAGCCGGTCGACGGCCTGGGCCACCGCGGGCGAGGGCACCGTCTCCGGCGCCCAGTCCCGGACCAGGATCTCCTCGAGCCGGCCGCAGTGCCGCAGGCCCGCCGCCGTGCGGTTCGCGTGCGCCACCTCGTACCAGGGGTTCTGCGGGGCGGCGGCAGCACGGGCCGCCCGGCGCTGCTGGGCGGCGGCCCGGCCCTCAGGGGCGGCCCGCTGCCCCTCGGTGCCCGGCTCCGGCCGGATCGCGGCCCGGGCCGCGCCCCCGCGGGGCGGCGCGGCGCGCGCCGCGGCGGCCTGGTCGGCGAGGTCGGGCGGGGTGGCCGGCCGCTCGCCGGGCCGGGGCGGGCCGCCCGGGCTGGGCTGGCCCGCGGGCCGGGCCGGGCTGCCGGGCCGAGGCTGCGCCGCCGGTCGCGTGGCCTGGCCGCCCGCGGACCGGCGGTGGCTGCCCGGGGTGTAGCCGGCCGGGCCGCCGGACCGGGTGCTGGCCGCCGGGCGGCCGGAGTCCGGCGCGGGCCGGGCGGAACCGGCCGACGGCGGCGCGTCCCCCCGGGCGGGCCTGCGGCGGCCCCCGGGCCGGCGCCGCCGCACGGCACGGCGGACACGATCTAGTAACCGCAGCGCCATGTCCGGCCACTCCCCTGGTCGCATCAAGGCGCCAGGCTATGCCTGATCGGCGAAATCGTCATCATCCGTTACGCACCGTCAGCTATTACGGCCAGTATGGGCAGGTCAGGAGGACTAGGCCGATTTACCAAACGGGCAACCTGGGCAGCAGCTAGGCTGCGGCCATGCTCCCTCTGGACGTGCTGCTCATCCTCTTCGCGGCGGGCGTCTGGGTGTACTGCCTGATCGACGCGGTCATGACCCCCCGGGCCGAGATGCGCAGGCTAAGCCCGCTGAGCTGGGCAATCGTGATAACCCTGCTGCCGGTGATCGGCGCCATGGCCTGGCTGCTGCTGGGCCGGCCGGCCCGCAGCTGGCGGGCGCCGATGATGCCGTACCGGCTCAGCGAGGGCCCGCGGATCGGCCCGCAGGAGGCTCTGCGGCGTCATCCGTCGGGCCGCTATTCCGAGCTGGGCCCGGACGGCCGGCGGTCCGGCCCGCAGCCCTGCCCGGCCGCCGAGGGCCTGCGGCCGGTGGGCCCGGACGACGACCCGGAGTTCCTGGCCGAGCTCGACCGCCGCCTGCGCGGCGAGGGGGACGGCGACGGCGGCTGGTAGCCGCGGCGGTTCCTGGATCAGCCTGGTCGCCGGGCGGACCTGGCCACTCACCGTAATCCGGGAAAATCGGGCTAGTGCGGCATGCCGGCGTAGCTGTGCAGGCCGGTCACCCAGAGGTTGATCCCGATGAGGTTGAACATCAGGCAGCCGAACCCGACCAGCTGGATGTAGGCCGCGCGGCGGCCCCGCCAGCCCGCGGTGGCCCGGGCGTGCAGGAACCCGGCGTACACGACCCAGGTGATGAACGACCAGGTCTCCTTGGGGTCCCAGCCCCAGTACCGGCCCCAGGCGTTGTCCGCCCAGATCGCACCGGCCATGATGCCGAAGGTCCAGACCGGGAACGCGAACAGGATCGACCGGTAGGCCAGCCGGTCCATGACCAGCGCGCGCGGCAGGTGCTCCAGGATCCCGGCCAGCCGGGACGGCAGGCCGGCCGCCGCGCGGCGCTCATGCCGTTCGGCGGCCAGGTACAGCACGGTGCTGACGGCGCCGACGATGAACAGCCCGGAGGCCACGATCATCGCGGTGACGTGGATCGCGATCCAGTACGACTGCAGGGCGGGGACCAGCGCGCCGGCCGGGGTGTAGATCACCGCGACCGCCACGCCGAGCGCGAACACCACCGGGGCCAGCACGAAGAGGCCGATGTAGTGGGCCCGGTAACGGAGGATCGCGGCCACCATGGCGATCACCGCCATGGCGCTGATGGCCACGATGAACTCGTACATGTTGCCCCACGGCACCCGGTGCTCGGCGATGCCGCGCAGCAGGATCGCGGTGACGTGGGCGGCCAGGCCGGCGATGGCGATGGTGAGGCCGATCCGCTCCCAGCGCCTGGCGGGGCGCCCGGCGGGGCCCGGCGGGTCTGCGCCGGCACCGGCGCCGGCCTCGGAGCCGGCCGGCCCGGCCGGGGCAGGCTTGGCCGGGGCAGGGGCGTCCGGCAGGCCGCCAGACGCTGTGCCGTTACTGCGGATCGCGCCGACCGCGACCGGCTGGGCCTGGGCCTCGGCGGGCGCCGGGGCCCCGGCGGCGGCCGCCGCGGCAGCCGGGCCGGTCAGCCGCTGCCGCCCGAACGCGAAGTCCGCGGCGTAGGCGAGCATCGCCAGCGCGTACCCGACGATCGCGAGCAGCAGCAGCGCATGGCTCAGGTCGGCCTCGGCGATGTTGATGTGCATCAGTGCCTCACTCCCCCGCGGACGGGACGTGACGGGGCCCGTGGGCCTCGGCTGATTCAGTATCGGGGCTGGCCGCGGCGCCGGGGCCGGGGTCAGCGGGATCGCTGCCGCCGGGTCCGCCGGCCGGGCCGGGGTCAGCGGCGTCGTCGGCGTCGTCGGCGGCCTGCGCGGCGGCGTCCAGTTCGGTGTCGTCCAGCACGAGGGTGTCGTTGCGCAGGACGGCGTCATCCGCCGGGCCTGGAGCGGCGGCGGCCGGGGCCTGGCCGTCCTGGGCCCGGCGGAGCTGGCCGGCCAGCTCCGCGAACTCGGTCTCGAACCCGCCGGCCGCGTCCGACCGGGCCAGGCCGCCGACGGTGACGACTGTGCTGCCTGGCACTGTGCTGCCTGGCACTGTGCTGCCGGGCACGGGGGCGGCGCGGACGAACACCCGGCGGCGGCGGACGGCGAACGACAGCAGCAGACCGGCGATAGCCAGGATGGCCGACAGCAGCGCGGGCACCTGCCCCGGGTCGTAGGTGATGGCCAGGCTGATCCACTGGCGGTAGCCGGTGAAGGTCAGCGTGCCGCGGTGGCCGGGCAGCGTGATCGAGTCGCCGGGCGCGAGCGGCCGCGGGGCCACCGGCAGCGCCTTAAGGTGTGCGGTGCTGAGCTCGTAGACCGACTGGGCCGGGCCGGAGTCCAGGCCCAGGTTGCCCGCGTAGCTGACCAGGCTGACCCGGGGCAGCAGGGGCGCGGGGAACCCGGAGGCCAGCTGCCCGCCGACGTCCACCGCAGTGGGCAGGAACACCCCGGCGAAGCCCAGCTGGTCCGGCTCGGCGTCGGGGACCTTGATCACGCCTTCCGAGGTGAGCCCGTTCTGCTCGACCGGGACGAACGGCACCGGCTGGTCGAAGACCACGTGCCCGGTGCCGTCGGTGACCTTGAACACCGGCGCGTAGCCGTGGCCGATCAGGAACACCCGCACCCCGTCGACCTTGAGCGGGGCGTTGACCCGGAGCAGGTACGAGCGGTCCTGCGCACCCGGCTGCGCCGAGTACCGGACCGAGGCGGCGTAGGTGATCGGCTGGCCGCGCTGCGGGCCGGAGGTGACGTAGCGGGCCTGGAAGCTGGTCATCGACATCGTGAACGGCTGCAGGTCGCCCGGGGTGACCAGGCGGCCGGGCCGGAACTGGTCCAGGTCGGTGACCGTATTCGCGAAGGTCTGACCGCTGATCAGCAGCCGGTTCGCCTTGTAGCCGAAGATCCCGCCCAGGCCCACCGAGGCCAGCAGGGCGAGCAGGGCCAGGTGGAAGATGAGGTTGCCGACCTCGCGCAGGTAGCCCTTTTCCGCGGACACCCAGCCGTCGCCGGTGCGCAGCCGGAACCGCTGGCCCTTGAGCAGGGCGGCCGCGCTGGCCAGGGCGTCGTCCGGGGACATCGCGGTCTGGTAGCGGGCGGCCATCGGCAGCCGGGTCAGGTGCCGGGGGGCGCGCGGCGGCTGCTGGCGGGCCGAGCCGGCCAGCCGGACCGTCCGCGGCAGGACGCAGCCCGCCAGCGACAGGAACAGCAGCAGGTAGATCGCCGCGAACCAGGGCGCGCCGAACACGCTGAACAGCCCCAGCCGGTCCAGGACCGGGGCCAGCGTGGGGTGCGCCTGGTAGTACTGGGAGACCGCCGCGGGGTCGATGCCCTCCTGCGGGATGATCGACCCGGGCACGGCCGCGAGGGCCAGCAGGAACAGCAGGATCAGCGCGGTGCGCATGGAGGTCAGCTGGCGCCAGCCCCAGCGCAGCCAGCCGGCGATGGTCAGGCCGCCGCCCCGCGGGGGGCGCGGCGGTGGGGCGCCCTGCTGCGCGGGCGGCGCGGCCGGGCCGCCCTTAGCCGGCGCCGCGGTCATCCGGGCCGCCCCAGCACGGTGCGGATCAGCTTGCCCAGCGTGGTGTAGCTGACCTGGCCGACGATCCGCGCGGCGACGTGGCCGGTGCGGTCGATGACCAGCGTGGTGGGGATCCCGGCGGGCGGCACCGTGCTCTGGAAGGCGAGCGCCACCGTGCCGCCGGGGTCGTTCAGGCTCGGGTAGCCGATCCGGAACTTCCGGTCGAACGCGGCCGCGGCCGGGGGGTTGTCCCTGATATCCACGCCCAGGAACCGTACTCCGGCGGGCCCGTACCGGCGGGCCAGTGCGGCCAGCGAGGGGGCCTCGGAGCGGCACGGGCTGCACCAGGAGCCCCAGAAGTTCATGACCAGGACGTTGCCGTGGTAGCCGGAAAGCGAGATTTTCTCGCCGGTCAGGCTGGTGCCGGTGACGTCCGGCGAACGCGGCCGGCCGGCGGCGGGATACACCGTGGTGGCGTAGCTGCCGGACACGAAACTCTTGCCGTTGCTGGCCGGATCGTCCTGGCCGATCGCCCCGCCGCCGCAGCCCGCCAGCAGGCCGGCGCCCGCAGCGGCCAGCCCGGCCACCGCAGCGACCCGGGCCAAACGCGGCAGGCGAAGCACCGGATGATCTCCTACAGACAGTAGTATCCCGGGGGTCTATTGTGCCGGACCCATGGTCGCCATCCGACACAGGGCCGGCGAAATGCCTGCTTCAGAGCCGGTCCAGGGCCGTCGCAGAGCTGGCCCAGAGGTCCGGCGGGCGGCCGGGCAGCCGACGGCCGACGTCAGGCGCCGGCGACCCCGCGGCGGGCCGGGGCGGACGGCTCCGCGTAGCTGACCGCGGTGACCCGGCCGCCAGTGTAGGTCAGGCTGGTCACGCTCCCCAGCGCGCACTGGCGGCGGGCCGGGTGATGCCACAGCCGGCGGCCCTCCGCGGCCCGCCGGGCCATCCAGATCGGCAGCTGGTGGCTCACGCACACGGCCTCGTGGCCGCTCGCGGCCCGGGCCGCGTCCAGGCAGGCGGCCAGCATCCGGTCCGCCACGCTGCGGTAGGGCTCACCCCAGGACGGGCGGAGCGGGTTGACCAGGTGCGGCCAGTGCCGCGGCTGGCGGAGCGAGCCGTCGCCGACGCCGAACGTCATGCCCTCAAAGTGGTTCCACGGCTCGATCAGCCGCTCGTCGATGACCGGGGTCAGCCCGAACTCCTCGGCGATCGGCTCGGCGGTCTCCTGGGCCCGCTCCAGCGGGGAGGTGAGCAGCACGGTCACGTCCCGCCCGGCCAGGAAGCCGGCCGCGGCCTTGGCCATCATCCGTCCGTCCGCGGACAGGTGGTAACCCGGCAGCCGCCCGTAGAGGACCTGGCGGGGGTTCTCCACCTCGCCGTGCCGGACCAGATGAACGATGGTGCCGTCGGCGGGCGGCGCGGTTGTGCTCATGGCGCGGTCAGCTTACCGGGCACCAGCCGCCGCCGAGGAGGCCGAGTAGGCTGGCCACAGCATGTGGCTGCGCCTAGGGTTCCGTGCCTCGCCCGCCAGCCTTCACCCACAATCAGGGCGGGGCAGCCTGGACCGAGCGGCGCCAGGAACCTGCGGCCGGGCTGGGTAGGCCCGGGAGCAGGCCAACACCTCACGGGACAGAAGCCTCGAGGGCTCTGCTAGCCGTGCCCGGACCCGGGCACAGAACCGGCAGGAGCCGCCGTCCGTGAGTGCCACCGCAATCACGTTCATTCTCATCGCCGCCGTCGCGCACGCCAGCTGGAACCTGTTCAGCAAGCAGGCCGCGCAGACCGGGGCGATCTCCTTCATCTGGCTCGCGGCCACCGCGGCCACGCTGCTGTACATCCCCGTGATCGCCGTCGCCTGGGCCGGCGGCTGGCTGCACCTCACCGCGCTGGGCTGGGTGTTCATGGCCGGCACCGGTGTGCTGGAGTCGGCCTACTTCGTGGTCCTGCAGTCCGGCTACCGGCTGGGTGACCTGTCGCTGGTGTACCCGGTCGGCCGGGGCACCGGTGCGCTGCTGGCCGCGGTGGCGGGCATCGCGTTCCTCGGCGAGCGGCCGGGGCCGGTCGCGATCGGCGGGATCATCGCCATCGTGGCGGGCATCGCGCTCATCGGCGCCCCCTCCCCAGCGAGCGCAGGGCCGCGGCGCTGTTTTCCCGACGAGCGACGCCGGCGCGACGAAGGAGCGCCGAAGGAGCGAGGAGGGAAGGCAGCGCCCTCCAGCGGTCCGGAGCTCGCCAGCAAGCACAGCGCGCCAAGGAGCGAGGAAGGGAAGGCAGCGCGCATAGCGGCCCTGCGCTCGCCAGCAAGCACAGCG
>Ga0157379_10001253_pt1 | contig 20601 bp, 17 predicted proteins | sample S25metaG_FD_121802 | JGI IMG/M metagenome (GOLD analysis project Ga0157379, IMG submission 121802) | Switchgrass rhizosphere microbial communities from Kellogg Biological Station, Michigan, USA - S2-5 metaG | ecosystem: Host-associated > Plants > Roots > Rhizosphere > Soil | place: USA... | reverse complement strand
CTACTCGACAAGTCCCGTCACAGGCAATTCAACCGGTTTCGCGATTGGCGCGTTGGCCGGATTCGACTGGGGCGTTGGCAATTCAACCTGGGGTATTGTCGCTGACTACCACTACCTGTCCGGTGGCGAAACCCGCGGCGCGGTATGGGAAGAATGCGGATCGAGCTGCACGGGCGTTCTGAAGCTTTCGTCGCAGGGCCTCATCTCAATTCGTGGGCGCTACGGATTTAACGTCGCCGACGGAACCATGCTTTACGCGACCGCTGGCTTCGGCTGGATCGACATGAACAACAATCTCAATGTCGGTAGTGGCAAGGGCGGTAATTTCCATGCCAATTCGTGGGAGCCGGCTATCGTGGTTGGCGGTGGCCTCGAACAGCGCGTCAATGACAACTTCTCGATCGCGGGCGAAGTGCTCTATGCGCGAACCGACACGATCGCGCAATTGCCGCTGGACACGTCGTATTTCGACAGCGACACGCCGGTTTATTATTCAAACAGCGTCGTAATCGCTACGTTCAATGTCATTTGGCATATGAATTGACGCCGGCGGCCATGTCGGCCGCCCCAAAGATGTCGTAGGACTAGGGGCGCGATCGCAAAAATCGCGCCCCTTCGTCTATGTGGCGTTCAAGGAGCTGACGCGTCGGAGCCATGCCATGTCCTTCACCAGCGCAATTTTCAGCCGGCCGGACATCGGTGATAGGCCAGCATTCTATTTTCCCGATTCTCAATTCGACCCGATAACTTTTCGCGCGCTAGATTCGATCACCCAAAATGTGGCGCGCCGCATCGCCCAATTGGGGATCCTTCCCAACGAACTGGTGGCGCTCGATCTATCGAATGAGTACTTGCACGCCGTCCTGCTGGTGAGTTGCGCCCGGGCGGGCATCGCCACGGTGTCCGGCGTGCCAAGTTCCCTGGCGGGTATAGCTGTGAAGGCCACGTTCTCCGACCGTCAACCGATGCGGACTGAACTCTATCCAGTCCATGCGGTGACGCAGCAGTGGCTGTCCGACAGCGTCGACCAAAGTCCGTATCGCTTTCCACAAGTGAGTGGGGATCAACTGTGCCGCGTCATGCTGACGTCCGGAACGACCGGCACCCCAAAAGTCAGCTACCTGACATACGACATGGTGCAAGAGCGAATCGATTCGTACCTGCCGGCCTTTGGTCAAGATTTCGCCGGCGCAACGAACGTCATGTGCGGGATGCAGCTCTCCTCCTCATTGGGGTTTGGCTTTCTCTTCAACGCGCTGGCGCGAGGCGCCAGCTATTGCGCCGACAGCAAGGACTTTGACCAGCTCTCGGCCGCGATTAAAAAGTTAGACATCCGCGTGTTGATCGTTTCGCCAGCCACGCTAGCGGAATTGTTGAGCTACTGCGAAACACACGGCCGAACAACGCGGCTGGTCGAGAACATCTACACAGCCGGAAGTCTCATTGGACCGGAACTGGAATCGCGTGTCCGAGGCGTTCTGTGCGACAAACTCGTCGTCTTTTACGGCACGACAGAGACCGGCGTCGTTGCCGTGCGCACGTCGCCTGGCACGCTCGGCGATGTGGGCACGATTGTGGCGAGCAAGCGGGTCGAAATTCTGGGCGAAGACGGCAAGGAGAAGCCGCAAGGACAGAGTGGCGCGATCCGCATTCGGAATGTCGACGGAAGTGCGTCATTCTATGACCAGAACGGCATTCAAGAGCGGCAAGGAATTGACCACTTCATGCCGGGCGATCTCGGCTTGATAGACAGCCGGCATCACTTGATCATGCTTGGACGCCAGGACAGCATTATCAATGCCGGAGGTGTTAAGACCAGCCCGGAGCTTCTCGAACAAATAATCTGCTCGGCGCCGGGCGTGAGAGACTGCGGTGTGATTACGCGACGCGATGGCATGGGCATTGATCGCATCGTGGCCTTCCTCGTTTTGCGACCAGGGTGGGCTGAAGGTCCATTCCTGACCCATTGCAAGGAAAAAATTGGCCACCACTTTTTGCCCACAAAGTTTGTCATCTTGAAGTCGATTGCGCGCAATGCCAACGGCAAAATCGACAGGCAGGCACTAGCCAGGCAAGAGACGTGAATTCGAGACTGGCTGATGTCGCAACCGCTGTTTGATGCACTCAGCTTGGAACGACAAGGCCACGGTGAAGAGGCCATAGACAAGCTGCGCCTGGCCTTGCAATCGGGTTCAGGCAGCGCCGACATTCTGCGACACCTGGGACGCATGCTGTTGCAAGCGGGACTGGCACAAGAGGCCCAGGAGGTCCTGCGCAAAGCTCAGCTGCGCAGCCCAAAGTCCGCGGAAATTTTGACAAACCGCGGTATCGCATTGGCCATGACCGGAAATGCCAAGAAGGCGATTGCGATCTTCGAGAAGGCGATAGCAGCACAGCCGGATTACTTCTTGGCCCATTTCAATCACGGCAACACGCTGCAATTGTTGCGTCGACACGAGGAAGCGGTGGCGAGCTTCGGCACCGTCTTGCGCCTGCGGCCCGACTATGCGGATGCCCATGTGAACATGGCGTTGTCGCTGCTGGAGCTGCAGCGCTATGGTGAAGCCGTTTCAAGTTGCGAAGCGGCACTGTCGCTCCGACCTCAACACGTGATTGCGACCTACAATCTTGCCGTAGCGCTCCAAGAACTACATCGCCTGCCAGAAGCGATCTTGCGATACCAAGAGGCAATTGCGCTGAACCCCGAATATGCCGATGCCCACCATGGCTTGGGCATCGCCTTGCAGATGATCGGTCGAGCCGATGCTGCGCACGCCGCCTTAACACGTGCTGTCGAGCTTGCCCCAAGCTCCGGGCGTCTCCTGCGTGATCTGATAACAAGTCGTCCATTGGAACCTGGCGACGCATTGATCGAACGCTTGCAAAAGCTGAGCGATGCCAATCTGCCGGATGCCGACCGGATCCACCTTCACGCCGCTTTGGGCAAGGCTCACTGCGATCTGGGTGATCACAGACGCGGGTTCCGGCACTTCCTCCAAGCCAATGCCCTGCAGCGCTCACTCATCGAGTATGACGAGAACGCCGAACTTGCGCTGTTCGCCAGGGTGCGCGAGATATTCGATTCTGGGCTACTCGCTCGTGCGTCGGGCCTAGGCGATCCCTCGGATGTCCCAATATTTGTCGTGGGCATGCCCAGATCTGGCTCGACCCTTGTCGAACAAATATTGGCCAGCCACTCGCAGGTCGTTGGCGGCGGAGAAATCAAAGCGTTCAGCGCGGCGGTCAAAACCCTCGGACTTGGGCCATTCGAATCGCCAAAGTTCCTCGAAAAGGTGCGGGGTCTTTCGCATGACCAGCTGTCCCAGATCGGCCGCGACTATCTTTCGCTGATCAGGCCACTGGGCCCCGCAGCTGCTCGCATCACCAACAAGTTCAACAGCAACTATATGTGCGTGGGTTTGATTTCGCTCTGCCTGCCGCGTGCGAAGATTATTCATGCTGTGCGAAACCCAATCGACACCTGCGTTTCGCGGTTTACGAGCGTGTTCAACGCAGGCAGCTCCTACTCATACGATCTTGCGGAGTTGGGCCGATACCATTCCGCATATGAAGCGTTGATGGAACATTGGCGAAAGGTGCTGCCCGCCGGAACCATGATGGATTTGGCCTACGAAGATCTCATTCTGGAGCCGGAAACTCAAATTCGCGGTGTGCTCGCGCATTGCGGGCTCGACTGGGAACCAGAATGCCTCGCGTTCCATAGCACCGACCGGGTGGTCGCTACCCCCACTCGCCTTCAGGTACGAACCCCGATTTACACATCCTCGATCGGGCGATGGAAACGATATGCAGAATTTCTCGGACCATTACTTGTCGCCCTCAAGCGCGACGCCAATGGCAACCGTCTTGCGGAGATGCGTCGCCTGCCGGACGAGAGAATGCGGCAGGACTGAGCCAACTTGCCAATCCCCGCCTGATGGGTGTCGTATCGTTGTGAAGGAACTCGGCCATGCGCGATCTCATCGTCCACGACATTCTAATCTATGACGGGACTGGTGCGCCGCCGCGGCTTGGCGACGTCGCGATTGAAGGCGATACGATCGCATCGCTGGATTCTGACAGCGCAAAAACCCGTGAATCCATGGAGGGCCGCGGTCTCGCGATCGCACCAGGTTTCATCGATGTTCACACCCATGATGATTTCGCTGCGGTTCTCCATCCCGATATGTCGTTCAAGACTGAGGGCGGCGTTACCACTTGTGTTGTCGGCAATTGCGGCATGGGCGCGGCGCCCTGGCGCCAGGCGGCACAAGTGGCGCGAGCTTTTGATTCACAGACGCTGCCGCAATGGGAGGGATACCATGGCTACTTTTCGCTGTTGGAGCGCCAACCACCGGCCACGAACATCGCGGCGCTGATCGGCCATGGCACGGTCCGCCAAGCTGCCATGGGAGCCGACGCCCGAGAGGCGACGAAAACAGAGATGAGCGCCATGAAGGCATCGGTCCGCGAAGGTTTGGATGCGGGCGCCGTCGGTCTCTCGACGGGCCTCATCTACGACCCCGGCCGCCATGCGCAAACCGACGAAATCGTGGAGCTGGCTTCGCTGATGCGTGGCACGGGCGCGCTCTACGCTACCCACATGCGCGATGAAGGTTTGGGCCTGCTGGTTTCCGTCGCCGAAGCGATTGCGATCGGCGAGCGCGCCGGTGTGGGCGTGCAGATTTCCCATCACAAGGCCTCGGGCAAGCAAGCGTGGGGCCTGGTGACAGAATCATTGAAGCTGATCGAGGATGCGCAACGCCGCGGTCTCAACGTGCATGCCGATCAGTATCCTTATACCGCCGGCAGCACCGTCCTCTCGGCCGTGTTTCGCGATGGCGGTCTTGGCGTCAACGAGCCGAGAGACGTCGTCATCGCTTCGACAAAAGCACACCGCGAATGGGAGGGCCGTTCGATTGCCCAGATCGCCGACACGATGGCATGCGATTGGCGTCAAGCTGCGGCCGCCGTTCTGGCGGCTGAACCAAACTCCACCGTCGTTCTGCACATGATGTGTGAAGACGATGTCCGCGCCGTCATGCGCCATCCAAGCACAATGATTGGATCGGACGGCCTGCCGACGCTTGAGGGCAAGCCACATCCGCGCTTGTACGGAACTTTCGCGCGGGTTCTTGGACACTACGCCCGCGACGAAGGACTGTTTTCTCTGGAGGAGGCCATCCATCGCATGACCGGGTTCCCGGCGGCGAAATTTGGCTTTTCGGATCGCGGCGTGCTCAAGGTCGGCGCGAAGGCCGATCTCGTCCTCTTCGATCCCAACCGGATTCTCGATCGCGGAACGTTCGAAAATCCGAAATGCGCGCCAACAGGAATTGCAGCTGTGTACGTCAACGGACAGCTCACCGTGCAAAATGGCCGGTCAACCGATGCGCGCGGTGGTCGCGTGCTGCGGCGGTGATGCGTTTACGACCTACCCATGCGCGCTTGACTTAGGCCCAGGGTGCCGTGGTCGTGGTCTTGACCATGCGCACTAGTCGCTCGCACAGAAGGCCCGTGACGGCGCCTGTGTCGTCACATGTCAGAATCACGTGACCCGGCTCAAGATCATCATCACCAGCGAGGAAGAAAGCGTTGTTGCCATCCGCAGCGAGAAAGAGCGGCACACCCTTTTTCCATCGGCCGCGCCGCGAATGCAGGGTAAGCCTCCCATCATGCGCTTTGATCTGTAGCCGGCCCAGCGCACCCATGACCCGAAAATTCGTCAGCGCGCCGGGAATTGCCTCGTAGACTCCGGGAGCGGATGCCAAAAGTTCGGCACTGGCAGTTCCTGACAATGTCGGTCGCGGTGCATCCAGCAGGGCCGCCAGGACGCGACTGACAAGTTTCTCGAAGCCATCGAAACTCGCGTTGCAATGCACGATCAGTGCCGTGTTCCGCGCTGGCACCACGAGCAGCATGCTGTTCCAGCCGCCATGGACGCCGCCGCCATGGCCGAACATCTGCAGGCCGAAGCGGGTGAGGAGCTGGAACGACAGGCCCCAGCCTTCCATGCGCGGATCATGGCTCCATTGCCGCGAAGTCATCGCATCAAAAGTCTCGGACTTGACGATACCCGCACCGCGCCGCAGCAGGAGAGAGGCATAACGGGCCATATCGTAGATGGTGGACTGCACCGCCCCGGCTGCACCGCCACCGCGGATGTATTTGTACGTTCCGCGGATGTTGTGCCCGTCGACCGGCGTCTCTTTCGGCAATTCTGTGCCGCTGCGCGCCGCCAGCTCCCGGGCATCGGCGTTTGGTACATGATGATAGCCGGTCGCCAGGTCTGGATTGGGCACGTCCAGCAGATCGGAGTTCGCCATGTCGAGCGGTGCGAAAATGCGCCGGCGTAGGATCTCGCCGATCGGCAAGCCTTCACTGCGCGCCACAATCTCTCCGAGCAGCGCAAAGCCCAAGTTGGCGTAGGACCATTTGGAACCGGGAGGAACCTCAATGGTGACGCCGCGCGAAAATAGCCCCAGCACATCCTTGTCGGGCGCATCCGACCACAACGTCTTGTCGATCTCTCGGATCTCGTCGGGCATCGCGGCTTCCCCGATGCCGGAAGTGTGCGTGAGCAAGTGACGGATCGTGATCGCCTGTCCGTCACCATGAAATTTCAACTCTGGAATGTGCGCGCTCAAACGCTCATCCAGGTCAAGCTTGCCCTCATCCACGAGCGCCATGGCGCAAAGACCAACCATGGTCTTGGTGATCGAGCCGATGCGCTGGCGCAACCCGGGATCCTGCTTGCGCCGTGCCTCGATGTCGGCGAAACCAAAGCCTTCGGCAAAAACAAGATCGTCACCCGCCACAACGCCGATCGCCACGCCAGGGGCATGCAGGTCGCGAACGGCGGTTTCGGCGGCGTCGCGCACGCGCTGCGCGTCGGCGATGCTGAACGTCATTTTCAAGTCCCTCGGGGGGGTCAATGTTAGTGCACAGCCGACAAGATCACGCAAACCGTTCGGGAGCGAGCGCGTTCTCGCGAACAAGCGCCAGCGCTTCGGGCAACGGCTCCTTCCGGATCAAACTCGCCGCGAGAAGGCCCATGGCCGCCGAAGTCTGCAGACCGTAACCACCTTGCCCGGCAAGCCAGAAAAACCCTTGTGCCACGGGGTCGAAACCGACCACGGGCGTGCGGTCGGGCGCAAAGGTGCGAAGTCCGGCCCAGGAGCGAACCACGCGGCGGACAGGTAGGTCGGCGATCGCTTGCACGCGATCGATCGCAAGTGCGATCGCGAGTTCGTCGGGATAAGCGTCGGTCGGAAGCGAAGGCGTCTCATCGGCCGGTGAAATCAGGAGACGGCCGGCATCGGGCTTGAAATAGAAAGTCTCGCGTGCGTCGAGCACAAGCGGCCAGCCAGCGATGTTCGTTCCCGCCGGCGCATCGACGATGAGCGCCGTGCGTTTGAGCGGATTGAGCGGTATTGCGCTTGCGCCCGCCAAATTCGCAATGGTGCTGGCCCACGCACCCGCCGCGTTGACCAATATCGGCGCGAAATAGTCATCGGCATTCGTTGTTACGCGCCACTCAGTCCGTTCACGGCAAAGCGCGCGGACTTCCCTATCTGTCACCAGAACTGCGCCGGACCTTTTGGCGCCCCGCAGAAAGCCTTGCAGCAACGCATCCACGTCGATCGCGCTGGCGTCGGGATCGAACCAGGCACCGGACAAGCGGTCTTCGCGCAGAATTGGCACCATCGCCTTTGCTTCAAGCGCGCTCAGGCGACGGTGCGATGAAGGTTCGTCCACGGTCGACGCGTCATGATCACCATGTGCATCAATCGTGAGAACGCCGCACTGTGGTCCAACCAGAGGCACTTCGGCGAAGCCGGTCGGAGGACTACTCAGGAACGGCCATGTCGCGCGGTTGAGCGCCTGGACCGTCGCGTTGCCATAACTCGCGACGTAGATGGCGCCCGAGCGCCCCGTGGCGTGATAGCCCGGCTGACTTTCCCGTTCGAGAATGAGAACCCGATGCGTTTGTGCCAGGAACCAGGCAACACTCGCGCCGGCAATGCCCGCGCCGATGATGACTACGTCGAACCGGCTGTCAGGCATTCTTTATCCCTGATCAAATGCGGCGCTACTTGTCCCGTACGAGCGGCTGCTTATTGTGGCGCGCTTCGGTGCGATTCGCCATTCCGATACTGAGGCGCGAGGCCCTTCGCGCCGAGTGTTTCACGAGAAGATATCCGACCAAAACAACGACGATCGCGGTAACCAGCATTCCGGTACCGTCGACATCGTCGCCATAAAAGGCAAGGCCCACGGCGACAGAAAGTGGCAGTACCGCTGCAACCAGCGTCACCTGGCCGACCACGCCTTCACGCTGAATCGCTCCCATCTCGGAGCGCTCGACATTCCGACGCACGATGAAAACCTTCCCCGCACCACGTCAATGTGCAGAGCATATTTTCGTTCCGGCGACCGCAAAAGAGCGTTCAGCCGCTCGCTTCATGAATTCGCGAACATCTTGTGGTTCAGTGCAGCGGCCGCCCGTCCAACCACATCCTGGCCTCGACACTCTGGGCGTTGGTGAACACCCGAATTGGACCATGAAAAAACGGTCCGAGGAACTGAATGGCGTGTCGGTACAAAAGTTCGTCGGTCACCACAGCGATACGGCCGACATTGCGCCACTCACCGGCGCCGCGGGTCAATTCGTCGAGCGAGGCCATACGTGGCTCGGGCAGGTTCGGTGACTTGAGCTTGGCGAGGACGCGTATGTCGCGCTTACCGGCGTGCTTGCCACGTTCTGTCGGAGTCCGGTCGGCGCGATGATCGTCGCGTGAAGACACTTCGTGCCAAACCAGCGAAACGACATCTCTGGGAAGGCCGGCGATAATTTCCATCATGGTTGTCTCCCTGAGGACAGGGGTTCGACGTGAGAAATTGTTCGTCCGCGAAACTCTTCAGAGGATCAAACGCATGACGCACGAATGCGTTCCCGGAAATTTGGCGCCTTCCTGCTGGTTCCGGCATGCGTGAGGCACCCGACTCGAAAGACCCCTTCAGGGCGACGCACGTCTATGCATGCGGCGACAACGCACCCATTTTCAGCAAGAAGCAACCATAGAGACGCTGCTCATTGCTTCGGATCACGGCAAATGCCTTTGCCGCTCGATCGTAAAAGGCAAATCGATCCATTCCCACCAATCGAGTTCTCACATCCGCATAGTGATCAATCGCGACCTGCGCATCGCTGTGAACTGACTCCCAACGATCCTTGTTACCCACCACTTCCATGCGGAAGCAGGGACTCTCGACGAACGTGTCAAGCGGAATGAGCTTGAGCACGAGTTCGACAGCTGTCGGCGCGTCAACGCCGGCCAACTCGACTACTCGTCCGTTCCGAGCCGTCGCGTAGGCAGGAAAATTGCTGTCGACAATGGCGATTTCATCGCCGTGCCCCATGCACGCCAGCGCATAGAGCAGTTCCGGGGTGGTTCGGGAATCTATTGTTCGCAGCATCGTGCTAGGCCTGCCATTCAGGTTGCAAATTCCACGCGAAACGTCGACGGCGCAGCAGCTAGCGCTTGGCTTCGAAGCGTGCCGCGCCTTCGGACCCCTTGGTGGCGTTGCCTGGACTGTAGGAGTGTGCACCGGTGCCGGCGAGCTTTCCCTTGTCGACGATGAGATATTCCTCGCGAATGGAACGGCCTTCGAACCAGCACTCCAGTATCTCGCGCGTTCCCGCGGCGTAACGCGCCTGGGCGCTGAGCGAGGTACCGGAGATATGCGGCGACATGCCGTGATGCGGCATGGCGCGCCAAGGATGATCGTTCGGTGCCGGTTGGGGGAACCAGACATCGCCGGCATACCCTGCAAGCTGGCCGCTTTTCAACGCCTGCACGATTGCGTCGCGATTGCAGATCTTGCCCCGGGCCGTATTCACCAGATAGGCGCCGCGTTTCATCTTTGCGAGCAGCGCACTGTCAAAGAGGTTTTCCGTTTGCGGATGCAGCGGGGCATTGATCGTCACCACGTCACATACTTTGACCATGTCCTCCGCCGTCGGGTGGAAGGTGACATTCAACTCCTTCTCGATTTCCGGCGGCAGGCGATGGCGGTCGGTGTAGTGCAGGCGCATATCAAAGGGCTTGAGCCTGCGCAGCACCGCCAGACCGATGCGGCCGGCCGCCACCGTTCCGACATCCATGCCCTCGACATCGTAGGAACGCTCAACGCAATCGGCGATGTTCCAGCCGCCCTTTACCACCCATTGGTAGGAAGGAATGTAGTTGCGCACCAACGACAGAATCATCATCACGACGTTTTCGGCGACGCTGATGGAGTTGCAATAGGTGACTTCGGCCACCGTGACGCCGTGATCCATCGCGGCCTGAAGATCGACATGGTCGGAGCCAATACCGGCCGTCAAAGCGAGCTTCAATTTTTTGGCTTTGGCGATGCGTTCCGCTGTCAGATAGGCGGGCCAGAACGGTTGCGAGATGACCACTTCGGCGTCGGTCAATTCGCGTTCAAAGGCGGAGTTCGGACCGTCCTTATCGGCCGTCACGACGAATGTGTGGCCGGACCTTTCGAGAAACTTGCGCAAGCCAAGTTCACCGGAGACGTTGCCCAATAGCTCCCCAGGTTTGAAATCGATCGCCTTGGGCGTCGGCAATGTTTGGCCACCGGGATAGCGCGCGAGTTTCGGCAGGCCATCGCGCGGATAGGACTTTGGTTGACCGCCAATCGGGTCGTCGTAGAGAACGCAAAGAACTTTGGCCATGAGTTACTCCCTTGTTGAACGAACTAACCTGCAATCCGCTTTATGCGTCAGCGTCGGGACGGTTGGCGGCTGCCTGTGTTTGAGCCTTGGCCCATTCCTCGCGAATCCATGTCGCGCAGGCGACGGAATGCTCGAACAGCGAATATTTTGCTCCTGCGCCATAGTCGGGCCACGGGATGAATTCCGTCGAGATTGTTGCGAGCTTACTGACGGGGTCGCTCGCGTGATGCTTCAAGAGCTGGCGCAGCACTTCCTTCCAGGGCTCCAGCTTCTCCGCATCCCATTCCGCATGCCACTCGCCGGGTTTGGGCGCGATGAATGGGTATTGAATGCCGCGGCCGGGTTTGCCGTCTACCACTGCCCACACGTTCATCGGACCGTTGGGAACTGCGGCGCGCGCATGGGCGTGACGGACATAGTTCGCGCTGATCCAGCGCTGGCAGACATTTCCGGGCTTGAACGGATCGAGTTCAACCGCGCCCGACAGCACGTCGTCGCGCAAATTCTGAACCTCTTGCTCCGGTGGATTGTTCATTTTGAAAATGACGTGGCTGTGATCGAGCGTCAGGTTGAAGTGCACACCACGTTTTTTGACCAGGTCGGCGACGCGCTCGACGCGGCCGAAATGCTCCGACCACATGTTCACATGCACCTCGAAGCACGGCACGACGCCATTCTTGTCGCCAATTTCTGCCGCCCAAAGAAAAGTCTCGGCAACCTCGGTGTCGGTCACCGGTCGTCCGTCGTTTCGGTTGGTGAAGATCTGGACGTTTTGCACCCGCGTGCCGTACTCACCGGCAACCTGCAAGTGCCACTGCAAAAGCGGCTCGTCGCGTCCGAGCATGTAGAACCAACCGCCGGCCGACAGTGGCAGCGCATATTTCTGGACGGCCCGCTTGAACTGCGGCGCGTCATGAGGCGTGGGAGTCTTGTCGTAATAGTCGAAGACGCCGCTTTCCTTCACCATGCGAAAACGCGTGTCCAGATCGAATTCGTTCCACTTGGCGTGCATCACGCCGGTTTCCTGAATCCCGATCAGAAGTTCCTTGGCCATCAACCGTCTGTCAATTTGAAAGGTCGCGGGATCTCGCGGGCGTGCGGATTACCGGCCGGCTGGTAGGAATAGAGCAGGGCCCTGCGGTCCTGCTCGGATTTGTTGGGCAGGGATCGATGGACCAAGAAGGAATTGAAGAACGCGATGCTTCCCGGTGGAACCTCCAGCGGGATAAGTCGACTCGTGTCGAATGCGGACGGGTCCATCTCTCGGTTGCGCAGACCCGTCGTGTCCCAGCGCTTCTGTTCACCCGTAGCATGGGTGCCGGGGGCGACTTCCAGGCAGCCGTTTTCGACGTTGGCTTCATCGAGAAACAACATGGCCGTCACCACCCGCGAAGCAATCGGCGTGAAGGCCGCCCAATAGGGATAGTCCTGATGCAGGATGATTGGACCGCCCTTGCGCGCGCGTTTGTAGTTGATCTTCTCGGTAAACAGTACAATGTCGTCCTGCCCGATCAGATCCTTGCAGGGATCGACCATACGCGGGTCATAGCCCCAGTTTTTCAAGGACTCGCTGAAGTGCGCGAAGGGCTCGACTCCCATCAGCAGGTCCGGACTGTCCGGTTCCCATTTGATGTTGATGCCAAAGCCCTCGTGCCGTTCGAACATGTAGCTGCCGACGACATGTTTCGTGTTGCGTTTTGCGGCGAGAAGTTCGGCGCCAAGTTTTTCGCAGTCCGCCGCGATGGCCGCGCATTCCGAAGGATTGAAGGCGCGTTCGCGAATGACATATCCGTCGCGGGCAAGCTTGGCCTTTTCGCTGCCGTCCAAGCGATAGGACCTCGTGATGACATCGCTCATCTGCGCTTCTCCATTTCCGACAGGACTTTTTTGCCTTGTTCCCACCACGGATACTGCTTCGGCTTGTCGCGCAGCACCGGCACAGTCTGGAACTCGTTGGCCCAGGCCCGCCGGACGCGGTTAGTCTTGTTCACTCCGGAATAGTGATGCGTGCGCGCGTGGTGAAACGTCATGCCGCCTGCCGGCAGCGGTACGGGTATGCCCGCGCTGGTGTCGACCGGTTCGCTGAATTGCAAGACGTGGATCTTGGGATCGTCTCCGCCATGCATGTGCGGCAGGACTTCACCGCGGTGTGACTTGGGCACAAACCGCAGACAACCATTATCGGTGTCGACCCTGTCAAGCGGCAGCCAGGTGCCGAGCGCATTATAGTCCTTGGTGACATCCCAATAGGCTTCATCCTGATGCCAAGGTGTTTCCGCCGCGCTGTTGGCACCTTTGAATATCAGGTGGCCCCAGCTTTCGACCTGGGATTGTGGCTTCTGCAGCAGGCGCGAGGCGATGCGATGCGCATTCCGCCACATCACGGTCTGCTTGATCTGCGGCACGATGCGCTCGGGCAACAGAAGCTGGCCGAGCTTTGGCGCGTCGGTTGTTCCGTACGGACGTGACAAGTCGAAAATACCATCGAGGTAGCCGGTCGGCGGCATGGCCAGCAGCTGGTCGTACACCTCGCGCAGCCAGTCCAGCTCTTCATCGGTGGTGACGCGTTCGACCGCCAGGTAGCCATTCTCGGCGAAGAAGGCGACGTCCGTGTCCGAAACATCGACTTCGAGCGATTGATTTGGCAACGGACGAAAATCCATGAGGCTTTCTCCTAAAATGTCGAAACTACTGCCCGATCCCGTAAAAGCGCGCAGCCGTTCCGCCAAAGATTTCGGCTTGATCAGACTTGGGCAGGTCCGCGGTCAACTTTTGCGCCGTCGCAAACCAGTCCAGATAATTTCCGGCGAGATTCAATATGGGCCAGTCGCTGCCCCACATCAGCCGCTTCGGTCCAAAGGCCTCGATCAGGGTTTCGACATAGGGCCGCAACGTCTCGCTCGTCCATCCCGGCGCCGCCTCGGTGGCGAGGCCGGACAATTTGCAGAACACCGGAAAATCCCTGGCGATGGATGTCATCTGTGATTTCCAGGGTTCCATTTCGCCGCGGGCAATATAGGGCTTGGCCCCATGGTCGATCACCATGGGCAAGTCGGGATGGCGGGAGAAGAACTTCATCGCCACAGGCAGATGGCGCGGAAAAATCAGAACGTCGAAACGCAATCCATTCGGTGGGATCGCACGCAATCCGGGCGCCAATTCGGGACGCAGGATCCAATCATCCTCCGCCAAGCCCTGCAGCATCGGGCGCAAGCTGACGAGCTTCTTGTCGCTCGCCAGCTCCGCAATATGGTCGGGCGCATCCTTCGCCGCGAAATCAACCCAGCCAACGACGCCGGCGATGAAAGGCGTCACACGCGCGATTTCCAGGAGAAATTTCGTTTCGGAGACGGTCTCCGCGCCTTGCACCAGAATCGTCTTGTCGATGCGGCACTCTTTGAGGAAGGGCGCGATATCCTTGGGCACGAAATCCCGGTAGAGCGTGGGAAATTGCTCTTGCGTCAACCAGGGATAGTCGCGCCGGTAGAGCCGCCAGAAGTGATGATGGGAATCGACGCGCATCATGGTGTCGGGACCGGCGCATGTTGGGCAAGGAGTCCGCGGCTCTTGAGCTCACTCCACAAGGCGCCCGGAATCGGCTGCTCCAGCAGTGCGACGTTGCTGTCGACTTCCGCCGGGCTGACAGCGCCGGGAATGACGCTGACCACAAGGGGATGCGCCGCGACGAATTGCAGTGCCGCCTGGCGCAGTTCTACGCCATGGTCGCGGCAAACCGCGTCGAGCGCCCTGACACGTGCAGCCACATCGGCAGGAATGCCTCCGTAGTTGAACGTCGTCTTACCCGCCAGCACGCCCGAATTGTATGGTCCGCCAAGCACGATGCCGACGCCCCGCTTGGCACACTGGGGAAAAAGGGTGTCCAGCGGCTCCTGCTCCAGCAAGGTGTAGCGTCCGGCCAGGAGAAACAGATCGGGATCGGCGAGTTCGAGAAGTCGCGCACAGGGTTGCCACTCATTGACTCCCGTACCGATTGCCGCCACTGCCCCGCTGCTGCGCAATTCGTCCAGCGCACGCCAGCCGCCGGAGCGCATGAGTTCCTGGATCCTCGCTTCTGAACCCGCCCGACCCCCATGATTGGGTCCATCGACGTCGTGAACGAAGAGAATGTCGAAACGGTCGAGACCGGTCCGCTTCAAACTCGCATCGAACGATCGCAGGACTCCGTCATAGGAATAGTCGTAGACATAGCGAAGCGCCGGCGTGTTGACGAAGATGCCGGCATTGGAATCGGCCGGAGCGCAGGCTTCCAACAGGCGGCCGACCTTTGTGGAAATCAGATAGTCAGCACGGTTGAACTGCGCGAGTACTCTGCCGACACGATTTTCGGACAAACCCAAACCGTAGAGCGGCGCCGTGTCGAAGTAGCGAAGCCCGACCTTCCACGCGCGGCCGACGGTTTGGTCGCACTCTTCCTCGCTATAGGCCTGCAGATAATTGCCCAATGGCGCGGAGCCAAAGCCGAGCCGCGTGAAGGGAAGGGCTGCGCCGCGGCGCGTGACGAAATTTCGAAGAGTTGCCGCCGTGGTCATGGTGCGCGCGCCCTCAAACCGGCACCGGGAGTGCCGCCGCCCACGACACTCTATTAGGGCGCACACGAGTTCGATCTAGCATTTCAGAATCGCCATTTTGCGCAAATTGACATTTTACTGGTGCCGAAATACTACGATTTTAGCCTTGATCTGCTTGCATACGCCAATCCTAACATGTCAATCTTCAGAATTACAGTTTACAAAACTATTTCTCGGGGGAGGAACATATGCTCACCACACGTGCGTTCCTGAACGGCGCGTCCGCTGTCGCGGTTGGCGTCACTACACTAGGTGTGGCTCTGCCGGCGAAGGCCGCTATCGAAACAGTCGTCGTAACCGCTGAGCGACGTGTGGAGAATCTGCAAAACACGGCACTCTCGGCCACTGTTCTTTCTGGCCATCAACTTGAAGCGAAGGGGGTGAACGGCCTCACCGCATTGCAGTTCGCTGCTCCCGGCGTGGAAATCGCGGATTACGCTTCCGCCAACACATTCAATATTCGCGGCGTGGGTCAAGCTCGCGTCGACATCGATTTACCTTCGGGCGTCGTGATATACCGCGATGGAGTTCCAACACTTACCGGCTACTTCCAGAACGCGCCCTACTACGACATGGCCAGCGTTGAAGTTCTTCGCGGCCCGCAAGGCACATTCGCCGGCAAGGCGGCTTCCGCAGGCGCAGTATTTATTCGCACCAACGATCCAAGCACTGACTCGTTCAGCGGCAATCTCATGGTTGGCGGCGGCGATCGCGATTTCTTCGAAACAACCGGCGTTGTTAATTTGCCAATTGACGACACGTTGGCAGTCCGGGTCGCTTCGCACTACGAATCGCGCGGCTCGTTGTTCGACAGCATCACCTCAAATCCGCTGCCGGGAGGGGCCAACTCTGGCGGTCCGTTTGTTGGCAGCGATCACCGCGATCTGCGCAGCGTTCGCGTTGGCGTGACTTGGCAGCCGACTCCTGAATTCAGCGCGACGTTCAAGATCGACTACGACAATCTTCATTTCGGGAGTCATGGCACGACAGGCTTCGATCCGTTGACCGGGATGACGGAAGATATCCGCCATCTAATCGCCAATGGCTTCCACAAATATGTCGACAAGGGTTCGCGCGCATCGCTGAATCTTAGCTATGACGGGCCGTGGGGAATTACCGTCAAATCGCTGACCGGCTTTTCGACGGTCAACACCGTTGCCGATTGGGATGTCAACGGGTCAAATCCAGCACCGTTCGGCTTTTTCTCACATGGAGTTTTCACAAACTGGTCGGAAGAAATCGACATCTTGTCCCCGACCGACGGTCGCTTTCGCTGGGTGGCAGGCGCCTTCTGGCAAAGCTATCTCAATACCATCCCGCCGGCCGACGCGGTCCCCGATCCGGGCTTTGGCTTTGATCTCAACAACAGCGTCGGGCTCGAGTTTTTTACGCCTTGGCGCAAGCGGGAACTGAGCCTCTCATTCTTCGGTCAAGCTGAGTACGACCTCCTGGACGACCTGACAGTGCAGGCCGGAATTCGCACCAACCATTATTCGTTCAACCAGTTCACGCATCTCGAGTTCCCACCATTCGATCTCGAACCCGGCGGTTGGACCGATCACTACCAGGAGGATCAGGTCGATTGGAAATTCAACCTCAACTACAAGCTGGACGACGACAATTTCTTTTATGCGCTGGTCTCGCGCGGTCATTCGCCGGGATCTCGCAATCTGGCTTGCCCCAACTTCTTCTGCGATTTCTTTGGCGGTACTCCGGATCCGCATCCGGCATACAGGCCGATGGGCGTCGTCAACTATGAAGGTGGGTGGAAGAGTTCATTCTTCGACGAGCAGTTGCGGACCCAATTGGATGGCTACTACCAGGTATTCAAGAACTATCAGGCTGATTTTGGCTTGGCACCCGGACCTGGCGTGCCGGCTGGACTCACCTTGTCGCAGTTCCAGAACGCGAGAACAGACAGCACGATCTGGGGCATCGAGTTCGCCGCGCAGGCCCAGTTTGGCGATCTCGAATTCGACCTCGGTGCCGCCTACTCGCGCAGTAGGCTCGGCGACTTCGGTTTGGTCATCAACCCGTTCTTTGGGGTCCCGGGTTTTGGTGGGCCAGCGAATATTGAAATGGACGGTGCCAGCACGCCATTCGCGCCCAAATTCACGGGCAACATCGGGGGCGCCTACACTTTCCATCTTGGCAATGTCTGGTGTCTTGACGATCTGACAATGACGCCGCGCCTGGATTTGGCGTACCGCGGCGACTCCTACGCGCGCCTGTTCCAGAATCCTGCGACCTTGATTCCCGGTGTCACGCTTTTGAACGGTAATCTCTCCTTTGTTAGTGGGCCTTGGATGCTGCAAGTTTGGGCCACCAATCTCACGGACGAGGAGTACATTTCTGCAAAGCAAAATGTCGACGGCGCGGGCGGCGTGATTACGGGCATCGTGTATGGCGGCCAGCGGCGCCTGTTCGGCGTGCGGTTGAACCGGACCTTCTGATCTCGACCCGCGAGGATGCAGGAAGCTCACGCCGACCAAACGATCAACGTTGAAGCGCAAATCGGGGGCGTCGCCAGCTATGGCGACGCCCTTCCCTTGTCGCCCGTGCAAAAGGCGGTCTACTCGGCCGGCGACTTCGCCGATGCAGTCACCAATGTCTCCCTTGGTCAGTTTCTGCTGTTCTTTTTGACGGCAGTTGTCGGATTGTCGGGGTCGCTCGCAGGCACCGCCCTGGCATTGACGCTTGTTGTCGACGCCTTTGCCGATCCGATGATCGGCTACATCAGCGACAACACGCGCTCGCGTTGGGGCCGCCGCCATCCCTTCATGATCGCCTCGGCGATTCCCTTCGCGCTGTCCATCGGCCTGCTTTTTTCGGTTCCGAAGATCGCTTCGACAACTGCATTGTTCGCCTATGTCGTTGCTGTTCTCCTGCTCCTGCGGTTTTCGTTCTCGGTATTCATTTTGCCGTATATCGCATTGGGCGCGGAGCTGGCGCGCGACTACACCGATCGGTCCGTTCTGATGGTGTATCGCAATTTTTTCAATATCTGCGCGAACTTGCTCACCGTCGTGCTTGGCTTCGGCATCTTCATGAGCGGCGCCCATGGCCTGCTCGACCGCGCGGCCTATATTCCATTCGGCTGGACCTGCGCGGCGATCGTGTTTGCCGCGGCTCTCGTTTCGGCGTTCGGCACTTTATCCGTGCGCAACCGGATGTATGCCATCGCGCCGCCGAAACGTTCTGCGCTCTCCCGCCTGTTCGGCGAGCTGCGCGATGTGTTCCGCAATCACTCCTTTCTCATGTTGCTGATCACCATCGTAGTGTTCTGGATCGCGCAAGGAACGGCGATCAGTCTTGGCGTGCACACCTTCACCTACTTCTGGAAGGTAGGGCCGGCCACGATTCAGGCAATTCTGATTTCCGGGACCGTTGGTTATTTCGCCGGTATTCCGATTTGCGCGTTCCTGCTCAAGCGGGCTGAGAAGAAGGACGTTTGCACCTGGGGCATCGTCATTGTCTGCGCGCTGCTGTTCTTGCCGCCGGTGCTGCGCATATTGGGCCTGCTGCCGCCGAATGGCCTCGCACTCAATGTAATCCTGTGTGCCTTCTATTTCGCTCAGTCGAGCGTGCTCACCAACGTCTTCATCTCGTTCAATTCGATGATGGTCGATGCGACGGACGAACATGACTTATTGTTCGGCGTCAGGCGCGAAGGGCTGTACTTTGCAGCGCTCTCATTCTCCGGTAAGGCCGCGCTTGGCGTCGGCTCGCTGTTTGCCGGGTTGGCGCTGCAATACATAATTCTCTTTCCAAGCGATCTGGCCGAACATCCGAACCAGTTGATCTCGGCCTATTCGATCACGACGCTCGGGCTCATCTCCGGTCCTGGCGCCGCCATGATATCGGCGCTCTCCGCGTTCGCGATGACTCGCTACCGCATCAGCAAGAGCGAGTTGCTGCGCATCCAGGGCGAACTTGCCAAGCGCAATAGGGCCTAAACCGCTCGCCAAAAAAAGAATGCCGGACTGACTAAGTCCGGCAAGTTGGGGGTTAAGTCGGCAAACTCTTCACGAAGCCGCTGGCGCAACCTCAAGCTTGTTATTGTGCTCGCGCAGCGCCTTTTGCCTTCCCCAATACCAGGGGCGGTCGTAAGGAACGTCGCGCCTGATGGGAACGATTTGCCATTCGTTGACATAGGCGCGCCGCACGTGATCGGTCGTGTTGGGACCGGAGAAGTGCAGCGTCCGATTGTGATGGATCGAAGCGCCACCGATTGGAACTGGCTGCGGCACGGCGGTCGACGTGTCGATCTCCTCCTCCAAGACAAGCGTAGTGACGCGGGGATCGCCATCCATGTAGCCGTGGCGCCGAACCGGCCCCTTGTGTGAACCGGGAATAAAACTCATGCACCCGCTCTCAACCGTGGCCGGATCGAGCGGCATCCAGCATCCGAAAGACTGATAGTCGAAGCTAGGATCCCAGTACCCCTCATCTTGATGCCACGGCACGATGTCCTGATTGCGCGGCGCCTTGCGCACCATGTGGCCCCACACGTCCAGATGCGCGTCATGGCCCAGTATCTGTTTGGCGATGGCGTTGCTGTTCTTGTAGAACTGCGTTTCCTTGAGCTCCGGTATGAAATATTCCGGCCGCAATACCTGGCCGATGCGGTCGCCACGCTGATTGTCCATTCGCGTCATCACATCCTTGACGAGCGCACCAGGAAGAAGCTCCATCTTGCCGGAGAAAAGCAAGTCATAGACGTCGCGCAGCCACGCAACTTCCTCGTCGCTGGTAATCCGGTCGATGCGCGTGAAACCCCGCTCCCAGAACTCGTCCACGGCGCGCGCCGGCAAAACTGCGTCGAATGCGTCCTTCGGCTGCCGGGCCATCAGTTTCTCGAATTCAGCGGACATGTTCGATGCTCCTGCGTGCGGCTCAATGCGTGGCGGCGGGCTCAACAGCTTTTTTCGACAACAGGCGATTGATTTCAACACCACTTGGATAGCCGGCCGGCTGATAGGAATAGAGCAGGGCCCTGCGGTCCTTGCCTGACCTATTGGGCAGCGAGCGGTGAACCAGGAAGGCGCCAAAGAACACCACCGTTCCGGCCTTGGCCTCGACCGGGATCAATGTGTGCATGTCGAACTTGGCCTCGTCGAGTTCGTTGGAGCCAAAGCCGTCGACCATCTTTCGCCCCATGCGCATGCCGTCGCGGTGGCTGCCTGGCGAAACTTCGAGACAGCCGTTTTCCACGGTCGCATCATCGAGGTAGATCAAGGCTGTCATTACTTTGTGCGCGACCTTGGT
>Ga0157379_10001251_pt1 | contig 20607 bp, 33 predicted proteins | sample S25metaG_FD_121802 | JGI IMG/M metagenome (GOLD analysis project Ga0157379, IMG submission 121802) | Switchgrass rhizosphere microbial communities from Kellogg Biological Station, Michigan, USA - S2-5 metaG | ecosystem: Host-associated > Plants > Roots > Rhizosphere > Soil | place: USA... | reverse complement strand
AGAGTTTATTCTCTAAAACAGCCCAAATCTAGATCTGACCTCTCGAAGTTACAGACAGCGGATGTTCGCGCTCCTCCAAACCCCCGAATTCATTAAGTTGTTCAAGAGTGTACAAGTCGGCTACGACCTTGGAGGATGCGGTCTCTAGATGCGGCATAGCGCCGGTGCTCTTTACGGTTTCCTTTCGAGAAAGGCGCACGCGAAGCACCCAGACCTTTACAAAACTGATAACTTAGGGACAGTGTTTGGAGTTCTACATTATGGGGACTCCCTTCCCACTCCCATACTGTAGCGTATATCATCTCGATACAATACACGAGATTTGAAGAAAATGATCGTTGTTCTGTGATTGGGACATTTATTAAATACACATGTACTTTTAATACTCGATAACCATCATGACTCCCAAACTACTGATATTTTATTTCACAGTTTAGTATCGGATTCATAAAAAGACTTTACCGACCACAATTGCAAAACTTTAATTGTATTATACCTCTACAAGAGGTAAAAAGAAACAGGGTTTTGAGTGGCTGATTCGACATTAGACTAGTATTGCTCCACCCCTCTATCCATGGAGTCTAAGACAAGCTAAAGATCCTCCCTAAAGAGCAGACATACACCCTTCTAGCAATTGAGATCGACATTTTTGAAATAAGGGTGGGACCGTGTAAAAGTACACTTAAGTAATAGCTGAACGAGCACCAGTTCAGAACTTGTTTGTTGAAAGACAAAAACTGATCCAAGATAGTGGAGTAGTAGTGTGATAGAAACAAGTAACGTAGAAAACAAGATCATGAGTGCTTCCAGAGGCGCCAATGTACGGGGCACCTGAACTCTCGAAATGGCAAATAGAGATAGATGACAGTAGTAGGTGAGGAGAGATGTACTTTTCAAAGAAGCTATCGCATAAGGCTCGAACTCCAGCTTGTTCTGTTCTGTGCCGAAAACCACAAAAAAAGACTTCTAAGGCCTGCGCACATAGGGAGCCGGATCCCCAGAATCCCGAGGAGGACGTGGAGGATAATCTCTGTCGCGAGGACCGCCGTTTGTGTTTGAGGAGCGGCCTGGAGCGGGAGACGGAGCGGGGTAGCCACTAGAAGGGAGAACGGCAGAAGGAGAAGAGTATGCAGGAGGCCCAGAATAGCTGGTGGGTGGTGGAGGCGGTCCTGGCGGATAGGGTCCTGAGCGAGGAGGAGGGCTCTGAGATCGTCTTCTACAGCCCGAAGTTAGCTTCAGGAGTAAGGGTTAATAACGTAATTCGTACCTATATCTTCCAGCGTCGACAGGTGGCGGTCTAGAATCAGAGTATCTTGTAGGAGGGCTAGCACGACCACGATAGTCAGCAGGAGGATAGTCCCTAGAATTATATCGCTAAGTAAAGGAAGAGAAGCTGCTGCTATCGCCCAACGGACCTAGGAGGCATTCTATCATAATCGTCTCGACCTCTAGGCGGAGTCCTCGGACGACCAGTAGAAGGCGAAGGATACGGTGCATAGCGATCACCCCCAGGTGGCGGCGGTCTTCTATCATACCCACGTGGTTCATATCCATCCCTAGGAGGCACATAGCTAGACCTTGAACCATAATCATCCGGATAGTAGCTTGAACGAGAGTCATAACGTGACGGAGGTCCTCTGTAGTCGCGTCGATAGTCATCTACTTCACGAGCACGAGGCGGCGCCCCCCCGGAGGCAGGATAGTCGCGATAGTCCCTGGCTATTGGTGTTGGAGCCGGAGGAGGAGTAGGCGGGCGATAGTCCCTGTTGGGCCTGTAGTCTCTTGGGTCTCTTCCAGATGAGGGCGGCGGGGGATAGTCATAACCATAGCGGGAATCCCTAGCAGCAGGTGGAGGTGGTGGAGGACGATATTCGTCGCGGTAAGGAGAATAACTTCTAGATGGGGGCAAGTCTCTAGGAGGATGGGAAACACGATCCAGAAGAGTTGGTTCCGGCTTGCGATGGTTGTTGCTATTCGAGGGTTATTTATAACAGGAAATATAAAAGACATTATTGATACTTACACAGTGACGACGTGGTTCGGACATTCCCTAGATCAGCAGAGAGAATTAGACAGAGTGCGGCTAAAGTAACAAAAAGAAATACCTAGCCCAATGACCCATCTGACCACACTTAAAGCAAGCTCCAGGTTCTCCAGCGAATTTGGCTGTCCTGCCACCACCATGAGAGAGTTCAACACGAATCTTATTACCCATGAAGTATCCTTCGTGATACTTTGCAACGCTTTCTTCGGCGGCCTCTCTTTCAACGAATTCCTAGCATGCGCTAGATCAAGTATTTAGTCCGAAACAAAGTTAGGGTAACATACCACAAAGCCGAAGCCCGTTCTGGACAAAGCATTGAGTATGACAAAGACAAAGGATTACGAATAACACACTTCAGCTCAATAGACACAATACGCCCAATTTTTCCAAAACATGCTTGCAGATCTTCTTGACGCGTATGTTCGGGGAGACCACCAACATAGACCTTGTTCGGCTATAGCCAACACCATCACATGGGGAAAACACATGAGCCTCAGTACATCCAACGCCCGAGAAAAAAGACGCCCGATGAAAGAGCCAGAGCCCCAGTTGAAAGAAAAGTCAAAGATAAAAAAAAATTCTGCACCTTAACCTGTTTTTCACGATAAATAGTCCCTGATTTCGCGCCCGGCACGCCAAGATCAGGTCCCCCCGCGGTCTTTGAAGGAAGAAGGGGTCCCTCTTCTAAAGGAGCAGCTCCATTATTGGAGTCGCCGTTTTCGTGGACAGAACGCGTTTCGAGAGATGCAGAGTGGCGACCATTGTTCGCTTCAGACACAGAGGGCTCCATGTTCCATTCTTGAGGCACTAAGTCGTCTGCTTTGTGGGGAGGCGGCGAAGACATGGTGGTTGAAAGCAAGAATACTTGTGCGAGCGGCTAAACTGAGACGGAGGGCTTACATAATTTTCCTGGACATTGAACCAGGAGAACAAAGGTTTTCCTCAATGAGGAATCCATCATATGCATATTATAAGGTAAACACGACAAGATATATGAAATAGGTCCATTCCACAAAAAAGAGAAAGGTGGAAATGATGTCCATTATTATGCGAACATCGTCCGCCCCTCCGATACGGCGATACTTAACAACGACTCACGAAAGACACAACTATACATACACAATCCAAGCACCTCCCAGGAATCCAACAGTACATGCGACAAGTGATCCAATGATGCTATGGGTAAGGTCGATCGACACAATGCTGCCACTGTTTCCTTGGTTGGTGGTGGCCGGCGAGCCTGCACCTCCGGTTGAACCGCTTGATCCACCAGACCCTCCTCCAGAAGACCCGGAAGAACCTCCTGTAGGCAAAGAGGGTGTGAATGTAGGAGAAGAGGAGGCAAGGCAGGCAGTCGCTGCTGCGGCCGGATCAGAAGGAACAGTTGTGACGACAGTGGCGTTTCCAGAAAAGTCACAGGACTGAGGGTTCATCTTGGTGATATCGTAGAACGCCGAGAAGACATAGTCGAGCTTCGTAACTGAATAAAACATAAACATTAGAATAAAAAAAGAGGAGTGGAGATGGGAAAACCGTACTTGAATCACAGAAGGACAGGATTCCGTATTGACCAGCTGAGCCAGAGCCTCCAATCGGAGAGCAACTTCCACCTTGTTGTCCCAGAAGAGAACAACCAGTATCCAACAAACTACCAATAATAGCGGGCTGTTGCGGGTTATTGGTCTCAATGAAAGTGCAAGTGGAAGCCTTAGTCTTGACGCATTGACACGCCGCATCGTCCGGTGTTGGCGGCAATGCATTCGAAGCAAGGAAATCCGGCGGGTTAGGAGGATTACACGCCGGAAATTGGGTCTGACCTGCGCTAGCTTGGCTCGGACTATTGATAAATGTCACGTTATTGTATTGAGCCTGGAGGCGAGTGAAATCGTCCGACAGGGTGACCGTTGTGTTATCTGCGGAGAGTGTAATCATACCGAAGTTGCCTTGGGCGGGGAAGTAGGAGAATGCGAGACCTCCAGACCAGTGAGGTGTCATTTGGGGGCCGAAGAGAGCTTGGACTTCGGTCCAGAGACGGGGAGGCGAGGTGACGCAGCCGAACTCGCTGAAATAGGCTGGGATATTCAAGTTTGCGAAATCGCTGTCCGAGCCAGAATAGGCAGAGATGCTTGCATCGCCGCACCATTCACTGTTGGGGAGATATTAGTGGGGAAGGGAGATATGGACTTGGGTATTCGTACTAGTTGTTAAGTCCATAGATATCGACCGCTGTTGAGTCAGAACCGCAGCCAAGGTAGGCGGCGAGAGGTCCCTAACTAACATGAGACAAAAAATATAATTATAGCTGGCCTAACTTACTCGCCATGTCGAAGGTCCATCCGTTGAGGCATACCCAACTATCAAGGGTAAGTATACGGTCTGAAATTACAAAGGACACGGACCTAACGCGTTGGAATTCTTTGACTTGAGGAATGCCTTAACATCGCGAGCAGCAGCCTTGATGTATGGCGCAGCAGCTGTAGCGTTGGGAAACTGATCCGTTTGAGCGACGACTTCATTACCAACATTGAAAGCGAGGACGTTGTCGTATTTGAGGAAAGCGTTGACGGTGGTGAGATACAGGTCCAAAAGACCGACATCCCAACTTGGTTGTAGCCGATTGATCGATCCGTTGACAGGGAGTGAAAGGTCGATACTGAAATATGATTTAGATAGGGTTCCACTAAGATACACTGCGAGGACTGACATTGTGTAAATTCCTGCATCACTGAACGCTTGCATGCAAGCATCATGGTTTTTAGATGAATCCACCGAGTACACACGAATAGCATTAATATTTAGTTGCTTTAAGAATGGGATATCTCTGGTACAACCACTGGGGTCCGCGAGTGGGTCTAGAAGATAATGGAATTAAGCCTCGATCATCCATGAGAATAGCCACTAAACGTACCAACGAAGTCGCTTGGCTCAGGAAATGGGTTGTTCGGGTCATTGACGATATTGCCTGCGCACAAATACGTCATTGACCGTACACATCGGGAGATACGGTATATGATTACCTTGGGGTTGGTATGCAATACCCTTGATATAAAATCGAGTACCATCAGCAGAGTACAAGAAACGACCACCTCGGGAGACTTGAGGTAAAGCAGAGACTGTAGAGGCGACACCCGCCCAGAAAGCGAGTGATTTTGCGAAGCGCATCAGAAGGATATAAGAAGGGGTATGCAAAGGAAGGGAGGGAAAGGAAGGAAAGAGGCGTTACCTAGAGAAAGTGTTGGATATGTATAGCCAGAGGACAGGCTGACCTGACCACTGGCTGGGCGCCGTGCCAGCCGTGGATCCTTGCAACTGTGACCAGTGACAGGGCAGACTCAGGGAGCGACATCATTGGACGAGGTGGTCTCAAAAATAGGTTCTCAAAATATCTGATGTATTTTGGAGATTTGCGCAGTCCCCTTCCATCGTGCCCAGAGACTCCTACCAGCATGTTTCACTAATCTAACAAATTAACTCAAAGTCCGCATCCAAAGGCTGTCCATTTCATGCCATATCCAAGCAAATCGTCAATAATGCATCAGGCCGTAATAACCGTGGTCAACGCGTCAAGCGTTGCTTTTCGTCCAGCGTGAGTTCATAAAAAGCATATCGGGTCGTCTATACCATCAATACCGTGGTCGGTAAGTGATACAGCTGATGAAGATATGAGCTTCTGCGTGAGTGAATTGGCGGAAGGGACTAACCTCACGAAATAGGGCAAAAGTGAAAGCATGTTCACTCCAAATGCGGCCCAGAGTAACCACAATCCAGTGCCAAAACTGACTTCGACTCCAAGAGGAGCTGTGGCACCATTAGGGGCCTCCACCTAAATGAAATATTAAATGCCATCGAGTCCCAAAGAATATTTACACTTACGTTCAAGTGGTTTATATGTTCAACGTCACGAATTAAGGCAGTCCAGATGGCCGCTCCAACGAGAATCATAACTGTTGCAAGAGTGGAAAAAAGGGCCGCTAGTCTGAATGTCAGAGTAGACTTGGGAATTCCACTAAAGACAATGAGCTTTCAAACAGACGCCAGAAATAAAGGAGCTCACATCAACATGGATACAAATGTGAGAAGTGTTCCGAGGAATATCATATAAAAGGCAGCTCTCGACGTGGTTTGCAGAAAAGGTGTGTTGGTAAAAGTGGTGCCAGGTTTTGAGATTAAGAATTTCGTCACAACCGTATAATTCGCTGGGGTATCAGCCAGCATCGCGTCAAATGGTGCAAACTCGGTTGCAAAAGTGGTATTGCTACAATCTGCTTGAGTATCATCCACATAACCGCAACGGGAGTATAGGCCAAAAGCATATAACTGCCTGAGGCCATTCTGCTGGTTTAACGGCTGGGAGACGTTGGTATTGTAAAGACCTGGCGTTGGGTCACCGGTAGCAGCCGAAAGACCGATTCTGAACAGATCTGATCAGACAACATCCCATCCACACCTTTCCAAACCTCACCCATAAGCCGACACGTTCACTCGAACCTGTGGAACTCTGCGTCAGGTTGGAACCGCCATCGCGTCAGGATGACCCACCAGAGAAAGTTCGCGGGGCACTTTGGATGTATTTATCTGCCCCACCTTTAAAACCCTAAGCCTGGGGTAGTTGCAGTGTTCATATACAACTCACATGCACGAATATTAGAAGAATGAGTGCCGAGAATCTGCCAAGGGTGAATACGACGTGTTTTATCGAGAAATAGTCACGTACGAGAGGAATGTTGCCCCGCGAATGCATATACTTCCTTTCATAATATTAAGGGTATCGAGGTATAAAGCTGGAGTCGCTGGAGTAAACCGCCTCGAGGCGACAAGACGCGCTCTGGCAGGCTTCCGTCGGAAGGCGTCTGCCGATTTGGGACTGACGCAGTCCTTTGCCACTCGACTCTCCTAAAGCCCTTGCACCCTCAGCCTGTGCACTCTCTTATAAGGCTGTGCCCAGTTTATGTCCTCCATCTAACTTCTTTCTTTCTAATTCAATGTCCCAACAACCGTCAAGTCCACCGCCACCGCGGCCCATGAATCCACTCCCTGGAACGACTATCGATACTGGTGCAGAACTCCTTGGTGTCCCAAAGCCCGAATCAGAAGATTCTTCAGAGAATGCGACCTCGTTAACACGTTCACCATCAGGCAGCTTCGTCAAACGAACAATAGAGAAGCTCTCGCGCAGCACCTCCAAGACTCGAGGAGGTGCATCCCGCGGTGAAGACCATCCTCCATCCGGGCATAGACGCTTATTCAGTCTGAGCAAACGCAACAAAAACGATCGTACGCAACCTATCTTCCCCTCCGTGGAACGTGCATTCCTTATCCAATTGATATAGATTCCAAACCGGCCGAATCACATATGTCTCATCGAGAGATTGGCCGAGAAAATTTGGAAAGCAGTGTTGCGTCAAGTGCTGATGATTCCCCATTTATCCGACCGCCATCTCCTGTAGAAGACGCTGCGCAACCAAACAGGCCGAGTATTCTCAATTTCAGAGGGACAGGCTCCGTATGTCAATTTATGTTATTCTTTTTATTTCTGTTCATAATATTCTTATTTTCTCCAGATGCGTGCTGGTACCCAAACACTAATACAAGCACTCCAAGCGATGCCATGGACAGAAGAGGCGGACAATGAAGAGGAGCCTTCCAGTTCTGAAGATGACCGTAGCGGCACGGATGAAGAAGGTACACATCATATCCCGAACCTCTCGTCTATTTGCTTATCATGAAGTTTCAGCACCAGCACTTGCTTCCTCAATTCACGCCCTCTACAAGCCCGTCGAACACGCGCGACGTGTCGAGAAATCCCCAGTCTCGGAGGAGCCACCGGAGTATTTTGGAATCAAGGAAGGTCATCCGTTGGGACAACTGACGCGTTCACCAGAGGAGTTACGAGAGGATGATTTCGAGATATCAAGGCCAGAAGGGAAACCCCCGCCTGGCGCTGATGAGCGGCCGGGTATCAGCCCGCAAGGAGCCCCGATTCGAACTGGGAGTATGGCGACAGTCCGTCTTCAACGTCGGACACGATTAGCGACGAAGCTACGCGAAGTATTCGAGGTGGAGGAGATTGACGAAGTAGTTGCAGGTTTGTCTCCTTCACAGTATATTTGCTATGCGTATCTGATATTCTTCCTATCCCAGAGATGCCATGTTGGCTATTACGCTCTGTCTGTGCGTAATGGTTTGTGAAAGCAGGTTATCAGCACTAAATTTATCTCCAGTACTACAGGGATACCTGTACCTTACAAATGCTCACTTATGCTTTTTCGCACACATACCTTCCAAAGAGGTAACTTTATGCTTTCATCTTTTGATAAAGCTAATTCCCCCGCAGGATCAAATACTCAAATCAGGCAGTCTCCAGAAGAAGAATCGGACAAAGCGTTGGACCAAATTCTGGTTTGTTCTAAAGAATGACGCGGTGCTATGGTACAATTCATCATCAGTAAGCAACCTGTCACGTCATCCTCCTACTCCTTACATATTATTGAAAATAGGACCCTTATTTTCCTCGCGGTGTCTTGAATTTACGATATGCCATCTCCTGCGAACCCACTGGCCAAAGGGGGTTACGACTAAGGGCGAATGACCGTTCCATCACGTTGTCCTCGGATTCAGGTTTAAGTCGAGATGAGTGGGTGAAGGCTATCCGGAAGGTAATTAGGTGGCATATCACCGCTTTTGCTCGGATGCTCAATGGTTTCCGATAGGTTATTTTTAAGGCGCAGAATATGGGCGAAAGCGTCAAGGTTTGTCTTGAATAGGCATTATGATGTCCCTGAGGTATTGATCCTTCTATACAGATCGTTATTCCTTATTCTTTAATCGTAGACGCCGAGAAATCCACAGCTCTGGACTTTAGCGAATCCATCGAAGTAAAAGTAATGGAAAAGACAACGGGATACTCTGTCGACTCCTATTTCTTTGCTTACTTTCGCGACCCATCTCATGCGTTGGACCAAATCCGAGAACTCGTGCGATCGTACAAGCACTCTTCACCGAGGGAAGGTATGGATGAAGTAAAGGATACAACAGCACCACGTCCACCCATCGACCATTCTCATTCGCCAGTCCTACCTGAAAAGGCATTACTACCCCCCGAACATCATAGACCATCTTCGTTCAGATTTTCCTCATTGCTAAGGCCTTTTGCAGGTGGACAGAGCGGCCATCGCCCGGAGATGCCTTCATTTGCAGATAGCGAACCTGCCATCACTCCCTCCCGCACTTCACAAGAAGATCCTTCCTCCTCCGTTAATACCCTCACTACTCGCGCCGTCTCAATGCCTACGACAGCTTCCTCCGAACCAGAACATGTAGGATCTATAACCCGAGCACCATTTTCTACATCGCCCCAACCTTTATCAGATGCAGATGAGGAAATCAGCATCGCATCTGACCACACATACCCTCCCAATCCTGTTCATGGTGCTTCCTTACCACCACACGTCGAATCACACGGCTCGTGGAATGTCTCCGTCCCATCTTGGCTACGTGTTCCTGGGCGACGCGTTTTCAGTAGTATCAATTTCCTGCATACTTCTTCGGATAGGGTTCGCGAGGTATACTCCCCTGGACCTCTAGAAGCCCCTTCAGAGGAATCTTCAAATGCTCATATGGGATTTTCTATCATTGAGTCGAAGGAGGCCCCTATGGATGCGGAAGTTCTCAATAAATTCCGCGCGTCGTTCGCTTTGGATGAGAAGGAGACTTTATATGGGTGTAAGCTTGCTCCTTTATTACCGACTTGGTATGCTTATTGATCTTATTTAGACTTCCCTGGATATCTGTTCCGTGTTTTACCCGTTCATGGAAAATTTTATATTTCTTCGAACTATCTTTGTTTTCGTTCCTCACAACCTTTGGCAAAGACTCGAGTATGTAGCACCATACTTTACTTTATACTCTGTACCCTGACAATGCATTATAGATGATCATACCCTTAAAGGATATTCTCACTTCAGAGCCCACCAAAGGTTATCGTTTCGGAATGCAGGGGTTGGTACTAATCATCAAAGGCCACGAAGAGCTCTTCTTCGAGTTTAACTCTACCTCTCGGAGAGATATCTTTGGGGAACTTCTTGGAAAGCACCTGGAACGAATCCATGAGCGCGAACATGACGGTCGTGATGCCTCTCCATCTCCTGCAAAGCGAGAAGCATTGTTCTTGGAGGAATTGGACGTGACTAAGTCATTATGCGATGACTCTGAGCCTGGCCCTGCTCCCGAATCCCAGCAAGCCGAATCACTCCCTGCTGTGATGTTTACGTCTTCGTCTTCGACGTTCCTTACCTTTAAACCGAAGGATCCTCTACATTTTACCTTCCTTACAATAGGTTCGAGGGGCGATGTACAACCTTATATCGCGTTGGGAAGACGGCTTCTTGAAGAAGGCCATCGCGTCCGGATTGCAACCCATGGTGAATTTAAGGAATGGATCGAATCTGTGAGTAAAATGTCTACGATATCTCTCTAGCATGCTAAAGACTGATCGTGCAGTACAATATCGAATTTGCCTATGTCGGTGGTGACCCTGCTGAACTAATGCGGATATGCGTCGAGAACGGGATGTTCACCGTATCCTTTTTGAAGGAAGGTGCAGCGAAGGTATGTTTGTCAGATACCTCATATCCCTTTATTTAGCGTGATTCTAGTTCCGTGGTTGGATCGACGACTTGCTTAAAACATCTTGGGAAGCCTGTCAAGGGACAGATGTTTTGGTGGAAAGCCCTAGTGCGATGGGGGGTATTCATATAGCTGAGGCATTGAAAATCCCATATTTCCGAGCATTTACAATGCCATGGACGCGGACACGAGCATATCCCCATGCATTTGCGGTACCTGAGCGCAAGGTTTGTCGTCTGACCTTTCTGGTGTAGGTTTCCTTCATCTAACCTTACTTTTTAGATGGGAGGAGCCTATAATTATATGGTGCGCACGGTTTCAAAATACGAGTTTATTAATTCTAACCCTTTATAGACTTACGTAATGTTCGACCAAGTTTTCTGGAGAGGAACATCTGGCCAGATTAATCGTTGGAGACGCAAGGTGTTGGGTCTTGGCAGTACCAATCTGGACAAGATGGAACAACATAAGGTTCCTTTCTTGTATAATTTCAGCCCTGCCGTTGTCCCGCCCCCTCTGGACTGGTATGAATGGATCCATGTCACTGGTGGGTCGCAATTAGCGTGGAGTCTTTCTCACAACTAACAATTATCCTTCCAGGTTATTGGTTCCTCGACGATGCTGATGTCGGAACCAAGAAATGGACACCCCCACCCAGTCTCCTCAAGTTCATGGATAACGCACATGCACTTGGCAAGAAGGTTGTTTACATTGGATTTGGTAGCATCGTCGTATCGGATCCAGAGGCCATGACCAAGTGTGTCGTTGAGGCTATCGTTAGGAGCGGCGTGCATGCGATTCTCTCCAAGGGTTGGTCGGACCGCTTGTCCATGAAGAGACAAACAGGCGCGGATGAGGCACCAGAGGAATTTCCTCCACAGATCTACCCGGTGTCATCTATTCCTCATGACTGGTTGTTTGCTCGAATTGATGCTGCTTGTCATCATGGTGGAGCTGGAACCACGGGGGCTAGTTTGAGAGGTATGTAGTCCAAATTTACCATATTGAAGAAATCCATATTCAAATGCTTTCAGCTGGAATACCTACTATAATCAAACCCTTCTTCGGAGACCAATATTTCTGGGCTGACCGTGTTGAAGCTCTCGGTATTGGAAGTAGCGTCAGGAAGCTTACGACGGATCATCTGACTGCCGCCCTCATTACTGCAACAACGGATACCAAACAGATTTCTAAGGCAAAGCTTGTGGGAGAATCCATCAGATCGGTGGGTCCTTATCTTCGTTTCCATAATTACAGGAACTTATATCTGTATAGGAGGATGGAGTTGGTAAGGCTGTCGAATGCCTTTACCGTGATTTAGAATATGCACGATCATTAATCAAACGCGGAGACGAGTCCTCCGACATAGAGAATATTCATCATATTTCCAGACCGCCTTCGAGAATGGCAGGGGGGCAGAGTTCGAGCTCAGGTCGGCCTGCCAGCGAAGATTGGTCAGTCATTTCAGAGCAAGATTATCACCACCGTATGCTCCCACCCCCTCATAACGAGGAATTTTTAGAGACAAGATACGCACCTCCCCAACATAAGATTTAGATTTATTGAACTGCCTATGTATATTCTGTAGCGTAATGTACTGTATTATATGTGCAAGTAAAGCCACGAAGTGAGCGACCGTGGCATATCTATTCGTAAGGGTGGATAAACCCTAGATCCCGAACCCTTGCCTGATGGCCATATTCACACCGTCAGAGCTCGACTCGGAGGAAGAAATGGCATGCTTGATCAAAGTTCAATCAGTTGAATTGCCCAAAATTCTCAATAAAGCAATATTCAACTGCCTCACCGGAGTGCAAGGAATTTACACAAAATTCCATCCAAAGTTTCTACTGACGACTCCGGCAGACTCTTCTGTCATTTACTATCTGGTTTTAGCTTCTTTTTGTAGTTCTATTGTTTAGAACTACGGATACATGTGATCCGGAGAAGATGCGACTTGGGCCGAACGATAAAGCCCTTGGAAATTTATAGTGTTGCCGCCAGTTGGCTACGGTCGGTTAGCCAGCGGGGACCATTTGCCTCTGAAGAGTTTGATAGGTTCGGGTCTTTTACGGAAACAAATTATATTTAAAAATTGTGGAAAGCTGCAGGTTGCGGGGTGGAGGTAGAAGCCGACGACGAGTAATAATGAAAAAGATTTTGGGCGCCTGTCAACCGGCGGCAACATTACTTGGAATAAATAACAGAGGTTGTCAGTCTTTTCCGCTTAAATTTCTTTGACAGAAAACTATGGGACGGTCTAAAGAAGTCGGGTGGTGTCATCATGAATTAACTGGGAATATCTTTCCATAGTTGCCTTCACCGACTTCCTTCCGACGTTCCTTTATTTCTGCTCATTTTTTTGTAAGATCACATGTATTCTTCACTCTATCCTTGTCGCCTTGTCCGGTGCACTCTATTTGGCTTTTTGTTTTTTACGAAAGAGATAAGATTCTTCTTAGGGATTCTCTATTGACCGACAAGACTTATATACTGGCTTCTATTCTCTATTCTTCGGGATTGAGATTGTTATGGGGATTCTATGATGATAATAGTAGTCAAGAGGCTTCGGAGGATAGAGGGAGAGAAGTGATTAATTGCTGAAGTCTGTATTGAGATTTGGAACCGCAAAGTGGCTATAATTTGTCTTTCTAGAGACTGAGAAAACTAATGGAATACAAAAAGAAATAGCGTGGAATGTGTGTGGCTGCCAGCTAAGTATTCGAGGCGTCTGGATTTGATAACTACCAATCCGCCTAAAACCTATTACTCATGCAGGATTGATACATTCTTTGACTTTGTGTAGTACGAGTTATCTCATGAGGCACAAAGCGAGTTAATTGAATGGGTTATGTTTATTTAATAGCAAACAATAAACACCTCGGAACTCGTATTTATATATACTGAAAAATCAAAAGAATGTATGCCGGAATGAAACTGCGTAACGGAAATTATTTTGCGCCGTGCAGTGCTCGAATTAATAATCCAACAAGACGTATGTCTTGACTACAAAGCTCCCCGCTATGAGGTTATGATAGGTGAGCCGCCCTATGCACAGAGCGGTGGAAATCTTTTTTAATTCATTAGTTCCCCCTTTCCTTTGTTTTCTTCAGTTATTTTCTCCGTTCGGAACATATTCTTGTACATAAATACTAGCTACTGTAACTCGAAATCCCTGCGCGATTGCGAGGGTCACTGTTAAACTCCCGGGTGAGCGACAGAGTCACGCTCATTTCTACACGTCTCCTCAGCATAATCATAATAAACTTTGACCAATGTATACTGTATCGTGATATACCAAGTCAAAAGAGAAAGAGAGACGGAGAGACGGAGAGGTTGGGATTGGATGATAACGACAAGCATTTACATATGTGTGTACAATAAACAAGAGACGCCGATGTGACGAATATATAGTGAAAGAGAAGAGAAGAGAGATGGGTGATACAACAGGAAAAGGAAGAAATTCCGGATGGCACAACAAGCTTGTATACAAGAAAGCAGGAGGCTACGTGTGCGAGGGGTGCGTAATGGGATACTTGGAGAGAGAGACGAGGAGAAGGGTGAGCCGTTGGAATCTAGGGGAATAACCATGGGAAGAGATGAGTGGGCATGGGGAGAATATGAGATACGATGGTGAGTGACGAGATAATTTAGAGATGGTAAGACGAGGAATATTGGAATGCGGGGTGGGACCAGAGTTCCTTCAAGAGATAACGCACGGGAATGCTCTTCTCCGGCCACGCCATCCATTCCTCGACTGAAATGAGAAGCCGGTAATGTATGCACGTATACCACAGTTCACACCAAAACGTTCTTCAACCAACTCGGCTTCCTTTCCCCTACAACAGCCCACGCATCATAGTCTTCAGCACCATCCTTCCCAGTGAAACTCATCCTCGGATCCACCGCATCCTCAAAATCCACAAATCCCTGACTCCTTCTCACCATTTTTCTCCCCTTCACGACTACTCCTTTAGTCGCACGAGTTTTTGACACGGATGCAACTGAGTCATCAGAGTGGGAGGAGACAGACGGTACAGGAGATGGGGAGGGGGAGAAGAAGTAGGATGAGGTAGGGGACGGCGGAATCAGAGAAAGGTTGGTCGTGAAATCGGCTTCTTCTGAGGGCGGGGCGGGGCCAACGGACAAAGAGTCAATTGTGGTAGAGCGAGTTCGGGTGGGGGTGGGCGCTTTGGGAATGGGAGAGGGCACGGGAGTTGGAATGGATTTCGGCGACGACTCTGGAGAAAGTTTCGGTTTGGTGAGTGTGTTGCGCCTTCGTCCACCTTTAGGTTTGGGTTTGGATAGAGGGAGTATTGAAACGTGAGGCAAGCTCAGTGTGTTATCTTCTTCATCTTCATCTTCATTACCCCCTTCCGAATACTGTTCTTCATCACTTGAATCCCAAAACGGACCAAACGATCTCCCCGTCGCCGGAATAGGTTCTAGCAGCGGTTCATGCTTTGCTAGCGCATATGGGTGTCGGCCCTCCAGGTAGGCCAGCGCTCCCGCCCGCTTATCTATCCTATAATGGGTGCTCACCGTTGAAGTGCTAGTTTTACGTGCCAGCTGCAAGAGCGCAGATGGCGGAGAAGGAGGCCTTCCTTGGGGACGAGGAGGGAGTTTCGCTTTGGGCTTGGACGGGGTTGTATAGGGACGGGTAGGCATATAGGGATGACTATACTCAGTGCGAAAGGGGGGGGCAGAGGAAGGAACGGTCGGGGTAGGTAGCGGTGGTGGAATTGTGCGCGGTGCGGGTTTAGCCGATGGAAGGTGACGAAGGGAAGAACGTGAGGAAGAATGGGAGGGGTGGTGATGATGCGTTTTGATAGTGGGAGGGCCAGGTCGACGCGAGCTAGGAGAAAATGTTAGATTGAAAAACAGCGTGAATAGGGAACAATACCCGGACGAGGCTGAACTAGGGAAGAAAGATGACATAGATGCCACAGTTGTTGTCGTAAACATACTGAGCTCATCGTCCTCCATTATAGAATCCGCATTATCGAAGGAGAGAAATGACCGTCCTCGATAGTTGGACGAAGCCTCCGAGCTGCTCGACTCAAACGGTGCGGTATGAACCTGCGGAAAGAAAAAGGCCGAGTATGTGGTCGTATTCAACATGCTGGGGTTGGGGATGTCGAAGAGGGCAGTCCCGTTTTAGGACGTCGTTCATATAAGTAGATGAGAACACGAGACAGACGGCGTTTGAAATATTCCCTAATCGAGAGCTGATTCCCTTTTCTGGTTTTCAATTACGGCGTAAATTCTCCTAAAGATGGTTACTGACCGGTCAGTGTTCCTGGGTTGTCTCGTCGAGCGAAGACGATAGTACGTTGCGACTGCTCACCGTCGGCTACGATGAAGAATAGAGCCAAAATAGAAAACTTTTCACTTTGTTTTTTGTCATCTACTTTGGGTCCTGGGATTGTTGCACTCTAGATCTCACAGAGAGTTCCTTCTTTAGTTCCGTTTGATAATGATCCGCGTCCATAGCTAAGAATACAGTTCTCTTCGTCATCCTGCAGATCCCCAGCATATTCAAATTGAAATCGCTTGTCAGATCAATCCCAGACCAGTGTCGATATTCCTTCGCACATATATTATGTCGTGTAAAGATTTCAGGCTGTGACACCTACGCTAGTATCATAATGTTCACTGAACACCCGTTTACTGAAACTTCCAAACGTTTCCGCAGGTCCAATCTTGACTTCCGTATCTGGCTGCATGAATAATGCGAATGTCTCCCGGCTGACATTCTCCGCCTCATTTCCCACACGGACACAATGAGGAGTGGCACGTAACTTGCCATTAGTCGCAAGTTCCAATGCCTCGCCAGTTTGGAACGCCAAGCAGTCAGAAGGAATGGTTACTTTCGTCAGGTCACCGCCTCGATTCTTGATGTAAAGTCCTGAAGAGGGCGACGGAGCAGGACAGACTACAGGCACCCCGGATTCGTTGTGTACGAGATACAGAGCCTAGTGTGGCTATTATAGGGGAGAAGATTATGAAATGTTGCAAGACCTACTGAACATAACCCCGTAAGGAGAGAATGATCCAAATGGAAGCCACACCATGAGTCTACAGGCTCATCTTCAGCGGAGATCGTCGAAACAGGAGGAGGGAAATAGTGCAGAAGGCGAGCTTTGGTGGTCGTCGGGGAAATCAAAGTGGTAAGTGGGGTTGATTGGTCTACCAAGTGGGATGCGGCTTTGGGAAGATATAATGAAGATCAAACGAATAGAGTTAAGGATGGACATACCGAACGGTTGGCAAGCGGTAGCGACCTTTTGTCCAACACTGAAGATGAAGCTATGGGTTGTCACCATTAAATCTGCATATAATTAAGGTGATGGCGCAGCATTTACCTTCCAAGTGCTTTGAATGCTTCCTCGAAGCCTTCAACACCTTCCTCTTGGGATCTGGGCCAAATATTCTGACCATAGTATTGAGGAAACTCCGCCTTTTTGTCATCCGATATCTCAACGACATTCATAAGGGGATTCGCGTAGAAAGAGCCCTTGAGTAGATCTTAAATTCGCGATGCATAAACTAACTCATGACGACGTAACTTTAAGAAAAAATTTACCAGGCTTCCCGTTCATAATTTCCTAAATTAATAGAGACAACCAGTTAGTGACTAGTTAATTAACGGATAATGAACTAAACTCACCTTCCCATGCGACCAGCCAAAACTAATATTGGCATTCGTGTGTAAGAGACAGTCGACGATATTCGAAAAACCACGAACCTGTAGCTACTTGCAGGATCGGCATATTGTTCACGAATCGGCTCGGGAAGAGCAGCAAACCTGTCAGCCAGCTTTAACAAGCGTTCGCGCAAGCCCTTGAATCTCGAAGGTAAATCTTTAACAATAAGGATTCCCTTCGAACGCGTGAGCATGCCATTAAAGAAGCACAGAAATCACATACAAGGCAATTTGGTTCAGATCCAAAGGCCTTGGAGATGGACGCTTGTAATGATTCCGGGCTGGAAGCAAGTGCATTATATGATACAACAACGGCTCCTTCGGAAGAAAGCTCGACTTCCTATAACAGTTTCATTGAATAGCGTTGTATGGAAGGTGACAAGATACTAGACGCACGGAATAAGAACTCGACATCGTTATACACAGAGAATGAGATATTTACTAGTGGGAAGTGGGAGGATGAAAGTAAGGATCTAAGCGACGTTCTCGGAAGCGGTATTTATCAGGACTAGCTTATCTATACTAGTCGATCTTCCACATGGACGCCACGACGGCAAGGCGTACCACGGGAAAATGCTGATGCAATACTTGCACTTACATATTCGAATAACCAGGCTGGACACTTCGCAAACCGGTTTAACAGCGAGACTCGGATAAATAAGTACCTTTAAACCGTCGGACGGTTGGTGGCTCGTGTTCACCTTCCATATAAGGTTCAACTTTCAAATTTGTTTCAGCAATGGATTTGATTTTATGCGGCTATGTGGCAACAGTATTTTTTCCGCGATGGAGAAAAGAATGAGTAGTAGTAGAGTGGCTGAGCTGGAGGCGAAAGCGGTGGGGTGGCCGAAGTGGAGCCGCTTACCAAGCTGCTTGTCCGCGCTTCAGCTTGATAGTCGTTTGGCCCTCAGGACGGTAATATTTCTCTATGTTGCTGAGTTGGATGAAAAGTGAGTTGAATCAATAGTCCGATGCAACTGATCTTAACCATTTTTTCCTAGCATCACTAGTGCGCGCGCAGCCAAAAGCATTAATATATTCCTTTGGAATATTGTTCTATGGCTTTTGGTCGCTGTACCAGCTACGGCGACGAACAATTGGTTGAGCTACATCCAGAACAAGCTCTCAATCGCTTATCGAACGCGGTTGACAAAGCAGTTAATGACACAGTATCTTGGAGAGGATGGTGATTAGGAGAAAGTGTACTATAAGATGGGTGTGTTCCTTTTGTTTTCAAATGCTTGAGCTCTCGCTCATGGATTTCAGCAAACGTGGATGAAGAATCCAGACCAGTAAATACTCCTCGAACGTCCTTCCAATTCTTGCGCTGATTTGACTTAGAATGATGACTGTAGATCCAATAGTTCTCGAGCCATTTGGCCGTAATTTACTCCAACTTGGCGAAACCGATCCTGGATGTCATTTTATACAACTATCAATTATCTCGGAACGTAGGCGCAGAAGGACTCGTTTTGCTTACACTACTAATTCAAGGGTCTGCTGCTATGCGTGAGTTATCCCCTGCATTTTCCTACATTCCTATAACGCGTCTGCTAGTACGTGCCGTTACGCCAGTATTTGGTGCATACCCTGCGGAAGAGGCTGCTTTGACCGGTGCATTACGCCATTCGCATTCGAGGTTAATGGAGTTCGCGGAAGAAGTTGCTTTCTTTCAGAAGAGGAGATTGAACGAATGTTGGTTGAGAGAGATAACTTTGGATTACTCAAGCATGTCAACCAGACACTGAGAATACGGCTATGGCGTGGTATTGCGGAAGAAGGAATTATTAAGTATGTTGGTTTGACGAGATTTTGTGAGTATACTTACTTATTAATGATAGATGGTTATGGGGAAGCATCGGAGTAAGAGGCACTTCAATGAATTTCTTTGTAGATCTGATTGTCTTCCGGATGTGCATCTGTGCCATTCCTGTCTTCTTCAAAGTTCCAGGTGCCGGCGTACTTGATCTGGGAGGCCGTACGGAAGGTACTATTTTAAATTATCCTTAAGGCGAAACCGATTATTCACTACCTTTCCACAGGATTTATGACCGATCGACGCCTCCTATCCTCATCTGACACTGTTAGTCGCGTCATGTGTTCTTACAAAGGTAAATAGCTTTTGATATTCGCCTAAGTTGGCAGGTGTTCATATTGTCCAGAGCTCTCTGAACTTGCAGGATACACTACCCGCGTTTTCCTTACTCTTTGAGACGATAGCAGATGTCCGTCAAGGTAAATCTGAGAAAGCTTTAGTTAGCAGTGCATCCACCGAAGAAAATGCAAAGCGTGAGTCCCTCTCTACGATTCCATTGGTGAGAGAATATTTGACAGTTGATCAGCATTAAGGGCCGTGGGCGGATCGTTGATTCAGATGATATCGAGTTTGACCAGGTACCAATGGTCACTCCCAACGGTGATACCCTTGTTAGAAACCTATCATTTCACATTCATCCTGGTATAAGCTTTACCTTTACTTTCCTGTTATGTGTTACTAATTATCGCCACCAGCGAAAGCTGCTTATCATTGGACCTAACGGTAAGCCGGACATATAGTCCTGGACGACCTAACTCATCTATTTTCAGGTCGTGGAAAGTCCTCTCTTCCGTATTCTAGGAGGTCTTTGGCTAGTTTATGGAGAAGTCGTTCACAAACGAGCTGCATCCGAATTTATCTTGATACCTCAAAAGCCTTACCTTTACTTGGGAACCTTACGGGACCAGGTTATATTGGAGCATCGTAAGAGCGGTATTATCTCAAAGCTCGACTTTTCATGTAACGGTTGCTTGATAGGTGATGTGACTGATGATGATTTACTTGCGATCCTCAACGTCGTGGAGATGGATCATATCGTAGAGAGGGAAGGTGGTTGGGGATGTACTAGAGACTGGCGGGATGCTTTGAGTGGTGGTGATAAACAAAATATTGCATGGGCTCGCTTTTCTTATCGCAATCCCAAGGTGGACTCAATATTTCGATGATTCTGTTGTATTCGCTTACGGTCACCTCTGTATGCCCCGCTCGATGAGGTCACTTCTCACGTACCTCTAGAGTTGGAGATGAGGATGATGCAGAATGCTACAGTTATGGGCATTACTCTCCTCACTGTTTCTCATCCACCATCGTTGTGGCAATATCACTCTCATATCTTACAGTACGATGGAGCTGGGACGTGAATACCCATATTCCTTTTCGTACTAATGCTCAAGTGTGCCGTCCAGGAGGTTACGT
>Ga0157379_10001245_pt1 | contig 20635 bp, 16 predicted proteins | sample S25metaG_FD_121802 | JGI IMG/M metagenome (GOLD analysis project Ga0157379, IMG submission 121802) | Switchgrass rhizosphere microbial communities from Kellogg Biological Station, Michigan, USA - S2-5 metaG | ecosystem: Host-associated > Plants > Roots > Rhizosphere > Soil | place: USA... | reverse complement strand
TTGGCGCCTCATCGTCTACGGCGCGCTGCTCTGGCTCTTCTTCCACGTCTTCGTCGTGGCGTACGAAGAACCCACGCTCGAGCAGACGTTTGGGAGAGAGTACGAGGCGTTCCGCGCCGCCGTCCCGCGCTGGATACCGCGGATGACCGCATGGCGGTCGGAATGATTAACGGAACGTCCGCTTTGGGCCGAAAGCAGCCACTCGCACCGAAAAACTAAAGCCCCGACCAGTTCAACCTGACCCTGCCGATCGCCATGCCGACGGCCGCCTGAGTTTTTCGCCTGCAGACTTGCTTCGAGCGCTGCGATTTGGCGCTCCGCGTCGAACATCGTCCGTTTCATCGTGGCGTCCAGTTGACACGCGCGATCGGACGCGCGACACGGAGCGGCAATGCGGGCTCGACGATCGGAAGCGGCGCTTCTCGGTGCGGCATTGGCTCTCATGGAATTGCTGGCGCGTGGCCGCGGCGCCGCGACCGCCGCGACGCTCGGCGCGACGATCACCGTCAACAGCACCGCCGACGTCGTCAATGGCAGCGACGACAAGTGCACGCTGCGCGAAGCGATCATCGTGACGAACACCAATGCTCGGTTGGGCTTGTCGTCCGGCGAATGCGCGGTCGGGACGACCGGGCTCGACACGATCACGTTCGACTCCACCGTCTTCAACGGCAACCAGACGATCACGCTCGCCTCGAGCCTTCCGGACATTACGGCACCGGTGGTGATCACCGGAGACGCGCCATGGTTCGCCACCAGCTCCCTCATCAAGATCGCCGCGGGCGGGAACCGCGTAGGGTTCACGTTCGCAAAAGGTTCGGCGGGAAGCGTCCTGAATCGGCTTCTCGTCGATGACCTGATCACGGGTGTCGAGCTCGACGGCGGCGGCGTCACGGTCACGAACTGCCGCATCGGCGTCGATTTCAACAGTAACGTCGCGTCCGCCGACGTCGTCGGGATCGACATCGCTTCCTCCAACAACGTGATCGGCGGCCTCGACGCGTCCGGCACCCCGGTCGGTAACGTCATCTCCGGGAACGGCGCCGGCATCCAAGTCGCGAGCGGCTCAAACAACGTCATCCAGAGCAACCGCATCGGCACTACCGCGGGTGGATTCGGCACGGTCCCGAACAACGACGGCGTGTCGCTGCTCGCGGGCGCGTCGGGCACGCTGATCGGGGGAACGAAGCCTTACCAGGGAAACGTGATCTCCGGGAACAACGCCGGGGCGGCCACGGGCGTTCTCATCGGCACCGGCGCGAAGTCGACGAAGATCGTCGGGAACTTCTTCGGTCTCGCGGTCGACGGCGTCACCTCCGACCCGAACGGATTCGGGATCTACGATCAGGGAGGCGTCGGAACCGTGATCGGCGGTGCCATGCCGCAGGCGAGCAATTTCTTCGCTCACAACACCAACGAGGGGATCGTGTTCTCCCCTGCGACGCAGAAGGATACGGTCACCGTCGTCGGCAACATCATCGGCCTCGACGTCACAGGCGCCCCGGCCGGCAATGGCATCGGGGTGATCTTCGGCACCGCACCGCCGCCCAAGATCGCGATCAAAGGGAACCTGATATCGGCGAACACCGAAGGGATCAGTATTGGGGGCGACGAACCGTCGCTGAGCGTCGCGCAGAACTGCTTCGTCGGCAACACGTTCGCCGTGGAGAGCGGCGCACCCGACTCGCTGGACGTGGGCGGCAACTGGTGGGGGAGTCCGGGCGGTCCGACCGGCGCCGGTGGTGACCCCGTGCAGGGCATGCTGACGGTCGCGCCGTTTCTGACGAAGCCGCCGACCTCGTGCTTGGGCTACTCGCCGAAGAAGGTCAGTCCAAAAGACCAGAGCGCGTTCAACGCGAAAACGAAACCGACGACGATCTCGTGGAGCAGGGTCCCGAACGCGTCGAACTACGAATTCGATTTCTCCACGAACGGTGCGCCGACGATCACGACCGACGTCGCCACACCCGGCGTATCGGTCGGTGTCCTCGATTACGGCGTCTATCAATGGCATCTCATCGTCGAGACGCCGTATCCGGTCGCGTGGCAGACGCCAGACTACACGTTCTACGTCACGATCCAGAAATCGCCGAAACCGAACGCGGTGGTCGTGCCGAAAGCGTCGGACGCAATCAAATTCAGCTGGAGCGCGTTCCCGGGCGCGTCGTCGTACACGCTCACGTACTACGAGAACTCCGAATGCAACGGCACCGCGTTCATGACGAACGGCGTCACGGCGACGTCGGTCACGAAGACCGGACTGAGCTCGGGCTTCTACTCGTGGACGGTGAAGCCGGACAATGGTCCGGTGATGCCGTGCCAGCCGTTCTCGACTCCCTAGCGCGCCGGCGACAAAAGAGGCCGACGTCACGCTCGCCGCGGCCACGCGACGCGGCGGGCGACGCACGTCAATTGCGGGCGATCGGGCCCCGCGCACTGCGCGCCCACGTTGTGCTCGGCGCGATTGCCGCCGCCGTCGACGTCACCCGGCACCGCGACGATGCCGATGGCGGGCGGACCCTTGCCAATGGTTGCGCTCGCGCGGTTCCTCCTCGTCCTTTGCCGCGCTGGCCGCGGCACCACCGTTCGCGGTACATTTCTCCGGCCATGGGGCGGCGATGGGTCGCTCAAATCGGGCTGCTTCTCGCCACGCTTCTATGCGGGGAGGTCGCGGCACGCTGGTATGTCCACCACACGGTCGGATGGCAGCAAATTTCTTGCTCGAACGGTTGGCGCTTGCGCTGGGCCGCGCATGAGATCGCCGGATATCACCTCCAGCACGATCCGATCCTCGGTATCCGCATGCCGAGGAACTTCAAGAGCCGCTACCCGATATGGGAGTCTCAATCTGTTCATACCAACTCGCTCGGCGCTCGCGGACGCGTCGAAGTTGGTTATGAGCGAACGGACAAGCGACGAATCGTCGTAATTGGAGATTCATACGCATTCGGCTTTGGCGTCACCAGCGATGAGAACACGTATGCGGCGATCCTCGGTGAGTTGCTGCCCGACACCGAAGTGGTCAACCTTGCGGTTCCCTCCTACGGTACGGATCAGATGCTGCTCAGCTATTGCGAAGAGGGGGCACGCTACAAGCCTGATCTGCTGGTCGTTGGTGTCGTAGGTGAGGATGCCGCGCGCAACATCCTCTCCTTTTACACGTTCGCCAAGCCGATGTACGTGCTCGAAGGTCAGCGATTGGTACTGACGCACGTTCCGGTGCCGACCTTTGCTGAATTGCGCTCGTGGGAACCGTGGCGACCGAAGCTCCTGGATCTGACGGAGTTAGTATACTGCGCGATCGAGGAGCGCTCGGGCGCTGCGGCTGAACGCGCCGAACGGATCACCGTGGCGTTGTGGGACGAGATCGCGCGTGTGGCCGCGGAATCTCACGCACGGCCGCTGTTCGTCTACGCTCCGTCTACGAGAGAGCTGACGTCAGACGAGATTCCACCGACGGGACCACTGCTGCGACAGTTCGCGGCAAGGCAGGGAATCAGTGCGCTCGATCTCACCGCCGAGTTCCGGGCGCGCACTGACGCCGGCGAGTCGATCGGCTGGCCTCATTGGAACGACCACGGACACGAGGTCGTCGCGCACGGCTTGGCCGAGATGATCGAGCGTGATCACCTGCTTCCATCATGCTCCCGCTGAGGTGGCCATACCACTACGGCCGGCAGCCGCCGAGCAGGCCCATGTCCAGATGCAGATGGCGGCCATGGCTCGCGTCGAATCCCGGACCGAGGACGGTGCGGAACACGTCGCAGCCACGGGCTGCCACCTCGCGGAGAAATTCCCCCCGCGCGTCGTCGCCATTCCGGTCGCCGGCGACGTCGATCGTGCGGCCGTCGCCGAGCACAAAGCCTTCGACGTCGATGGCGTTCGCGAAGGCGTGCTCACTGAGCAGCGACCGGTAGCCGGCGACGGGCCGGCAATTGCGCACCCCGTTCTCGATGAGCTGCGCGACCGGTTGCCCGAAACGCTCCTGGGCGGCCGGCTGCAACACCTCTCGGTCCCAGCGATCGAGGGCGCGCGCGAGGCGGCACGTCATGTAGAGCGGCCGGCGCAGCAAGTGCGTCGGCAGGACGCGCACGACGTTGCGGAGCGGGCAGGCGTCGCGGCGCTGTGGTGCGGCGACGAACTGAAATCCGACGTTCGCCATGGCGAGCTGGCGGAGACAATGGTCGTCGCGTGCGAAGTAGACGTGCTCACGGATGGCGTTGAAGAGGCGGACGATAGGGGCGCCCAGCGGCGAGTTGGCGAGCGCCGTCGGGGCGCCGTGCCGGCGGATGACCACTGCGAGTACGACGAGCACGAGCGCGACGGCGAGCGCGACCGCCACGCCCAGAGCGCGGCTTCGTCTCGCGGCATCGTGGTTCGTCGTGGGCTCAGGTCGCTGGTCGGTCGGCGGCATGACGTCGCGCTTCACGGACGGCCGGAAGGAAGTGCAGGACGGGGTCGTCCGGATCCGTCTCGCTCGTCGCGTCGGCCTCGCCGGCGCGCGCGATTGCAGTCAGCACGCGCTGCATGCGGAGCGGCGTCCCATGATGGCGCTTGAACCTCGCCGCCAGACGGGGCGGACTCGGCAGGATCGCGACCAAGAACGCGCATTGGCGGTCGTCGAGATCCGTCGGCTGTTTCCGAAAGTAATGCGCCGCCGCGGCGGCGATGCCGTACACGTCAGGTGCCCATTCCACGTTGTTCAGATAGAGGGTGAGGATCTCGTCCTTCGCGAGGCGCCGTTCGAGCTTCACGGTGCCGATGGCTTCGCGCAGCTTGCGGGTGAGCGTGCGGTCGGTCGTCAGGAACAGCGTACGCGCCAGTTGCTGAGTGAGCGTGCTGGCGCCGCGGAGGGGCCGCTCTCCGACGAGCCAGAGGCGAATGCTGGTGCCGATCTCGGTGAAGTCGAAACCGTGATGCGAAAAAAAGGTCTTGTCCTCGGCAAACAGCAGCGCGACGAGCAGCGACTCCGGCACCTGATCGAGGCCGACGTTGGTCGTAACCGCGAGGCCGGCCTGCCGAGGTGCGGTCGCGGCGGCGGGCGTATACACGTAGGTGCCGCGCAACGCGTCGACCGGTGTCGCGACGTAGGCCACGACGACGTTGGCGAGCGCTGTGACGAGCACGAGCCCGGCGGCGACACGCAGCGACCTGCGCACGTCCGTCACCGTCCTGGTTCCAAAAGCAGGCGATACGTCAGCGCCCAGTAGTTCTGCACGTCGGCGCGTAGGCTCGCGTCCATGCCGTCGGAAGCAAGGAGCCCCGCGTGCATGAGGTCGACGCGCGCGTGCAACGGATCGAGTAACGCGAATTGACAACGCGGCGCGACGCCGGCGGCGCGCAGGATCGCGGGGGCGAGGAAATTGAAGCCGCCGTGGTATCCGCGCGGTAGGACCGCGTCCGTATTGGTCGCCAGCAACAGCGGCGTGCGCGAATAGCGCGGTCCACCATATGGTGCGTCGGCGCCGATCGGGTCGCGATAGGCGTCGAGCGCGTCACCGAGCGGCGGCAGGTGGTCACCGTAGGCGAATAGCACGTACGGCTTTCCACGCGCGTCGAGCGCCGCGACGAACTCGCTGAGGCGTCGATCGAGCCGCTCGAGCAGACAGCTGTACGTGCGGAGCGTGGGAAAACTGCCGGGCCCGGTCGGATCGACGTCCTTGCCGACACCGAGATCGCAGCGCGCGGCGCGCGTCGGCGCGTAGGGGCCGTGTGTGCCGAGCGTCACGCCCCACAGGAAGAGCGGGGTTCCGTCGGTGGCGGCGAGCCGTTCGCGCAGCTTCGCGAAGAAGACGCGATCGTCCGAGATGCGTCCGCGCGCCTCGCGCGGCGGAATGAAGTCCTCCTGGAACCAGGCGCGGTCGAATCCCAGCCAGCGATACGCGTCGCGCCGCGCGTAGAACCATCCGGCGTTCGGGTGCACGGCCTCCGTGCGGTAGCCGACGCGTGCGAGCTCGGTCGCGAGCGAGACAATCGGGGCGTGCAGGTAGTGGAAGAAGACCACCGAGTCGGGCGGCAGGAAGGCAGTCGAGAGCCCGGTCAGGATCTCGAACTCGGCATTGGCGGTGCCGTGCGCCCAGAGCGTGCTGTGCAGCTCGGCGTCTTCGCTGGCATGCATCAGCCGACGGAGGAAGGGAATCGGGTCACGGCTGAACGGGATGCCGAGAGTGAGGGGATCGAAGAACGACTCGAGCAGCAGGACGATGACGTCGGGTCGCGGGGTGTCGGGCGTGGCGACGACCGGGAGCGTTGGTGGCGCCTCGGGCGCGCAGCTCGGCGGCAAGCTCGCGGGAGTCACGGGCGGCCGGGGAATCTGCAGCACGTCGAGGCTGATGAGGAATCCGGCGGTGAAGCCGTTGACGCGATAGTTGTCCTCGGGCCACCAGCGGACGTTCCGCAGATGCAGCAACACGGCGAGCGCGTTCCCGGGACCGGGTATCCACGAGCGCACCAGCGATGTGAAGGGCAGCAGTAGCACGATCGCGACGACGGCGCCGACCAGCAGCTGCTGCGCCCATCGTTTCACATCGCGGGCCGCCTGGATGAGGCTCGTCACGCAAGCGGCGAACGCGGCGGCAAGCGCGACCAACGCCGCGATCGCCGATGCCTGCAGCGTTCCCGGCAGCTCGTCCCAGATCCCGACGACCTCGCGCGCGCGCAACAGGTCCCATGGATAGAGCGGCGCGCCGAGATAGCGGCGCTTCGCGATGCTCACCAGGCAGAGGCACGTCCACGCGACCGCGACGAAAACGAGCCCCCGCCGTACGCTGCCGACCACGAGACCGAGCGCGATGGCGGAACCGAGCAGCATCACGACACCGTAGGCGAGCGCGACGGGGTCCAGCTCGAGGGCGTGATCGCGTACTGGCCAGGCGTGCGCGATCTCGAGCCCGATCACGAGCAGAACGAAGGCCGCGGCCGGCCCGGCGTCTCTCCGTCGGGGCCTCATCGTCGCTTACGGCACCGCCTCTCCGGAAGCCCGCAACGTGACGCATTGGCGTTCGGCGGCCGCTTGCAGCTCGCGGTGCACCAGCGTGCCGTCGCTCGCGATGGTCGGCGGCGCAAGACGGTCGGTGCTCACGAGGGATCCGAGATCGATGCGTACGACCCGCGTCTTCGGGTCGTCCGCGCGCCGGCGCGCCACGCCCGTACGCACCTGCACCGGCCTCGCGAGGGGTGGGACGCCGGTCGGGATGGTGGCGACGTCACCCGCGTGAAGGCATGCGCGTTGCACGTGGGTCGCGAGCTCGAAGGCGAGCGCCCCCTCGGCCTCGGGCGCGGTGACCTCGAGCACCGTTCCGATGTTGGCCGGCGCCGGCCACGTGACGCGCGGCGCCGAGGCGAGAAATGGGCCGACCGCGGCGAAGAGCGCGGTGAAATCGTCCGCCATCGTGAGGTCGTGTCCGCCGGGATACCAGAAGTCGACGACCGCCGCCGGGCCGTACGGGTCATGGCGTCCGCGAATCGTGAACGTCGGGACGCCGCGCGCGGTCGCGGTAGCGCGGACGTCGCTCCCACCCCACGCCGATTGATCGACGAGCGCCGACACGGGCACCTGCTGCGCGAGGACGGCGGTCTGCACCGTAATCCCGCTCGACACGGACCACGAGACGATCGTCTCGACGCCATTCTCGGCGAGATACTCCCAGGTCGTACGCACGCAGTCGCCGAGCGCGTCGGCCCGGAATCGCGCCTCGAAGCCGCCGCCGCGCCCCGTGCTGCCCGGGTAGTTCACCGCGAGCACGCCGAACCCGAGCTCGTTCAGGCGCTGAAAGTAGGGGTTGAACCGCGGCGAGATGCTCTCGGCGGGCCCGCCGTGCCACCAGACGACGACCCGCCTAGGCGCGGGCGCGCGCTCGCCGAAATAGAAGGCCTGATAGACCTCGCCGGCGGGCGACCGCATCCACACCTCGACCGGCTCCGCGACGTGAGCGGGCATCGTGACGCTCGGCTCGCGGAGCGGCTGCCAGGCGGCGTGCTCGAGGCGCGCCAGCGTGCGTGTCATCCGGTCGGTCGCGACGACTCCCCACATCGTCGTGCCGATCCGTCGGGTGACGTAGACGGTCGCCGACGAACCGGGCGCGAGCGAGCTCCGATACCGGCCGTGAAAGCCGACGCGCGACGCCTCGTCGTCGACGTCCAGCACGTCGCCGGGCATCGCATCCGGCATCGCGACCGGCGTCAGCGTCTCGAACGGCGACGCCACGGCCCAGGGACGGCGGAACGAGTCGTTCCGCCGGCGCCCGAGGATCGCGAGCGGCGCGCGGGCGCGGGTGAAGCCGACCACGGCATCGACGTCGACGAGGGCGGGGCGTGGCTCGCAGGCAACTCGATCGTCGCCGACGCGGCACTGGTACAGCCGGTATTTCGTACCGGCGCGCTCGATGCCGAGCAACGTGGCGCTGTCCAGCCAGGCGCATGACTCGAAGGGCGGCAGCGGCTCGGACGGCAGTGGCACGAGCGTCGCGTCGAGCCGCGCGATCCGCTCGCCCGTCCCGGTCCGATAGGCGAGCCGCTCGGACGTCGGCTCGAAGCACGGGCGACCCTCGTCGAACGCCGGCGTCGCCGTGAGGTTCGCCAGCGCGCCGCGGGCACGGTCGTACAGGAAGAGATCGTACTCAGGCCGACCGGATGCGCTGCCGAGCATCAGCACGCGATCACGCGACACGGGAAGCGGGCTCACGAGGTCGACGTCCGCGACGTCTGGCGGCTCGGCCCTGATGAGCGGAACGAAGCGATCGTGGAGATAGAGATAGGGACGGTAGCGGCCGTGCCAGTTGGCGGCGATGAGCGGCGCGGAGTCGAGCGCTTCGAGATGGCTCTGCACCTGCCCCCAGTACGGAACCGCTTCGGTTCCGCCCGCCGGCAGCGCGGCGGCGAGCACGGTTACGATACCGGCTACGAGGCAGACGCGCACGCGATTTCGAAACCCCGTTCCATGAGGCATGATGACGCGGCTTCTGATAGCCGGTGCATGCGCGTGGCGACGAACGCCCGACGAACCGTCCTCCACTTGGCGCTGATCGTGGCCGCGATCGTAGTCGTGTACCACGAAGTCTACACGATCCCGTTCATGTACTCGGAGGTCGCGGGCATAGAGCATAACAGCGTCGTGACGGACCCCGGCGCGTTCGCCGAGCGGATGCTGACCCCGCGGGGTCTCCTGCAGCGGCCGATCTCGGTGCTGAGCTACATGGTCGACTACACGATGTGGGACGGCGCCGTCGCGGGCTTCCACCGCACGAACGTGGTGATCCACTGCCTGAATACCGTGTTGGTGTATCTGTTGGCGCGCGATCGTTTTACGGCGCCGCCGGTCGCGGCGCTGGTCTTCGGGCTGCATCCGCTCGCGACCGCCTGCGTGAGCCAGATCTTCGGACGGAACTATTCGCTGGCGACGACGTTCTTCCTGCTCGCGCTCTGGCTCTATGTCCGCTGGCGCGCACGGATGACGCTGCCGCGGATTGCCGCCGTCACCGCGCTCGTACTGGCAGCGATCCTGACCAAGCAGACGTTCGTCGCGGCGCCGCTCGTGCTCACCTGGTACGAAATCGCGTCGTCGGGCGTACCGCTGCGGGTCGCGCTCGACCGTCTTGGGGCGTCGTCGTGGGCGGTCGTCGGTGCCGCGGGCGCGACGTTCGTCGGCGTGACGCTGCTCGTGCGCTACGCCATCCCTCTGTCGCAGACGGCGACGATCCCGCCGATGACGTTCCTGCTGTCGCAAATCGGCAACGCGCCCGTCGTCGCGGAATTCTATCTGTTGCCGTACCGCACCGCGCTCATCCACGATCTGTTCCTGTATCGCGATCTCGGCCACGTCGAAGTGTGGCTGGGCGCGGCGCTTGTCGTCGGGCTGATTGCGGCCGCCTATCGGTGGCGCACGCGCCCGGCGGGATGGCTGCTCGGCGCGCTGCTGCTCTCCTTGCTGCCGACCAACAGCGTGATCCCGAAGAACGATCTGGTACGCGAGTGGCGGCTCTATCCGGCGCTGCCATTCTTCGCGTTGCTCGTCGCCCTGGGATTCGCGCGTATCGCATCGTCACGGGCGTCGGCGTGGCGGCGCATCGTGCCGGCGGTCGCGCTCGGCGCGTACGTGCTGAGCTTCGCGTGGGCCGATCTCCGGCAGAACCGAGCCTACCAGAGCCCGCTGTTGGCATGGGAGCAGGTCCTCGAGCGCTACCCGCATTCGGCCGACGCGATGAACAACATCGGCATGCAGTTCTATAAACGCCGAGACTATGCGCCCGCACTCGAATGGTTCACACGCGCTGCGGACGCCGCACCCGACGTCTCGCTCTATCGGCACAACATTGCCGAGACCTACGCCGCGCTCGGGCGACGCGACGACGCGGATCGCGAAGCGCTGGCGGCGCGCGCGCTGCAGGCGCGCTACGGCGCCCGCAGCATGGCGTTGCACTACCGGTGAGGCGACGGCGGGGTGCGCGTCAGCGACGCGCACCCCGGACGTTGCCGTCAGAATCGACAGCTGCAGGTGGTCCCTTCGGGACCGCCTTCGACGCCACCGCCTTCGGCGCCGGCGCTGCACACTGCGCCGGGCGGACATGCGCCGTCGCACGTCGGCGCGGTCGCTTCGCCGCACGGCACACGACACGCGCACGTCGCCGCTTCGGGTCCGCCTTCGGCTCCGGACGTGCATGCGAATCCCGACGGGCATTCTCCGTCGCACTTCGGGGCGCTCTGTCCGCATGCCACCCGGTCACACGGGAACGTGCTGCTGCCCGTCGCACGCTTGAAATTCTTGCGGAGCACCTCGCACGATGGACGCGGATGGACATCGCAGTCCTGGGCCTGGCAATAGGCGTTGCAGAGCCCACGCGCGGAACCCGTGAGCCCGTTGCACGATGTCTCGGTAGAGGGGGGTTGTTTGTCCGGCGTCTTCGTCATCGCGGTGCCGGCGAGCGCGACGACCAGGGCGAGAACGCATGCAATCATCAGTCGATACATGGGGACCTCCTTGTTGCGCTGGTGAGGGTGCGTGTCGAGGGGGATGAAGCGGCGAGGCCACGCGGCGGCGCGCGCTCGTGATCGGCGTTCAGGTATCCGAGGTGAAACATCCGGTGCGTCTCGTGAGCGAGCCGAATCCCAACGATCGCAATAGGACCTCTGGCATAGGCGAACGCACCGATGGTGTCCAGCGAAAGTTGGTGCGCATCGTCCTCCAATGGCCATGACGGCGCGCTGGTCGGTGGTCAGTGGGATCGCGATCGGAATCGCGCTCGCCCTCGCCTGGCGTATGCGCGATTTCGCCTCCCACGACCTGGTGATCGCCGCTGTGCGGTGCCTACGCGACGATCATATCGCTACGGAGACCTGTGCGGTTGCGATCGATGGCGAGCGCATCACGGCGGTGACGTCGAGGGAGCCGCGGGGGCGGCGGCGCATCGATGGACGCGGTGGGGTCGTCGCGCCGGGTTTTCTCGACACCAACGTGCCGGGGTTCATCGCGCCCGGACTCGGATCGGAGGTGAAGCTGCTCGACGGCGTCACGACGTATCTGAGTGCGCACGGCGGTCTCCCAGGAGACACACCGGCGGTGCGCGGGGAAGCGAGCGTGCTGAACTACGCGACGACGGTCGGTCTGGCGGGATTCCGACAGCGCCTCGCGGAGCCGGATTTCGATCCGATCGCGGCGCTCGCGTCGGGGCTCGCGGCCGGTGCGTACGGCATCTCGCTCTCGCCGGAATACGATCCCGAGCACATCACTGTCGAGCTGGTACGGGCGATCTGCGAGCGCTTCGGGCCGCGCGGCGTCCCGATCGCGTTTCATGCGCGCTATTCCGACGCGGAGCGCGAGCTCGAGGGCGTTCAGGAGGCGATAGCGTGCGCCGAGCGCGGCGCGCCGGTGCATCTCCTGCACCTCGCGTCGACCGGCGCCACGCACCACCCGCGCGAGGCACTCGCACTGGTCGACGCGGCACGGCGCGCCGGCCACGTCGTGCTCTTCGACTTCTATCCGTACACGTCCTGGGCCTCGAGCATTCAGCGCGCACGTTTCGCGGGTGACTGGCTGGCGCGCTACGCCGTCGGCTGGGACCGCGTGCGCGTGCCGGGACGCGACGGGCCGCTCGACGCGGCGTCGTTTGCGGCTCTCCGCAACAGCGGCCGCGACTGGATCGTCGCCGTCGACGCGATTCCGCAGGCCACGGTCGACGTGTTCGCGCGCGAGTCGGACGCTCCGATCGGGACGGACAGCGCGCCGTCGGCGGCGCGCGACGTCCACCCGCGCGGCGCCGGTAGCTTCGCGCGATTCTTACGTCGGTACACCGATGATGGACCCGAGGCGCTCGGACGAGCTTTGTATCGTTTCTCCACCCGCGCGTACGAGCGCTTCGCGCCTTACGTGCCGGCGTTGGCGGAACGCGGGCGGGTTGCCCCCGGATACGCGGCGGACCTCGTCGTCTGGGATCCGGAGACGATCGAGGATCGGGCGACGGTCGAGCAGCCGCTTGTGCCGTCCGCGGGCGTGATCGCTGCGGTCGTCGGCGGTGTGGTCGTGGTCGAGGACCGTACACCGGTCAAGGACGTACGCGATACGGGTCATTGGCTGCGGGGGCGCTTCGCCGGTGGCGAGTGAACCGCGCCAGGGATCCATGCGGTGAAACGCGGCGACGTTTTGTACAGTTTGTCGCACAAGAGGCGAGGCGGAGGGTTTATGCAAGACCGCACAAAACGACTGCGACTCAGGCGAGGCGGTCGTCCGAGGAAGTTTGACGAAAGCGAAGCGCTCGTGAGCATGCAGCGTCAGCTCTGGACGAGACGGGCCTCTCCGGCGCGTCGCTCGAGACCATCGCTCGCTCGGCGCGACTCAACCGGCCGAGCCTCGCAGCGGCCTTCGGGCAAGAACGTCGATCTACGCCCAGGCCACCGGCTTCTGAGGAACCGTCAACCGTTGACGTTTTCGCCACTCGATCCGGGCAGTTCTGGGATGTTGTGAGAATCGGCTCCTGTGTCGCTGGCGGGCTGATGTGCACGAATAGTCGCGGAATCGTAGGCTTTTCTATCGACGTGCTCGGCGCCGCGACTTGGGTTCAAATCCCGTCGGGGACGTCTCCGTCATTCTGCGCTACAGCCGAGCAAATCCGGCCAAGTGAGAGCTTCGCCTCGAAGCGGTAGGTCCGTTCGCCCTCGATCTGCACCGGTGTGAATCGCACTCGGTCGACGATCAACTTGTCGAGGGCCTGCCTTGCCAGTTGGCGTTCCGACGAGAGCACCTCGCCCAGGCGAGAGAAACCATCCTCCAGGCGACGGCGGATGCGGTGACGCTCGAGCTGGGAGATCGTCCGGAGGCTCTTGGCCGAGGTCAGTTGCCGCGTGAGTGCTGCGTGTTCCTTCTCTCGCTGGCGGAGTCGGTCGAGAAGCGTTCGCGGCGCTTCGCCCTCCTCAACTGCGCGCAGCAGGTTTTCGATCTCGCGGGAGGCCCGTGCGAGAGCCGCCTCCAAGTGGGCCGTCTCCTCGGCCGCTCCCGCCTGCATATCTCCTTGAGCCCCAGCAGCTCGGCGGCTTCGTCCACCGTCAAGAGTCGAAAAAATCCGTGGACGGAACCGATCGGGCGTAGTACACCTTCCCGGCCACCGGACGAATCCAAGGGAGAGAGTCATGATCACCCTTTCCGCCAGGTTCACACGCTTCTGTGCCGTCGGCGTATTCTCGTTGGTGTTCGCGGGCTGGTGTGGGACTGCACGGGCGGACGACGCCTGTAAGCCAGCCGCTCCGGCAAAAGCCTCGAAGTGCAACAAGGACGCGCAATGTTGTCCCGGGCTGCGCTGTGCGGCGGGCGTTTGTCAGGGCGGTTGCCGCATCGGCGGCACGTTCTACGCGAGCGGCGCGACGAACGGGCCCTGCCAGTCTTGCCAGCCGAGCGTAAGCACCACGGCCTGGACGAACCGCGTAAACGGAACGGGGTGCACGGACGGTCACGCGTGCACGACGAATGACCGCTGTCAGGCAGGCGTCTGCACCGGCACGACGGTGGTCTGCGCAGCGCCGGACGAGTGCCACACGGCGGGTACGTGCGACCCAGCCACGGGCGCGTGTAGCAATCCCGCGAAGCCAGACGGAACGGCCTGCACGGACGGTGAGGCGTGCACGACGAGCGACAGCTGTCAGGCAGGGGTCTGCACCGGGACAACGGTAGTCTGCGCAGCGCCGGACGAGTGCCACACGGCGGGTACGTGCGACCCAGCCACGGGCGCGTGTAGCGATCCCACGAACATGCCGAACGGCACGCCTTGTGATGACGGCATCGCCTGTACCGTCGGCGAGTTCTGTGTGTTCGGTGTGTGCCAGACGAAAGACAGCACCTGCCACGGCGTGGATCTCTGCCAATACGCGTGGTGCGACGCCGAGTCGGGCGAATGTAGGACCGCCGACGTGACGTGCCCAGACGTCCCTGGCACCGATCCCCTGTGCTGGACTCGTGACTGCCAGACGGACACCGGAGCCTGCCTCAGCATATTCCATAAGGTAGGCACTTGCTCTCCCAACGAGTGCAATCATGATGCGGACTGCGACGACCACGACGCGTGCACCGACGACGTTTGCGGAGGCGAAATCGGTTTCAGACAGTGTCAATGGTCGCGATCGGACTGCGACGATTTTCAGGACTGCACGGACGACTTTTGCGACAACCCCGCGGAAGGCTGCAAGCACGTTTTCGAAGATCCGCACGTATTCTGCGATGACCACGTCTCGTGCACCGACGACGATTACGCCGGAGACCCCCCGTCGTGCGACTGCACGCATACGCCGCGCAACAGTGCGTGTGACGATGGCAACCCCTGCACCCAGGACGTCTGCGATCCGGGCACCGGCTGCACGCATCCGTCGATCTGCGATGACGGGAGGGCCTGCACCACCGACGTGTGCGATCCCGGTACGCTGCAGTGTTCTCACATCGAGAACAACTGCTCCTGAAACTGACGGCTGATTCGGCGGCACGTTGTGCACCCGGCACCGCGTGCCTCGAGACGCGCCCCAACGCCATCGCACGGGTCGCCTGCGGATCGTCTACATGACGAAACCGCAGCGGCCGGGGTGAATCGAACGGGGAAAACACCCCCATCTGCATCCCTCGTTGCGTCCCCAGCGCCCAGACGAGCACTGAGACGCAACGAGATCAGCTCATCAAACGAGTGGGGCGGGGGGAATCGCGAACCGCGCTGCTCAGGAAAGGCGAAGGAGAAAACGGTAACAGTGCTACTGAGTTCCCGCGCGCCGGTCGCTCTGGCCGTGACGCGGAAGTGACGCGGCGCAGGCTGCATGCAGCCTGCGAACGATAGGGTCGTTCCGCACGATTTGCCTCACGGTGTTCTTCAACCCCGCGCTGCCCACCGTGAACGCACCCGGCGACCCGCCCTATGTAGAGCCATGCGAACGGCATTGGGTGTCCAGGCCGTTCCCCAACTCGTAAAGAGACCCTCCTGTGCGAGCTGGATGGAGATGTCCCGTACCGATTTACCCTCCACGGCGAGCGCGGCGATACGGTGCTGCGTGTACCGATCCCCTCGAATGCGAAGCACGGTATCCTCGATCTGATCGCACCATCTCACGGTCACGATTAGTTGTTCCGGTGAGCGTTCGTCGATGATGACGCGCTGAACGAGTGTCCGAAGGATCTCTTTGCGATCACGGTGGGATGTCGTGTGTGCGTGGAAGAGGGCCGAAACGTGCGTTCCAGGACGTGACCGCCGTAGTTGCGCACACCGGGGATGGCGGCGACTCTTGGGCAACCCACTCCTTGCCAATGCCCAGCGGCGCGACCCTCGTAACATCGGAAGGAATTGCCTTCGGTACGCCTGAGAACGGCATTGTTGTTGGTTCAGCCACGCAGCGGGATAGCAGTGTCGCGCCGGTATCGTACGCGACAACCGACGGTGGTGACTCCTGGACGGCCGCACCGCTGCCTCCTGAGCTGAACGCTCTCGTGTCGGTAAGCGCCCGGTAATCCCAGGAGGCCAGGCGATCCCGCGACCTCGCGGCCGTTCCGCCGACCGGGACGAGCCTCCTAGATAGGTTCCAATCCTAGCAAGCAGTGAAGCCTCGACGATCTCTAGGCCCTTGCTATGGGGGGAGCCTTCAAGCCGCGCAAGCGCGGCGCAGAAGGTCCAATTCTCGCAGCCATGCCACGATCTGGTTCCAACTGGGAACCGTTAGGGACGCCCGACCCCGTAACGCACTCTCAGCCGTTCACGTACATCCAGCAGCGTACGAAGCCGTGTCGGCAGTCGTCACCGGAACGAGGGGGGAACCCAGGGTGTGTGCAGAGGACAGTGGGCTGGCTGGCGTCCGTGGCGGCGCCGGCGTGGTGGCGCGCGCCGCCGCATCAGCCTGAGAAGGAGGCGCCAATGAGCGACATTCGCCGCGTCGTGACGGGGCTCGACGCTGAGGACCGTGCAGTCGTCCAGTTCGACAGCCAGCTTGCGCTCGAGCCGGGGCCGTTCGGCATCAACTCGGTCAATCTGTGGATCACCGACAGCTATCCGGCGGGCTTCTCGTTCACCCAAATGACACCGTGCCCCGGCCGATAGGCATTTCGCCGCCTGACAACGGCACCAAGTTCCGCATCGTCGAGTTCCCGCCGCTCGACCAAGCGACCGAGGCGGAGATGCCGCCCGGCCTGCTGCATGCCCTAGTCGGCGACCAGGCGCCGAAGCGCGGCCGTGCCGTCAGCCACCCGCTGATGCATCGTACGCGTAGCGTCGACTATGCGATGGTGCTGTCGGGCGAGGTCGACCTGATGCTCGATGAGACCTCGGTGCACCTCGAGCCGGGCGACGTCATCGTCCAGCAGGCAACCAACCACGGCTGGGTCAACCGTGGTGCCCAACGGTGCCACATCCTATTCGTCCTGATGGACGCCAAGGAGCCGTGGCGCGTTCGGGCGCTACGACCTCGCCATCACGCAGCCTGCTTGACGGTGAGAACTATGCGGAACGGCTGCTGTAGTAAGGGCCAAATCCCGTCGGGGACGTTTGCTCCAGTCAATACGCCCGCGGGATCAGGCGGTTCTCGCGCGCCTCGCGTTCCAGTGACTCGCGGTAGTCCGGATGCGCGATCGCGATCAGCGCCTTCGCGCGGTCGGCGACGGATTTTCCTTTCAGGTTCGCCATCCCGTACTCGGTCACGACGAACATCACGTCCGAGCGCGGCGTTGTGACGATGTTGCCGGGCGTGAGGTTCAGCACGATGCGGCTCTTGCGGACGCCCGGCCGCTCGTAGGTGGAGGCGAGGCAGATGAACGCCTTGCCGTTCTCCGACGCATAGGCGCCGCGTACGAACTGCAACTGCCCACCGGTACCACTGATGTGTCGGTGTCCATCGGATTCGGAGGCTGCTTGTCCCTGAAGGTCGATCTGGGTCGTGTTGTTGATCGCGATCGTCCGCTCGTTGCGCATGATGGTCTGCGGCATGTTGGTGTACTCGACCGGACAGCACAGGAAGTCCGGGTTCCGCGCGATCGTTTCATAGAGGTCATGGGTGCCCAGCGCGAAGCTGTACACGATCTTGCCGGTGTCGAGCGTCTTGCGCGCGCCGGTGATGCGCCCGGCCTTGTAGAGGTCGATGATTCCATTGGTGAGCATCTCGGTATGCACGCCGAGGTCCCGGGCATCACTCTCGTTCAGCAAGGAGCAGACGGCGTTCGGCATCCCCCCGATGCCGATCTGTAAGCACGATCCGCTTTCGATCTGGCCGGCGATCAACCGCCCGACGGCTCGGTCGACGTCGGTCGGCGCCGCGCTGGGCAGTTCCGGCGCTAACAGGTCGTTGCCCTCGATGATGTAATCTACCTCGCCGCGATGGATGCCGTTGTGCACACCGTGCGCATAGGGTAGCCGCGGGCTCACCTCCACGATCACCACCCGCGCGCGCTCCACCACGGCGCGATGCCAGAGGTTGGTGGCGCCGAAGTTGAAGTATCCGTCCGCGTCCATGGGGCAGGCCTTCAGGATGGCCACGTCGATGGGCGGATTGAACCGGCGATAGTAGTCCGGGATCTCCCCGAGATTGACGGGGATGTAGTGGCTGATGCCCGCGTCGTGTTTGACGCGGTCGTAGCCCCCGAAATGCCAGCTGAACCAGAAGACGCGCTCGCCCTCCGGATCGGCCTCCAACACTGCGCGGGGGCGGAGGGAGATGCAGCTCCGGATCTTCACGTCACGCAGTTCGGGGACGCGCCGCGCCAGCGCCTGGTCGAACAGGTCGGGCTGGATCAGTGTGGAGCCGTAGTCCAACCAGTCGCCGGACTTGACGAGGCGCGCCGCCTCGTCTGCGGAGATGACTCGTGGTTCCTTGTTCCCTGGGTTGATCTGCATCCTCTCGATCTCCTAGGCCTCGCGGCCAAACGGCAATACCCCTGTTGGCATACGGTTCCAATCCTCTCGTGTAGTCGACGACGCCGCGCGTCGCATCGTCCGGGTACATTTGCTCGGAGAGCGAGGGTCACGCCGCTAGGACCCGCCGGAGCACGTCCATTTCCCGCAGCCAGGTGAGAAGCTGGTTCCAACTGGGCACCGCTAGGGACGCTTGCCGTGAACTACTACCGGATGTACCAGGAGGATCCGCTCCTGGAGCGCGTGTAGGACATGCTGGCGCGCCCCCGCGGCGAACGGCGGCTCGCGGCCACAGAAGGCAGAGATGGCCGACTCCACTAGCGATACGGTCGGCGAACCCCGCTCTCGGGCCCACGGCAACATACGGCGTCGCGCGGCGCTCCTCGGTCTCGCCGCGTCGTTGAGCGCGCACGTCGTCGCCGCCAACGTCTTCGTTGCAGACCGGCGCGTTCAGAACGACGGGACCCAGCCGCCGTTTCGTTCGGTCGGGATGCTTCACCATCCCGACGCCGGAGCCGGCGGCACGGCGTTCCTCGTGAGCAGCTGCCACATCGCCACTGCGTACCACGTTGCATTCCTGAGCCGGGAGAACCCTCGCGCGCTCACGCGGCACAAGGCCACGCCTGACGATGCGCCCGAGTTCCTCGTCGGCCCCGATCCCGAGCGGGCGTCGCGGTTCATGGCGAAGACCCGGGCGCGCGTCGTCGCCTTCGGCCGATTCTCGGCGAAGGACTACCGAGGCATGGCTGGTGACTGGGCAATCCTCAGGCTCGACGACTGCCTCGGAACGCAATACGGATACCTGAGGTATGCCCGCACCGCCCAAGCCGGCTCCATGCCTTCGGGAGCGCTGATGACCATCGGGTTCCCCGCATCGCGCTCCGGGCAGCCCGGAATCACGGTGGAGCGCGGCTGCAGGGCGCACGACTTCGGTCCGGTTCCCGACCTGGTCGGTGTGGACTGCGCCTTCGAGAGTGGGATGTCGGGTGGACCCATTCTCGAGCGGCAAGCCGACGGCAGCTGGCTCGTGGTCGGACTGGTGCAGCAATCCATGGGCTCCGTGGACAGTGTCCTCACAAGCTACTCGATGATGCATCGGAACCAAATGCTCGCGGTGACTGCGTTCCGGAAAGCGATCGACGACGCGTTCAGGGAGGACGCCAAGCGACTGCTCGCCGAGCGACCCAGGTAGGGAAAAGGGAGCCTACGATGCCCAAATCGAAGCCGTCGTATCCGCCGAAGTCCGACGTCCCCGCACCCGCCGATGGCGCTTCGACTCCCAAGGGCAACCTCCTCCTCCGCACCCTCGCGATGCCGTCGGACACGAACCCGAACGGCGACCTGTTCGGCGGTTGGATCATGTCGCAGATGGATATCGCCGGCGGCATCCTCGCGAAGGAAACCGCGCTCTCCCGAGTCGCGACGGTCGCCGTGGACGGTTTCAAGTTCCTCAGGCCTGTGAAGGTCGGTGACGTCGTCTGCTGCTACGGTCGCGTCCAGCGGATAGGCACCACCTCCATCGCGATCGAACTCGAAGTCTGGATCAAGAGCGTCCGCCACGCGACCGAGGAGGAATGGCCGCGCTTCAAGGTCACCGAAGCGCTCTTCACCTACGTCGCGATCGACGGGGAAGGAAATAAGCGCGCGATAAAGACTACTCTGTCGTAGGGGATTGCAAAGCTTCTTCGGTAGAATAGACGCGGTGGCGTTCTTCGATGCGGAGCATGGCGTTGCCGTCGGATCGCAGCCGGTAACTCCTACCGGAGGGTCTATTGGCGCGGCGCTAGTGATCCAGGATGGTGGGTCGACATGGCGCCTCGGATCGTTCCCTTCGGGCATGGTCGCGCCACTAGGCGGAGTAGGACATGCGCTGACCATCCGATCCGGTCCGAAGACGACAACCTGCGTGTCTTCGGCCGTCGTCTTTGTTACTCTCCGCGACACGCGTTCCCGGAAATCGAGCCGGAACCGCTTGAGGAGGAGCCGTTCATGCCACGAGGCGCTCTCATGTCCGCAATCGCCGTCACGGCGCTCATGCTCGTGCCCGTCGCTGCCCTCGCCAAGACGGCCCCGATCGACGTAACGCACTCGTCGGTCACCTGCAACACGGTGAGCGGTATCCTGTCGTTCAAGCCGTCGCTCCGAGCGAGTGGCGGCCTGACATCCACGGTAGTCAAGCTGAAGGGAGCCCTCGCCGACTGCACCATTCAGCCGAACCCGCTCATCGGCGCTTTCACCGCGACCGGCAAGTTCACTGGGAGTTTCACCGGCACGACGAACGACTG
>Ga0157379_10001242_pt1 | contig 20672 bp, 16 predicted proteins | sample S25metaG_FD_121802 | JGI IMG/M metagenome (GOLD analysis project Ga0157379, IMG submission 121802) | Switchgrass rhizosphere microbial communities from Kellogg Biological Station, Michigan, USA - S2-5 metaG | ecosystem: Host-associated > Plants > Roots > Rhizosphere > Soil | place: USA... | reverse complement strand
TTCTGACCTTCGGGCTTCTCTCTCCGAACAAAGGTATCGAAGTCGTGATCGACGCGATGCCGCTGATTTTGAAAAGCCGGCCCGATGCTGTCTATGTCGTCCTGGGAGCGACGCATCCCAATCTCGTGCGGCAGGAAGGCGAGGCCTACCGCGAAAGCTTGATAGCGCGCGCCCAGGAATTGGGCGTCCAAGGCAACGTGGTCTTTCTTGACCAGTTCGTGGATCAACCGACGTTGCTGGATTTCATATCCATGTGCGACGTCTATGTGACGCCCTACCTGAACGAATCGCAAATGACGTCGGGAACGCTGGCTTACAGCTTCGGCCTGGGAAAGGCTGTTGTTTCGACACCATATTGGCACGCCTGCGAATTGCTGGCGGAAGGGCGAGGCGTACTGGTGCCATTTCATGACTCTGCGGCCCTAGGAAGCGAAATAACGGGGTTGCTCACGGATGACGTCCGGCGCCAGGCCATGCGCGTCCGGGCCTATTCCGAAAGCCGGTCCATGACGTGGGAACGCGTTGGGGAGCGATACCATGCGGTATTTCAGCGGGCCCGGCATACGCAACGCCTCAATGTGATCGCAAATCTTGACAAGCGATTGCCGACAAGAAACCACGACGCGCCTCCGGACATGCAAATCGGCCACCTCCTGTCCATGTGCGACGATACTGGTCTTTTTCAGCACGCCATTCATTCGATACCGGACCGGTCGCACGGCTATTGTATCGACGACAACGCCCGTGCGCTTCTGCTGACCTGCGCCCTCAATACGGCCGGGGAAGAGGCTTTGTCCGAAGTGCTGACGGCGCGGCTGTCAGCCTTCCTTCAGCACGCCTGGAACCCGGTGACGCGGCGCTTCCGAAATTTCATGAGTTTCGGGCGTGTCTGGCTGGAAGAAAGCGGTTCCGAGGACAGCCATGGACGCGCATTGTGGGCTTTGGGCGAATGCGCGCAAAAGAATAGCAGCCCGTCCCGGCGTGAATGGGCCGCCGGCCTGTTTCGCGAGGCGCTCTCGAGCGTCGAGGAGTTTCGCTCCCCGCGCGCCTGGGCATTTTCCTTGTTGGGCCTGCACGCCTATTGCAGTGCTGTTCAGGACAATGTCCCTGCGGCGCAGTTGCGGGTTTTGCTGGCCGACAGGCTGGTCTCCCTTCTTGAATCGGTGGAAACCGAAAGCTGGATTTGGTTTGAGGAAGGTCTGGCTTACGACAATGCCAGGCTGCCGCAAGCCCTGATCCTGACAGGAATTGCGACGGGCACGCACCGCTACACGGAGTCCGGCTTAAGATCCCTGCGCTGGCTTATGACCCAGCAAACCGCCGCGTCAGGCGTGTTCCGCCCCGTCGGCACGGAAGGTTTTGGCGACAAACGCACTACCCCGCGCATGTTCGATCAGCAGCCACTCGAAGCAGCGGCAACCGTCTCGGCGTGCCTGGCGGCCTGGCAAGCGGGCAGCGACCCAAGATGGAAGACCGAGGCGCAGCACGTATTTTCCTGGTTCCTGGGTCATAACGACTTGTCGCTCTCCCTGATCGATCTGGAAACAGGAAGCTGCTACGACGGCTTGCATCCCGACCGGGTGAACGAGAACAGGGGTGGCGAGTCTGTCGTCTCTTATCTTTTGAGCCTTGCAGAAATTCGCCAGGCGCACCGGCTTGGTGACAGTCGCGCGAAAAATCTGCTGCGCTCCGCGCCAAGTCTCGCCAAGATCGACCAGGGCCAGGGGGACATTTGTCGCAAATCCAGTTCTTGAACCGCCAGGCCCTTTATCTTCATCCCGACCCGGCCAGGGTCATCGTGCGGCCGTTCAAGCCGGCCACGGAACCGCGCGACCTGAATCCCACCGACAGGACGCGGGCCAATCATATCGTTGACCGTGTTCTGGCCTTGAGCGCCGCGGACACGGCGACGCAGCTTGCGGACGTCCTGGAAAACTTCCAGGGACGACACCTCAACCTGCTGGCCCAATTCGAGTCCCGCTTCGGCGATATGGAGGAGGCCTTTGGGGATAATGCCGAATTCAGCTTGATGAAGCGTCAGCTGATCGGCGCCTATTTCCTCCACGAATATTCGTTTGAAGCCGCCGCGTTGTTCAATCCAAGCATCGTTCCGCATCCAGACCAGACCGGCGCGCCGGAAGGCGGACTCCGGTTTATCCTCAGCCTTCGCGCGGTTGGTGAGGGGCATGTTTCCTCGCTGACCTTTCGTGCCGGCTCGATCACGGCGAATGGAGAGGTGGTCGTGGATCCGACGTCGCGCATTGCCGCAACCCCATCCATTGAGATCAGCAAATTCGGCAGTGCGGGCAATCAAGTCGCGCTGACCTTCGCGACCCTTGGCGATATCAGCGAACGCGTGATCTTTCCCATCACGAAAACCCATTGGCATGGCATCGAGGATGCCCGCTTCGTGGCGTTCCACGATGACGGCAAGCGAACTTTCTATGCCACCTATACGGCCTATAGCGGGGACGCGATACGATCGGAATTGCTGGAAACAACCGACTTCATCAATTTCCGGCTTCTACCCCTCAGCGGAACCGCCGCGCAAAACAAGGGCATGGCGCTGTTCCCAAGGAAAATCAATGGCAAATACGCCATGATCGCCCGGCAAGACAATGAGAATCTCTATCTCGTCTATTCGGATGATTTCTACACCTGGAATGGAGGGACAGCGATCCTGAAACCGGAATTCCCCTGGGAATTCGTGCAGATCGGCAATTGCGGATCGCCGATCGAACTCGATGAGGGTTGGCTACTGCTGACTCACGGCGTCGGTCCCGTCCGCAAATATTCCATTGGCGCCGTGCTCCTGGACAAAAACGATCCCTCAAAAATCCTCGCGCGGTCGCGAGAGCCCCTGGTTCGGCCCGAACCGTCCGAGCGGGAGGGCTATGTGCCGAATGTCGTCTATACCTGCGGAGCTTTGCGCCATAACGGCCGGATTGTTCTGCCCTATGGCGTCTCCGACACTTTTTCAAATTTTGCGACGCTTAAGATTTCCGCGCTGCTGCATGCGATGACCGGGTGAGACGCGCTGGATAGGACTGGCCAATGTCTTGCCTCGTTCCCCTGCCTTGCAATCTCGAGTCATTCCAAAGGAGTGCAACACATGATGAATGCTGAAAGGCCGCAGCCGAACGAAATTTCCCGTGAAAGAAAGAAGCTGATGGCGGAGTTCGGCATCACGCACTTTCTAATGGATAATTTCCACTATCGGGGATATCGCTACACGAATTTCGATGACGCAGCTGCGCAAGCAAAGCACGATCTTGCAAAATGACTCGATTGGTCCGAAGTAAAGCCATTGAGCGTGCTGCGGCATTGCCGATCTTCAGCCCGGCCGCGCAGCGATTTGGGCGCGGACTGAAATCAGGCTGAGGACCGAAGGATGCCGGCGGCTTAGGCCGTCGCTTTTGCCAAGGCCCTTTCCACCAGCTGGATCAGCGCGTCCTTGCTGAAGGGCTTGTGGAGTATCTCGCTCGATGCCGGCGCGCTATTGGCATTGCCGGGGCGGGATGGAGTGCCCGACATCAAAAGCACGGTCACACCCGGATACTGCTGGCGGATTGCCTTGCCCAGCTCGGCGCCCGGAACATCCGGCAATCCCAGATCGGTAATGACCAGCCGGATGGAAGAATCCTCTTTCAGTCGAATCATGGCATCGCGCGCGCTGGCGGCTTCGAGCGGCACGTAACCGGCGCGCCGCAGCATCTCGGCGGCGACAAAGCGCATGCCGTCATTGTCTTCCACCACCAGGATGGTCTCGCCCGGCTGTGCTGCGGCCTGCGGCGCCATGGGCTGTCCCACGGCCCCGTCTTGCCGGCCGGCCGCCAAAAGCGTCCGCAGGTCGTCGAGCCGAACCGGCTTTTGCACGCTCTGCCAATTTGCCGGCAGCCCGGCAAAGGGTTTGAGATGTCCCGATATGATGGCGCCTGGAATGTCATAGCCGTTTTCCACGGACCAGCGGGCGAGTTGCATGCCATCCGGGCCGCTGCCCAGGTCGAAATCCGAAAGAATGAAGCCGACCGGCTCGCCGGAGCGCAGGATTTTCACGGCCTGTTCGAAGTCGGCCGCCTCGTGCACAATGCAATCGAGGCTCGCCAGCTGCTCGCGCAGCGTCACCCTCAGCGCGGCATTGTCGTCAACCAGAAGCACCCTGCACGCCTGCGTTCCCAAATCGGCAAACTGTGCCGCGCCGCCGGCGGTGCGTGCCGCCGCCACTGCCGGAAACCGCAGGAGGAAACGGGTACCGGCGCCCACTTCACTGGCAACCTCGATCCGGCCGCCGCTCTGCTGCACGAAACCATAGACCATGGCCAACCCCAGGCCTGTGCCGCCACCCGCCGGCTTGGTGGTGAAAAAGGGCTCGAAGATGCGGCGGCGCACTGTTTCGCTCATGCCGCTGCCGGTATCGCCCACGGTGAGCAGCACGGTGTCCGGCTCGCCCGGGCCGCCGCGCTCGCGCGCCAGCGAGAAAGTCAGAACGCCCCCGCTGGGCATGGCGTCGCGGGCGTTAATGGCCAAATTGATGAGGCAGCTTTCCAGCATGCTGCGATCCAGGCTCACCCAATAGGCATGGGTGCGGTCCGAAACGCGGATGCGGGTGTGGATATGGGCACCCAACGTGCGGCCCAACGTGTCGATAAAGCCCTTCAGAAAGCCGACCAGGTCCAGCGGCTCCGGCGCGATGTCGGCTTGGCGCGAAAAGGCCAGCATGCGGCGCACCAGGTCGGCGCTGCGCTTGACGGTGGCGATGATGCGCGAGGACAAAACCTCCTCGCGCGAGCCTGAGGGCGCTCCCTCCAGGATCAGCTCCGCCGATCCGACAATCACGCCAAGGTCGTTGTTCACGTCATGGGCGACGCCGCTGGATAGCTGGCCCAGCGCCGCCAACTTGTCGGATTGGTGCACCGTTTCCTGCAGCCGCCGCACTTCGGTCATGTCCACGATGGTCCCCACCGCGCGGATCGGCTTGTCGTCGCGGTCACGCGACATCACAACGCCGCGGCTGAGAATCCATTTGTACGAGCCATCCGTGCACCGCACCCTGTATTCGCAGACATAGGGATAGTCGGGAATGGTGATCAGCATCTCCCGCTTGCGGGCGACTTCCGGGGCATCATCGGGATGGACCAGGCTTCGCCATTCCGCGCTGCTCCTGGGCCCACGGCCCTCGCCGCTGCCCAAAAGCTCGCGCACCTTGCCCGAAAAGACGATTCTTTCATGCGGGATGTCCAGGTCCCACACGACATCGCCCGCGCCTTCCAGGCCGAACCGCCACAATTCCTCCGCGCTTTTGCGGTCGGTGATGTCCATCACCTGCACCACATAGTTCACCGGCGTGCCGCCGGCATCGCGCACCAGCGTGACACTGAGAAGCGCAGTGACGACCTGGCCGTTGCGATGGATGTAGCGCTTTTCGAACTGCTGGCTGCCCGCTTCGCCCGCCAACATGCCCCGTATCGCGGCAAGGTCATGCTCCAGGTCGTCGGGATGGGTCAGGGCCTGGAAGTCCATCGCCAGCATCTCCGCCTCGCTATAGCCGACGATCCGGCATAAAGCGGCGTTGACGCGCAGCCATCGGCCTTCCAGCGAGATGATCGCCATGCCTTGTGCCGACGCGTCGAAGGCGTCTTCGAAGCGCGATTCGCTCTGCTTAAGGCGTTCCTGGTTGGCATGCAGCAACAGGGCATCCTTGCGGCGGCCTTCCGCCACCAGCGCCCCCAACAGCAAGGATCCCACAGCCATGAACAGCAGGAAATCCAGCACCCGGAAGTAGGATGGGGGAGGCCCGGGGATCAGCAGCCATTCGCGATAGGTGGTTTCCCACAGGGCGACCGCCACCACCGCAACAGACGCGAGGCCAACTTCGCGCTGGGAATAGAGGACCGCAATCAGCACCACCACCAGCAGGATGGGATAACCCACGGGCGGGCTGAGCGCATAACAGCCGGCCGTGACCAGGCCGAGAAAGGCGATGCTGAGGGCAAACGGCACCGGATGGGATGGCCGCCAAGCGGCTGGCGTGGGTTGAAACAGCCATAGCAAAAGCGGCGTCACCGTCAGCACCGACAGGCAGTCGGCCATCGCCCATCGGAGCCATAGATCTCCCGTATCTTCCCAGCCGTGGAATTGGCTGAGAGACAGGACCACGACACCGGCGGCGGGCACGGCCGCCACGGACAAAACAGCGGCAACGGCGGCATAGCGCAGGACATCGCGCACATGGCTCAGGGTAAGATCGACTTCAAGCCGCTTGAGGCCCCAGGCGGCGGCGGCAGGCCCCAGGGTCGCGGCGCCGGATATGACCAGTATCGCGGGCGCGGAAAGCTGGAAAAAGGCGTGAAACAGGAGATTGGCCAGCAGCACACCGGGCCAGATGCCGTTGCCCCAAAGCAGAAACGCCGCCAACGCCACGCCGGAGACCGGCCAGACCGCCGTGACCGCCTCTGAGGCCGGCGTGAACACCAGGCCCGCGGCCGCGGCACCGATACAAGCCAGCAATACGATCGCATTGGCCCGAAACATGGGCCGCATGGCCGGCACAGGTCCCGAAAAAACCGATTCAACAGGCGCAACCGGCCGATACAAGCTCAATCGTGCCACCCCGCAATGGCAACCGTCGTGCGATACAGTACGCTGCCGCACGCCAAAGATATAGCTGCATCGCGAATGGGGCGTATTTGGGGGAAAGGCCCGAAGTATCCAGCCCTTGCCATGCCTGGGCGCTTTTCATGAAAATGCAGCAAGGCGATGTCACAAAGCCTTGGCTCAACCGGTCCCAGGTCCCCGCGACCGAGCCACGGATTGACGGGGGCACACGTGCAAAGAGACGATGGGCAGCCAGATAGACTTTGCAAAGGCGCGAATTCACCATGACGGTCCGATTTCTTGTTGCCGGGCTTCTGGCATCGACACTGGCGCTTCCTCGGACGGCCATGCCGCCGACGATCCCAATCGCGCGGTCGGGCCGGAAGGCGACGGCTCGATCGTGGCTTCCAGCAACCAGACCCTGACGCCCGCCGGCAGAATCGTGGACCTGGGCTCACCGGTGCGCGCCAAAGCCATCGCGCTCAATCCCAACAAGAAGACCAATAGCGCGGCGGTGCTTTTGATGGGCTCGGCCCAACCCGTGATCGTGCTCAACACCACCACCGGCCAGGTCTCGCAGCGACTTATTCCCACCACCGTCAACGGCACGGCTTTCACGTCCAGCAAGGCCGGCTTCGTTACCGGCATCGCCTACACGGCCGATGGCAGGCCCCCTATCCGGGCGAGAAGCGGATATTGGTGCCCAGCCCATTTCTCAGGGCCGCCAAGGCCTATCGCGACGACGACGATTAGTCGGATATCCACCACCTGCCACTTTCGGCCAAGGCTTGCCCTGACGTACAAGGGCGCATGCAACCGGAACAGCCTTCACAGCTGATGGACTATGCGATGCAGGCGCTGGCGGACAATCCCGCCGCCGCGGAGATCGCTTGCCATGAGGTGCTGGAGCTGGAGCCGCGCAATGCCGCAGCGCTGCACTTGCTGGGTTACATCGCCGCCAGGATGGGGGTCCGTGACGCGGCCATCGCCTGGTTTCAGGCGGCACTGGAGGTTGAGCCCGACAATGCGCGCATCCGCGAGAACCTGGCCGCCGCGCGTGCCATCCAAACCCCAACGGCGCCGGCGCGGCAGCGCTATCTTCTGATCAAAAGCTGGGGGTTCGGCTTTTGGGCGGACATGGTGCAGGTTCTGGGCTCCCTGCTGCTGGCCGAGATCACCGGCCGCATTCCCCTGGTCCATTGGGGTCCCGAAAGCCGGTTCAGCGATAGGTCGGGACAGGACTCGTTCACGCAATTTTTCGAATCCGTATCCGCCATGTCGCTGCAGGACCTCGCCGCCCTGCCCGATGCCAGCTTCCTGCCGCCGCGCTGGAATGCCGGCAACCTCGCCGAGAGCGATCTGTCGAAATGGGAAGGCAAAGGCTCGCGGTTCGGCGTGACTCATTTCCTCAATCGCCGGGAAACCATCGCGGTCAGTGATTTCCATATCGGCGTGATCAATGTCATGCCCTGGATTCCGGTGGACCACCCCCTGCACGGCAAAACCTTGGAGGAAATCTACCGCGCCCTGGTCGCAAAATATTTGCGGCCGCATCCCGGGATTTTGGCTGCCCGCGATGCTTTCCTTCAGGCCCATCTGGCCGATGGGCCGTTCATCGCCTTGCACATGCGCGGTTCCGACAAGGCCATCGAGGACCCCGGCCTGGAGGCCACCAACCGCGAACTCCTGGCACTGCTGGATGAGGCGGACCCGACCTGGCCGGTTTTCCTGCTGACCGATGACGAACAATGCCTGGCGCGGATGAGGAGTCTCTATGGATCGCGCATCCTCGCCACGCAATGCCAGCGCACGACGACGGAGGAAGGCGTGCATTACCTGCCGTCGGTCGATCCTATCAAGGCGGGGCGGGAAGTGTTGGTCGACACCTATCTGGCGTTGCGCGCCACCCGTTTCATCGGCAACGGCCGCTCCAATGTCTCCGCCATGATCGCGGCGATGAAGGACTGGGCGCCCGGCAGCTGCAGCCTGGTCGGCCGCTCCATGCTGACCGAGCGCAACCTGCGCATTTACCGCATTCCAACGTTTCCGAAAGACCGCTAGGGGCGGATCGTCAGGGCGGCGCCATTTTCCCGGCCGTTGCTCCAGACCGAGAAGGGGCTTTCCGACAGCGTTTGGCCTGGCAGCGGCGGCGCGGAGGACACCAACGTCACATCCATCAGCAAGGTCTGGTTGGCGGGGATGGCGCCATTGCTGGCAGCCTTGCCGCCGAAGGCGAGATTGGACGGGATCGCCAATTGCCAACGGTCGCCGACATGCATCAGCGACAGCGCTTCGGCCAATCCCGCCAGGCCCACGCTGCTCATCGCCAAGGTGGCGGGCAGCACTTGCGGCGTGCTGTCCACCAGCGTGCCGTTGATCAGCCTGATGGCGTATGACACGCGGACCAGGTCATTGCCGCCCGGCCGCTTGCCGGTGCCGCTGCGCACGATCCGGTATTGCAGCCCGCTGGGGCGGATTATGGTGCCGGGCTTGCCGGCATTGGCGGTCATGAAGGCGGTGTTGGCCGCGGGGCTCAAGGTATCCTCGGCCGCCCGTACAGCGGGAGACGCCAGCAGCAGCAATGCCATTAGCCAATGAAAATACCGCATCCCACTCCTTGACAAAGGCCGGCCACAGGTCGCGCGACCTTCCGGCGGTCATGTGACTGCCTTTCCTGGGCCATGGTCAATATCGCCGTCAATAGCACTTGGGTTTTTCGCGGAGGATCGTCATCATATGGCCCATACAAAGAATGGGGCGGAATTATGCGCAAGGTCACCGGCATCGCGACGGCGGTTCTTTTTCTCACCGCCGGTATCGCCGGCGCACAACCGGCCACGCCGGAGAAAGTCATCATCGACACCGACATTGGCGACGACATCGATGACGCCTTTGCCGTTGCCTTGGCGCTTTCCAGTCCGGAATTCCAGGTGCTGGGCTTTTCCGCCAGTTTCGGCGACACGCCCACGCGCGCCAAAATGCTGGACCGCATGCTGGGCGAGCTGGGCAGGAGCGACATTCCCGTGGCGCAAGGCGTGCCGGCCAATGTCAATCTCAACGCCTTCACCCAGCGCCGCTATGCCGAAGCCGGTTCCTTCGCGCGCGGCAGCCATCCCGGCTCGGTCGATTTCATCCTGGAGCAGGCGCGTAAATATCCCGGCCAGGTGACGCTGGTCGCCATCGGCCCCTTGCCGAATGTCGGCGCCGCCATCGACAAGGATGCCGCCACCTTCCGCAAATTGAAGCGGGTGGTGATCATGGGTGGTTCGATCCGCACCATGACCGATCCTTATGGCGTGGTGGCGCCAATCGCGCCGCATCCGGAATGGAACATCAAGAACGACATCGCCGCGGCGAAGAAACTGTTCGCCGTCGGCGTTCCGCTGCAGGTGCTGCCGCTGGATTCCACCGCCAATCTCAAGCTGCATGACGTGGCGCGGACCGCCCTGTTTTCCCATGGCAGCATGCTGACCAACATCCTGGCTGGCCTCTATTACGAATGGAGCGCCTATACCCGCGCGGCCTCTCCGATCCTTTACGATCCGATGACGCTCGCTTCCATGCTCGATCCTTCGCTTTGTCCTATGACGCCGATGCACATCACGGTGGATGACGCCGGCGATACCAAGGAGACACAAGGCGCGCCCAACGCGCAGGTTTGCCTGAAATCCGATGCCGACGCCTTCCTGCATTTCTATGTGAAACGGGTTGCGGGACACTGATGGACCTGCCGCAGCTGTACAACCTGGCGCGCCAGGCTCAGGCCGGCGGAAACCTGGCGGAGGCCGCGCGGCTCTATCACCAGATCATCGCGGCTTCTTCCATGCCCGAGATGAAGGTCAACCTGGGCAATGTGCTGGCCCAAATGGGCCGGCGGGGCGAAGCCTTGGCCCAGTACGACCAGGCCCTGAGCCAAAAAGCGGACCTGTTCGAGGCGCTATTCAATCGCGGCAATCTTTTTCTGGAGGCAGGGCGCACGGCGGAAGCGCTGGCGGATTACGACAAGGCGGCTGCCATTCGCCCCGACATGAGCGGCATTTGGAACAATCGCGGCACGGCCTTGCGGCGATTGCACAAGCTGGAGGACGCACTTGCCAGCTACCGGCGAGCGACAGGGCTGGCGCCCGGAAATATCAACGCGCTTACCAACCTGGCCATCGGCTTGTTCGATCTGCGCAAGCTGGACCAGGCGCTGGCGGCCAGCGAGGCAGCCCTGGCGGTGCAGGCCGGTTTCGCCGAGGCGCTCTATGTGCGCGGCAATATCCTGCGCGACTTGGGTCGCGTGGCCGAAGCACAGGCCAGCTACGAGCAGGCGCTGCAGGGGGCGCCGCAACATGGCCTGGCGCTGAATGGCCTGGCCCAAACCAGCGCCATGCTATGCGATTGGGACAAGACGGCGGCGCTGGCGCCGCGGTTGAAAGCCGATGTCCAAGCCAACCGCGCCCTGATCCAGCCCTTTGTGCTGATGGGGTATACGCAGGACCCCGCTTTGCTTCGGCGGTGCGCGGAGAATTACGTCCACCACGTGGCGCCGGCGCAGCCGCCTTTGTCAGATCGCAGATCCTATGGCCATGACCGGATCCGTCTGGCCTATCTGTCGGCGGATTTCCACCAGCATCCCACTGCCCAACTGATGGTGGAGTTGTTCGAGCGTCACGATCGAAGCCGCTTCGACGTCACCGCCTTTGCCTTCGGACCGGATGACGGCAGCGTCCTGCGCCGGCGGCTGGCCAAGGCCTTCGACCATTTCGAGGACGTGCGCGCACTCGGCGACCTGGAAATCGCGAAATTGGTCCGCGCCCGGGAGATCGACATCGCGGTGGACCTGAACGGCCACACGCACGAAGCAAGGCCCGCCATCTTCAGCCATCGGCCCGCGCCGGTGCAGGTGAATTACCTGGTCTATCCCGGCACGACCGGCGCGAACTATATGGACTATGTCCTGGCCGACCGCGTTGCGCTGCCTTTGGACCAGCAACCCAATTTCAGCGAGAAGATTGTCCACCTGCCGGATTGCTACCAGGCCAATGACGCCACGCGGGGCTTGTTGCCGGCGCCGTCACGCGCGCAAGCGGGTCTGCCCGAGAACGGATTCGTCTTCTGCTGCTTCAACAACAGCTGGAAGATCGCCGCCCCCGTATTCGACATCTGGATGCGGCTCCTGCAGCAGGTTCCGGACAGCCTGTTGTGGCTGTTGGATTCCCCGGCAACCGGAAATCTGCGCGGACAAGCGCAAGCGCGCGGTGTGGACCCGAACCGGCTGGTGTTCGCGCCCAAGCTTCCGTCCGACCAGCATCTGGCGCGGCATGCACTGGCAGACCTGTTTGTCGACACACTGCCCTATAACGCCCATACCACTTGCAGTGACGCGCTTTGGGCGGGCCTTCCCGTGGTCACGTGTTACGGCAAGGCTTTCCAATCCCGGGTCGCCGCCAGCCTGCTCACGGCGATCGACTTGCCGGAACTCGTCACTGCGCGGCCCGAAGAGTATGAAGCGTTGGCCCTGGACCTGGCGCGCGATCCCGCCTTGCTCCAGGCCACGCGCGAAAAACTGCGGCGCAACCGCTTGACGACTGCGCTTTATGACAGCGAACGCTTCCGCAGGAATATCGAAGCGGCGTATAAGACGATGGTGGCCGAGAACCTCACCTGAACAATCCCTGTCATTCCCGCGCAAGGGCCTCAGACCGCTTTCGGCCGCTTCTTGGGATCGAAGCCGTAGAAGCTTTCCGGATTCTCCACCAAAATCCGATGGCGCAGCTTGGCGTCCGGCGCCCATTCCGCCAGCAGATTCAACAAGGTCACATCGTCGGGCATCGCCACCGGATTGAGCTTCTTGGTGGCATCGGGATGCGGCCAGTCGCTGCCCCACACGCAACGCTCCGGCGCCGCCTTGATATAGCCCTTGGCCGCCTCGCTGGCGCCCGTGTAATGCGGCGCGGTACCGCCGCCATAGAGATAGGCGCCCGATACCTTCACCCAGCCATGGCCGGAATCCAGCAGCTTGCGCACCGTGACATATTGGGGGCCTTTGGCATCCACCGCCCGACCCAGGTGATCGACGATCACCGGCACCGGCAAACTCAGCAGCAGGGATTCCATTTGCACCAATTGCTCGGGCGGCATGTTGCACTGGATGTGCCAGCCCAGGACGGCAATGCGCCGGGCCAAGGGCATGACTTCCTCGGCAGCGACGGGATTACCCAGCCCGAACTGCACACGCACACCGCGCACGCCCGCGGTATGCAATTTCTTCAGTTCGGTATCCGTGACCTTGGAATTCACCACACAGACGGCGCGGCAGTTTTCACCCAGCTGGGACAGCACGTCCAACACGCAGTCATTGTTGATGCCATAGGTGGAAGGCTGCACCATCACATTTCGGCTGGTGCCGAGCCGCTTCTGCAACGCCTTATAGTCTGTCACTGTCGCATAAGGCGGTTTGAGAACGGCATTGGGCATATAGGCAAAGCGCGGATCGTAAATGTGATGATGGCAATCGGCAGCGCCATCGGGCACTTGAAACGTCACCTTGGGGTCTCTGGCTTGCGCTGGGCCAAAAGCTGGCATGGCGGCAAGCGTGGCGCCTGCGCCGATCACCATGCGGCGGTCGATATTTTCCATGATTATTTCTTCCCCGTATAGGTGACTTTCCAAACCGTCTGGCCGACATCGTCCGCCACCAGCAGGCTGCCGTCCTTGGCGACCGCCAATCCCACCGGACGTCCCCAGGCGAGCGGCGGATTCTTGCTTTTGCCGTCCCAGAATCCGGTGAGGAAATTGTCATAGCCGCCACTGGGGCGGCCATTCTTCATGCGGATGCGCACGACCTTGTAGCCATGCGGTTCGCTGGTGTTCCAGGAGCCATGCAGCGAGACAAAGGCATCGCCCTTAAAGTCTGCGGGAAAATTGTCGCCGGTATAGAACACCAGCCCCGTTGGCGCGCTGTGAGCGGGAAACAGCACATCGGGCACAATCGCCCTGGCCACCATCTCGGGATGCTTCGCACCCAAATCCGGGTCGGGATTCTTGCCGATATAGCTCCAGGGATAGCCATAGAAACCGCCCGGCTTGACATAGGTGAAATAGTCCGGGGGCAGGTTGTCGCCCAACCCATCGCGCTCATTCACCGCCACGAACAGGTCGCCGGTTCCGGGAGCGATGGCAATGCCCACCGGATTGCGGATGCCGCTGGCATATTCCACCAGCTGTCCCTTGGCATCGACTTTGAACACCTTGGCGCCCGGCTGGTACTCCGAGACATTGTCGTGGCTGCCCATCTCCACAAATATCGTGCCATCGGGCGCCAGCGCCAGGTTGCGGGTGGCGTGCATGCCGGAATTGCGCAGGTCGGGCGCAACGGTGATGCGTTCGGGTTTTCCCGCCGCGGTCTGCCCGGGCTTGTAGGGCACCCGCCATACCGCCATCAAGTCGCTGTAATAAAAATAATTATCCTTCAATGCCATGCCTTGTGGCTTGTTGAGACCGCCAATGAAAGTGAAACGCTGATCGGCACTGCCACTGCCCTTGCTGTCGCGCAGCAAGGTGATTTTTCCCGCCGCGCGCTCGCTGAGAAACACATCGCCATTGGGCGCGGTCAACAGGCCGCGCGCATTGTCCAAATGGTCCGCGAAGATCGAGACCGTGAAGCCTGCAGGCGCATCAGGCTTGATTCCGGCCGACCGGGCTATGTCCTTGTCATTGTTCGCCACCGCCGGCGTGGCGTAAGGCTTGGGCAGGTCCGACGGCCTTAACAGGAAATGCTGGCCCGGCCTGTCGCCGGTGGGGGCGGCGGCAAAGGCTGTCGCCGGGAGCAATAGCAAAACTGTCATGAAACGCTTCATGTCGCCCCCGGCGTAATTGTTCTTTTGACGCAATGATGGCGGGGTGCGGCCGCAAAAACAATGGTGCAAGCCTGTCGTTCCGGCTAAAAGCCCCGCCATGGCCGACCTCGACGCCCGCAAAGCCAAGGCACGCGCATGGTTCGAATCCCTGCGCGACCGCATCATGGCCGCCTTCGAGGCATTGGAAGACGAAGCCCCTGCAGCACTTTATCCCGGTGCTCCGGGTCGCTTCGAAAAAACGCCCTGGAGCCGCGGCGAGGATGAAGGCGGCGGCGTGATGGGCATGATGCGCGGCCGGCTGTTCGAAAAGGTCGGCGTGCATACATCGACCGTGTTCGGCGCCTTCTCTCCCGAATTCGCCCGGCAGGTGAAAGGCGCCGGCGACGATCCGCGGTTCTGGGCCAGCGGCATCAGCCTGATTGCGCATATGAGAAATCCGCGCGTACCCGCCGTGCATATGAACACGCGCATGATCGTCACCACCCAAAGCTGGTTCGGCGGCGGCGCCGATCTCAATCCCACCCTCGACCTGGCGCGGAGCCCCCGCCATCCCGACACAGTGGATTTCCATGCAAGGTTGAAGCAGTCCTGCGACATCTTCGACAAGGAATGGTTCCCCAAATACAAGCAATGGGCGGACACCTATTTCTGGCTGCCGCATCGCCGCGAGCCGCGCGGCGTGGGCGGAATCTTCTTCGATCACCACGACAGCGGCGACTGGGACAAGGATTTCGCCTTCACCAAGGCGGTGGGCGAGGCCTTCTTGGATATCCAGCCCCAGATCATCCGCCGCCGCATGGCGGAATCCTGGACCGAGGAGGAACGTCACGAACAGGCCAAGTGGCGCGGGCGCTATGTCGAGTTCAATCTGCTCTATGACCGCGGCACGCATTTCGGCTTGCGGACCGGCGGCAATGTGGAAAGCATCCTTTCCTCCATGCCGCCCATTGCTGAATGGAAGTGAGGCGCGGAGTGGAAATGCGCTTGCGCATCGGCTCGCGTGGCTCGCCCCTGGCCCTGGCCCAGTCGCGCCAGGTTGCGGCCATGCTGGCCGGACAATCGGGGCTGGAGGCGTCGGCCTTTCCCATCGAAACTTTCATGACCAGCGGCGACCGCATCCAAGGCCGCTTGCAGGAGGCCGGCGGCAAAGGCCTGTTCACCAAGGAATTGGATGAAGCCTTGCTGAATGGGCGCATCGACGCCGCCGTCCATTCCATGAAGGACCTGCCCACGCGGTTGCCGCCGGGCATCGTCCTGGCGGCGGTTCCGGCGCGCGAAGACCAGCGCGATGCCTTTATCGCCACCCGCGCAAGGACTTTGATGGAATTGCCGCCCGGCGCGACGGTGGGCACCGCCAGCCTGCGCCGCCAGGCGCAGACCCTGCACCTGCGGCCGGACTTGAAGGTCGAGCTCCTGCGCGGCCGGGTGGAAACGCGCCTGGCCAAAATCGAAGGCGGCGCCTTCGATGCCACCTATTTGGCGCTGGCCGGACTGAAGCGGCTGGGCTTGGCCCAGCACGCCGCCTCCATTGTCGACAGCGAAATCATGCCGCCTGCACCGGGCCAAGGCGCGCTGGCCATCACCGCCCGCGCCGGCGACGAAAAGACCTTGGCGATGCTGGCGCCTCTCAATATCCCGGAACATGCCGTCACCACCACGGCGGAGCGCGCCTTCCTGGAGGCGCTGGACGGTTCTTGCCGCACGCCCATCGCCGCGCTGGCCAAAATTGCGGACGGCAGGCTGGCATTCCTGGGGGAAGCGCTCACCCCTGACGGCAAGCATTGCTGGCGGCGCAGCGGAACTGCCGGGCTGGACGACGACCCGATCACGGCGGCCCGCGCGCTGGGTTTGCGCCTGGGCGCGGAAATCAAGGCCGAGGCCGGCCCGCTATACCAGGCCCATTTCGGCGACAAGGGCTGGTAACTTTCCCCGGCGCCTCAGAGTGCGGTGCAGCAGCCGCGTCCCCCTCTTTGCTTCCCCCCTGTTTTGGACCAGCATCCGCCAAAATTCCTGGGAGGAAGACATGCTCAACAAACGCGATTTCGTCACCGGCAGTATTGGCGCTGCTCTGTCCGCGGCCGCGGCCCAGGCGCAGCCGGCCAAACCCGCCAACGGCCTCAATCCGGCGCGCGAGATTCCGCATGGCATGATGAAGACCACCCGGATGTTCAAATACCCGCCGGGCTATGGCAACGGGTTGGCGGTGGCACCGGAAGGACTGTGGATCGCGGAGCAGAAGCTTACAGGTGACTCGGCCAGGCGTTACGGCTTGCCCGAGCCCGCCGACATCCGCGAAGCCGCATGGCTGGTGGACTGGAACGGCAAGCTGCTCAAAACGGTGATGACCAACTGCCGCAACTGTTCCGGCATGGCCTATGGCGATGGCTGCGTGTGGATGATGGCGAACCAGGAGCCGGAAGGCTGTTTCCAGGTCGACATGAACGGAAAGCAGATCAGCCATCGCCAGATTCCGCTGGGCATGCCGGGACAGGACGGAGGCGGAAGCCATGGCGCGCAATGGCGCAATGGCAAATTGTGGATCGCGGCGCTGCGGCCCAAGCTCCTGCTGCGGGTCGACCCCAAGACCTGGATGCCGGAAGTGGCGATATCGACATACCAGATGCCGGACAAGCCGCGCTCGCACGACCTGACATTCGACGGCGATGGCAATATCTGGCTGGTGAACGGCAACGACAGCACCAGTTACAAGGAGGGAAGGCCGGGATTGGTGAAGTATGACGGCAAGACCGGCCAGGTGATCGGCACCTATGACTTCGTGCCTGGCTCCGCCGATCCGCACGGGCTGGAGTTCCACAACGGCGCCCTGATCAGTTGCGATGCCGGGATCCATCCCGGCTGGCCGAATGGCGACAGCCCGCATGCCGGGTGGGTCTTCAAAATCGAACCTGCTTAGCTTTTTTGCGTCGTGCGTTCGTCACGCCACAAGAAATCTCGCGCTAATCAACCCGGAAGCCAGGGCGCGTCGTGACATAGGACGAATCCACCTGCGAAATGCCGGAACAGCCCAGCAGTTTCAGCGTACGGATGATGTCGGCACGGAAAATCTCAAGGGCGCGCTCGATCCCCGCATCGCCGGCCGCCGCCATGCCATAAGCATAGCCGCGCCCCAGCAGCACGGCCTTGGCGCCAAGGCCGATCGCCTTGACCACATCCGAACCGCGCCGGATGCCGCCGTCGAACAGCACTTCGATTCTGTCGCCCACCGCTTCGACAATGCCGGGCAGGACGCGCAAGGACCCCGCCACGCCATCAAGCTGCCGCCCCGCATGGGTGGAGACCACAATACCGGCGGCGCCCGCATCCACCGACCGCTTGGCGTCATCCACCGTCATCACGCCCTTCATGACAATGGGGCCATTCCATTGCTCGCGGATCCATTTGAGGTCGGTCCAGGACACCTGCGCCGATTCCAGCGCGGCCGCGACATCGATGGCCGCCATCGGACCCGAACCGGGGACCACGATATTGGGAAAGGGCCGCGTCATGCCATCGGCGATGAAGCCGGCCAGCCAGTGCGGATGCGCCAGAATATTCGGCAAATAAGGAATCTTGGCGAAGGGATTGGTGCCCATCAGCGCTTTCATGCCGTTGCGCACGTCGCGCTCGCGGTTGCCCGCCACCGGCGTATCGATGGTGACGAACAGCGCCTTGTAGCCGGCCGCCTTGGCGCGGGCGATGGCCCCCTCCGCCGCCCCGCGCCCGCCCGCGAGATACAGTTGATAGAAGGTAGGGCCAGTGGACTGCGCCTTCACATCCTCGATCCGGTGGCCGGACATGGTGGACAGGATATAGGCGGTGCCGTTTTTCCCAGCCACACGGGACGCCGCCAATTCGCCGCGCGGATGCATCAGGCGGGAATAACCGATGGGGCCCAGCAGAAAAGGCAATTCCAGCCGATGCCCCAGCACCGTCACGCCCAGGTCGCAGACTGGAGTCGCGACCGCGAAGCGCGGCTTGAAGATCACATCCCGGAACGCCCGCTCGCTGTCTTCCAGCGTAACCTCGTCATCGGCCGCGCCATCCAGGTAATCGAACACCGAATCCGGCAGGCGGGCGCGCGCCAGGCGTCGCAAGTCCTTGATGTTGACGACGCGGGGAGAAGCGAGATTCATGGAAAGGATGGTCCAAGTGGCGGCGCGGCTTTTATGCCCGCAAACGCCGGTCGCTGCAAACCAGGTCACTCAGAATGCGGAGATACCGGTTTGGGCCCGCCCCAGCACCAGGGCATGGATGTCATGGGTGCCCTCATAAGTGTTGACGGCCTCCAGGTTTAGCACGTGCCGGATCACATGATAGTCGTCGGCGATGCCATTGCCGCCATGCATGTCGCGCGCGGCGCGTGCGATGTCCAGCGCCTTGCCGGCATTGTTGCGCTTCAAAAGGCTGATGGTTTCGGCCGCCAGCTTGCCCTGTTCGAACAGCCGCCCCGCCTGGAGGCAGGCGGTCAACCCCAGCGCGATCTCGGTCTGCATGTCGGCCAGCTTTTTCTGGTAGAGCTGGTTTGCCGCCAGCGGCCGCCCAAATTGCTTCCGCTCCAAGCCGTATGCGCGCGCGGCGTGCCAACAGAACTCCGCCGCACCCATCGCGCCCCAGGCGATGCCGAAGCGCCCATGGTTGAGGCAGGCAAACACCGCCTTCAATCCTTCCGCTTCCGGCAGCATCCGGTCTTCCGGGATTTCGACATCATTCATCGCGATTTCGCCGGTGGCGCTGGCGCGCAGCGAGAACTTGCCCTCGATCTTGGGCGTGGAAAGTCCCCTGTCGCCGCGCTCCAGGATGAAGCCGCGAACCCTGCCGTCCAGTTTGGCCCAAACCAGCAGCACATCGGCGACCGGGGCATGCGTGATCCAGCTTTTGCGGCCCGACAGGACAAACCCCGTCTTGCTTCGTTGCGCCTTGCTTTGCAGCGAGCCCGGATCGGAGCCGGAATCCGGCTCGGTCAATCCGAAAGCGCCCACCCATTCGCCCGAGGCCAGGCGTGGCAAATATTTCTGCCGTTGCCCGTCGCTGCCAAAGGCGTAGATGGGATGCATCACCAGGCTGGACTGGACAGACAAGGAGGATCGGAAGGCGGAATCGACGCGCTCGACTTCCCGGGCAATCAAGCCATACGCAACCGGCGAAGCGCCGCCAAATTCCGGCAGGGTGCTGCCCAAAAGGCCCAGCTTGCCCATCTCCCGCACCACGCCGCGATCGAAAGTCTCGTTGCGGTGCATGTCTCGCACCAGCGGCATCAGGCGCGATTGCGCCAAACCCCGCGCGCTGTCGCGCGCCAGCCTTTCCTCTTCGCGCAGCGAGGAATCCAGCAAAAACGGATCAGCCCAGTCGAAAGCGGGCCAGGCTTGCGGCGTCCGGTCCAATGCTCACGGCCCCCAAAGAAAAGAGGCGACATGCCTCTCCCATCGGGAAAAGCATATCGCCATCTCGCTCTTTCATCAAAGACGTCAGTTCGACTTGGTGACCTGACCCTCGGCCACGCCGGCCTTGCTGCCCACACCCGGGTTGACCGGATTTTCGTTGTCGGGCGGCATGGGCATGACCTTGTCCTCATGTCCAGCCATCTTGGCATCGGTCAGGGGTTCTGCCCCCGGCTTGCCTTTGCGCAGATCCTGCGAGGGGATGTTCGCCATGACATTCTCCCAAATTGCTTCTTGAGTCATAACGGCCCAAATGCGGCGAAGTTTCAGCCGCCGCGGCGGAAAACCCATTCGGCTATGTCGCGATCCACCTGTTCCCCCTCCAAGTCGCGCAACAGCATGTGATAGCCATGCTCATACCGTTTCACCGTCGCCTTGTCGCCCAGTTCGCCGATCACCGCCTGGGTCGGTTTGGCTGGAATGACCTGGTCGTTGGCCCCATAGAGAAAAATGATCGGCGGCGTGATGCGCCCTTCTTTCATTCTTTCCGGCGCGGTGCGCGCCTCGTCCATCAGGTTGACCAGCCCGTACAGGGTGTCGACGCGGGTCTTTTTCTGGAACAGCGGATCGCGCGCCAAGGCCCGCAACATCGGCACATTGTCGGACGGGATAATAGTCACCACACGGCCGGCGGCATTGTTGGACAGGATCACGCCGGGCAGCAGGTGCGCCGCCAGGAACAAGGCTGCGCGGTAGGTCAGCGGCATGTCGCTGCGCGACCAGACGGCCGGCGCCACCAGGATGATGCCATCGGCGGCGGGCGGTTTATCCGAGCCCAGCGCCGTCAGCAGCAGCA
>Ga0157379_10001240_pt1 | contig 20690 bp, 18 predicted proteins | sample S25metaG_FD_121802 | JGI IMG/M metagenome (GOLD analysis project Ga0157379, IMG submission 121802) | Switchgrass rhizosphere microbial communities from Kellogg Biological Station, Michigan, USA - S2-5 metaG | ecosystem: Host-associated > Plants > Roots > Rhizosphere > Soil | place: USA... | reverse complement strand
TTAGAATTTTTGGACCAAGACCTGGAAAACTTTAATGAAACCCTATATGAGTCAGAAAACTCTAATGTAACTCTGTTGGAATGTTTAATTTTGTTATGGTATTTATTCTATGAAAATCCTGAATAAAAGTGGCTAACCTTCAAGATTTTCCTAAGGTTTCCTTGACCAAAAACTTTTCTATGCCTCCAGTGTCCTGGGTTCAATTCTCCACAAGTGCTTTTTTGTTTTGAAAGAAATCGAGATTTTTATTTTCTTAGCTTAGAATAAATTCATGAAAATATTTGTGGAGGTCCTCTTTGACTATATAAACGGTATTTAATAGGCAGAAAGCGATTGAGTTATTAGGGGAGGTGGGGAGAAGAGAAAAATCCAAGAAACTGACCCCCGAGGGTCAGTTTCTTGGATTTTTCTTCCCAAATTTTGTAGGCAAGTTTTATAAAGCATTATTTATTTACTATAAATATTTACAAGATTTTAAGGGAGGAGACAAGGGCTCTAACATTGAAGTCTTCACAATTGCCCGCTTTGGATGCGCTAGCGCGCGTGTGTATTGTATCGTACAGAGTTGGTGTTGCCTCCAGCCCCAAGAGGTTGCTCTTATGTAATCCGCTAGTTCGTGGTTGCAAGTTCCACTCCTGCCGGGTGTAAACATTTCGAAAAGAAGGAAACCCAAACCCAAACCAAAAATAAAAAAACTCTTTTTCCAGGGTGGCCTTTATCTGTTATTGATTGATTGACTACTATTTTCACCCCATTTTTTAAATGGTCGTAAAGACATCAACAAAGGCCACGAGGGTATTTGACCTCTCCTTCCAAGGTGTCTACCAATCGACCTTTCCGTACTTCATCTGCCGGGATGATGGGGAGACATTCAGACTTGATTTATTTTTTAACCCCCACTGAACTCCGAATAACTAACTTGCTCAGTGATCCTCAAAACAATTGTGTTCTCTGAATACATAAGGAGGTAGAGGTGACAGGCTTTATATGAAGCTTAATACTTGGGTTACTGTGGTTCTGAATCACTGCAGGTTCCCTTTTAATTTGCTTAGTGGTTTTATTGAATCAACAGTATGTTTACTGCCACAATTATGTGGGCTAGCTTTGTCACAGATGAACTGCGAACTAATACATTCACTCATAGTAGATCATTCGCCCCTTATGCGGGATTTGTCATAAATTCCTTGCTTTGATATACATATCAATCTCGAGTCAATCAACATCAAGCTGTTGTTCCTTATTTCTGTCACAACATGGATTCTACTTTAATCTTCATGAGGCTGACCTATCATTGACCGTAGTCTTCCCAGTCTCTCCAATTGAGTGATAGATGGGATCAACTTACCAAGTGGGGCCAGTTGTCTTCGTAAGGAGTGCTCTGTGCTTACAAAGTAACCCGCACGGATCATATTCTTCAAGCGAATATAGCCTGCATAGCTTTGATTTCAAAAAGACATTCTCGCAGCACATAAAGACAGCATACTACTTGGGAAGAAGTCAGCTAGTAGTTCCCGACCAACATCTGCGACTTGAACCATTTACACTCACTCGTATAATCTCAACATGTCATCTGACGGTGCTGGACCAGGACCTTTATCCAGGAGAGTTATCACCGGACTTGGAGAGGATGGGAAAGCGAAAATCATTTACGATGACCAAGGTGGAAATATAAGGTCAGGGTCGAATAAACTTCACTATCTTTCCTCATATTGAAGTCAAGATTTGATCAGGACATTGCCTAATGGAGCACGGTCAGTCTTTGGCGGAACAACCGAGTCGCCTCCCTTACACCATCTTATTCACAGATTCCAGAACCCATGGTGGACCGACAAGGTTCCTGTCGATTGTTCCCCTAAGACCAACGGGGATCCTACAGGAGTACTGGATTTTAATATTTCCAATGCGGGCTCGGTATGTGTACCTTTTATTCTTTTTCTTCTCCTGTATCCCAATACGATCTACTGAAAAAGGTTGCTTCTATCGTGTCTATGCCGCCTGGAGCAAATGCACCGATGCATTCAACAAAGTCCATTGATTATGCGGTGGTCCTTGAAGGAGAGCTCGAACTTGAGCTCGACAGTGGCGATAGGACAGTTCTCAAGACTGGGTAAGCTTCTCTCCCGGGAACGTATCGGCGAATATTCTGTTGATCATTTGATGCAGGGATTTCATCGTCCAGCGGGAGACCCTGCATGCATGGCACAACCTCAGCACTACTCAGTGGTGCAAGGTCTTGTTCATTCTCGTGGCTACTGAAAATGCCACCAAGATGGACTGAATCAGCGGTTCTGGACATAGAAGACGCGCAGATTAATTGTTCGAATAAGATATGTGTTGGGGAAGAGACCATAGAAAAGAATCCGGGTGGTTGGATCTCAAGTACCAATCGGGTCGGAATTGAAGATCTGTGAATGTTTAATAATCTAATTCCAATAAGCTTTACGCTCCTATAAAGTGTTGCGGGCAAATACTTATTGCTAGAACATTTGGGTCATAGGAGTCCATCACATGGGGTCTGCCAAAAACCAATAAAGAAAAATAGAGTATTATCGCCAGTATTTATGCACCCAACTTGACTACAAGAATAATTTCTTGGAAATATTCAATCCTCGCGCGCCAAATGTCCCGTGAGAGAGTACTGCGGAAGCATTTCATCTCAAGCCACGTCGACCTCCGAATTCCTTCCAGCATAGGATGTATCTCCCGTTCCCCGCCCTTATTTCTCTCTTTCCAATCCTCGTAACAGCCGGAAAGCTCAGCGTACAAAGTCCAAGAGTTGTTATATCCGACTCCGAAGCGAATATTGTCCGCAATGAACCGTACGTGTCGAATATTGTATGTCTTGCGTAAAGCTCACTGGGGGTCAGGTTAAGCTTGAAGAAACTGCCTTCCCCGCCTTTTACCGTGGGATTCAGTGACAGGCTGAAGTTTACTTTCCAAGTTCTGGATAAGGATTCTGAAAAGCCGGTACAACCTCACCAAACTTTCTTGAGGTTTTACGACCCGTCCACGGAGGAGGAAGGGATTCAACCTCTGCGCGTTTCTAGCACTGGAAAAGCCAGTTTTGAGTTGGTGCGTATTTACGCTATGGTCTACGTGCAATCTCATTCATGACATACCCAGAACCCCTCAAAACCGCCAGCCTCCATCCCACCTACACCCAACGCCTCTGTCCCGCTCCAAGTCTCCCTAATTCTTGGTTCATACAAGCACTCTCCTTTCTCAGAACATCTGTTTGACCTCTACCTCCCGGTCTCACACCCTGCCACCCAACATAGTGAAGAAGTTAGTTACCACGCCCGTCCCGAAATTGAGCATACCTTCCGCCCACCTCCTAAGACACCATATGTCATACTCTCTGCCATTGGAACTGGTCTCGTTCTTTCCCCTTGGGTTCTTCTCATTGGATTGGTGCGTGTCAATAACTGCCAAATGATTATTTTATCCTAATACTATTGTCATTTCTAGTGGTCGGTTATACCCCACCGCCTCCCCCACCTTTCAGACCCGTTAATCCTCTCCTTTGTTTCCCTTCTCGCCTCTCTCGAAGGTCTTCTCTTTGTATATTGGGTAAAATTACGCTTGGGCCAAGTCTTGCTCTATGGTGCTATTCTGGGGGGTGTCACAATTGCTGCTGGACGCAGTGCTCTATCAAAAGTTGGAAAGTGGAGAGCTGGTGCGGCCTAAAATTAAACTGTGCTGTATTTCTGAGTCACAAAATATTTTATTTGTTATACAATACCGTGCAGGGAATATGATGGTGTGACCCCTGATGTTACTGAAGGTGTTGTGTTTGATCAAATTGCTAGTTTGATCTTGGGAAGGCTATGTCATCGGATGCTCTGAAAGATGGCCGTCAAGAGGCCACAAGTTTCCGGCCATCTTCACAACTCTCATTCTTTATTAGATATCAACCCTATTCCCCAAGTTCCCTGACTCCAAATTACGCCGCGACCCTCTGCCAGACATACGTATTGGCTATCTTAGACTTTCTCGGGCCAACAGTCATCCAGGTTTCCCAGCGGACTTGACCCGCTTCCCCTGCAACCCAAGAATTCAGCTATATAAAACTCAGATGAGATTTTACATGGTGCTGATGGTATTATCTCTGGAAAATAGCTATCAGCAACAGCTCAATAACTTTCTCCCTAGAGATTGCATATCTGGACATTCTGGGTGAGCTTGAATCTGTCTTGGGTCTGTCATAATTTTGGCCGATGCTCTTGCTTAGCGAGTCACTGACCATTCTCGACTAATCAAGTAGCTCACAAATCATCTGCTGCTCCGAATCTTTGTTCCCAGGCACATATCGTTTCAACCAAATACTTTGTTTGTTTGGACCCAATATCTTCGCTGGAAAAGGGAGAAAACGAGAACATGAAACCCTACTGTACTCTCATCGTTACCATTATACCATTTCCAAAGGTAATGATTTATATATAGACCCGAAATCCAATAAAGAAAAGCGGAACTTCTTTGGGATGAACAACTTGATACACATTCCATCATTTTAGAATCCTAATATAGCATTTCTAGATTTATCTACCTGCACCGATGTGGTTCAATCCTTATTCTTACTGCGATACAGATCGATTCTTCCTCAGTTGGGTTTCTCTTATGTCTATGGGCGTAATACTGTAATGAGGTTTTGGTATTCGTTTCAGTGTATAATTTCATCTTCCATATTACTTATTGTTCTATAGTTTGCCGCGTTAAGGCGAATCTACAGTACAATTTGAAGTCCTGATGGGCGAACATTCCAAGCTAATCCGGGAGTTTGAACCCATAAAGATTCTAAAAACACTCTTACTAATCCAACCATTAAGTGGAATCAACTTCTTTCTTTCAGGATGTTTATGTCGGCCAGCGGATTTCCTCGTCTCAGAGCTTGGAGTCTCGAGTCAATTTGATTAAGATGAATTGCATCACCATCGTGTTAAGAAGGCTCTGCTCTCTATTTAGATATATTTTCTGAAGGGATTCGTCCGGTAGGACAGTTATAATGACGTCATCGACCAAGAGCCCTTTCCTTACGATACTACGATGCACGCTCTGAAAGATATCTTCCATAAGATGGATAAAGCGGTTCAATCGAAGGAATCTGGCAGTACGGGTCAATCTACTAACTTACGTCCTCTGGAGGAACGCGATATCTATCGTTATCGTAGGCAATTTGGAGTCAATTTAGGTGAGCCATGATCAGATCTGGATATGCATCATAGAAGGACTCATGAATAATTCTATTCTATATAGGCTCATGGTTCGTCCTGGAGAAATGGATTAGTGGCGAGCCCTTCAATGGTGCTCCATCGCCTGCATCCAGCGATTATGACGTTGCGTGGGGACCGAACGCGAAGAATATCCTACAAAAGCACTGGGATACCTGGATAACTGAAGACGATTGGAGATGGATCGCTGAGAGGGGACTGAACTCTGTTCGAATCCCCGTGGGTACAACTATTTTAACTGGGTGTTAAATTAATGTGGATATCTTCAGATCGGTTATTACCATCTCTACTCACTCTCTCCTGAGGTCGTCGAAGACACTCCTTTTGAGAAACTAGGAAACGTATTCGAAGGTGCTTGGCCCAGGATCTTGAAAGCCATCGAAACGGCCTCTATATATGGAATTGGAGTTCTTCTTGGTATGTGGGTTTCCCAATGTCACCATTCTGTTTTTACCGTTGCAATATTAGATCTCCATTCGGCCCCTGGAAAGCAGAACGGCGATTCTCATAGTGGAATAAATGGTCATGTTGGTTTTTTCAAGAAATCCAACTTGAATCATACAACGAAGGTTTTGAAACTGCTCGCGACAGCGGTAGCCGAAACTCCTAACGTTATCGGTATCGAACTCGTCAACGAACCAAAGAATGATGCTTCTTTATGGAACTGGTATACATCAACCTTGGATACCCTTCGCCATACGGTAGGTTATGATTTCGCCTTCTACATCGGCGACGCATGGGATACCTACCAATACGCTGCTCTAATCGAGCAACGAGAGGATTTTGTGGTTCTTGATCATCACCTTTACCGTTGTTTCACCCACGAGGACCAACGGCTGACAGGAGAACAACATGCTTCGATGCTTCCGCCAAAGCATCTCACAGATTACTACCACAAAACCCGAGGCAATCTGGTCGTTGCTGAATTCTCAGCCGCGTTGAATCCCAACTCAATGCGAAGCTCAGATGCAGGGGAGCAGGATCGACAAAGACGCGTCTTTGCCCATGCAGAGCTGAATGCGTTCTCGAAGATATGCGGAGGGTGGTGGTTCTGGACGTATAAAAAGGATGGGTGGGATGCGGGATGGAGTTTGCGGGATACAGTTCGTGCTGAGATTATGCCCAAATATGTTGGAATCCCAAGAGGGGATGGTCGGAGGAACGATATGCACAAGAAGGATTCGGATTGTGAATCTGCGCTTACTGCTCACCAGAGCTATTGGGGACAGCATAAATCCTCGCATGGATATGAACATTGGCGGTTCGGGATGGGATTCAAACAAGGTTGGGATGACGCATTTATGTTCTTTAACTTCCGTCCTTCCACTGTGGTTGAGATGCCTATATCTGAGCTCGGCTTCAGTGGGCAATGGAAGAAGAGGAGAACGCATGAACATGTTTCTGAAAAGGGGAACAGTAAGAACGTTTGGGAATTTGGTAAGTTCTCTCACAGCGCATCATCTTCTACGTTGCTGAATCAGATTAAGAACATGGTTTCCAGCAGGGCTACCAAGCCGCTACGAAATTCTTCTTCGGACAATAACTAACATCATACTAGAAACTGATACCAAATGAGTGTATTTGATTTGATTGGATAGGGGTACAAATGAAGATGTATGGACTTGCCATATGGTTTACATACATTGAATGAACAATGATTAATAAATGAGTGAACAATATGGTACCAATATGGACGCATGAATGAGAGAAATACAACCTTCAGGGCAAATTATATGACGGATAGCTCTGGAGGAACATCTCGGTAAATTGCTAGGCCGCGTGGACGCCCGCGTCGAGCAGGAGCCACAGTGTTATTCTCTGCTGGTGCTGGAAGAACAGCGGGTTGGGTTTCTCCTTCATTGAGGGGGATTAGGGGAGTGGAGGGAGATGGAGGAATATTTTGGTCCTGGTAAACCATGAAACTCCTCAACGAGGTGGTTGAGAGAGGAGAAAGGGACGAGAGTGATGAGATAGGTGAGGAAGGGAGAGAACGTTGTTTCCGGAAACCGGACAATTTCCTTTTCAATGATGCGTTCCATGCACGGAGAATAGTGTGTTTTCTTGGGGCCACATTGGACGCTGTGGGAAAACCGGATTTCTTTCTGGAACGATAAGGCCTGATGGATAGTGGTTTTGGATCGGCGAATCCTACGTCTGTAGGGAACGCTATCGTATTCGATATTTTGGCATGGACATTATTTGGAGAATCTGTAGAGGGTTTAGAATAGCCAGGAGAAAGCAAAAGAATATTGTACTGACCTGACTCTAAGATCGAATCACCGTCAAATTCCCACTCCATAATATCCATACGACCATGAGCTATCAGTTCAGCATTCGGTGGAGGTTTGTCGTTTCCTTCATCCAATGCCCCACCGGCGTCTTCTCCATTCTCCTTCATCTCCTTCCTCTTCGACCACAATGCCGCCCTCCTTTCCTTCATCAATTCCTCAACCTCTGCATGGTGCGTCTTCAACATCTCCAGACGGTGTCTCCAATCATTCCGTTTCCGCCGTACTTGTCCATGCAGAATCCTGTAGTGCATTACGTAGTTCTTGTCCACAAGTGCATTGGCAGCGTCACGGACGGCGCATGCCGATGAGCAATAGTAGCTCTCCTCAACTTCAATGTCGAGATGTAACGGTGTTCCACAAAGACATAGGTAGGATTGACTAGAGGCAGTCAGTGGCAAAGCCACCATGGTGGCTGTCGGTGGTTTGTAGGATGGAGTAGATGATCGTTGGTATGAAAGAATGTTGTGATTTATCGACTAATGAGAGATTGAGTTCAGCCTGAATAGCGAGTGGTGGTGGAATCCGTGAAGGACAGTGAATGAACGATGGTGGGCGAGTTGCTGTGATATATCGACCGCGAGTGTGCGGTTCCACTAAGAAGGGTTACCCTGGATTGGAGCCCCGTTCACAATGAACACTTCCGCAAAGCCACCACATACAAAGACTGAATGAGGAGAAAAATGTGGACGTGGGGCTGGGAGAAAGATGTGTCCTTGGTACCTGCGGATCACCATGTGTCCCTTTCAGCGATGCGGTGTTGTGGGCGGTTGTGAGGCGGGATCGGATCGGAGCATCGCCCGGTGCCCTGTCTCGTCCCGGTGCCATCTCGATTGCATTGTTGAGTCGCGTCGATCTATACGCATTTGAAGGTTACTTGACATGTCTAAGATCCGATATGTACCGCAGAATATTAGACAATACTCCAATGTCAAAGAAAACATGTCTCAAATATACACAGTCGACTCACTTTGCTGTCTATAGATTATGGAGCTTCACCGAACGACGGTGGAAATAAGCGAGAAAGAGAAGTGATCCAATCGAAGTCGACGGCAAAGTCAAAGGCCGGAAGAAATCCAGAACCCACATGGATTTACCATGTTGTCGAGACCTGAATGCTAAAATGCAGCTACCGTAGCATCTCGAAACAGGTTTTCCGGACAGCCTTGGAGACGCTAGGGAGAGCTGCATGCATATCGGACGCCAGCATTGACCTCAAGTAACAACAAGCAACCGTTAGGCTGAGGGATAAATTGTACCGGAAAACAGGGGAAAAACTACTTGACCGACTCTGCCGATTTTAGTTGTTGACAAAAAAAGTAATCTACTATAGGCATGCTTGAGAAATAGTTCTTGACTTACGCAATCCGTGTGGTTACCTATAGTCCGAATATGAGTCTAGAAAAGTGGATGTTGCCGAATTTTCTACCACTTGATACTAAATCGGATTTAACAAGTCCCATATATTCTCATCTGGAAAGAAGATCACAGGAAAACGTTCAGATAAAGTCGACTTGCAGAGAATAGAGATCCAAATGTAAACCATTCTGGTCCCTACATAGATTCACTCACTAGCTTCACGGTGAACCTACTGGGTACTATGGATCACCACCGTACCGTATAGGAACACGTATAGGGACACGGCCGTACACAGTATGTCCATTTTGAGTGAGAATTGCGAGCGCGCGCAATGTCTGCGACTCCGAGCACAGCCCCGCGCTGTTTCACTGCACGGGACCGGTATAATTTCCGCTCATTTCGTTTTTATTTTCCCTTTTATTCTATTCAAGTAGTATAAGTAGATTACATTTTATGCATGTACTCCATCCGTTTGCCTCACGAGCTCACCGAGGCCAAACGCGAATTTACTCTTTATTTGTGATTGCGACGTTTATTTCAACACATTTACGGGTGGCTGCCGTACCGTACACGCACAAATGTCCCGAAGTCCCTCTGAACCGTGGGAATGCCCCCGAACCGTTCAGGAGGACTTCTGCCTACACTTCGGGGTTAGCAATCTTTAAACTCCGTTTACAGCCCAATTTCCACTGAAATACACAGTTAAACTGAAATATACACTAGACGCTTGTTAAACATTTAAAATATCGTATTTGATATAGAGAAGAAGAACCATATGAAATGGAAATGGTGTGAAGTATCCTCGAATGGATATCAAAAAAAGTCCTTGCAAAAAGGTTGTCACTCATTTTGAATGGAAAACAACCTGCGGCTATTGTACGGCATTCCAAATATAAATGATGTCTATTGTCCATGATTTATATGGAATACTTATTATGGGACAATTGTTCCTCCATATTTGAAATAGAAACGATTTAGTTATGGTTTTTTCTAGGAATTCTTGCATATTAAATATAACTACAATGTGCAGCAATCGCCCGAACACCGCGCGACGGTCAGGTAGTCAACAGCCGATCGACGTGCGAAAGTCGGCTGATGAATGTACAGGAATGGACCAATGACTCGAGCGATCATTGGCAACGTTGAGCGATCATCATCAAACATAGGTGAGCCTATAGTACTAATTTCTAGTGTCCCGCATTGAGAGTGATTTAGCTATTGCACAAAGTAAAGATATTATATTAATCACGCAACAGCGGCAAAACGACGACGAGATCATCGGTGAACTGCCACCGTGCAAAGTGCCCTATTACCCCATCAATACCGACAATCTCCAGTTCATCCATCCGAGACTGATATAACTTGGCAGGAAAGTATGGGAATCGCGCGAAAGGATCAAAGGATACAGAGGCAGGTTTGTGTCGACGAACAGCAAACCTTACCTCTCCCTCGATTGAATAAATATACTGAATGGAACCATACATCGGTAAAGATGCTGCCTGACCCCTCGGATAGTAGCTAATAAGACTATCGCCGATGTGTGTAGAGGATCGGGCGTACACGACTTTTTCGACGCGATGATATGCATGCAACGAACCTTCTGAATACTTGACGAGGGACACTAGATCTGGGGGGAAAGCAACAATCTTCGAAAATTTGTAATCTTTCATTGGAAAGTCTTTGTCCAGAAGCTTTTTGCTTTCGCGGATAGTCTCGGGTGAATCTTCCCTCGACATCCACAGACGAAGCCTTGCTCGTTGAATGAACGATTCCAGCATCACAATTTCTAATTCACCTACGAGAAATGAGAATGGGGCAAATATCAATTAAAGTAATTACATACCGATAATATGGTTGTGAGGTATCCGCTGAAGAAACCCGATGAGTCGTTCGAAGGGAAAGCACCACCATGATTTGACTGGTCCGAAGAGGTTTAAAAAGTCGTATATGTGTATTGCAACATGATGGTTTGTTCTTGGATCCACGCCAGGAAAGAGATCCCCAAGTGCTTTAATATAGGCCACAATATTGTCTCTATAAGCTACCATTCGGCCCTTGTTAGTGGTGTTTTTCATGGCCAAAATAACAGCGCAGACGAGATGCATTGTGTGAGTTAGCAATTGTCGTGCCAATATCTCCTCACGACTATCAGTGGAAGATTTCGGCTTCGCCCCCCACAGACTGATAAGGGCAATTGGCAGATAGATCGTCCCTAGAGTCCGCCATTCGTCTGCCTTCAATGATCCTGCAGAAGCTTCACCATAATTACCAGGGACGGAGTTGATCCATGATGGTGTCTCCGTTGTAGCAATGACATCTTGTATGTGGGTGATAACAGTGGGCGTCACTATTTTGGGGCGCATACCAGCAGGCGAACTCCAGGGTTTGGTCCGTCGCTGAAGCAGAATCAGAGTTGTGCTGAAACAGGAGATTGATTTAGTTACTCACCCATGAAACGAGGTTAGAAATGTAATCCCTCTTGAAAATGGGGCCGCTTCTGGATGGAAGACATTGGAGATCAACGCACACAAAACGTAGAGCGGGGATCGAATATTTTTCCATTTTTTTCTGAACCTCAAGCAGATGTGATTCAATGCTATCCTCAATATCATCAGGATTGAAATCCACAATAGCTTTAAGAAGAAGCACATGGATACTAGTGATCTGCTTGGCTTGGGTAGTTGTTAGTGTGATGTCATTGTCCGAATCTTCTTCAATCGTCCTGAAAGGGTAATGGAAGGCCGGTATTGCCGCGCCTTTCGCTGCCCCCACACTTGTTAACCCGAGAAGATCACGAAAGTTATGCGCCAGAAGACCCTCTAGCAAGCAATGCATACTATCCACCACAAGCTGCCTGCTGGGATCCCAGTAGGACAAACGCCAGAGTTCTGACCACCGAACACCATGTTTATCGAAAAGCCGTTGTTGTTCTTTGGATGTTGACGCATCCCTCCAACGAATTGCGTACTCGCGCAAGTCTGTAGCGTCAAGACGATTCCATTTCTGAAATTCTGTATGTCCTCGGGTCGACCGATGATAGCAATCACAGACAGTGCAATAGAAATGACTGCTGTGAGATGCAAACTGGGCGAGTTTTCTTGCGGCGGGAAGATCGTTAACTGCAATCGCCACAGCACTGCGGCAAATTCGACCACTGTGAGACAGTGAAGTACGCGAAAAGTGAATGCCCCGTTCAAAGGCAATGACCAAGTCATCCATAAGGGGGCGAAGATAATGATTCAGTGCCGTCGAAGATGGTTCTCTAGGACCAGGAATGACACCTGCAAGATACATGTATTCGGTCTTATAACGTATCCCTGGTTTCAGATTGAGACACGCCATGGATATGATACCACAACTGAGAGATGGTCCACGAATGGCCATAGTTTCAGGATTGAAGAAATCAACGTTCAGACTGAATAGAAGGCGAATCTCGCCGCCGCGATCGATGAATAGTTTGCGAGTTTCATTGGATCCTGGGGCAGCAAAGGAACGAACAAAGGGGCTGTCAAATACACCATACATAGAATCGGGAGGGGGATCGTGAGAGGCAGCGAAAGCTTCGTCACATGCTTGATCCACCATCTCCTCAATACCAGGTTGGGCCAACAGTGCCGCTAGATAGTCTTTGAAGTCATGGTACATGAACCGTTTGATAGGCTGGGCACCTGCGCTGTCAGTGCTCGCCGAGGTCAGCAAGGTTGTTTGACATAGGCCTCCGTCAGGTGTCGGTTGATTTGTGCATATAGAAGGGTAATGGGCAGTGGTGGAACCGAGTTTATATGTTGGGGAATAGGTGCAATGGCATGAAGGGCAGACAGCATATGTGATAGTCCGTCCGTCGAGACGGAATTTGGAGAAGATAGAACCAGAAGAATGAGGAATCTGATCCAAAGTCTCTGCATCCTCTAACCGCAGAGTACCAAGGGGTCGAGTAAATGCGGTCGACAGAAGTTCCTTCACCGCTCCCACGAGAAAATCTCCTGTCCCACGACTATTGCCCATGAGAGTTTGACAAACTACGGGAATAAGCATCGCCAATTGTGCAATTTCATCACAATTGTCTACAGTAGTCTTGTAAAGGTAATCTAAACGAAAATGTCAATAAAGAGTGACCTGATTTTCGCTGTGGCTTACTGGCATCGTAAGGAACAGGTGACGTTTGCACAGAGACGGTTGACCTAACACCACTGAGGTGTTGTTCCAATGCATCTAAGCGATCCTCAAGTCTACTCTTTTCATTATCAATGACAGTGGTCTGTCGTCGGCATGCATCCAGGGTAGAGCGAAGCGTGGTGATTCCAGATTCGATTACGGATATGTCCTCAGCAGTGAGGGGAGTAGCTAATTTCGCTTGAAAAAAATCCAGACGGTCATCCATTTCCTGAAAACGTTCCAAAATATTCCTAGTTCGAACGTGCTTGTCTCGTTTAATTAAGGGAGCGATTGGTGTAGGAATTGCCTTTGCAGCCTGATGTAGCAGGGATGGATGGATATCATCTGATCGCAAAGGTTTGTGGGCGCTAGAAGCGTCGGATAGCGACATATGGTTTAATGAAACAGTAACATTATGCACTGCTGCGGTTCGAGAGTTCTGAGTAGCTGCAATCTTGGCGCGATGAGCTTTGTATGCTGATGGCGGGAACGTTTTGCCGGAAGGATCGATTGCCAGGCATTCGATACAGGTACAGCGCTTATCCATGAAGAATATCAGAATTCTATTTGGTACATCTATGAGTAAGGTGGTTGCATGTTAATGTAGATTCAACTTACGAAGGGCGGTTATACAAATAGAGGCAAACAAAGAAGATGTGTGAGGGGTGTGTGATAATGCTGATGGTTATTCATCAGCGAAAATCAGCGTTAGCATAATACTGTGCACATACGCGGGTATAAGCAGCAAAAGTGGATGACCAAAGTGAAGCTTCTTGTGGAATACTATCCCAGCAAGGGTCGGGTGGGGATGACGGTGGGGGGTGGAATACGACCAAGGCGAAGCTTGTGGAATATTGTACCAGCAAATATTCAAGCCCTGGTAGATCTATGAGGAAAGGAGATTGGGTTTTTATATAGATTCGACTTACGGAGGGCGATTATACACAAATGGAGGGCAAACAAAGATGTGTGATGGTTGCGTGTGATAACGCTTATGGCTATTCATCAGTGAGGATCAACGGTTAAGCATAGTGCTGTTAACATACATAGGTATGAAAAGCAAGAGTGAATGACAAAATGAGGGCTCTTGTGGATTACTATCCCAGCAGGGTCGGGTGGCGTTGACTACAATGCGAGTGACGCCGACTATGACAGGTGAGGGGCCAACCAGTGCGAAGCTTGTGGACTACTATCCCAGCAAACTCTCAGACTAGATTGAGGAAAAGGAAAAGGAAAAGGAAATAGAAAAAGGGGGCGATGAAGGGGCAGAACAAAGTGTTAGCGCTGGATTATTCAGTCGCCGTCTGGTGGGTGCCAGCGCTAAACTCACCCTCTATCCGTCTACAACAATGGGTTCTCCTTTCTTCTTTGCTTTGATATCGAGATGGTTTGCTAGGATAGTATTCTACAAGCCACTCAACGCCACCACCACAATCACTCGGATTGTTGCTACCATCGTTTAAGATTGCTACCACGATCATTCAAGCCTGCCGCCACCATTAGTATCGCAATCCTCAAACTCACAGGTTTCTCTCAGTGGCTTGCTGGGCTAGTATTCTACAAGCCCTAGGCAGTTTTTTCTTGGTTGATGGAGCTTATCATGATGATTGGGATCGCCGCCCGCCTGGTACACCCATCCATCTGTAAGTAACCAAAGCTCTGCGACAGAGTATATATTCTTACCTTTAACTCACAGCTCTTAGCCCTTTCTCTGTGTGCTCACTACAGCTTGCTGGGATAGTATTCCACCAGCTGCTAGGGATCTGGGACTGTTGCCCACTGTTTCTTTTGGCACTGATTGTTAATGCTCGTGTGAGTAACCAAACCTGTGGTAGAGAACAATTTCTCACCTCTAACTCCCAGCTCCTGGTCCTCTTTTATCGATACTCACCATCGCTTGCTAGGACAGTATTCTACAAGACCCTCCACTAGTTGATCCCTAGACCACCCTGACCACCTTGGCCCTCTCACTCGTGCACTTACATTCACTCCCGCCCAGAGTACTTCTCCAGACGGGTATCAAGGAACAAATCGATTCAGTACTTCTGTTACCAACAACGTGACTATCTACCTCTTCTCTCCCCTTCCTCGCGACAATTGATCTCGAGCCATTGGAACTGCTCCTTACTAACACAGAGTACCCTTTCCTTCCACCCCTCGTCTTTTCGTCTCAACCACTCGGAGTTGTAAAATGACTCTGGCAGACATGGTACTGGATCTCGTCTACTCACTGCATTACCAAGTCCACGTTGACGGGGCACTGGCTTGGATCCTTGAGGAGCAAACACGTCCTCCCCTTCCAAACGCATCATATCAATGATGTCTAATTCTCTCTCAACATTTCCTCTCCATTCCAAGACCCTCACACGATACACCGTACGCACTGGATCTGTGTTGTCTGTGTCGTCAGAGCTCATGCCATCCATACCAAGTCTTTCTAGCATTTTCTGAAGAAAGCGCCATGCTGGAACTTCTAGGGTCAGGCCTTTATCTTTAAGGACTAAAATATTAGCCCGAACGGTCTCTAACCGTCTCTTATATTTCTTGGGTTATTATCAGTTCAATATCAGTATGCAATAACTTCAGAACATACACTCGAACGACGTTCTCTCATCCTAGCCCGTTTCTTCGATGCCAGGTCAGAGTGCAGGAGGCGTGCTTCCAGCTTTTCAGGTGTTTCGACCTTCCCCTCAGCATCTATTTTCGGCTGCACATTGGTCCATACACTCTTCAGCATCCTAATTCTTGCCTTAGCAAGATCGTACGTGTAGGCCTGACTTCGTTTTGGGAGTTTTTCTTCAGCCGCAGCAGCTCGGATGTTCTTCTCAAGAATTTCTATTAGTTGAATGTTCCAAGGGGAACTAATCGACCCCTCCATGTCAATGTGCAAGTCTTCTGGAACTGGTTTCCCCCTGGCCGGCGAAGTAGGAAGGACATGGAACACGATGTCAGAGTCCTCCTCAATATTGAAGGCTGTGCGGATGATTTCTTGTGATATATCCTGCATCAATGTAAGTTCAAGACTGGAATCGCCCAATGTATATTCTGACTGACTAGGTAGGCCCTTCTCGTTTCACGACTTTCACTTGCCTTCTCCTCCTCTAGCGCCCTTTTCCGAATAGCTTGGGGTCGACCATAAGACCGTTTGACCTCTGTCGGGTGAGCATCTGTTGAATGAAGACCCAGTTTTGATGCCACCGTAGGGTATTCCTGAACGACCACTTTGAAGAGCTCTTTAATCATTTGGGCTGCTGGAGTCTCTGCTGGAGTCCCCGTTTCAGTAGGTTGCTCTGTCTCTGATTCGCTGCTGGATGGTGACTGGATGCCCCAAGTTAGCTTCTAATGTTAACAACAATATTCAAACTTACTGCAAGTTCCAAAGCCAACTTACGGGATCTCCCACGGTACTTTGGATGACGCAGAAGTGCTCGAATATCACCGGATCCCCTAGGTCTTCTCCTTTTGTAAGAAGATGATGGTGGGGTGGGATTGTCATCATGCAGGGGGTGGCTGTCGGGTATGTGCTCGTTATCCTGAGCTGCAGCTGGCTAAATTTGTTCTTAGCTTTCAGTTCTCTGTCTGAGTAACAAAGTCAACCTGCTGGTGAGTCGCCTTTTCTCTAAGTAATCTGGCGACTTCATCATCTCTCTGAGCCTTAACAGAGTTGTTTTAATTGCATGTCATATTCCTCATTAGTTAGGCATACCTTCAGGGTTTCAATCTCATTTCGCATACGAGTGGCATTTTCCTGATACTGTTCATTAAGCTTCGCGACTTCGGTGGCAAATGTGGCCTTCAGGTCTTGGAGGGTGTTACGCTGGTCTTCAGATGCCATAATTGCTTGGCGTTTATATTCATTTGACCACGTCTTCCAGTAAGCATTCTGCTCAGCTTCCTTCTGAGCCATTTCTTCGCGCATTTCTGTTTCCCTTTGCCGCGCTTCAGCTATGCGTAATCTGTCCTGCGCCTCAATAAATCGTGTCTTTCGAGCCATCTCTTCTATCTGCTGCTCCAAATACTGACCAAACCAAGTGAGTGATGCTGTTCTTTCAAATGGATCAATTTGACTTACTACATTCTTCTCACGAAGGGCGAATGAATCATCCTTCTCCACTATGCGTGCTTTCTGCACACGGAAATGTGATTGACGTAAATTATTCCTGACAACATTGACTTACTTCGGGGCTGAGGCCTTCGCTTCGCCTCTTAGATCCTCCGGAAACTTCGCTGTGGGTATTGGTGGAGTGAATGCGAATGATTTGACCAGTGGATTTCCTATCGGATTGGGAGGAATGGCCGCTCTGGGGAGAGGACATACGAACGGGCACAGATATGCGGGTGGCAGTAGGAGTGCGTCGAGGTATCAATGGTGGGGGAATGCATGCATTGAAGCTTTCTGGGGCGGGAGTCAAGGATTTCATGGTCACATCGCTATCCACGGTATGGTCGCTATCGCTGTCCTCGATTAACTTATGCTCATCGACCTCCATAGTGGCTATTCCTTCCCGTTCTAAGATATTTTGAGTAACAGACAACTGGGGAAACCTCAGCCCTTACCTTGGGATTTGGACATGTAGTGTTAGGATGATGCTTGGCCTTTGGAGAGTATAGTGTCGGATGACACTCAGAAATAGAGGAGCAGTCTGTTAGATTGTATTCTGGCATCGATGTAGCTATGGTTTTGTACACGACATCTTTCTCAAAGGAGAACACTGAAAGCACTTTTGTTTTCAATTGTGTTTTTTGTGTGTGCTATTACATCTTAACTGCAGGAGTGATAGCTGGTTTCATTCCGTACCAAGGTTAACAATCACAAAAGTTATTTAGGTGTTATATTCAAAAGCTAATGTGTGAGGGGGTGCTTCCATTTCAAATACAAGAATGCAGGTGATGGCGACGATGTGATTCAACTACTGGCACAAAAAGAGGGCGATGACAGCTGTAATGAATAGCGAACGACAATGTAAATGGGCGACGTTGTAAGCGGGTGACAACAAGAAGAAAGCCACACAGCACTTGCCTTTATTGGTAAGATTGATGAAATCAATCGGGCAAAGACCTGGGTGGCACTAGTGACTTCCAAAAGAATGGCCTATACAAGGCTTACAAGAAAAACGAAAAGATAAAACTGCTAATGACTTCGTCGCTCACTAAACTCAAGAGTACCGCTTTATCCTTTCCGTCTAAACCTCACAACCATGGTTAATACACGCCGCATTATTTTGCCAAATACAAAGGTGTTTAGATTTTTCTACCTACTAATGAAATGTCTGACAAATTCCACCGAAGACATACATGGTAAACCTCCGAGCCAAATTATACCCAGCCACTTCCAAACGACCACGATTGATCCCTATACCCACCCGATGTCTCACCAACGACCGTGCAAGGTACCCACTGGCGGAATCCGTTTTCAATGAACCTGCACTACAGCCATATATACACAATTGCATGATCCATGTTCAAGAAGGAACTCAGACCTACAAGTTTGAAATATTCTTTAAACGGCATTGCCGTCTACGCCCCAATAGTTCAGTCAAAGGGGCTATGCTGCGAGGGGATGCACTTGTAATGAAGATAGGAAGGTTTGATAGATATGTGAATATGGGTGGTCGTGATCCCGTTGTCGCTAACTGGGCTATCAAGGAGTAAGCATACCCTAAGTCGTAGAATTGTTACTCACACCGTCTCTTTTTAACCAGGATTGCCAAAATAATAAGTACGAGACCACGTGGAAGACTCCCTCGGAGTCTCCATCTCCACTGTCCCCTTCGAATAGTTTCTTCGCGGTTGAGAAATACATTGTAACCTCTTGTAACCTGTTAATAAAGCAGAATTTCCCTGTATCTATTTGATAAGAAGAAATAGTCACGCACATTTGGGTACAACATCCCTCAAAATCTCCAGTATTGATTGGTGTCTATTACTGCATATGTTTCCTGCGGTATCCTTCCCAGTGTAAAGCCTGTTCGTGATATTCTCACTGCAGATAATGTGTGTGAATCCTGGATTGATATGCTTATGCGATCTGAAACCATGTCTTCCAATGTCACCCATGTGGGGTCAATCATCGGGCAAACTGATCATTTCGAGATATCCGCGCCAGCAGCAGGCTGGCGCGAAGCGCCCAGGAGATTTCCTCGAGGGGGAGAGAGACGGTCGAGAGTTTTGCCCCTGAGACATCGCTATCCTGAACGGCGGGTTGACTTTAGTAGACGCGTTAATCCCAATCCCGTAGAACAAGCCGAGCATTAATAAATATCAATAGGTTGGTGCTTACCTGTGTAAACTTCACCGACAAGGGACACGACATGAATACATCCTATCATGGGATATTAACACCACTATCAACAGAACCTAGTGTCGCAATAGTAGCTGAATGTATCGTCTCGGTCACTAGATTATTATAGATTATCTGAACTCAATCAAGGAAAATTTATAGCTTCTATTTTTTTAAAAAGCCGCCGCCACCATTGTTAATTAGAAAGGGATGGAATAGGAGGGCGAGGACGCCTATGCACTTTTCTAATCGACTCAAAGTAGTGAAATTATCATTATCCATACCTTCTGGAACCTCATCTTCGCCCCATTCCATTCTTTTTAATAACAGCGTCGCGGACTTGTTTTAGGAATATGCGCTCTTCTGGTGTGATGAGTAAGTTGGTTTTGGGATTTTTGACGCGTTTATACTGCAAGTACCAAGTCGAGTCAGCAAATGCAAAGGGCTATTGATCTGACGATCTGACATACCGCTACTGCTTGGAACAAAGGTGTTGAGTTTCTGGAGGACTCTGTCACTGGAGACAATGGCTCACATGCTCCACCGACATACCTTGTTTATACTTCCCACAGCTTCGGATCATATCATCCAATCAGATATACTATTTTCTTCGAAAAGTCAATACATATCTCTCTTCCCATCGTGACCTTGTAGTTGTGCGCCCTATAAAAGTGTTTCTAAAATGATCTATGAGTATAAGCAAGTTTAACTTGCGGTAGTGGGGCCTTACAGAGATATCATCTGTTGCGTTTGTCCACCCTGTAATTAGGCATCGAAGACAATGAGTAGCCACCTTGTAGTGCACCCTTATTGATGGGTCTGTACTTTCTAGACCTCCCTGAGGTAGGTTAGACATATTGGAGTATGGCACAGGCTCTGAGAGTCATGTTTAATACAGAGGCAAATGGGAAGAGATTCAACGCTCAAGACTTTGACAATGAGACTCCTGTTCTGAAGTCTAGAATAATGCGATGCTGATGCTGATTAAGGAAATTTTCAAATGATTGTGGGAATTAATTTAGAATATATAAACTGTTTGGACTCAGCGCTTCATCTTCAACCTTTCTCTTCCTCCCACCATCACCCTCACCACACTGACAGCGACCGAGAGCCTTGTCCTTGGATAAGGTGGGTAAGCACTGTCGGTTCAGTGAGGAATGGAGGGAGGGGCCACACTGCACCTGACAGTGGTAGAGAGCGTCGAGGGTGGATGGCAGCCAGGCATTGACCGAGAGCCTTGTCCTTGGACAAGGTGGGTAAGCGGTGCTGAAAGTGCCATCCTCCCCCGATGTGGGTAGACACTGTTCGGGTTGGTGAGGAATGGAGGGGTACAGGGGCGCACTATGTCTGACAGTGGTAGAGAGCGTCGTGGATGGCATC
>Ga0157379_10001238_pt1 | contig 20719 bp, 24 predicted proteins | sample S25metaG_FD_121802 | JGI IMG/M metagenome (GOLD analysis project Ga0157379, IMG submission 121802) | Switchgrass rhizosphere microbial communities from Kellogg Biological Station, Michigan, USA - S2-5 metaG | ecosystem: Host-associated > Plants > Roots > Rhizosphere > Soil | place: USA... | reverse complement strand
TTGAGCGCCGTCTGCGTCGCCTGCGTGATCGGGTCGCCCGAGCCGTTGAGCACCTGCAGGGCCTCGAGCTTGCCGTTCTCGAGGTCGCCCGGCGCCGCCGGCACGTAGCGGTAGACGAAGCTGTTGGGGATCTTCGCCTTGGTCCCGGGCTTCGTCGAGCCGCCGATGTCCTCGACGATCCAGATGTTGCCGTCGCTGTCGTCCTGGATGCCTTCGTAGCCTCCGCGTCCGAGTGCCCCGGAGACGTCGGTCACCTTCGCGGGGACGTCGAGCGTCGCGGCGTAGGTCGGAGCGCTGGCGTTCTCGGTGGTGAACAGGAGTCGCTTCGCCCACGGGTCCCACGTCGACCCGTCGATCGTCGCCAGGGGCTGCCCGTCGGCGTCGTGATCGGCGACGAGCGTCACGCGGTGGGCGGCGTCGGCGTCGAGGTTGATCCTGGTGATCACGCCGGCGCCGTTCGCGCCTCCCTCATGGCCCTGGAACAGGAAGCGCGTGCCGTAGTCGTAGCTGGCGTCCGCGCCGTTGAGGCCGCCCTTGAACACGAGGTAGGTGTTCTTGTCGGGCTCGGTCTTGTGTGCCTCGGCCGCCGGGCTCGTCGGCGTCGGGATCATCTGCGGCTGACCCGCCGCGTTGAGGACGTCGTTGTCGTAGCCGTAGTAGGACGTCAGCGCCGAGGGGTTCTCGAGCTTCGTCGAGCCTTGTGCGACGACCACCTGGCGGAGCTCGGGCGAGAGCACGCTGGCGGGTGCGTAGCCGTCCGACCGCGTGTTCGCGGCCGGCACGCTCGACAGGGACGGGCTGTCGGGCGACGACGCCGCGCCCACGGCCGCCAAGGCTCCTCCTGTCACGACCGCTGCTCCAGCCAGGAGCGAGACGGCTCTCTTGCTCGTTCTCATGCGCTTTCCTTTCCGAGGGGACTGACCCTGTCGATACGGACCGCGACGCTAGGAACGGCGTAGGCGGCGACCCGTGAACGGTTCGCAACCTTCCCGTGGCAATCCCGTGAACGGGATCAACCAGACGGGCCGCTAGCGTGCGGCGCCGATGGCCGATCCGCAGCAGCTCCAGAACGCAGACTGGGAGGGCGAGGACCTCACCGGGCGCGTGTACGAGGCGACGACGTTCATCGGCGTCGACCTCACCGACACGACGGGGCGCGGCGCCGCGTTCACCGAGTGCACGTTCCGCGACTGCCGCTTCAACGGCTCGACGCACGTCAGCGCCGCCTTCTCGAACTGCGCCTTCGAGCGCTGCAGCTTCTTCGACACGACCTTCACGGCCTGCAAGCTCGTCGGCGCGCGGTTCGCCCGCTGCCACTTCGACCTGCTGAAGGTCGACGGGGGCGACTGGTCCTTCGCCTCGCTCAAGCAGGCCGACCTCAAGACCGCGACGTTCCGCGACGTGCGGATGCGCGAGGTCGACCTCGCCGGCGCGCGCTGCGACGGGGGCCGGCTGCTGGGCTGCGACCTCTCGGGCGCGTGGGTGCGCGGGCTGTCGCTGGCCGGCACCGACCTGCGTGGGTCGGACGTGTCGGCGCTCGATCCCGGCGAGGCCGAGATCCGCGGCGCGATCGTCGATCCCGACCAGGCCGTGACGATCGCGGTCGCGCTGGGGCTCGACGTGCGCGCCGAGGAGACCTACTGAGCCAGCTCGCGCACGAGATGCAGCCGGCGCAGGAGATGACGGCGCTCGCCGCTGCTCCACGCGCCCGCCCGGGCGAAGGCCACGCGGGCGCCCGCCGCGGTCACCAGCGCGGCGATGCCGCCGAGGACGAGGCCCGAGCGCGGGCCCGCCACGCCCGACAGCCAGCCCACGAGGGGCGAGCCGATCGGCGTCGAGCCGATGAACACGACCGAGTAGAGCGCCATCACGCGACCGCGCAGCGCGGGGCCGGCCGACAGCTGCAGCGTCGCGTTGACGCCCGCGGAGAAGGTCACGCTAGCCACGCCGAGCGGCACGAGCGCGGCGACCTGCCAGGACAGACCCGGCGCGACGGCGGCCAGCAGCTGGGTCACGCCGAAGAGCACGGCGCTCGCGGTGAGCAGGACCGGCCCGGTGCGGCCCCGGGCGCCGGAGATCAGGGCGCCCCCGACGGCGCCGATGCCCATCGCGCTCGTCAGCAGCGCGTAGGTGCCCGCCGTGCCGTGCCAGGTGAACTTCGCCAGCAGCGGCAGGATCACGGGGAAGTTGAAGCACAGGGTGCCGATGACCACCATCATCGCGAGCGGGATGCCGAGCTCCGGCCGGGTGCGCACCTCGCGCAGCGCGGCCCGGATCTGCCCCTTGGCGCGCTCGGCGTGGCGCACGCCCTCCAGCTGCGCCGGGTCCATGCGCCGCAGGGCGATGAACATCGCCACGAAGGACATGGTGTTGACGAAGAAGCAGAAGCCCACGCCGGTCGCGGCGATCGTCACGCCGGCCAGCGCGGGCCCGACGATGCGCGCCGTCTGGACGATGACGCTGTTGAGCGAGACGGCGTTGACGACGAGGTCGGGGCCGACCATCTCGGACACGAACGCCTGGCGGGCGGGGTTGTCGAAGGCCAGCACGGTGCCGCGCACGAGGATCAACGCGTACACCATCCAGGCGGTGACGGCCCCGCTCGCGGTCAGCGCGAACAGGGTGAAGGCCGGGATCGTCATGAGCGGCTGGGTGATCATCAGCAGCCGGCGCTTGTCGCGCCGGTCGGCGAACACGCCGCCCATGGCGCCGAGCAGGAGGATGGGAAGGGCCTGGAGGCCGGCGGCGATGCCGACGCCGAGGCCGCTGCCCGTGAGGTGCACGATCAGCCACATCTCGGCGACGACCTGCATCCAGTTGCCGCTGACGGAGATGACCTGCCCGGCGAAGTAGCGCCGGTAGTTGGGGACGCTGAGCGAGGAGAGGGTGCGACGCAGGGCGACGGTCAGGACGGCTCACCGTCCTGGAGGAGCTGCTCGAGCAGCTCGGCGGCGCGGGCGAGCGTCGCACGGTCCTCGGGGGAGAGGCGGCGCAGCCGCTGGGCCAGGAACGCGTCCTTGCGCGTGCGGATGTCGACGAGCAGCTCGTGGCCCGCGTCGGTGGTCGACAGAAGGCACGAGCGCGCATCGCCGGGGACGGCCGTGCGGGCGATCAGCCCGCGGCTCTCGAGCTTGGCGACCAGCCGCGTGGCGCTCGGGCGCTGGATGCGCTCGTGGGCGGCGAGCTCGCTGGGGGTCAGCGGGCCGTGGCGGTCGACGGTGGCCAGCGCGGCGGTGAGCGTCGGGCCCAGGTCGGCGCCGGCCTCTTGGCGCAGGCGCCGGGCGCCGCGGGCGATCCCGATGCGCAGCCGGTCGGCGAGCGCGGGGATCGTTGGGGGAGAGGAGATGGTTCGCACTGCTAATAAGCATAGCGAACTATCTCCACGCGTCGAGCTCCGCGCGGCGGTGGCGCCGCTACCGGCGTGCGTTGCGACGTCGATGCTGGGAATGGCATGTCCTGCATGCGTTCGGGCGCAGCGGTCGGCCCCAGCGCCCGGCGCACGTAGATTGGCCTGCCGTGCTCGTGCGCCTCTCGCTGATTCCCGTCGTCGCGGCGCTGCTCGCCGGCTGCGGTGGAGCGTCGCCACCCGCGCCCGGCGACGCGCCCGCGACGACGACCGCCGCGCGCGACGGCGCCCCGGCGCGCAAACCGCCCGCGCTGTGCGGCCCGCTGCGGGTCCGCGTCACCGGCAGGGTGTCCGCGCCCGGCGCCACCGAGCTCTCCGGCCTGGCGGCCAGCCCCGACCAGCCCGGGGTGCTGTGGAGCCACAACGACTCGGGCGACCGGGCGCGCGTGTTCGCGCTGCGCCGCGACGGGTCGCTCGTCGCCAGCCTCGACGTCCCGGGCGCCCAGGCGGTCGACTGGGAGGACCTCGCGATCGGCCCCGACCCGGGCTCGGACGCACGCCACGCGCTCTATCTCGCCGACATCGGCGACAACGACGCCGACCGTGCGTCGGTCGACGTGTACCGCGTGCCCGAGCCGCGAGCGGCGGCCGGGGCGACGACGACCGCGCCCGCCGTCCGGCTGGCGCTGCGCTACCCGGACGGGCCGCACGACGCCGAGACGCTGCTCGTGGACCCGCGCACCGGCGAGCTGGTCATCGTCACCAAGCAGCTCAGCGGCGAGTCGCGGGTGATGGTGGCGGCGCAGCCGCCCGCAGGCGGGACGGGCGCGACCCCCCTCACGATGCGGCTCGCCGGCCAGGTCTCGTTCGGGCTGGGCGGTCTGGCGACCGCCGGGGACGTCAGCGCCGACGGCCGGATCGTCGTCGTGCGCACCTACACGGGCTTCCTGCTGTGGCGCAAGACGCCGGCCGCCTCCCTCGCCGCGACGCTCCTGCGCAGGCCCTCGTGCCGCGGCCGGACGTCCTTCCCGGACGAGCGCCAGGGCGAGGCTCTGGCACTCGATGCCCATGGACTGTCCTTCTGGACGGTTCCGGAGGGTTCACAGCCCGCGATCCGCCAGTACGCTGCCGCTCTTCGATGATCGCCGACGCCGTGCTCTTCGACCTCGACGGGGTCCTCGTGGACTCCCGTGCCGCCTTCGCTCGGTCGGTGAACGCGGCGTTGGCCGGGCACGGGCTGGCCGAACGCGCAGACGACGAGCTGTACCGCTACCTCGGGCCGCCGCTGCACCGCACGTTCGCGACGCTGGCCCCGGAGCTCGGCGAGGTCGACCTCGACGGGCTCGTGCTGTCCTACCGCGCGCGGTACCGCGACACGATGGTGGGCGAGAGCGCGCTGTATCCCGGCATCGCCGAGGTGCTCGCCGAGCTCTCGGCGACGATGCCGCTTGTCGTCGCCACCTCCAAGGCCCAGGCCCTCGCCGCGCCGCTGCTCGAGGGGCTCGGCGTCGGGCAGTACTTCGAGGCGATCGTCGGTCCGTCGCTGCAGGCTCGCGACGAGGCCAAGTCCCTGACGATCGGCCGGGCGCTCGCGCGCCTGCCGCACGCACGCCGCCCGGTGATGGTGGGCGACCGCAAGTTCGACGTGCTGGGCGCCCGCGCCCACGAGATGCCGTGCGTGGGCGTGCTGTGGGGGATCGGCAGCGAGCAGGAGTTGCGCGACGCCGGCGCCGCCGCCCTCGCGCGCGAACCCGCGGAGCTCACGGCCCTCGCCGGCGCCTAGGGCGAGGGCTTCCGGGGCTTCGGCTTCGGCTTAGCGTTCGGCCTCGGCGTCGGCTTCGCCGCGCCGTTGGCCGAGGCCGAGGCGGCCGGCGGCTTGCGCTCCCGGGCCGGGACCTCCTCGCGGACGACCTGCTTGGTCAGCTGGGGGATCAGGCGCTGCAGGAAGGCGGCCATCCGCTCCTCCTGGCGGCGGAACTCGCGCGCGAGCTTCGCGGTGTCGCGGTCGGCCAGCGCCGTGGCGAGCTCCTCGATCGCCAGGTAGTTGCCGATCTCCTCGAACTCGTTGAACAGCTCGGTCTTGGCGTTCTTGAGCAGCTTCTCGGCCGCGCCGGTGCCCCGCAGCGCGTGCAGTGGGCCCTTGGCCAGCGCCACGCCGCGCTTGGCGGCCGCCATGGCCATGCCCGCCGCCTCGGACGCGCCGGGCGGGCCGGGCACCGGCAGGAGCTCGGCCTTCCCGCCGAGTTGGCGGATCCGGCGCTCGAGCGCCTTGGCCTGCGCCTGCGTCTCCTTGAGGTGCTCGCGCAGGCGCTTCTTGTAGGCCTCGCGCGAGGTCATCGAGATGTGCGCCTTGAGCGCGTCCTCGAGCTCCTTCTCCTTGGCGTAGGCCTCGTTGAGGTATTGGATGAGCTTCGCTTCGCGGATGGTCGGCTCGCGCGGCATGCTGAGCGATGTTCCCGGCAGGCCGAGCGTCTACACTGCCAGCGACCTGGTGGGCGTAGCTCAGTTGGTAGAGCTCCTGGTTGTGGTCCAGGCGGTCGGGGGTTCGAGTCCCCTCGCTCACCCTCTGTGATGTCTCGGGACATGTGTCTCACGTGTCTCGCGACATGGGTCACACCTTCGGAGAGCCCGGCCGCCAGCAGGGCTCTTTGTCGTGATTGCGCCACGCCGCCCCACGGCGGCCGCCGAGATGCGCCGGCCTCGAGCGCAGACTCTGAGTTGTAGGACGCCTAGGCGTAGCCGGTTGGCGAGCAATTCGCCCAGCGGGTCGGGGACCGGGTCAGGGAGCGTCGCTCAGGCTTGTCGTGTCTCGGAGCGCGATCGACAGCCAGGTCGCCGTGGCGAGCGCGGCGAGGCTGGTCGCGGCCATCGTCCAGAAGGCGGCGTGGAAGCCCGCGTCGAGGAGGACCAGGGTGAACAGCGTGCCCCCGAGTGCTCCGCCGAGGCGTTGGGTGATGTTGATGGTGGTGGTGGCGTCGGCGAGTTTGGCGGGGTCGACGGTCTTGTAGGCGGTGATGCCGGGCGGGACGGCGGCGAGGGCGATGGCGATCCCGAGTGAGGCCAGGAGGACGTGGACGACGACCGGATCCGCGTTGACCGGCAGGACAGCGAAGGGGACGATGGCGACGGCGGCGAGTGCGGTGCCGAGCACGGACACGGCTCCGCCGCCGTGGCGATCGACAAGCCGGCCTGCGACTGGCAGCACGAGTGCGGTGGGGCCGGCGATGCCGAGCAGCTCGATTCCGGTCTGGACGACGCCGGCGTGGCGGCCGAGCTGGAAGTAGAGCGGGAACAGCAGGCCGCTGCCGAACAGGAGCATGCCGGTGACCCCGCTGGTGGCGGTGGCGGCGGCGAAGGCGCGGGCACGGAACACCGCGAGATCGATCAGGGGGAAGCGACTGCGCCGGCTACGGCGCACGAAGACCGCAAGCGCCCCAGCGCCGCCCACCGCCGTCGCCGCGGGGACGGCGGTCGGAACGCCGCGGTCGGCGACGGCGGTGAACCCGTAGACGATCAACGGCAGCCCGACGCTGATCCAGCCGAGTGCCTGCCAGTCCAACCGCAAGGCGTCATCGACACGGCCGCTGGGCACGTAGCGCAGCCCGAGCAGCAGACCGACGGCGCCGATCGGCAGGTTGATCGCGAACAACCAGCGCCAGGACGCCTCGTGCAGCAGCAGGCCGCCGATCACCGGGCCGAGGGCAGGGCCGACGGTGACCGCGATGCCCAGGGTCGCCATCACGCGGCCCAGGCGCCGGGAGCCGACCGCCTGACCGAGCACGGTCTGGCCGGCGGGGATCAGCAGTCCGCCGGCCAGTCCCTGGAGGACCCGCAATCCAATGAGGGCTGCGATGGACGGCGCAACCGCGCAGAGGCCGGAAGCGACCGTGAACGTGGCCAGGGCCAGCAGCCAGAGGCGTCCGACGCCCAGACGCCGCCCGAGCCAACCGGCCGCCGGCAGCGCGACCGCCAGCGCGAGCAGATAGCCGTTGGCGACCCATTGCACCGTCGTCAGCTCGGCGTGCAGGTCGGTCCCGATCGTGTCGAGCCCGACATTGACAAGCGAGGTGTCGAGGCCGCTGGCGAACGCCCCGAAGACGATCACCCACGCAAGCCGCCACACCGGCCAGCCGATCCGCTCGTCCTCCACCTCTGGATTGGGGCCGTGTCGGTGCGGCGGGTCGACCGGGCGCGGCGTCGTCGCCCCTCCGGCAAGTGCGGTCCGGCTCATGAGGAGACCGGCGGCTTGGACAGAGCCGTGTCCGCCTCGGCGCGCAGCGAGCGCAGCGCGCCGGCCCACGCGGTCAGCTCGCCGAGCAGGCGCTCGAGGCTCGGCCGGTGGCCTCGGGCGGGAGCGAACGTCCCAGGCTCGGCCATGTCCTCGATCGCGAAGTCGTCAAACAGAGACAGCGCGACCTGGCTGCGAACGCACGCCACTTTGACCTCGGCGAGCGTCAGACGCAGCTGCTCGACGGCACGCACGCCACCGTTCAGCCCGTAGCTGACGAAACCGGCGGCTTTGTCGTTCCACTCGGCGAACAGGTAGTCGACGGCGTTCTTCAGCGCCGCCGGCATGGCGTGGTTGTACTCCGGCGTGATGAACACGAAGCCGTCGAAACCGGCGATCGTGTGCGCCCAGCGCCGGGTGTGCTTCCGGCGGTAGGCGCCGATCGCGGCCGGCACCGGCTCGTCGAGCAGCGGCAGACCGGCCTCGGCCAGATCCACCAACTCGTACTCGACGTTCGGGAGCGCTGGCCGACGGGCCTCGGTCAAGACCCACCGGGCGACCTGATCGGCTCGCCGGCCGGGCCGCGTGCTGCCCACCACGATCGCGATACGGACCATCCCGACACCTCCTGCTCTTCGAACACCAGTGGGCGAGATAGTACAACGATCATTGCATTCGTTACATCGACCGTTGTAGTAGACTTGCTGCATGGCAGCCGATCGGACGACCGAGATCCGGCGGCGGGGCGGGGACAAGCGTCGGGCGCTGCTCGACGGCGCCCTCGTGGTCTTCGCCGCCGATGGCTACACCCGTGCCAGCATCGACATGATCGCCCGCACGGCCGGCGTCTCCAGTCGCACGATCTACAACCAGTTCGGCGACAAGGCCGCGCTGTTCCAGGCGGTGATCGTCGACAGCGCCGAACGGGTCGCCGAGGCGCAGATCATCACCGTGCAGCGCTACCTCGGCAAGATCGTCGACATCGAGGCCGACCTGATCGAGTTCGGCCGCATCTGGGCCACGCCGTCATCGCAGTACCAGCCGCACTTTGCCCTGGTCCGCCAGGTCGTTGCCGACGCGGCCCACATCCCCGATGCGGCATTGCGCGCCTGGCAAGAGGCGGGACCGCTGCGAGTGCGCCGTGAGATCGCCGAACACCTGCGGCGCATCGCCGACGCCGGAAACCTGACGATCGAGGACGCCGACATCGCCGCCGCGCATCTCGTGCAGCTCGTCTCCGCGGACGTCAGCACCCGCACCTACTACGGCGTCAAGCCCCTGCCGACGTCCGAGGTCCACCGGCTGGCCGACGCGGGCGTCCAAGCCTTCCTCCACGGATACGGCCGCCGGTGAAGGGGCGCGCCGCCAGGTCCCGCTGCGACATGAGATCGTGGAGTCACGTTGAGCGGCAGGAGGAAGGGCTCTGTGACGACGCAGTACGTCTACCCCGGCCCGGAGCGGGTCTTCCACGATGCGGTGGCGGCCGACGAGCTGCCGGGCGTCCTGGAGCGGTACGGATACGAGCGGGCGTTCATCGTGTGCTCGAAGACGCTGAACCGCACGACCGACGTCGTCTCGGGCATCCGGCAGGCGCTGCGCGGTCGCTGTGTCGGGCTGACCGACGCGGTCCGCGAGCACGCGCCCGTCGGCGACGTCCTGGCCGTCGCCCAGATGCTGCGCGACGCGGATGCCGACGTGATGGTCTCGATCGGCGGCGGCTCGGTCATGGACCTGGCGAAGTTCGCCCAGCTCTGCGTGACCGAGGGCGTGACGACGCGCGAGGGGCTCGAGGCCTACCGGAGCGCTGCGCGCGGGCGCTTCGGCGACATGATGCCCGTCAGCCGGGCGGCGCCGGCGATCCGGCACATCGCCGTCGCGACGACGCTGTCGACCGGGGAGGTCACGCCCGGCGGGACGCCCGTCGACGAGCTCACCGGCCGCAAGTCGGGCTACCTCGTCCGCGACGGTGCGCCCCAGGTCCTGATCTACGACCCCGACATCATTCTCCACACGCCCCGGGACCTCCTGATCTCGACGGGCGTCCGTGGCCTGGACCACGCGATCAACACGCTCTGCGGGATGGACCCCGAGCCACTCTCGGGCCTCCTGGCTGCGAAGGCCGCACAGCTGTTCGTCGAGAACCTCAAGGACGTGTCGGGCCCGACCTCGACGCGCGAGGCGCGCAGCAACTGCCAGCGTGCGAGCTTCTACACCGGTCTGGGGCAGCTCTCGGTCGCCCACGGCTTCAGCCACGCGATGGTGCATGTGATCGCGCCGCTCGTCGGCGCTCCCCACAGCTGGACCGCGTGCGTGTGCATGCTGGCCCAGGCGCGCTGGCAGGAGGGCCATGCGTCCGAGCAGCACCGCATGGTGCTCGAGCTCCTCGGCCGGCCGGACGCCCGGCTGCACGAGGTGCTGCACGACTTCCTGGTCGAGCTCGGCATGCCCACGACGCTGGCCGAGCTGGGGTTCACCGACGACCACCTGGATCGGGCGATCGAGTACGGGCTGGCCAACGAGCACGTGGTGACCAACAACCTGCGCCCGATCACGACCGCCGCCGAGCTGCGCGCGGTCCTGGCGCTCGCGGCCTGACGCTCAGGTCGCGCGAGCGACGCGGCGCCAGGCCACATCCGGCCAACTCAGACCGAGCGCTGATGGTGAACCAGCCTCTAACCCGCGGCCGCCGCGGCGGCCTCGGCCTCCATCGCCCTGCGCGACAGCAGCTGCGACTGGTCGGCCACGACCTGCAGCTCGAAGGTCAGCCCCGAGGGCACCGTCGTCGAGACCGAGACGATGTCGGTGAAGACGAAGGCCTGGATGTAGCCCGGGGCCGCCACGTTGGGCTCGTCGAGGCCGAACACGCGGACGTGGATGCGGTCCTTCAGGCGCGGGTCGTCGAGCGCCTCGATCCGGGCGAGGATGTCGGCCTGCGCCTGACGGGCCAGGCGCATCCCGAAGTGCGGGTGGTACTGCGGCTCGCGGCGCCGGCGCTCGTCGAAGGCCGCGACGAGCGCCGCGTTCTCCGGCGACTCGAGGGCCTTGGCCACCGCCTGCGACAGCGCGAGCTGCTCGGGCAGGATCTCCGACACGTAGATCGCGTTGTTGGAGAAGTCGGTCTGGCCGGGGCCGTCGACGCCGAGCACGACGGTCGGCAGCCCGAACTCCTTGACCTCGAAGCCCAGCAGCGCGAAGAACTCGCGCACGAGCTCGCGCTCGCCCGGCTGGTAGACCAGCTCGGCGTGGTTGAGGAACCGGCCCTCCATCTCGGACCAGGCTCGGCCGTTCGGGGCGTCGGGGCGGTAGACGTCGTCTCTGTCGGTCATGGTGGTGTTCTTCCTCCGGTGGTCAGCGCTCGAGCTCGAGCGAGATGCGGGTCAGCACGCAGTGCGCGATCCGCCACTCGCCGTCGGCCTTGCGATAGCGCTCGTGGTAATGGCCGTAGCCGTGGATGCGGCGGACGTCGGCGAAGCGCTCGTGGCGCTCGACGCCCTCGGGGAACGTCACGACGTCCTCCATCTTCCAGACGCCCTCGGCCTCGGTCTCCGAGAGCACGGTGATCTCGGGCATGACCCCGAGATGGGCCGTGACGGCGGGACCGGCCGCGGAGCGCACGTACTCGACGACGTGGTCGCCGCCGCTGAACCGCGCGCTCTCGTCGACGGGGCCGAGCTTGGACCGGCGGTTGTCCAGCACGGCGTCGTCGGTGAAGACGGTGCGCAGCAGATCCCAGTCCTTGGTGTCGATGCCCCGGAAGTAGCGCGCCTTGAGCTGCTTGATGTCCTCGATCGCCTCGAGGCGGGTCAGGAGGTCCATCGGATCAGCTCGCCCCCTGACGGGCCGCCATCTCGACCGCCCGCGCGTAGGTCGCGTCGAAGGCCGCCTTGGCCTCGCGCAGCATCTGCTCGTGGGGCAGCTTCCAGTAGGAGTTCGGCACGTCAAAGCGGAACGTGCCGTCGTCGGAGAGCAACTCGAGCTCCCACCAGCCGTCGTAGCCGGCCTCGAGGAGCAGGGCCATGACGCCGGCGGCGACATCCCGCCCGCGGCCGGGCATCTCGCGGTCGGTCGGACCGCGTTCGTCGAGCTTGATGTCGTTGACGTGGAAGCCCACGATCCGGTCGATGTGCTCACGCAGGTGACGGCCGAGGTCCGGCTCGTTCCAGCTGTGGTACACGTCGAACATCACCCCGACGTTATCGCGGGCGATCTCGTCGAGGAACGCGATGATGAGCGGCAGCGTGGGCAGCGGCGACCCGATCCGCTCGGCCATCAGCTCGAAGCCGATCCGCTGGCCGAGCGCCGCGGCGGCGTCGGCGACGTCCGCCAGCGGCCCGGCGATCGCCTCGACCGGCCCGGCCGGCTTCTGCGGATCGCCGGACGTCCCGGGGCCGATCAGGATCGCCTCCGGCGCGAACGCGGCCAGCCGCTGCACGCCGGCGATCGCACGCTCCGCGCGGCGCGCCGGGTCCCGCTCGTCGCCCGGCTTGGACAACGTATTGGGCAGCAACGTGTTCATCGCCGGGACGCAGAAGGTGGCCTTCAGACCGGCCGCGGCGAGGGCCTCGCGGACCTCCTCCTCGCGCCCCTCGGGGATCTTGGCCTCCCACAGGCCGATGCCCGTGGCACCCGTGCGCGCGATCTGCTCGATGTCCTCGAAGATCGAGTTGTGCGGCGTGCTGTAGGTGTTGACGGAGTACCGCGGCGCGGTGGAGGGGGCCATGGGCGCGCTCAGGACCCGGACGCGGCGTGGTTGAGGAACCGCCCCTTCATCGCGGCCCGGTCGCGGGTGCCCGCGCCAGGGTCGTAGACCTGCGTCATGTCCGTCATCTCGCTCTCCTCACGCTGGGGCGCCGGCCGTCCTGCGCGGCGTGTGTCTGCACGGAAAACCCTATCCGGCCGTCGCGGCGGGGAGCTCTTCGCGGTCGAGCTCGACGGTGATCCGGGTGAGCGCGCAGTGCGCGATCTTCCACTCGCCGTCGATCTTGCGGTAGCGCTCCTCGTAGTGCCCGTAGCCGTGCAGGCGTCGCACGCCGCGCAGCGACTCGATGTCCTCGGGCGCGCCGTCGGGGAAGGTGACGACGTCCTCCATCTTCCAGATCCCCTCGGCCTCGGTCTCCGAGAGCACGGTGATCTCGGGCATGACGCCGAGGTGCACCGTGACGGCGCGCCCGACGGACGCGCGCACCGTGGCGACGGTCTCGTCGCCACCCCGGTACACCGCCGAATCTCGGGCGCTCCCGCGCACCGTGCCCGTGAGGTCGAAGACGACATCGTCGGCGAACACGCTGCGGAAGATGTCCCACTGCTTGGTGTCCAGGCCGCGGAAGTAGCGGGCCTTGAGCTGCTTGATGTCCTCGATGGCCTCGAGGCGCGCGAGGGGGTCCATGCGCGGAGTCTATGTCCGCGCGCTGCCCCGGGCCGCGTGCGGTTCAGCGCCCGAACAGCCGCTCGTCGAGCAGCTGCAGGAGCGCCAGGGCCTCGTGCGCGTCGGCGAGCGGGTCGTCGTCGATGGAGGCCGTCCGCCGGTGTCGGCGGGCCCGCACCATGACCTCCTCGAGCTGGGCCGCGAGCTGGCAGCGCGTGTCCAGCAGCTCCTCGGCGGCGAACCCGTCGGGCCACTGCGCGCGCAGGTCCTCGCGCCGGGCGCGGATCGCCGCGTCGTCGACCAGCCGGGCGTCGCGGAGCGCGCTGACGGCGACCTCGAGCAGGAGGAGCCGCGCGAGCAGGGCCTCTTGCGAGACGGTGTCCACTCGCGCGCACTACCCGGACCGCGGCGAGCCTACGCACCGCCATTCAGGTCGTTGTCAGGGGCACGTGCCTACGCTCATCGCGCTCACCCGGGCCAGCGTCCGGGCGCACCCTCTCCCCACTGCAAAGGACTCCCCGTGCTGCGCCGCACCCCCACCCGCGCCACCGCGCACGAGCCGCTCGCCGCCAAGGTCCCCGAGATCACCGCGCTGTTCTGGCTGGTCAAGGTCCTCACGACCGGCATCGGCGAGTCGGCCTCCGACTTCCTGGGGCAGATCTTCGTGCCGCTGGCGGGTGTCGTCGGCGTGTTCGGACTGTGGTACGCGCTGCGCCGCCAGCTGCGGGCGACCGAGTACCACGCGCCGACCTACTGGTTCGCCGTGCTGATGGTCGCCGTGTTCGGCACGATGGCCGCCGACGGCGTGCACGATGGGGCGAGCCTGCCCTACTCGGTCACGACGGTCTTCTACGGCCTGGTCGTCGCCGCGATCTTCTGGCGCTGGCACCGCACCGAGGGCACGGTGGACATCCACAGCATCACGACGGCGCGCCGGGAGCGCTACTACTGGGCCGCCGTCCTGGCGACCTTCGCGCTGGGCACGGCCGCCGGCGACCTGACGGCGATGCCGCTGAACCTCGGCTTCTTCGACTCGGCGTTGCTGTTCGCCGCGATCATCAGCGTCCCGGCCGTGGCGTGGTGGCGGTTCGGGCTCAACCCGGTCGTCGGGTTCTGGGCCGCGTACGTCGTGACCCGGCCGCTGGGCGCGTCGTTCGCCGACTGGTTCGGCAAGCCGGTCAGCCAGACGGGCCTGGGCTGGGGCGACGGCACCGTCACCGGCGTCGGCCTGCTGTGCTTCATCGGCCTGGTGGCCTACGTGGCCCGCGCGCGCAACGACATCCAGCGCCCGGTCCCCGAGCCCGCGCACGCCCACGGGCTTGCGCACCCGCATCTGCATCTGCCCGAGGGGCTGCAGCCCCAGCCGGCTGAGAGCTGAGCCCGCGGGCCGCCGCGGGGGCGCTCAGGCCGTGCCTTTGCGCCGCTTGGGCTTGACGAGGTCGTAGCTGTCCTGGACGAGGTCGCAGACCATGGCGTCGCCGGCGTCGGCGTTCAGCGTGACGGTCAGCCAGTGGCGCTTGTTGAGGTGGTAGCCGGGGACGATCGAGGTGTAGGAGTTGCGCAGCGACTCGGCGAGGACCGGGTCGCACTTGACGCTCACCGCCAGCGGCTTGCCGCGCAGCGCGCTCAACGCGAAGATCTTCCCGCGCACCTTGAACACGGAGGTCTCGGGCCCGAAGGGGAACTCCTCGACGGCGCCCGGCATCGACAGGCACCAGTCGCGCAGCTGGCGTGCGGTCACGCCCCGACCCTACGCCACCCCGCCGAGCACTCCTCACCTTCCCTTCAGGTTGGTGGGCGACGATCGGCGCCATGCGTGTCCTGGTCGTGGACGACGAGCCCGCCGTGCGTGAGGTCCTCGAGCGGATCCTGCGCGTCGAGGGCTTCGAGGTGGCGCTCGCCGGCGACGGGCGCGAGGCGGTGCGCCGCCAGACCGAGTCGCCCGCCGACGCGGTGCTGCTCGACGTCCTGATGCCCGGGCTCGACGGGCTGGAGGTCTGCCGCCGCCTCCGGGACACCGGCGACCGGACCCCGGTGCTGATGCTCACCGCGCGCGAGGCGGTGGGAGACCGCGTGGCCGGCCTGGACGCCGGCGCCGACGACTACCTCCCCAAGCCGTTCGCGCTCGAGGAGCTGATGGCGCGCCTGCGTGCGCTCCTGCGCCGCGCCGGCTGGGACGACGGCCGCCAGACGCTGCGCTTCGCCGACCTCGAGCTCGACCCGCGCACGCACGACGTCCACCGCGCGGGCCGGGCCATCGAGCTGACGCGGACCGAGTTCCTGTTGTTGGAGCTGTTCCTCCAGCACCCGCGGCAGGTGCTCTCGCGCGAGCAGATCTTCGAGGGCGTGTGGGGCTATGACTTCGGGCCGGCGTCGAACTCCCTCGAGGTCTACGTCGGCTACCTGCGGCGCAAGACCGAGGCCGCGGGCGAGCCGCGGCTCCTGCACACCGTGCGCGGCTTCGGCTACGTCCTGAAGGCGCCGCGACCGTGAGCTTCCGCCGGCGGATCGTGCTGCTGGCGGCCACGGCCGTGGCCGCTGCGATCGCGCTCGCGCTCGCCGTCACCTACATGCTGGTCCGCCACGACCTGCGGGCCAGCGTCGACGACGCCCTGCGCGCCTCGGTGCCCGACGTCATCTCCGTCAGCGGCTCGCCGACCGGGCCCGGCGTGTCCGGGGACGGGGGCGGGGCGACGCAGCTGGCCGTGCGGCTCCAGGCCCCCGACGGCGACTTCGGGGCGGCGACCGGTATCCCGCAGCTGACCTACGAGAACGGCCGGACGATCGGTCCGGTCACGGATCGGATGCTGCCCGTCCCGGCGTCGGTGCGCGACGTCGCCGCCGGCCGGCGCGGCGAGTTCCTGCGCGACGAGACCGTCGACGGCGTGCACCTGCGGGTGCTCACGCGGCCGGCGGCCGACGGCGCCGCACTGCAGATCGCGCGCCCGCTCACCGAGGCCGACGCGACGCTCGGGCGCCTGCGGTGGCTGCTGGGGCTGGTCGTGCTCGGCGGCGTGGCCCTGGCCACCGGCCTCGGCGTGCTCGTCTCCCGCACCGCGGTGCGCCCGCTGGCGCGGCTGACCGGCGTCGCCGAGCGGGTCACCGCCACCGGCGACCTGCACCATCGGATCCCGGCGGCGACCGACGACGAGCCGGGCCGGCTGGCCGGCGCGTTCAACGCGATGCTTGCCGCGCTGGAGGCCTCACGCGACGCCCAGCGCCAGCTCGTCGCCGACGCGTCGCACGAGCTGCGCACGCCGCTGACGGCGATCCGCGCGAACATCGAGCTGCTCCAGCACGCCCCCGAGCAGCTGTCCGAGCCCGAGCGCGCCGCGATGCTCGTCTCCGCCCGCGGCCAGCTCGAGGACCTCACCGTCCTGGTCGGCGACCTCGTCGACCTCGCGCGCCCGGGCGAGGCGCCGGTCGAGCCGCCCGAGGATGTGCGCCTCGACGCGCTCGTGGCCGAGGCGGTCGCCCGTGCCCGCCGCCACGCGCCGGGCACGACGTTCACGCTGGAGGCCGAGCCCTGCGTGGTGCGCGGCCGCCGTGCGCGGCTGGCGCGCGCCGTCGGCAACCTGCTGGACAACGCGGTCAAGTGGAGCCCGCCCGACGCGACCGTCGAGGTCCGGGTCGACGACGGGGAGGTGACGGTCCGCGACCACGGGCCCGGCATCGCCCAGGCCGACCTCCCGCACGTCTTCGACCGCTTCTACCGTGCGCCGTCGGCCCGCGGCCTGCCCGGTTCGGGCCTCGGTCTGGCGATCGTCAAGCACGTCGCCGACGGCCATCGCGGCACCGTCCGCGCCGAGGCGGCGCCCGGCGGCGGGACCCTCATGCGACTGCGCCTGCCCGCCGAGGTCGCCGAGCTCACCTATTAGTTGCCTCCTCTCCGCCGTTCAGCGCCCTCTCAGGTTGCCCGGGCTTCCTGAAGGACATGACGACGACGAGAACCCTGTCCCTGCTCACCGGGGCGGTCTGCGCACTCGCGCTCGGCGCCTGCGGTGGCGGTGACGACGGCGGCGCCTCGGCGGGCGGCCGCGACGACGACAAGGCCTTCGCCGGCGCCCTGAAGTTCGCCGGGTGCATGCGCGAGCACGGCATCGACGTGCCCGATCCCAAGCGCAGCAGCGGCGGCGGCATCCTGATCCAGGCCGGCAAGGCCGGCGGCGGCCCGTCGAAGGACGCGAGCGGCCCGGGCGCGGGGCCGGACGCCGACCCGAAGTTCCGGGCGGCCAACGACGCGTGCAAGAAGTACCTCGTCCAGGGCGGCGGCAAGGCGCCGAGCCCGTCGGAGCAGGCCGCGATGCGCGACAAGTTCCTGGCCTACGCGCGCTGCATGCGGTCCAAGGGCATCAACATGCCCGATCCGAAGTTCGACGGGCCCGGCGTGCGGATGACCCTCGGCCGCGGCGTCCGGCCGGACTCGCCGGTCTACCAGGAGGCCGACCGGGCGTGCCATGGGCTGCTCGGGGCCGCGGGCGGCCCGTCGCAGGTCCAGGGGAGCGCCCGGTGAGGGCCTCGCGCCTGGCCGTCGGCGTCGTGGTGACCGCGGCCGTGGCCGGCGGGGTCGTGTGGCTGGCGCTGCCTTCCGGTGAGGCCAGGACGCCGCTGGCCAACGACGAGGTGCCGCTCGGCACGGCCGTTGTCGGGCCGCGCAAGCTCGTCGACCGCCGCGACATCGACGGGACGCTCGGCTACGCCGGGTCGTCGACCGTCGCGGCGCCAGCCGGCGGGACGATCACCCGCCTGCGCGGCGAGGGCGCCACGGTGACGCGCGGGCGGTCGCTGCTGTCGATCGACGCGAAGGCCACCGGCTGGGTCCTCTACGGGACCCGGCCGATGTACCGCGACCTCGGCCCTGGGGTGTCGGACGGCACGGACGTCGAGCAGCTCGAACGCAACCTGAAGGCCTTGGGCTACGACCCCGGCACCGTCGACACGGACTGGACCTCGGCGACGACCGCCGCGGTGCAGGACTTCCAGGCCGATCGCGACCTCGACGAGACCGGGACGCTCAGGAAGACCGACATCATCATCAGCGACGGCCCGGCCCGGGTGGGCGCGCACGCCGCCGAGGTCGGCGACCCGGCGCGGGTCGGCGCGCCGGTGACCACGCTGACGACGCGCACGCCGGTGGTGACGGCGCGGCTGGACGCCGGTGACGTCGGGTCGGTCCACCGCGGCGACGCGGTGTCGATCACGCTGCCCGACGGCAGCGCCGTCGACGGCCGCGTGACGCACGTGGGCTCGGTCGCCAAGGCCGGCAGCGACGGCGAGGCGGCGACCGTCGCGCTGCGCGTCGGCCTGCGCGGCGCGGTGCGCGGCCTCGACGGCGCACCGGTGACGCTGACGCTGTCGACCTCGGGGACGAACGCCCGGATGGCCGTGCCGGTCACCGCCCTGGTGGCGACCTCGGCCGGCCGCTACGCGGTCGAGCTCGCCGGGTCGCGGCGGCTCGTCGCGGTCACGCTCGGCACGTTCGCCGACGGTTGGGTCGAGGTGCGGGGGGACGGCCTGACGGCGGGCGCGCGGGTGGTGGTGCCGCGGTGAGGTGCAACGCTGCTGTCGCCGGCGCGGGCCCCCACGAGGGGCACGTGCGATGAGCCTCGTCCTGGAGGACGTCACGAAGGTCTATCCCGGCGGCGTGCGGGCGCTCGACGGCGTGCACCTGCACGTCGGCGACGGCGAGCTCGTCGGCATCGTCGGGCCGTCGGGCTCGGGCAAGTCCACCATGTTGCACGTGATGGGCACGCTGGAGCGGCCGTCGAGCGGGCGGGTGGAGGTCGCCGGTGCCGCCGTCGACCAGCTCGACGACCGCGAGCTCGCGGGGCTGCGCGCCCATCGCATCGGCTTCGTCTTCCAGCAGTTCTTCCTGCTGGACGGGATGACCGCGCTCGAGAACGTCGCCGTCGGGATGCTCTACAGCGCGACGCCCTTGGCGCAACGCACCGCGGCCGCCCGCGCGGCGCTCGAGCGCGTCGGGCTCGGGCACCGCCTGACGCACCGGCCCAACGAGCTGTCGGGCGGCGAGCGCCAGCGCGTGGCGATCGCCCGCGCGGTGGTGGCCCGGCCCGCCGTCGTGTTCGCCGACGAGCCGACGGGCAACCTCGACTCGCGCTCGGGCGGCGAGATCCTGATGCTGCTGCGCGAGCTGCACGCCCAGGGGACGACGATCGTCGTCATCACCCACGACCGGGACGTGGCCGACCGGCTGCCGCGCCGCGTCGGGCTGCGCGACGGGCGCATCGAGGAGGACCGATGACCTCGCGGCTGCTGGCGGCCGACGTGCTGCGCGTCGGCGCGGTCGGACTGCGGACGCGGCGCCTGCGGGCGGCGCTGTCGGCCCTGGGCATCGCGATCGGCATCGCGAGCATGGTGGCCGTCCTGGGCCTGTCGGCGTCCTCGCGCGCCGGGCTGCTCGACGACCTCGACCGGCTCGGCACGAACCTGCTCACCGTCGCGCCCGGGCAGACGATCGGCGGCGGCGACGCCACGCTGCCGCGGCGCACACGCAAGGTCATCTCGCGGCTGGGCGGCGTGCAGGACGTCGCGAGCGTCCGGACGCTCGACGCATCGGTGCGCCGCAACGACCGCATCGATCCGGACGAGACGGGCGGCATCAGCGTCGCGGCCGCCGACCCGCAGCTGCTGGCCACGCTCGGCGGCACGATGCTGCGCGGCCGGTTCCTCAACGCGGCGACGGTGCACACGCCGTCGGTCGTGCTCGGCAGCAAGGCGGCCGAGACGCTCGGGATCGACCGTCCCGGCCGGCAGGTCACGATCGGCGGGCGCCAGTGGACCGTCGTCGGGATCCTGCACAGCTTCGAGCTGGCACCGGAGATCGACCGCTCGGCGCTCATCGGATACGCCGCGGCGGCCCACGAGCTCGGCGCCGAGCGCACCGCGACGACCGTGTACCTGCGCGCCGACGAGGCCGCGGTCACGCGCGTGCGCGACCTCCTGGCCTCGGCCGTGAACCCCAGCAACCCGGAGGAGGTCCAGGTCAGCCGGCCGTCCGACGCGCTGGCCGCGCGGGCCGCCGCGGACTCCGCGCTGACCGGGCTGTTCCTCGGCCTCGGCGCGGTCGCGCTGCTGGTCGGCGGGATCGGGATCGCCAACACCATGGTGATCTCGGTGCTCGAGCGGCGCTCGGAGATCGGCCTGCGCCGTGCCCTGGGCGCGACGCGCGGCCACGTCCGCGTGCAGTTCGTCGTCGAGTCGCTGCTGCTGGCGGTCGCGGGCGGGCTGGCCGGCATCGCGGTGGGGGCGCTGGTCACCGCCGGCTACGCGCAGGCGCGTGGGTGGGAGACGGTCGTGCCGCCGGGCGCGCTGGCCCGGCGTCGGCGCCGCGCTGCTCATCGGCGCCGCCGCCGGCCTGTATCCCGCCGCGCGCGCGGCGCGGCTGTCGCCCACCGACGCGCTGCGCTCGGCGTGAGCGGGCGTGCCCGGTGGCCGGGAAGGATCGGGCGGCCGGGCGCGTCTCCGTTCAGGACATGGCAGACACGTTCCGGATCGAGCGGCGCTACAACGGCCCGCGGACCAGCGGCAACGGCGGCTACAGCTCCGGGCTGTTCGCGTCCGCGATCGGCGGCCCGGCGGCGGTCAGCCTCCGCCGGCCCGTCCCGCTGGACCGCGACCTGCGCGTTGAGCCCGACGGTGACGGGGGCGGCGTGCGGATCCTCGACGGCGAGGCGCTGATCGCCGAGGTCCGCCCGGCCGAGCCGCTGACGCTCGACGTCCCCGCCGCCCCGGACCCGGACGCCGCGCGCGCGGCCATGGC
>Ga0157379_10001236_pt1 | contig 20723 bp, 16 predicted proteins | sample S25metaG_FD_121802 | JGI IMG/M metagenome (GOLD analysis project Ga0157379, IMG submission 121802) | Switchgrass rhizosphere microbial communities from Kellogg Biological Station, Michigan, USA - S2-5 metaG | ecosystem: Host-associated > Plants > Roots > Rhizosphere > Soil | place: USA... | reverse complement strand
GGCGTGATCGTCGAGGCGTGGATGCGCTTGCAGGACCGGCCGGTGCATCAGGCCTCGGCCAGCATCGCGTTTGACACCATGGCGCACGCGACCGCGGCAGTGCGGGCGCTTTCGCAATCGGGCCTGTTTCCCTCCAATTGCCGCCTGCTCGATCCCGACGAAGCACGCAACAACGGTGTCGGCGACGGCGGCGCTGCTATCCTGGTTCTCGGATTTGAATCCGCCGATCATCCGCTTGCTGCATGGATGCAGCGCGCCCTAGAGCTGGTAGCCGATCATCATGGCCGGTACGATGCACAAGCGGTGGCGCGGTCGCTATCGCCCCAGGGCGGCAGTGCCGAGCACCGCCAGGGCGCCGCCGGGCAATGGCGCAACGCATTTATTCGCATGCCCTACTATCGTGACCTGATGGTCGCGCAGGGCGTCATCACCGATACGTTCGAGACGGCGATCACCTGGGACCGCTTCGATGCGTTCTACGCCGGCGTGCGCGAGAAGTCAGCGGCCGCCATCCGCGAGATCAGCGGCCACGACGCGATGCCGTCCTGCCGCTTCACGCACATCTATCCCGACGGCCCAGCGCCGTACTTTTCCTATTCGGCGCTGGGCACCGCGGACGGAAGACTCGCCGATTCACTGGCGAAGTGGCGCGAGATCAAGCGGGCAACGAATGAAATCGTGGTCGGTCTGGGCGGCACGGTCACCCACCACCATGCCGTCGGACGCGATCATCGCGGCGGCTATGAACGCCAGTCGTCGCCGCTCTTTCGTGCCGCGCTGGCAGCGGCCAAGAAGGCGCTCGATACCAACGGCATTCTCAACCCGGGCGTGCTGATCGATCCCCAAGATCGGACCATTGGAATACGCGGCGCACTTGGCTGAACCGGGTTCACGGGAAGCAGGATGTCGCCGTGATGGGCACCGCGAATGTTCCCAGACCGCTGTTGAACGTGAAATCCGTGGAAGCGTTGACGCGGTGTCCGCAGGCCACCACGCTCGCGGTGAAGTTGGGCGTGGTGATGGGCCCGTAATAGGCGTTTCGCGCATAAGTGGCGGCGCTGGCATTGTCGGTACAGACGGTAGTTTTGACCGAGTAGCAACGCGCACCCTCTTCGACGGCGTACTGCATGCTGCCCACGGTGAACATCAGCATGCAGACGTAGATCATGCCGACGGTCAAGGTCAGGAAGATCGGTCCGACAATGGCAAATTCGACTGCCGCCGTGCCGCGCTCATTCGCGCAAAATCGAGTCAAGCGAGAAGGCCTCATCCGCTTAGCCTCACATAGGATGTGGACGTGATGTTCGCCGGAAATACCGCCGCCACCGATAGGCCGGGAAAGATCGGAGAGTAGGCATAGGTGGTCTGGACCTTGACGAAGTCGGCTGGCGCCGTCGTCGGCACGCCGGCCGCGGTGCAATCGTCCGGCGGGTTTGCATAGTCGCTCATGTATTGCAGCGTTCCGGTCGAGTTGACGCAGTACCAACCTTCACTCGGCGAACCACCTTGCAGCTGCACCGAATTTCCCAGCGAAGTCGACTGGATCGCCGTTGTCACCGCCCCGTTCATGGCCGGACATTTCGTGGTCGCCGGCACATGATTGAGATCGCAAGCGGCCCAGGCGGCCTGCACGCCCATCTGGGTCGCGTTGTTCACCTGCAGCTTGTCGAACAGAAAGACTGAAACGTCGGCAACATTCAGCACGGCGACGGACAGAAAGCCTGCGATCAACGCGAATTCGATCGCCGCGAGGCCGCGATTGTCTTTGCGAAGCTGGCGAATTCTGGACACTGCGAGCAGCTCTTCCATGGCTAGATCACCAAGACTCCGCGTCCCGGCACCTGTCCGGTCGGCAGCGTGAGACCCGCCGCATCGCATCCGCCATGCGCGACGATCGAGCCGGTGCCGTTGATCAAGATATCGGCTACGACCAGCGCAAAGCACGACGCGCCATTGCTGGATTTGTTGACGATGCCGTCGAATGTCACATTGGCGTGCGGCAGGTACACCAGCCCCGAAATGTCCCAGGCCGGGCTGTTGCCAGCCTCGGAAATGTCGACACCGACCGTCAGATTGGGATCCTGATACAAGGCGACGCCGGACCAGACGCCCGAACTCGGTGCCTGGATGTCGATCGTGCCGTTCGGTCCGGTGGGGTTGGTCGGCGCGTGGATGTATCCCACATCATTGGTGCCGGAAAAGACGACCGTGAGGGCTGAGCCGGACGCGGTGCGAATGGTGTGACCGTTGGTGTCGAGCCGGCCATTTTCGATCACCAGGACGGCGCCCGCCGGCGCGTTGATCGTGACGTCACCGGTCAGTTGCAGATCGCCGCACACCTGCACATTGCCAGCGAGATTCTTGGCGCCCGTCCACTGATTGCTCGCCGGCAAGTTCGGATCGTGATTACTGCTGGGCTCCTGCGGATATGCGCCGCCACATGTGTCCGGAGGAATATTGGCCGCCAACGCTGAATAGGGATCGGGAACGATCGGCACGCCAGATTCCTGGATTACGCCGCAGCCGGTATCGATGATGTGCGCATCGCCGTGATCGGCCTGCAAGTCATGTCCGTGACAGAGCGCCGAACCGTTGGACATCGTGTTGCAGCCGGAGAAGTTGGCCTGCGGTCCGCCATTGGCGACCAAGGGCGTACCCACGCTGTTCAGCGCCAGCAGGCAGTATTGCCGCGATGTCGTTCCCACCGTCGCCGTAGCCGTGGCACGAATAGTTTGCGCCGGCTGGCCGCCAACGGTCGTGTCCCCGCTAACCCCGATGACCGGCAGGAGATAGAGCTGTTGCTTGTAGGTGATGTCCACCTTGTAGCACGTGCTGCCGCCGCCCGGACAGGGCGCCGTATTTGTCGCTGCCACGGTCACGCCATTGACGCCGTTCTGATAGCCGTATGTGGCAGCGACCGCGCCGGCCACGCCGCCATAGTTCGCCGTCGCATCGCCCGCCGCGGCGAGTGCGGCCGCATCTGAAGCGTTCTGCATGGAGCGCTGATCGACATACCAGTAGGCCGACTCCATGCCCATGCCGAGACCGCCCACCAGAACCGGCAGCATAAGCGCGAACATCATTGCGACATTTGCGCGCTTGTCCGACTTGAGGCGCGCGATCGAGCGGGCGCAGCTGTGCGCTGTGCGAACGAGAATTTCTCTATATGAGGCCATCGCCGTAAAGCTCCTTGGCGATGGGCATTCTCGGGCCCCGACCTTTACGGGGTCTTATTTGAGGGCCGCACAATTTATTCTAAATGAACCGGATACACGCAGTCTCGTTGCGTATTGGCACAATGGCGAATTCGCCGCGCCGGTCTGGCGTGGTGAATGGCCGATTAACCGACGAACCGCCTTTCTTGCGCGGATCGGCGCGTGGCGCGGTCACGAATGCCAGCGCGGCCAGCTGACGCGCAAGGCGCTTTGCCCCTGTCGCTGGCCGCAGCACCAGGTTCGGGCGCTCAAGCTGGGAAACCGCGCCCGCCATCGCTATCGCATTGCGCCTGCTTGCGCCGGGAGCAGCGAGCAGACGAACCGCTGGCCAGCTCGCCTGCATCATAAGCAACAAGTCCTGCACGCGCCGATCGCGGCCGTTGCGGATGATCACATTGGCAAAGAAGCAGCCGTTTTTTGGACGCAACCGGGATTTCACAAGTTCGAAGAAATCCGCCGTGCGCAGCGTTTGCGGAATGTCATCGCCGTCATAGGCATCGAGCACGATGGCATCGAAGCGCCGCGAATAATTCTCCAGGAACGCGCGACCGTCGCCGACGTGGCACGTCACGTCGTTGGGCAGGCAAAAATGTTTTCGCGAGATGGCAAACGAACGAGCGTTACGTTCGACGATCGTCACCTTCGTGCCGCCGGCGTGCAACATGGTGGCGAGCGTGCCGCCGCCGCAGCCGATCATCAAAACGTCCCGGCAATTGGCCTGGCGCACCAGACCGTGAATGGCATGGATATAGCCCGCAAGACTGACACCGCTCTTGTCGGCATGGCTCTGGTGCCGCTCGTCCTGCCAATAGGCGACGCTCGTGCGGTTGCCAAGGACGACGATCTCGCCGTGCCGAGTTTTGTGATGCGCAATCGGAATCATGGAATGAAATGCCAAATCCTGGCGGCGAGCTTAGCGCTGAAGCCGGTTGAAGTGCGATGATCTGCTTTAGCGCTTGCGCAACGGTTTTTTCTTCGCGGCCTTCTTGGCAGGGTCGGGCTTGGCGGCAACCGGGGGAATTTCCTTCGCGACGGGCGCCAGTTTTGCCCGCCTCTTGGCCGCTTCGGCGCGCGAGATGGAGGGAATTCTTGGCATCGGACGTCCTATGGCAGTAAGAGATGGAGGCGTTAACGCGGAGCGAACCACATCTACCGCGATTCGAGCGCCGTGGCACCCATCTTTCCCCAAATGCGGGCCACTCGTCTGCCCGAGGCAAAAGGCGGAATAAGCAGGAGTGTGATGGTAGAAGGTTCCGTGGATACCTCGTCGGCCCCCCGGGCGACCGCAGCGCTCTTTGCGTTCGACAATAGTTATGCGCGCCTGCCCGAGCGCTTCTATGCCCGCCTGCCGCCGACCGCGGTGGAGCGGCCGCAGCTCGTCAAGTTGAATGACCCTCTGGCGCGCCGGCTCCGCATGGACCCGAAGCAGCTAGCCACGCCTGCCGGCGTCGAGGTGCTCGCGGGAAATCGCATTCCGCCGGGGGCGGAGCCGCTCGCGATGGCGTATGCCGGCCACCAGTTCGGCAATTGGGTCGCGCAATTGGGCGACGGGCGCGCGATCCTGCTCGGCGAAGTCCGCGACGTCGATGGCGTTCGCCGCGACATCCAGCTCAAGGGCGCAGGTCCGACGCCTTACTCGCGCAACGGCGACGGACGCGCCGCGTTAGGGCCGGTGTTGCGCGAATATATTGTGAGCGAGGCCATGGCCGCGCTCGGCATCCGCACCACCAGGTCGCTGGCAGCCGTCGCAAGCGGCGAACCGGTCTTGCGCCAGGAGGGCGCTGTGCCCGGCGCCGTGCTCACGCGCGTTTCCGAAAGTCATGTGCGCGTCGGCACTTTCGAGTATTTCGCCAACCGGGGCGACGTCGAAGGCGTGCGCCAACTCGCCGATCACGTCATCGCGCGGCTCTACCCGGGCGCGTTGGCGGAGGAGCAACCCTATCGGGCGCTGCTCGACATGGTGATCGCGCGCACGGCGGACCTGGTCGCAAGTTGGCAACTGGTCGGCTTCATCCATGGCGTCATGAATACGGACAACATGTCGATTGCCGGTGAGACCATCGATTACGGCCCCTGCGCTTTCATGGACGCGTTCAATCCCGGCCAGGTCTACAGCTCCATCGATCGTGACGGGCGCTATGCCTTTGCCAACCAGCCGCGCGTCGCGCACTGGAACCTGGTAAGGCTGGCGCAGGCGCTGTTGCCGCTCTTGGGCGAGGATGAAAATGTCGCGCTCGGCGCGGCGCGGGCAGCGATCAACCTCTTCCCGGCCAAGTTCGAGTCGGCCTATCACGCCGGGCTGCGCCGCAAACTCGGTCTCGCCATCGCCGACGTTGACGACATCGCCCTTGCCGGTGAGCTTCTGCAGTGCATGGCTGTAAACCGGGCCGATTACACGAATACGTTCCGATTGCTGTGTATCTGTGCGGATGAAGGCGAAGAGGCGGACGGCCCGGTGCGTGCGTTGTTCGCCGATCCCGCTGCATTCGACGCTTGGGCGGTCAGGTGGCGTCAGCGCCTGGCGCGGGAAGCACCCGCCGCGCGCGCCGCCGCCATGCGCGCCGTCAATCCGGCCTACATTCCGCGCAACCACCGTGTCGACGTGGCGCTCGCGATGGCGCAGACGCAGGCGGATTTTTCCCTGTTCGAGGAGTTGCTACAGGTCTTGGCCAAGCCCTATGACGATCAGCCACACTTTGCGCATTACGCAAACCCGCCCGCGCCACACGAGATCGTCGAACAAACCTTCTGCGGAACCTAAACGCGACCGACCTGGCCAAGGGCTGGCGTGCGAACGCTCGATTTGTCCTGGCTCTTGCGACGGAAGCTGATGAAAATCGCGCCGGGCCGAGTAAGGCCGATCGTTGCGGCGCGCGATAGAAGTTGTTCCAGCTCGGTTCGGAACGACGGCGCGCCGTCCCAACCTTTGAGCTGTGCTTCGCTCTCCATCCTGGCCTCTGAAAGTGGCGCGTCCCGAAGCACCAGACGGTGGGTGATATGCGCTTCAAATTCGCCGGGCTGCGGAATTTCGTGAAGAAAATCGTTGGCGCTCAACGGCCCGCGATTGACGTGACCCTGCGCCGTATCAACGCGCTTCATCCAGCGTTCGAGTTGGAGAGCCATGGTTTGAGAGGGGATCGTTTCGTCGAACCAGGGGTCGAATATGTAAACTCCGCTCCGTGCCACGCGGAAGCACTCCGAAAGCCCAACTGTCAGATCAGAGAAATGATGCGCCGATCTCTCGCAAACAACATAGTCGAAGCTGCCGTTTTCAAACGGCAGGGCGACGGCGGTGCCGTGAAACACCTCAAGTCCGGCAGCGCGCACCGCGCTCACGCGCTCCGCGTTAGCATCGATGCCGACGGCACGAATGCCTTTTTTCGTTGCGCGGCGGAGAAACCCGCCCTGACCGCAGCCGACGTCGAGAACAGATTCGGGATGCGCGGCAAACACGAGTTCCTCGAACTCCGTTTGGAAGAGAAGTGTCAGGTCGGAAATCACGTTCAGCTCGCTGGGGCGAAATCGCTGCGCTGACCTGCCACGACTCTAGCGATGTGGCAAACCATTTACAGGAGTACCGGACGCTTGTGCGCGTTTCATCGTGCGCAGCCAGCCATGCAAGGCTTCGCAATCAAGGCCGTGCATCATCAGGCGATAACCGGCCTGCAAGGTTGAGAGCTGCACCATCGGATGGTGGTTGGCGACGAAGGCGAGGTGATAGTCGGTGCCGAGGATCTTGGCGAGATAGACCGCGATGGTTTCATCGAGCTGCAGCGAGTTGGCGGCACGGATGAAATCGGCGCGTGGCAGGAATAGGGCGTAGAGCGGGGTGTAGGCTTCGATGGCGGTCTGCACGTCGGCGAAGTTGAAGATGCCATCGTCTGCCAGCTCGATCGGAAACGGACCGTCCGTAATCATCGAAAAGTCAGGCCGCGCTACCGGCGCAAAGTCACGCGCTTCGGCCAGCAGGCCAAGATTGAGCTGGATGATGAAATTGTAGACGTTGAGGTCGTGCTGCAGGAAAACGTTGGCCTCCAAGTCTTTCAATGTGCGCGGGCGCAGCGGCACGGTTTCGATTCCGCGGATGCCGGCATTGGCCTTGATGAAAGCCAGGATCTCGGTGCCGATGTGGAAGTGGCGCATGATCAGGAAGTTGGCGTCGCGCGTGGCGAAGCTGCGCAGGCCCCAGTGGATGAGCTTGTGCAAGGCGCGGTTCAGGTTCGGACGATGCGGCGAGAGTGCGCGCAGCAGCTTTACGAATAGAAAGAAGACGAAGATCGGTCCCTTCACAATGTTGAAGAACCAGCGCCGCGACCAGGAGGCGGTGCCGCGCAGCAGGGCTGCCTTGGCGTCCAGATCGATGGGCAGGCTGCGGTCGAGATAGAGGGCGAGCCACGGGTTGGGATCCAATGGATCGAACTTTTCGCTGGCAAAGTCGCGCACGCTCACGACGCCATTTCCTCGATCTGCAGGGCGTAGAGGCGTGCGGTCACTTCTGCCGCGCGCACGATGCGCGCGGCCACCGCATCATCAGGAAGTACCAGACCGAGCATTTCCTCGAACTCGGTGATGTGCGTCGTGTCGTTCTCGCCGTGATAAAGCAGGAAGTGGACCGCGGCGTCGGGCAGGCTCAGTCGCTCCTTGGCGAGTCGTCCCCACTCGGCGGCCTTGATGGAACCGAGCCCCTCGATGATCCACATCGCGCCCAGAAGGCCGAACGGATTGGGCTTTGAGGCTTCGTGAAACATCCAGGCCGACAAGGCTTCCGAGCCGATGTTCTTCGGCGCACCCGTGATAGCCGAAAGCGCGCCGCCGGTCGCAACATAGTCCGCCTCGAGCAGGCGAAAGTCGCGATGCTCCGTCACGGCGTGGCGCATCAGCCGCGAGCGCAGTTCGAGATGCGCTTCATCGATGTTCGAGGCAGCGCGCGACATCCACAGGGCACCGTCCTTGACCTGCTGGCGCAATCCGACGAGGAAGGCGCGATAGTCTTCGAGTTCGAAACGGCCGCGCGTCAATTTGCGGATCAACGGCGTCTGTTCTAGGCGTCCTTCGAAGGCGGTGAACACGATCGTCAGCCTGCGCAGCACATCGGCGACGGTTTGCATTACACGGCTTCCAGCAGCATGAAGCCGATCAGCGCCCGGCCGCTTTCCGGCACCACGCAGAGTACTTTCTGGCCGCGCTGCAGCCGCCCGCTGCGCCAGAATTCCTCCAGCATAAGCCAGATCGAGGCCGATCCGACATTGCCGACCCAGGCGAGGTTGGAGAACCACTTCTGCTGCGGCACCATGCCTTCGGTTTTCTCCAACAGCGAAACGATTTCCTCGCGCAGCGATTGCGCGGAATAGTGGCAGAGCAACCAGTCGACGGCGGCCGGAACGATGCGCTTGCAGTCGACTTTTTCGAGATAGGCGCCGACCCAGGCGCGAATGACGCGTTTGAGCAACGTGAAATCCTGCAACAGGGCAATGGCGCCGGCGGCATGCGCCGCGCGCGGTCCGCCGGCACCCCAGCCGGTGGCCAAATCGCCGCGCGTCTCGATCGGTGCACCAGCCCACATGCACGGATCAAAACGGTCGGCGAACGAAACGATATCGACGAATTCGACCCGAAGGCTGAGGCCATCGCGGCGCGGTTGCGGCTCCATGATCACCGTGCCGGCACCATCGGAAAGCGTGAAGCGCAGGAAATCGGCCTCGGCGCGGGCGCGGCCCTTCTGGTCGACGAGGGCGGTGCCTTCATAAAACGCCGGACGGAACCAGCGCGAGGAAAGTTCGCCGGCGCAAGCCGCGGCAACGTTGTGTTCGCCGGCGCCGACATTCAGCCAAGCGGACTTTGCCGCCATCAACGACGATCCGCATACGGACTGAAAGCTCGCAATCTCCATGCTGCGTTCGCCCAGCGCGCCATGCACCGCAGTGGCGTGACCGGGCACCAGATAGTCGCCCTGTGTGGTTGCAGTCGCCAGAAAGCTCAAGTCCTTGACTGACAAGCCCGCGGCGTCGAGTGCCGCGCGGACGGATTTGGCGCACATGCCGGCGTTCGATTCGAACTCGTGGCCGCGATCGTTCAGGGCATAGTGCCGCGTCTGGATTCCGTTCCAGCGCAGCGCCCGCCGGCCAAGCAGGCTCGGCCGACCGTGGATTTGGCCGAGATGTTCTTCCATGCGGTCATTGGCAATCGGCTCGCCGGGCAAAAATCGCCCGCAACCGGTGATGAACACGTCCCTCAACATGGTCGCTACGATAACCGATGTCGCACGCCGCAGTGCGGCGTTATTGTGTTTCTTTTTAGGCCGGCACGACCGCGCGCCGCCGCACGACGGCCACCACCGCGGCGAAAAATGCCACCGCGAGCAATCCCGCGGCGGCATCGGCGACCAGCAGACCATTGGTGTGCCAGCGTTCGTAAGCCTTGCCGTCGACAATCGTCATGTAGGCGATCGGCATGTTGGAGAGCGAGGCATAGATATTGTATTTCGTCGCCGCGGCGCCGCGTCCGATGGCTTCGAGCACAACCGCGCTGAACGAGGCGTAGTTCAAGCCCTGCACGAACGCGTAGAGCAGCGTGAAGATGATGAACATCGCTGGCGTGCGCGCCGCGATTGCCATCGCCAGGGCGCCGGCCGCGAGAAAGACGCCAAACAACGCGTAGGCAAATTTGCGATCAATGCGGTCGCAAAGGTATCCGCCGATGACGCAACCGATCGCCGAAACGATACCGCCCATCACGCCATTGACGAGGGCGACCGTGTCCGCGCTCGCGTGCCAGTCGCCGGCGATGGCCGCCCACAGTCCGCTCGCCGCGCCCGAACCGATCGGCAGAAAACAAATCAGGAGCGCGAGGAAGCCGATGCGGGACTTGGCGGTGTTCCACACATCGCTGGCGACGTCGCGCAGCGTCTCGAGATAATGCAGCTTGCGATGGCTCAAATCCGGTTCGCCGACGAACAGCAGCGCGAGGCAGCAAGCCATGAACAGCGCGGCCATTGCGGCGCCGGGAAGCCAGAAGATTGTCGAGTGCTGGGCGATCCACAACGCAGCGCCGCCGCCGATGCCTTGGCCGCCAAGATTGCCGGCCTGGTACCAGCCGCCTGCGCGACCTTTCTGCGACTGCTCGGTTGAATGCGCCATCAGGTTTTCGGCCGCCATGGCAAGAAAACTGACCGCGACGCTGTTGACGAAAACCAGAACCGTGATGGCGAACAATCCCGACTGGGTGGCCGGAAAAAATCCGATCGCGGCCAGCGTCGCGGCGCTGACGATCGCGGCCATGAGGTACCAGTTCTTGCTGGTCAGCGTCGTGTCGACGATCGGCGCCCACAAGGCTTTCCAGGTTTGCGGCAGCAGATTGATCGCCACCAGCCCGGCGATGGCGCCGACGCTCACCCCGGCATGGGCGAGGAGATAGGCAAGTGTGACGATGACATAGCCGCTGGTCGCGCCAAAGGGCGTGCAGAGCAGAAGATAGACCACCGGGTGTGTCGCGCCTGGCTTTGTTTCGCTCAACTCGGTCTCCGTGCCTGTCGACCTTAACGAGCCGTTCGTTTGCTGCAAGTGCGGCTGCGATAGTCGTGTACGCGCAACATTCTTTTTGGTTGCACTTACGGGCAAAAGCCATCTCACTGGGCCGACGTCTATTGGGAGGACGATGATGAGTGGCAAGCCGTCGGGTGCCGTCGCCAATATTCCAGCCGGCGTGATCGCAACATTTGCTGCCGGGTCACTGCCGGTCGGCGCGCTGGTCACCACGCTCGGCGTGTACCTGACGAATTACTATGCCAGTCACATCGGCATCAGCCTGGCTGCCGTCGGCGCGACGTTCATGATCGTGCGCCTGCTCGATATCCTGCTTGATCCGGTACTCGGCGTTGCCATGGATGCGACGCGAACCACAATCGGAAAGTTCCGGCCCTGGCTAGCAGCATCGTCACCCATTCTGCTGCTCGCGATCTGGATGGTGTACTTTCCCGACAAGGGTGTGGGTACCGGTTATCTGATCAGCTGGCTGGTGCTGCTCTATCTCGGCTATTCCATGCTCACCCTGTCGCAAGCGGCCTGGGGCGCGGCATTGGTGGCGGAGTATCACCAGCGCAGCCGCGTTTATGGCTGGATCCAGGCAGTCGCGGTTGTCGGCGCAATCGGCGTTCTGCTGGTGCCTAGCCTGCTGACATCATTTTGGCCGGGCATTCCCATCAAAGGTGTGCCGCTCATGGGCGCGTTCATCCTTGGCGCCGTCATAATCGGCACCGCAATCACGGTGTTCTTCGCGCCCGAACCGGTGAAGGGCGACATCGTCAAGGAGCAGAATTTCGCGCTCAAAGATTACTTTGCGCTGCTTGCGCGCCCCGACATGTTGCGCATTCTGGGCGCGGATCTGTTTTGTACGCTCGGGCCCGCCATCACCGCGCCGCTTTATCTCTTCTTCTTCGAGCAGGCGCGCGGCTACACGCCGGTGCAAGCGAACTATCTGCTGCTCAGCTACATCGTCGCCGGCCTCGCCGGACCGTCGTTCTGGTCGCTTGTCGCAAGACGTTTTGGCAAACACCTGACGATCCGCATCTCGAGCTTCTGTTATGTCATTGTGCAGTCAATCCTGCTGGCGCTGCCCAAGGCGCAGCCGTTCGCCATGTTGTTCGCGATGTTCTCGGTCGGCTTTGTCGCCAGCTCGTTCGCGTTCCTGGTGCGCGCGATGACGGCCGACGTCAGCGATGAAGTTCGCCTGGAGACCGGTAAGGACAAGACCGCGCTGCTCTATGCCCTGGTCACGAGCACGAGCAAGATCGGTTCGACGGTTTCGGTCGGCGTCGCTTACGCCATTCTGCCGTTCTTCGGCTTCAACGCGGCGGAAGGCGCGAACAACACGCCCGATGCGATCTGGGGGCTGGAGGCCTGCTACCTCGTGCCACCCGTACTGTGCGTGTTGATCGGCGGATTTGCCATGTGGGGCTATAAGCTCGACGAAAGCCGGCATGCCGAAGTTCGCCTGGCGCTTGGGGCATCCGACGCGCTCGCCGGCGCCAAGGATGCGCTGCAGAGCATCACCGGCGAACCGCCCGAACCAGAACAAGGTGTGCTCCAGCCCGGAAAGTGACGGGGTCGGTATAGGCCCGAGCCGCACAATTGCGCGACATACGAGAAAAGCGGTTGCGCGGATGCCAAATCCCGTCTGAACTCCCTCGCATGATCGTCCACAGAGGCGGCAACAGGGAGTAGCAGGTATGAGTGCAACGCCGGCCGACGCTGCCGCACCGACAAGACTTCCCACCCGGCTGCTCGCGCCCTTTGCCGCCGCCTCCATGCCGGTCGCAGCTCTGGGCCTGCCGCTCTCGGTTTATCTACCCAACTACTATGTCAGCCATATCGGCCTTTCGCTCGGGGCAGTCGGCGCCGCGTTCAGCATCGTGCGGCTGATCGACATCGTTTTTGATCCATTGATCGGCATCGCCATCAACGCGACGCACACGCGCTTCGGACGGTTCCGTCCTTGGATGGTGGCCGGCGCGCCGTTGCTCATGCTCGCGACCTACATGATGTTCATGGCCGAACCGGGAGCCTCGACGCTCTACATGGTCGGTTGGCTGCTGGTGCTCTATGCGGGATTTTCCATGGTGGTGCTTGGCCATGCGTCTTGGGCGGCCGCGCTCGTCCCGGAATATCACCAGCGCAGCCGCGTCTATGGCTGGATGCAGGCGGTCGGCGTTGTTTCCGTCATGGTTGTGCTCGCCTTGCCGGCGATCATGGCGGCGTTCTTTCACAAATCGAGCGCGGTCGGTGTGCAATCCATGGGCTGGTACATCATCGCGGTTTCGCCGCTGACGATTCTTCTTTGCACGGCGGTCGTCGGCGAGCCGAAACGGCTCGAAGCCATTCAAAGTGTCACCTTGCGCGACTACTGGATCATGCTGGTCCGCCCGTCGCTGATGCGCATTCTGCTCTCCGACCTGGCGCTTGCGCTTGGCCCGGCGATTACAGGCGCTCTCTACATTTTCTTCTTCACGCAGGCTCTCGGCTTTACGCACACCCAGACCACGGTGTTGCTCCTGATCTACATCGCTGCCGGTCTTCCGGGCGCACCGACTTGGGCTCTGATCGCCCAGCGTCTGGGCAAGCACCAGACAGTGATGCTCGGCTGTGTGCTCTATGGCTTTGCGCAGGCCGTGGTCTTTTTTGCGCCTCAGGGCAACATGGCGTTCATGATTCCGGCGATGTTCGTGGCCGGTTTTGTCGTCAGCTGCTTTGCCTTTCTGATCCGCGCGATGGTGGCCGACATCAGCGACGAGGTGCGCCTCGAAATGGGCAAGGATCGCACCGCGCTGCTCTATGGTCTGATCACCAGCACATCCAAAGTCGGTTCGGCGCTGGCGACAATCACGACGTTCAGCATTCTTTCGGTGTTCGGCTTCAACGGGAAGGAGGGCGTCGTGAACACGGGCATTCCGCTCGACGCGCTCGAAGCTTGTTATGTCGTCGTACCGATTTTGACGATGTTCGTCGGCGCTGCGGCGCTTTGGGGCTACAAGCTCGACCAGAAGAGTCACGACGGCATTCGCAAACAACTGGCCTCGCGCGACGCCATTTCTGGCGCCGCGGGAGTGACGGAAAGCCTGACCGGTTCGGAGCCCCCGCTGGGGACCGCGCCTGCATTGCAGATCGCGGCCGGCGACTAGAACTCAGGACTTTTTTGGTCGATAGGCGGAGAACAGGGCTCGAAACGACTCGCCGCTGACCCGGTCGAAATCGAACGCCGGCGCCAGCTTTCCAGCGAGCTTGAGTACGATCGTTCCATGCAATGATGCCCAGAAGACATGTCCGATCATTTCCGGATCGCCTTCAAGCTCTCCGGCCCCGATCATCAGTCGCACATGATCAGTCATCGTGGCGCGGGCGCGTGAATTGGCCTTGACCAGATCCGGATAGAGATTTTCGTCGGGCTGGGTGAGATCGAACATCAACTTGTACGCGGCCGGTTCGCCGAACGCGAACGCGACATAAGCCTCGTATACGGCACGGGCTCTGTCGGCCGCTTTGCCGTCGCTTTGGAACGCAGCTTCGAGACTTTCGGCGAACCGATTGAACGCCCGGGCACGTACCGCGGCCAGGATGTCTTCCTTATCCTTGAAGTAACGATACGGCGTCATGGCACTTACGCCGAGTTCCGCCGCAAGCTCGCGCATGGTAAAACCTTCTGGTCCACGGGCGTCGAACATCCGCGTTGCGACGTCGCACAAGCGCTCCCGAAAGTCGGCAACGTCTGACTGAGTGAGAATTCTAGGCATCTGGATTCCCCGTAAAAACCATTGTTTGCCAAACGCTAAACGTTTATGCGATAAATTTACTTAGTATATTCTCACGACTTCGGGAGGCCACTTCGTGACGATTTCCGAGCGAATGAACCCATATCTCGCTGGAAATTTCGCTCCCGTTTCGAGAGAGGAAGACTTCCAAAATCTGGAGATCACGGGAAAAATACCGCCAGAACTGAGCGGCACGTTCTATCGCAACGGTCCCAATCCCCAATTTCCGCCGCGCGACCCGAACCATCATTGGTTTGCCGGCGACGGCATGCTGCACGCATTTGTCCTCGCGGACGGCGCAGTCTCCTACTCGAACCGCTACATGCGCACGCCGAAGTGGGAGCTGGAGAACGAGGCCGGAAAATCCTTGTTCGGCACGTTCGGAAATCCAATGACGAGCGATCCTGCCACCCTCGGCAGGGAGAGCGGTGTCGCCAACACCAACATCGTTTGGCATGCCGGAAAATTGCTGGCCCTGGAAGAAGGCCATCAACCTTTCGAAGTCGACCCCAAGACGATGGCGCCGCGCGGCTATGTTCCTTATGCCGGCCGCGCCGGGCGCTTCACGGCGCATCCCAAGATCGATCCGGAAACTGGCGAGATGGTGTTCTTCGCCTATGGTGTCGGCGCGATGCCGCTTTCGGCCGGTATGGCCTACGGCGTCGTTGACAAGAACGGCACCGTCACGCGGCTCGATACGTTCGACGCGCCGTTCGCCAGCATGGTTCACGATTTCCTTGTGACGCGGAATTATGCGCTGTTTCCGATCCTGCCGCTGTCGGCAAGTCTGGAACGCGCGATGCAGGGCAAGCCGCCCTTTGGCTGGGAGCCCAAATTGGGCAGCCGCGTCGGGGTCATGGCGCGCAATGCCGGCGTTGATACCATTCGCTGGTTCAACACCGATCCCTGCTACGTCTTCCATCCGATGAATGCCTGGGAGGAAGGAAGCAAAATCCACGCCGACGTCATGCAATATCCCAACGCGCCGCTGTTTCCCAATGCCGATGGCTCTGCGGGACTGCCGGCCTCGGCTAAGCTCGTGCGATGGACCTTCGATCTGGCGGGCAATTCCGATGTGATCAAGCAGACGCCGATTGACGATATGGCCGGCGAGTTCCCGCGGTTCGACGAACGGCGCGCCGGGCTTTCGTATCGCCATGGCTATTTCGCCGCCGATACGTCCGATACCGGCAAGGTCATGTTCGATGCCATAGCCCATATCGATTTTCGATCGGGTGCGCGAACTCTGTATGAATTTCCCAAAGGCGACGTGCCGGGCGAGCCGATCTTCGTGCCGCGTGCTCCGAAGGCGGCGGAAGGCGACGGGTGGCTTCTCGCACTTGTCTATCGCGGCGCGGAGGATCGCAGCGACTTCGTCGTGTTCGATGCGAGCGATGTCGCCAAGGGACCGGTCGGCGTTGCGCAGCTCCCGCGACGCGTGCCGTTCGGCTTTCACGGCAACTGGCGCCCGGCCTGAACCGGCGCGACCGATTTTGGCTACCCGGCGATTCTGCTCCATAGTCGTGCGATGAAACTGAGACTTCTGCTGGCGCTTGCGCTATTTCCCGGTGCGGCGAACGCGGTGCCGGTAGCCTACTTTCCGACCGCCACCTGGGTTCAACTTGCGCCCGGAGGCGGCGCAGAGATCCGCTCTGTCGCTGTCGGTGGCTGTCCGGAAATCGTGTTCGACCAACCGAAGGAGGGACCGTCCGTCCCGCGCGTCCAGATGCTGGTGCGTGCCGGTTCAAGCGCAGAGTTTCCGTTCGTTTGCAGCCTGCCAATACCTGCTGGGACGAAGAGGATCGGCGTCGTCCAAGCTGAAATGGGCGAGCCAAAAGCGACAATCATGAGAGATTTCCCTGCGCCGCCCGCGGACCCACAGCGCATCTTGGTGCTTGGCGACACAGGCTGCCGCGTCAAAGGCACCTATCTGCAAGCCTGCAATGATCCGCTTGCGTGGCCATTCGCCGGACTGGCGAAAGCTGCGGCGGCGCTCAAACCAGATCTCGTCATTCATCTGGGTGACTATCTCTATCGCGAGTCTCCCTGTCCGGAGAATAACGCCGGTTGCGCCGGCTCGCCCTATGGCGACAACTGGCAAACCTGGAACGCCGATTTCTTCGCGCCGGCGGAGCCGCTGTTGGCGGCAGCGCCGTGGCTGATCGTTCGCGGCAACCACGAAGACTGCCAGCGCGCCGGTCCGGGATTTTTGCGCCTGCTCGGACCCGAAACGTTCGACCCGGCGGCGCCTTGCATCGAACACTTGCCGCCGTATGCAGCCATGGCAGGTGAGCAGACAATCGCCATCATGGACAATGCCAGTGCGTCCGATACCAGCGTCGACGAAAAGTCCGTCGCGCTGTATCGCGCCGACTTCGACATGCTAAAGGCACTGGCCAATATCGGCATGGGGCGCGAATTGTGGCTGGCAGCGCACCGTCCGATCTGGGCGGCGATTACAGGTCCGCTCGGCATTCCCATCGGCGGCAACGCGACGTTGATTGCCTCGGCCGGCGATCTCAGCGCCTTTGCCGCCATCACTCTCATGCTATCGGGCCATATCCACACGTTCGAGGCGATCAACTATGAGGCCAAGGTGCCGCCGCAGATCGTGGCCGGCCATGGCGGCGACAATCTGGACCCGACACCGGCGAACCTGCGCGGCGCGATCTTCCAGGGCCATTCCGGCGTGCGCGTCAAGGACGGATTGTCGGTCGGCGGCTTCGGCTTCTTGCTGTTGAGCCGCGAAGCCGATCAGGCAAGCTGGCTCATAACGCTCTACGATTCCTCTGGTGCAGCGCAACGCCAGTGTCGCTTCGCGGCTGGACGCGTTTCTTGCCCGCCAGCCAAGTAGTGCGAAATAATTCTTTCGGCGCACCGAGTTCGACGCGGCTTTGTCAACATCCCGCCTTTATCGGCACCGATTCTCAGGTCGAGCGAATTGCTGTGCATCGTGCACAAAGATAAGCTGCAGAAGGGACTGGGTGGGGGATTGCAGTGGGCGATAACAATCGGCTTTTTCTGATGATCGGTGGCGGCATTCTCGCCGTCATCGCGGTGGTCGTCACAACCCTCTACCTGCTCGGCGGCAGCGGTACGCCACTCGGTGGCGGCTTTCTGGCTCGACTGCAAAACGGGCTGTCGACCGTCACCGGCGGTCTGACCCCGGCCCAGATGGCCGAGGCGCCGGAATTTGCCTTTCGGCGCTTGGAGATCGACACGAGCAAGCCGCAGGCCGAAGCGTGCCTAGTGTTCACCCGGAGCCTCGATGCCTCCGGTAGGACCCATTATGAGGATTATTTCTCCGTCGATCCGCAAACACGCGTTGCTGCCCATGTGGTCGATGACCGTTTGTGCCTCTCCGGTCTCGAATTCAACACGACCTACAATGTGACCCTGAAGGCCGGTTTGCCCGCAGCGTCGGGCGAAAAACTCGCGAGCGAAGAAACCGTGCCAGTCGAATTGCGCGACAAGCCCTCGCTGATCCGCTTTGCCGGCGGCGTCATCCTGCCGCGTGACAATGCCGAAGGTGTCCCCGTCACGACGGTAAACATTGCGAAGCTGCGACTGAAGGTCATTCGCGTCGGCGATCGTCTGCTGTCGCAGATCGAAAGCGGCACCATCGACCAAACAACGCTGTATTCCTGGAAGGACAGCGAGCTCGAGAATTCGCAAGGCACGCTCGTCTGGTCGGGCACGATGGACGTGGCCAACGTCAAGAACGATTCCGTCGTCACGCTGGTGCCAATTCGCGACATCCTGAAAGGCAAGCCGCCCGGCGCCTATGTCCTGATCGCCATGGATGCGTCGAAAGACCCCGATCAGTACTATTATGAGGACAATTCGATCGCCGCCCAATGGGTGGTCGATTCCGACATGGCACTCACCAGCTTCCAAGGCGCCAATGGCCTGACGGTGTTTGCGCGTTCCTACGCAACGGCGCGCCCCTTGGGCTCGGTCAGGCTCACGCTCGTGGCCAAGGACAACAATGTCCTGGCGACCGTGAACACCGATAGCGACGGGCGCGCCGACTTTGCTGCCGGTCTGCTGCGCGCCACCGGCGGCGATGCGCCGGTCGTAGTGATGGCCTATGGCTCGAACGACGACTTCACGTTCCTGGATCTGCGCCGGGCGGCGTTCGATCTGACCGATCGCGGTGTCGGCGGTCGCGAAACGCCCGGCCCGGTCGACGCCTATCTCTACACCGACCGCGGCGTCTATCGCGGCGGAGAGACGGTGCAGTTGACGGCCATGCTGCGCGACCGCATCGGTGCGGCGGTCACCGCGCCGCTGACTTTGGTCGCGACGCGTCCTGACGGTCTTGAGGTTTCGCGCACTACGGTCGCCGGTGCGTCGCTCGCGGCCGGCACGGCAACCTGGGCGCTCAAGCTCAACAATCGCGCACCGCACGGCCGCTGGCAGATCGCCGCCTATATCGATCCGAAGGCCGCCGCGGTCGGGCGCGTCCAGTTCGACGTCGCAGACTTCGTGCCACAGCGTCTCAAGGTCACCCTGACGCCCGAAACGCGCGTCGCCCATGCCAACGAGGAAATTCGCGTCAGAGCCGAGAGCCGCTTTCTTTATGGCGCCCCGGCATCCGGTCTTTCCGGCGAAGGCTCAGCCAAGATCATGATCGACGGCACGCCGTTTCCGGCCTTCAAGGAATATCAGTTCGGCCGGGTTGACGATCGCTTTCAGGACGTCGACGTCCAGATGACGGTGCCCGAGACCGACGCCGCCGGCGCGACGGTCGCGACCGGCTCGATTGGCGATCTCGCCGACACGACGCTGCCGCTCAAAGCTTCCGTCACGCTCTCGATCCATGAACCTGGAGGGCGCACGACGGATAAGAGCGTCGAAATTCCGGTTCGCACGCATGCCGTGATGATCGGTCTACGGCCCGATTTCGACGAGGACTCCGTTGCCGAGAACGCGCGCGCGGGCTTCGAAGCCATCGCCGTGAATTCGGACGGCCACCGCGTCGCGCTGAACAACTTGACCTATTCGTGGGTGCGCGAAGACACGACCTACCAATGGTACCAGTCGGAAGGCAATTGGAAGTATCAGTCGATCACCCGCGACCGGCTCATCACCAGCGGCCAACTGAACATCGGGGCCGGCGCGCCGTTGAAGCTGGCCCAGGCGTTGCCCTACGGTTCGTATCGCCTGACGCTGACTGATCCAGCATCGGGCACGGCCACGTCCTATCGTTTCTATTCCGGTTGGGCCGCAAGTTCGGCCGGCGATCGCCCTGATCGCATTCCGGTCGCCTCCGACAAGCCAAGCTATCGTGTCGGCGAGACGGCGCATGTCCAGATCAAGCCGACGGCCAACGGCAAGGCGCTGGTGGTCGTGGCCGGCGATCGCGTCTTTTCTTCGCAGATGATCGACGCACCGGCGGGCGGGACGAGCGTGAACGTTCCGATTTCGGCGGATTGGGGCCCGGGCGCGTATGTGCTCGTCACTGACTATCGGCCGCTCAACGAATCTTCCGGGCGCGAACCGGTTCGCTCGATCGGGCTGACTTGGTTGCAGGTCGACAACACGCAGCGCACGCTGACCACCTTGATCGGTGGTCCGCAGAAAATCCTGCCGCGCCAGCGCGTCACAATCCCGGTTACGATCAAAGGTCTTGGCGATGGCGAGGACGCCTATCTCACGCTCGCCGCGGTCGATGAAGGCATTTTGCAGCTGACCGATTTCGTTTCGCCCAGTCCGAATGCCTGGTACTTCGGTAAGCGTCAGCTCGGCGTCGGCATGCGCGATGACTATGGCCGCCTGATCAAACCCGAAAAGGGCATGGTCGGCGCGATGCGCGAAGGCGGCGACAGTTTCGGTGGCCGGCCGCTGGCCGTGGTGCCGACGCGCACGGTGGCGCTGTTCTCGGGGCTGGTGAAGGCAGGCGCCGGCGGCATCGCCAACGTCACGCTGAACGTGCCTGATTTCAACGGCGAATTGCGGCTGATGGCCGTGGCCTTCACGGCGGACAAGCTTGGCCACGCCGATCGTCCCATGACGGTGCGCGATCCGGTCGTCGCCGATATCGTGTTGCCGCGGTTCATGGCGCCGGGCGATCAGGCTTCCGCGGCGTTGAACCTCAACAATGTCGAGGGCAAGGCCGGCACCTATGTCGCCACGCTGACCACGTCCGGTCCGGTCGGACTGCCCAATGGCAGCCAGGCAACGGTGGTAACGCAGGCGCTGCGCGT
>Ga0157379_10001234_pt1 | contig 20742 bp, 17 predicted proteins | sample S25metaG_FD_121802 | JGI IMG/M metagenome (GOLD analysis project Ga0157379, IMG submission 121802) | Switchgrass rhizosphere microbial communities from Kellogg Biological Station, Michigan, USA - S2-5 metaG | ecosystem: Host-associated > Plants > Roots > Rhizosphere > Soil | place: USA... | reverse complement strand
CTTTGTGTCTTGACTCCGCGACGCCGCTTGCGCTGGTCGTTCCTGCTCGCGATGGCGCTGCTGTTCCTGGCCGTGCTCGTCCGTAAGAACGCGCTGCCCGCGGTGATTCCACTCGCAGTATTCGCCGTGCATCGCGAGTTCTTCGCACCCGCGCGATTGCGCTGGCGTTGCGTAGTTGCCGCGCTGTGCGTGGTCATTCTGATGCAAGGCGCGTGCAGCATGCTCGAGCGCCGCGTCGACCAGCGCGTGACCGTTTTCGCCGCCACGGCGCTGTGGGATCTAGCGGCGCTGTCGATCGCCAGCGGGGAATTGCTGCTGCCGCCGACGGCGCACGGCCCGGATCTGGACGTCGCGGATCTGCGCCAGGCCTTCGTGCCGTACGCGAACACCTCGATCTTCGCGCAAACGCGCGCCAGCATCACGCAGCCTTTCCTCGCTTCCGACGACGCACTCAACGGCGAAGTGTGGCGCGCCTGGATCGCGGCGATACGCGAACACCCGGGCCTGTATCTCGCGCATCGCTGGCGCGTCGCGCGCGGTCTGTTCGGCAGCAAGGACCCGGCTTGGCCGCGCGAACTCGTCTATTTTCCGGGCAATACGCAGTACCGCGACAATCCGCCGATCGCGCTCAACGGCAGTCGCTTGCACGCCTGGTTCTTGGCCCGGTTCGACGCGGCGCGCTCGTCGCAGTTGTTGGCGCCGTGGCCTTATCTGCTGCTGGCAGTGGTAAGCGCGTTTGTTGCCTGGCGCCGCCGCGCTGCGCCGTCGGCACAGGCCGCCCTCGCGATCATCGCCAGCGGCCTTTGTTACGTAGCGCCGCTGCTGGTCATCGCGCCTTCGGTCGAGCTGCGCTATCTGGGGTGGACCTGCTTGTCCGCAATCATCGGCGCGGCACTGGCGTTTTCTGCCGAAAAACCTGATTGACTTTGTCGCGCTCCGCCACTACCTTGCGCGCACCTTCCTAACGAGGCGAGTCCTTCCGTGGACCCTTGCAGTAGCAACACTGCAGCCCAGCTTGGTTGAACCGCGGAAGTAACTACTTCCGCGCGAGGCGGAAGTAGCGCCCGATCCGTGCCCGAGGCACGGTGGTGTCGCAAATCTGTCATCTCGGCCCGGCAGGCTGCTCCATTGAACGCTGGAGTAAGCGATGCTGGACCTTTCCCACATCAGCATGTTGATCCCGAATGTTGCGCGTGAGCGCAGCAAAGGCGAGGCGGCCGCGCGCGCTGCGGCGGCGTTGCTCGCGCTGGCGCGCCTGGAAGCGGCGGCGGCGCTGACGCAACTCGACGGCGTCGCCGAGGGCCTGAATCCGGAGCAGGTCGAACAGCGCCTGGAGCAATTCGGGCCGAACGTCGTCGCCCAGGAAGCACGCAAGCCGTTCCTGTTGCAGATTTTCGAGCGCTTCATCACCAATCCGATCAACATTCTGCTTACCGTGCTGGCCGTGATCACCTGGGTCACGGGCTCGGAAACCAGCGACACGATCGCTGCGCTGATCATGTTCGCGATGGTGGTGATGGCGGTATTCGTCGCGCATTTCCAGGAAGCGCGCTCCGACCGCGCCGTCGAACAGCTGCGCAACATGGTCAGCAACACCGCGGCCGTGCGCCGCGAAATTGAAGAAGAACGCGCACAGGACGCTGACGAGGATGCGCCTATCAAGCGCATCAACAGAAAATTCGAATTGCCTATCGACGGGCTCGTGCCGGGCGACATCGTCTATCTGTCTGCCGGCGACATGGTGCCGGCCGATCTGCGCTTGATCGCGGCGAAGGACTTGTTCGTCAATCAATCGGCGCTGACCGGCGAGTCGATGCCGGTGGAAAAATTCGCCGGCGCCGATGCGGAAGCGAAAACGGCGCTGGAAGCGCGCTGCCTGTGCTTCATGGGCTCGAACGTCGTCAGTGGCAGCGCAACCGCCGTTATTGCTGCGACCGGTGCCAGCACGTATTTCGGCGCGCTCGCCGGCTCGCTCGTCGGCGAACGTGTGCAGACCAGTTTCGATCGAGGCGTGTCGCGCTTCGCCTGGCTGATGCTGCGCTTCATGCTGGTTATGGTGCCGGTAGTGTTCGCGATCAACTGGTTCACCAAGGGCAGTTTCTTCGAAGCGCTGCTGTTCGCGATCGCCGTGGCGGTGGGCCTGACGCCGGAAATGCTGCCGATGATCGTGGCGATCAACCTGGCCAAAGGCGCGCTGAAGATGGCCCGCAAGGACGTGATCGTCAAACGCCTCAACGCGATCCAGAACTTCGGAGCGATCGATGTGCTGTGCACCGACAAGACCGGCACGTTGACCCAGGACAAGGTCATCCTCGAACGCCACACCGACATCCGCGGCGACGAAGACGACAGCGTGCTCGAATTCGCCTGGCTCAACAGCTATCACCAGACAGGTTTGAAGAACCTGCTCGACGTCGCCGTGCTCGAGCGCACAGCGCCGGATACGGCGGGGCGTCTGAAGGCCGCGTATACGCTTGTGGACGAGGTGCCGTTCGATTTCAGTCGCCGCCGCATGTCGGTCGTCGTACGCGACGAGAGCGGCAGGCATTTCCTGATTTCCAAAGGTGCCGTCGCCGAGACGGTCGGCGTCTGCGCGCGCGCGCGCGACAGCGGCGAAGAAGTGCCGATGACGCAGGAGAAACTCGACGAAGTCCGCGCGGTCGCACGCGACATGAACGACGAGGGCTTTCGCGCGCTCGCGCTGGGCATGCGCGAGATCGAGGCCAAGCCGGCGTATTCGCGCGACGATGAGAAAGATCTCACGCTCATGGGCTTCGTAGCCTTCCTCGATCCGCCCAAGGATAGCGCCGCCGACGCGATCGAAGCGCTCAATGCCAATGGCGTCGCGGTGAAGATCCTGACCGGCGACAACAGCATCGTGACGCGCAACGTTTGCCGCCAAGTCGGCATCGAGGTAGAAAACATCCTCGTCGGACCGCAGGTCGAGGCAATGAGCGACGACGAGCTCACCGTTGCGGCGCGTACGACACAGGTGTTCGCGCGCCTGAATCCGCAGCAGAAGGTACGCGTGATCCAGGCCTTGCACCGCGACAACCATGTCGTGGGCTTCCTCGGCGACGGCATCAACGACGGGCCGGCGCTGCGCGCGGCCGATGTCGGTATTTCCGTCGACACTGCGGTCGATATCGCGAAGGAGTCGGCCGACATCATCCTGCTCGAAAAGAGCCTGATGGTGCTGGAAGAAGGCGTGATCGAAGGCCGCAAGGTATTCGGCAACATGCTCAAATACATCAAGATGACCGCCAGCTCCAACTTCGGCAACATGTTCAGCATGATCGGCGCGAGCGCGCTGCTGCCGTTCTTGCCGATGCTGCCGGTGCAAGTGCTGCTCAACAATCTGCTCTACGATTTCTCGCAGACTGCGGTAGCTTCGGACGAAGTGGATCCCGAGTACCTGGCCAAGCCGCGGCAATGGGACCTGGGTGCGATCAAGCGCTTCATGCTTACGATCGGGCCGATTAGTTCGATCTTCGACTACGCCACGTTCGCGGTGTTGTGGTTCGTGCTCGGCGCACACGCCGACGGTGGTGCGAAGCTGTTCCAGACCGGCTGGTTCGTCGAGTCGCTATTGTCGCAGACGCTGGTCGTGCACATCATCCGTACCGGCAGGATTCCGTTCGTGGAAAGCGGCGCGAGCCTGCCGCTGACGATCACCAGCATCGTCATCTGTCTGATTGGCGTGCTGCTGCCGTTTTCGCCGGCGGCAAGCTGGTTCGGGTTCGTGCCGCTGCCGGGAATCTATTGGTTGTTTCTCGTGGTGATTCTGGCCGCTTATATGGTGTTGACGCAGTTCGTGAAGGCGCGCCTGATCCGGCGCTTCGGTTTGTTGTGAGCGGCGGTGATGGTCAGGCTACGTGCGTGTCTTTGCGCAGCAGCAGCGCCAGCACTGGCGGCGTGACCATCGCCGTGAGCAGCGACATCGCCACGATCAGCGCGTAGGTGCGCGCGGAGAACACTCCCGCGGCGAGGCCGAGGCTGGCCACGACCACGCCGACTTCGCCACGCGGAATCATGCCGACGCCGACGATCAATGCGCCGCGTTTGCCCATCGGCAGCGCGCCGAGATAGCCACCGACCAGTTTCGAGACCACGGCGATTGCCGTGATGAAGGCCAGTGTCAGCAGCGCATCAGCGTTCGCCAATTGCGCCAGTTCCACCTTCGTGCCGGTCATCACGAAAAAAAACGGGGTCATCAGCGCGAGCAGCGGTTTTGTCTGGTGTTCAAGCGTCTCGCGCTGGCGCGTTTCCGACGCGATCATGCCGGCGAGGAACGCGCCGATGATCGCGGCCAGGCCGAACTGCGTCGAAGCGAATGCGAGCCCCAGACACAGCGCGAGCACGATCGTCAGCGGCGACAGCGGATTGATCGGAGCCTCGAGCAGACCCGACGCGCGTCGCATCACGCGCGCGCCGACCAGGGCGATCACGACGACGAAACCGATGGCTTCGGTCAGCACGATCGCCAGATGACCGATGCGCAGGTCCTCGCCCGATTGCAGCGCAGTGACGATGCCGAGCAGCAGCATGGCAAGGATGTCGTCGATCACGGCGGCGCCGAGGATCACGCGGCTTTCCTCGCGCTGCAGCGCACCCAATTCCTGCAGAACGCGCGCCGTGATGCCCGCCGATGTCGCTACGAACGCGGCGGCGACGAACAACGATTTGGCCCAGTCGTAGCCGGCGCCGTGTGCCCACAGGCTGCCGAGCGCGAATGGCACGATCACCCCGAGCACACCGACGAGCAGCGCGCTGCGGCCGACGCGTTTCATCTCGTCCAGCCGCGTCTCCAGCCCGACCGAAAATAGCAACAGCACCACGCCGATCTCGGCCAATACATCGAGCGCTTCGGCGGGCTGCACCCAGCCGAGCAGCGACGGACCGACGATGCAACCCGCGGCTATCTCCCCAACCACGCCCGGCAGCTTCACGCGCTGCACGAGCTCGGCGCCAATCTGTGCGGCTACGAACACGATGAACAAGCTCAACAGGATGTCGCTGCCGTGCGCCATTGAAGGGCCAACCGTTGCGTTTTTTGTCCGATCCCCGGATGCTACACGAGAGGCAAGGTTGCAGGGGAAGCAGCATGGCGGCGCGAACGACCGATATACGCGAACCGATGTCCAAGGTGGACACGGCCTGGTTGCGCATGGAAAGCCCGACCAACCTGATGATGATCACGGGCTTGATGTTCTTCACCAAGCGCATGGAACTGCGCAAGCTCAAACGCGTGATCGCCGAGCGTTTCCTGGCGTTTCCGCGCTTCCGCCAGAAGGCCGTCGACGAAGGCAACGCCGCGTTCTGGCAAACCGATGCCGACTTCGACATGGATTGGCATGTGCGCGAAGCCGCGCTGCCTGGTAAGGGCGACAAGGCCGCATTGGAGAAATTCACGAGCGAACTCGCGTCGACTCCGTTGGATCATTCCAAGCCGCTATGGCAGTTCCATTTGATCGAGAATTACGCAGGCGGCAGCGTCGTTCTGTCGCGCATTCATCACTGCTATGCCGACGGCCTGGCACTCGTGCAGGTGATGCTATCGCTGACGGATGCGGCGCCGAAGCCGGCCAAGCGCGCACCGCTGGCCAAGGCCTGGCTCAAGCGTGATCAGGGCGGTGTGGTGTCGCGCCTGCTTGCGCCCACGCGCGCGGGATTTTCCAAGGCGCTCGCGCTCGGCGAGAAGGCGCTCGCCAAGGGCGGTGAACTGATCCGCGACCCCGCGCTGGCAGCGGCGATCACGAAAGAGGGCACCGAGATCGCGCGCGAACTGGCTGTCGCACTGAGCCTCGCGGACGATCCACAGACCGCCTTCAAAGGCCCGCTCGGCGTGACCAAGCGCGTCGCCTGGGCCGATCCGCTGCCGCTGTCCGACGCCAAAACGATCTGTAAGATTCTGCGCTGCACCGTGAACGATCTGCTGCTGGCCTGTGCCGCCGGCGCGCTACGCGGCTACCTGCTCGACGCGGGCGAGAAAGTCGACGGCCTGACGATCCGCGCCACGGTGCCGGTGACGTTGCGTCCGCTCGAGCATGCGAAGAAACTCGGCAATCATTTTGGCCTCGTGTTTCTTGATCTGCCGGTCGGCGAAGCCAACCCATTGCGGCGTTTGGAACGTGTCGCCGCAAGCATGCGCGAGCTCAAGCGCTCGCGTCAGGCCGCGCTCACGTTCGGGCTGCTCGCGGCCGTGGGCATGGCGCCGGTCGCACTGCAGCGCATGGCGTTGGAGATGTTCAGCCGCAAGGCCACGACGGTCGCGACCAACGTGCCCGGTCCGCAGATGCCGCTGTATCTGGCCGGTTGCGAGGTGCGGGAACTGATGTTCTGGGTGCCACAGAACGGCACGATCGGCATGGGTCTGTCGATCCTGTCGTACAACGGTCACGTACATTTCGGCCTGATCGCCGACGCCAAGCGCGTGCCCGATCCGGAGCCGATCGTGCAGCGTTTCGTGCGCGAGTTCGAGAAACTCGCGCTGATCACGCTGATGGAAGACTGGAGCGGCGATATTGCTGCCGGCGATGCGGAGGCGACGCTGGCGCGTTACGGCTGACGGAGCAACGGGCATGGCCAGGCAGCCTTTGGCATTGGGATGGAAACGCGACCTGCCGGATCATCGCGATCTGTTGTATTCGGCGCCGCTGGCGAAGCTCAAGGCACTGCCGCCCAAAGTCGATCTGCGCAAACATTGTGCGCGCGTCTACAACCAGGGTGCGCTCGGCAGTTGCACCGCCAATGCGATTGCCGGCGCGATCCAATTCGATCGACGCAAGAGCAAGCAGAAGCCCGACTTCGTACCATCACGCCTGTTCATCTACTACAACGAGCGCGTGATCGAGCACACCGTTCACTACGATGCCGGTGCGCAGTTGCGCGATGGCATCAAGGCCGTGGCAAAACAAGGCGTATGTCCAGAGACGGAATGGCCATATTCCGACATAGCGCCACCCGACGAAAACGCGCCGTTTCCCGCCAACGCGCCCGCTGGACAGAAACCGCCGGCAAAGTGCTATGGCGACGCGGCACGATACGCCGCGATCGCCTATCAGCGCGTCCAGCAAACGCTATCGCAGATGAAAGGCTGCCTGGCCGAAGGCTATCCGTTCGTGTTCGGTTTCACCGTCTACGAAAAATGGTACCGCAATCCAACCGCCACGCTGCCGCTACCCGGTGCGCACGAAAGCGTGATCGGTGGCCATGCAGTGCTCGCCGTCGGCTACGACGACACCAGCCAGCTCTTCACATTCCGCAATTCGTGGGGCAGCAAAATGGGCGACAAAGGTTATTTCTACATGCCTTACGCCTATCTCACAGACGTGAATCTGGCGAGCGATTTGTGGACGATTCGGCAGATGGAGGAGTGAGGCGGGAGTCGGCTTTCTCGGCATGACCAAGGACACCGGCACTTCCGGCCTATTTACCCGTCCTCGGTCACCGTCCAAGCTGTACCACCTCCTCATTGATGCCACGCAAGGAAGCACCCTTGAAAAAATTTCTGCGCAACAACGTGGGCCAGCTGCGCAACGGCTGGTGGATACTGATTTTCATCGCCGTTTTCCTCGCCAGCCAGTTGGCTTACCATCCTGTCTCCCAGTGGCTGCAACACATTGGCGCCGACCACTCTGCGCTTTCGCCACTGCCCGTGGTCTTCCTGCTGGTGGTGACATGGATCTGCATGCGCCTGCGTCGCCAGCCGCTATCGGCCGTCGGCCTGCAGCTTGACGCGAAGTGGCTGCGCCTGGCCCTTTACGGCACTGCTTTCGGAAGTGCGCAGATGCTCGCCGTGACCGCACTGATCTTCGCTGCCGGTGGCGTCCGATTTTCGCTCGATCCGACACATGGGCTCGCTGTCGTTTTCTACGGGGCCTGGGTCTTCGTATGGGTCGCTCTGCTTGAGGAACTCCTGTTCCGTGGCTTCGTCTTCCAGCGCCTTGTCGACGGTATCGGCGCCCCAACCGCGCTACTGCTGATGGCAGCGCTGTTCGGCATTGCGCATTGGGGCAATCCCGGCATGGAAGGCGCCACCGAGTTCTGGGCAAGCATCGACACCGCGCTGGGTGGAATCCTGCTCGGCCTTGCCTACCTGCGCACCGGCAGCCTGGCCCTGCCGATCGGCATCCACTTCGGATGGAACTGGATCCAGGGTTCGTGGCTGGGCTTCGACGTGAGCGGCTTGCAACAAGCAGGATTGTTGCTGCCCCAGCTCCTCGACAAACCCCAGTGGCTCAGCGGCGGCACCTTCGGACCGGAGGCCAGCGTCTTTGCGGTAGTCGTCGATGTCACGGCCGTGCTGTTGCTTTGGCGCTGGAAAGGTGTCGCACGGGGTCCTGTCGTCCGGCAGCCAGCAATGCACACTGGTGCGATCGGTGTTCACCCCTGACGGCATCCGGGATTCGGTCGAAACAGGGGTTGCCATTTAGCCACCCAGTTCTGGAGAAGAGTCTTGGAGCAAACCCACGCACGACAGGCAGCGCAGCCTGCCGCCAGGATCATCGGCATCGTCTACCTGTGCTACTTCGTAGCCGCGTTCTCCGGAATACTCCTGATGAAGGGTATTGTCGTTCCGGCGGATGCAACCGCAACAGCGAACAACATGCTGTTGCATGAGTCGGTATATCGCGCCGGTTTCGCCATCAGCCTCGTCGCAAACGCCATCTATCTCGCGGTGACGGCGCTCTTTTACAGATTGTTCGGCCCCGTAAACTGGAATGTGTCTCTCGTTGCAGCGTTCCTTAGTGTTGCCGGTTGTGTCGTTCAAATCTCCGGTGGACTGTTGCAACTTGCTCCCTTTGTCCTCCTGAAGGACACCCACGCGGCGCAGGCCTTCAATGTCGAACAGGTGCGCTCTGCGGTGCTACTGAGTTTCACGCTGTATGCTCAAGTATTCAGCATTTCGCTGGTGCTGTTCGCGGCTTATGATCTGTTGCTGGGCTATCTGGTCTGGCGATCGAAGTTCCTGCCTCGAGCTCTAGGCGCGTTCTTGATGATTGCCGGTATTGGCTGGCTGTCCTTCCTCTGGCCGCCGCTTGCGAGTTCACTTTCATCCATTGTTCTGCCAGTCGGTGCGTTGGCGGAGATCTTGCTCATGATCTGGCTGCTTGTGAAGGGTGTCGACGTTCCGGCTTGGCAAAAAAGCGCCGCCGAAACGCTTTAACCTGTTTCATAGCTCTCTGGGTCGGGGGCGTGCGAGCCGAGTGACCGCTGCGCGCAAGAGTACCCGAGAGTAGAGCTTGTGCAATCCGAGCAGCGCGCGGAAGGCAGGCCCCATTCTTCCCTCATCAGTGCGTCGATCGACGACAGGCACAACCGCAGAGCCGAAGAACAGGCGTGTGGTTTGGTTGTTCGCGGTGGGGGCGGTCATTAGCCACGACCGCGTGCGGCCCTGAAAGTCAGACAAGAGCAGCTGATCGGGTTGACGAGCCTCGACGCTCCAAGCAGCGAACGCGGTACGTTTCCCTAGGGCCAGTTCTTTGGCCTCCGCGTCGGTAGACGGCCGTGCGACGAACCATGAAAGGAGCAGCCGCTCCAGCTTGAACACCGCAGTGGTGTAAAACGCCTCAACATACTCGCTGTGGGAAATCACTTTTGCGACTTCAGTGACGTAGCAGTCAGTGTAGGCGCCTCCATCGAGATACCTGCGAAGTAAAGCATCGTCGGGCAACTCGCACGCTTGTATGGACGTCATGGCTGAAGTTCGACGAGTAGATAAAGTTTGGGCATTGTAGACAGGTCACTCACAACATCAGGAAAGCCGCAAGCGCTTCACATCCTGCTGCGGCGGCGCACCGAACAGACGGCTGTATTCGCGGCTGAACTGTGACGGGCTTTCATAACCAACGAGCCCACCGGCGTTGCTCGCGTCAAGGTTTTGGTTGAGCATCAATTGCCGCGCTTCCTGCAGGCGCAGTTGCTTCTGGAACTGCAGCGGGCTGGTGCCAGTGCTGGCACGGAAATGTTGGCGGAAAGTGGATGGGCTCATGTGCGCGCGGGCAGCCAGTTCGTCCACGAGCAATGTTTGCGTGAAGTTGCGCTTGAGCCAAGCGACAGTTTTTGCAATCTGCTGGCTCGGAGATCCGGCAGCGACAAGGTGCCGCAATCGCGCACCGTGCGGGCCAGCCAGCAGGCGTATGGTGATCTCTTGTTGGATCAGTGGCGCCAGCGAAGGCACGAGGGTGGTGGGCTCATCCAACACTTCGACCAGGCGGATCAAGGCATCGACCAATGCTTCATCCAGCGGTTCGACCGAGATGGATTGATACACGCGCTCATTCGGACGCTGGGTGAGGTCCATTTCGGAAACAAGCTGCGTGATGTGACGAGAGTCAAGCGCGAGCAGCAAGCCAAGAAACGGCTCGCGTGTGTTCGCCTGCGTAACGTGCGAGACAACAGGCAGGTCGATTGTTGTCAGCATTGATTGCCCCGGCGCGTAGTCGATCACCTTGTCGCCGAGCATCACCTGCTTGGCGCCTTGCGCAATGACGCCCAAACCCAGGCCGTAAATGCAATGCAATGGATCGGTGGGCGCGCTGCGGCGGTGGAGACTTAGCGCCGAAATGGCGGTGGCGTGGTCGCCATCGAGTTGGGCAATATGAGCGATCCCGTGCGCCAGTCGGGCCAGACCCTGATCGCCGGTCTTTTCATTTGCCAACCTATTGTTCATAAATAATTTACGTGGCGGTTATGCAGCCGAAACAGCGTAGCACTTACCGCTCCTGCGGGCGCGCCCTTCGACTACGATCGGCGTTTTGGGCAATAACGCCGTCAGATCCGGCAAACGTTCGGGGTGCGTTGAGACGACACTGACCACGTCGAAATTCAACGGAGGCAAATCATCATGAGGCACATCTCAATCGGCGGACTCGACGTCTCCCGCATTGGACTCGGCGCGATGTCTATGGCCGGCTACTACAACATCGGCACCGGTAGCGACGCCGAATCGATTCGCACCATCCATCGCGCGCTCGATCTCGGCGTCACGCATATCGACACTGCCGAGATCTACGGTCCCTACACGAACGAGGAACTAGTCGGCCGCGCCATCAGAGGTCGCCGCGACAAAGTTGTTTTAGCGACGAAATTCGGCATCGTCTCGCACGCCGGTGGTGGCCCTGGCGTCATCGACAGCAGCCCAGCGAATATCCGCGCCGCGGTGGAAGGTTCTCTGCGGCGGCTCAGCACAGACCACATTGATCTGTACTACCAACATCGTGTCGATCCGAAAACTCCCATCGAGGACACTTTCGGCACACTCGCAAAATTGGTTGCCGAGGGCAAGATTCGCTACATCGGTTTGTCCGAGGCTGGCCCCACGACGATCCGGCGCGCGCACGCCGTGCATCCGGTCGCAACACTGCAGACTGAGTACTCGCTATGGACTCGCGATCCCGAGGCAGAACTCCTTCCGTTGCTGCGCGAACTGGGCATCGGCTTTGTTCCCTACTCACCGCTCGGTCACGGCTTCCTTACCGGCGAGATTCGCTCGCCCGATCAACTTTCCGATGATGATTGGCGCAAGACCAACCCGCGCTTCACGGGCGAAAACTTCAAGCGCAACTTGCGCATCGTCGACGAGGTCAAGGCCGTTGCCACAGAGGCCGGTGCAACAGCGGCACAAATCGCTCTCGCGTGGCTGCTCGCGCAGGGCGATGACATCGCACCGATTCCCGGCACAAAGCGAGTCGCTCGGGTCGAGGAGAACACTGCCGCCGATCGCCTCGAACTTAGCGTGGCGCAGATCGCGCGGCTGAACAACCTCACCCCAGCTGCCGGAGAACGCCACGAGGAAGCGAACATGGCCAGAATCGAACGCTAACTCCGCCGCGGCGTGCACCGCAATGCGCGCGCCGCTGCTCACCACAATTCTACTTGCATGCTGCCAATCCATGTTGCATACTGAACCATATGGTTCAGTGTCGCTCGACCCGCTTTGATGCCCCGTTCGCCGCGCTCTCGGATGCCACCCGACGCGGCGTTCCGGAGCAACTCGGGCGCGCAGACGCTTCAATCACGGACCTTGCCGAGAAGTTCCACATGACCCTCACGGGCATGCAGAAGCATGTCGGCGTCTTGGAGCAAGCGGGGCTGGTCACCACCGAGAAGGTCGGGCGCGTGCGGACCTGCAAGCTCGGCCTGCGCCGACTGGAGGAGGAGGCGGCATGGATCGAGGGGTACCGCCAGCTCTGGGATGCACGCTTCGACGAGCTGGACAAGGTTGTTGAGGAACTGAAACGGAAGGAGAAGGTCGATGGACGCAAGAAGAGAAAGTGAGCCTACCCCTATGACGAACCACACGACGGTCGAACGGAAGTCCGAGCGTGAGCTAGTCATCAAGCGAACCTTCTACGCCCCGGCGCGCATCGTGTTCGAGGCGTGGACCAAGCCAGAGCTACTCAAGCGGTGGTGGGTGCCGAAGTCGGCAGGCTTGTCCCTGCTTTCCTGCGAAATGGATGTTCGTGTAGGGGGCAGGTACCGTTTGGAGTTCGGCCACGAGGCGTCAAAGTCTATGGCGTTCTTCGGCAAATACATCGAAGTGACACCGCACTCGCGTCTCGTCTGGACGAATGAAGAAAGTGACGATGGTCCCGTCACCACAGTGACCTTCGAGGAGACAAGTGGCAAGACGCTGCTGGTCCTGCACGAGCTCTATCCCTCGAAGGGAGCTCTCGACGTTGCCATCGCCGGGATGGAGGATGGGATGCCCGAGTCGTTCGCGCAACTGGACGAGCTTCTCGTCGCTCTGAGCGCGAGACACTGAATCGCCTGCCGAGGCCGCACGTAGGTCGAGCGGGTCAACGCGAAACGTAGGGCACGTTGATCGGAGCCGTTATGTAGCACAGCTGCATGCCACGCGGAGCGATGTCTGCTGGGTGTCGGAAAGCGAGAGAGCAGCTTCGACGTTTGATGGGTAGCTTACTCAAGCTGCTCCCGCGCCCACTCCGCATCCAGCGCTTCCATGGCATCATGCGGCTTGAGCTTGGCTGCTTTCGCGAACGCTTCCGCGGCATCGTCTTCGCCCTTGTCGCCACGTAACAACATCTGCGCGTTGCCGTATTCGATCCACGCAATCGGCGAATCGGGTGTGAGTTTCAACGCTTCCTTGAGTTGTTTTTCGGCTTCGGCGGCACTCGCGCCGTAGGTGAGCTTGGCGAGCATGCCGCCGACCTTGCCGACGATCTCGGCATGGTAGAGCCCCAGCGCGGTGCGCGCTTCGGCATGCTTCGGGGCGAGTTTCAGGGTGTTGTCGAGCGATGTCTTCACCTTGCCGGCGATGCCTTGCGCAAGGGCTTGCGCGATCGATAGGCATTGGCTGTAGCGGCCGAGCGCGAAGGCACGACGGAAGTGGCTGTTCGCTTCGCCCGGCAGCGCGGCGATCGCTTCTTCGCTCAGTTTTGCCATCGTTTCGTAGCGCGCCAGCTTGTCCTTTTCGCTCTTGACCAGGTAGGCAGCGTGGACGCCGCCGGCCTTGGTCGCAACCGAGGCGCCAAGTGCCTTCAGCGCGATGCCGGTTTCGTAGGCATCGTGAAAATCGCCGCGATGGAATGCACGCCAAGCGTCCTGCAACTGCGCTGCGAGCTTGGCCGCATCCTTGCCGAGTTTCGGGTTTTCCTTGAGCAGTTTCGCAAGATGCTTGTCATCCGGAAACGGTTCCTGATCGCCGGCATGCAGGCTCTTCCAGGCCTTGGCTAGCTTGTCGCCCGCGTAATCGAATGCCTTGTCCGGATGCGGAAACGGCGCCCAGTTTGATTTGGCCATGATCGTCCTCCTATGTACCATAGCATAGCGCAGCGCGCTGGCGGGCGCGGTAAACTTCGGGCATGAAATCCACGACACCCAAGGAACGGGCCGCCAGATTGCGCTCGCAGATCGAAGAGGCGAACTATCGCTACCACGTGCTCGACGAGCCGTCGATCACGGATGCCGAGTACGACAAGCTCCTGCGCGAGCTGGAAGCGCTGGAAGCCGCGCATCCGGAGCTGGCGACGGCCGACTCCCCGACACAGCGCGTGGGAGCGGCGCCTTCGCGCGAGTTCGCCTCCGTGCGTCACGCCATTCCGATGCTGTCGCTAGCGAACGCGTTCAGCGAAGAAGAGGTCAACGACTTCGTGCGGCGCATCCGCGAACGCCTCGGTCGGGATGACCTGGAGTTCTCGGTCGAGCCCAAGTTCGACGGTCTTGCGATCAGCCTGCACTATGAAGACGGCGTGTTCGTGCGTGGTGCCACGCGAGGCGACGGCGAGACCGGCGAGGACGTCACGGCGAACCTGCGCACCATCAGAAGCATACCTTTGCGCTTGCGCGGCAAGAATTTCGCGCCCGTGCTCGAAGTGCGCGGTGAGGTGTACATGCCGCGCGCTGGCTTCGAAAAATACAACGAGAAAGCGCGTGCGTCCGAGGGTAAGATCAAACCGCTGATCAATCCGCGCAACGCGGCGGCCGGTTCGCTGCGTCAGCTCGATCCGCGCATCACGGCGTCGCGGCCTCTGGCGTTCTACGCCTACGCTGTCGGCGTGGTCGATGGCGTTGCGCTGCCGCCGAAACACTCGGACATGATGCGCAAGCTGCGTGAATGGGGCTTTCCGGTCAGTAGTCTGGTCGATGTCGCGGCCGGCGCAGAAGGTTGCCTGGCTTATTACCGCCGCATCGGCGCACAGCGCGACAAGCTGCCATTCGATATCGACGGCGTGGTCTACAAGCTCAACGACCTGGCGGCGCAGCGCGAGCTGGGCTTCGTCGGGCGCACGCCGCGCTGGGCCGTTGCGCACAAGTTTCCGGCGCAGGAGCAGACGACCGTCGTCGAGGACATCATCATCAACATCGGCCGTACCGGCGCTGCGACACCGGCCGCGAAGCTCAAGCCGGTGTTCGTCGGCGGGGTTACCGTGACGAATGCCACCTTGCACAACATCGATCAAGTTGCGCGCCTGGACGTGCGCGTTGGCGACACGGTGATCGTGCGCCGCGCCGGCGACGTGATCCCCGAAGTCGTCAGCGTGGTGCTCGACCAGCGCCCGCCGCGTTCACGTTCGTGGAAGATGCCCGCGCATTGTCCGGTGTGCGGTTCGGCGATCGTACGCGAGGAGGGCGAATCCGTGGCGCGCTGCACCGGCGGCCTGACCTGCGCAGCGCAGCGCGTGCAGGCGATCTTCCATTTCGCGGCGCGCCGCGCGATGGACATCGACGGTCTCGGCGAGCGTTACATCGAGCAGCTGTGCGACTTTAGCTACGTCGAGTCGGTGGCGGATTTGTATAAATTGTCGCTCGACGATCTGCTGCAGATGAAGCGGAGTGCCGACGACCGTGACGGCACCACGCCGGAAACCGTCAAGGCCGGCAAGGTTGCGACGAAGTGGGCGGAAAACCTGATCCAGGCCATCGCGCACAGCAAGCGGACCTCGCTTGATCGATTCCTGTATGCGCTCGGTATTCCCGACGTCGGCGAATCGACCGCCAAGGCGCTGGCGCGCTACTTCGGTTCGCTCGATCCTCTGATGCAAGCCAGTGAAGCAGACTTGATCGAGGTCCCGGATGTCGGGCCGATCATGGCTGCGCACATCGCCACGTTCTTCGCCGAACCGCACAACCGCGAAGCGATCGCGGAACTGCGTGCTGCGGGCGTCGTCTGGGAGGACTCTGCGCCGCAGCGCAAGAGCGAAGGCCCGCTGACCGGCAAAACCGTGGTGTTGACCGGGACACTCACATCATTGACGCGCGACGAAGCCAAGGACAAGCTCGAAGCGCTCGGCGCCAAGGTTTCCGGCAGCGTGTCGAAGAAGACCAGTTTCGTCGTGGCCGGCAACGAAGCCGGGTCCAAGCTCGACAAGGCGCAGGACCTGGGCGTCGAAGTATGGGATGAAGCGCAGCTGTTGAAGTTCCTCAAAGCTCATGCAGATTGAGCGTCTGCACGCCGCCGCTGCGCCGGCGCGCGATGCCCGCATCGACCTGCTGCGCGGCATTGCGATACTGATCGTCCTGCTGCTGCATTTTTCGTTGACCTACCGCCTGACGCAGAGTTCGATCGCCGACTTTGTCACGCCGACATTCGTCCGTGCCCTGATTGTCAACGGCAACTATGGCGTGACGATGTTCTTCGCGATCTCGGGTTTTCTGATCACATCGAACACAATCCGGCGCGACGGGAGTCTGGCCCGCATCAACATCACTCGATTTTACTTGTATCGATTCGCACGCATCATGCCGAGCATTGCGCTGGCGTTGGCCGTGATTGCGCCGCTGGGTTTGTCCGGAGTGCCGTCGTTCGCCAACAGCGTGCACGGTCAACCATTGCCGCCGTCGTTTTTTATCGTTGCGGTCGGGTCGGTTCTGACTTTCTGGCACAACGTGCTGATGCAATCTGTCGGCTACTTCAACTATTGCATGAACATCTACTGGTCGCTGTCGGTCGAGGAAGTGTTCTATCTGGTGTTCCCGCTCGCAGCGGCGGTGCTTGGTCGAACGCGGTGGTTTGTTGCGCTATGCGCGCTCGCGGTTGTCGCGGGCCCCATCTATCGCGGCATGCACGCCGACAACGAACTGTATTTCATGTACGGCTATATCGCTTGCTTCGATGCCATAGCGCTTGGCTGCATTGCGGCGTTGTTGAAACCTGCGATCGTGTTGTCGCGAACTGCCGCCAGAACAGTGACGTTGATCGCTGCGTCGGCATTGGCCGCCACGTACCTGATCGGCATTGACGGGCACGAAGCATTCGGCTTCACGGCAATTGCTTTGGCGACAACACTATTGCTGCTGACGGCGCCAGACTCTGCGGATTCCCGGCCCATTCGCTTGCTGGCGCCATTGCGCTGGATGGGTCGGCACAGTTACGAGCTGTACCTGTTCCACATCATCGTCCTTGCCGCCATGCGCGATCTTGTCCCGCGCGATGCGCTAGCCTATGCGGTCAAGCCGCTCTGGCTCGCGCTGTTCGTCGCGTTGTCATGCGCGATTGCGGCTCTCGTGTCGCGCCTGTTTGCGGAGCCTTTGAACAAGGCCCTGCGGCTGAATTTCGTGCCGGTTCGACCGATCGTCGCCGAATCACTGTCGTGACACCGCCCAATCCCGCCGAAGCGGCAAGACTTCGCGCACGTCTGTACGCGTTGATCCGCGAATTCTTCGCTGCACGCGGCGTGTTGGAAGTCGAAACGCCGATTCTTTCGCGCGGCGCCAACACCGATCCCAACATCGAGAGTTTCAGCGCGCAGTTTTCCGGGCATGTCGACGCCGGTCCGCGCGAGCGTTGGCTGCGTACGTCGTCGGAGTTCGCGCAGAAACGGCTGCTCGCGGCCGGCATCGGCGACTGCTACGAACTCGGCCGCGTATTCCGCAACGCAGAAGCAGGGCAGCGCCACAATCCCGAGTTCACGATGCTGGAGTGGTATCGCGTCGGTTGGGATCATCGCCGCCTGATCGACGAAACAGTGGAGCTCGTGCAGGCTGCGCTCGGCCTGGTCCGCAACGGCGCCGAGGTCTACAAATCCACTTATCGCGACCTGTTTCGCGATGCGCTCGGCATCGATCCGTTTGCGGCAGGCGAGTCAGATCTGCGCAGTGCGCTGGACGACGTGCGAATCCAACCGGCAGGGCTGACACGAGACGACTGGCTCGATCTGCTGCTGACCCATCGCATCCAGCCGGCATTTCCGCGCGAACGGATTAGCGTCATCTTCGATTATCCGATGTCGCAATGCGCGCTGGCGAAAATCCGTCACGACGATCCGCCGGTGGCCGAACGCTTCGAGCTGTATGTCGGTACGCAGGAGCTCGCGAATGGCTATCACGAACTGACCGATGCCACCGAGCAACGCGCGCGCTTCATGCGCGACAACGCGCGCCGGCACGAGCGCGGCTTGCAGGAATTGCCGATCGACGAGAATCTGCTCGCTGCATTGGAAAGCGGCATGCCCGATTGCGCCGGCGTCGCGCTTGGCATCGAACGCCTGTTGATGGTGATGACAGGCAGCGATGATATTCGCGACGTGCTCGCATTTGCGTTTGCGCAGGCGTGACGCGCGCCGGCGTGCGGCGCGCGTCGATTGCGTCAGTTGATTACGAGTGCCCGCTCGCGCCGCTCGATCAGACTCATCGTCGCCTGATCGACCAGACGCAGATCGCGTACTTCGAACGGTGCATGCAGGCCGCTCGCGGCGACGACATCCGCGTCGAAGCTCAGTCCAATCCGGCCGTTGCCGGCGTCGAGCCACGCGGCGGACTGCCCGAGAGCCAGTGCGCGCATCGCGCCGTCGCTGCCGGTTCCGTACAAGACAGCGCTGACTTGATATCGGCTTGCGGCGCCGGTGTCGATATCGAACGTGGCGTGCACTCCTGCGGCATCCGTCAGCGTTTGCGCGCCGCCGGCAAGATGCGCGGTCGGAGCGCTCACTGCGAACGCCGTTTTCGCGTCGCGCAGTACGGCAAGCCCGGCGGCGTTGGCGGCCGCGAACACGTGCGCTTCCCATAGCTGCGGGCCGGCGGCATGCGCTGCGTCCGGCGTGAAGCTCGCGCTGAAGCTGCCATCGGCGTTGCGCTCGAACTTGAGATTCGCGCTGTAGCCATCCGGCGCGGTGACCAGACCTGAAGCCAGCTTGAGTCCCGTTGATGTCGCGCGGAACGTGATCGTCGAGCCGACGAGCACGGTATCGCGGTCGGCGCCGAAGCCGAGCACGAGCGTGCTGCCGGCGTCGAGCACGTGCACGAGATAGCGGCCTTGCGCGTGCGCCGCGGTGATTTCCATTTCGCCGCTGCCGGCAGCAGGCGCCAAGCGCAGCACCAGCGTGCCGGTCGGAACGTCCATGCCTGCGCTGCGCAGCGGCTTGGTGTCCGCGACTGCGAGGCTGGCCTCGACCGCCCGCAAAGTCTTGCCGCGATTGCGGATCAGTACGCCCGCGGGATCCAGCGCTGCGCTTGCGCCGCCCTGGGGACTGAGCCGGATCAAGGCGCCCGGCGCGGTGGTATGCAGCTTCACGCCGGTGCGCAGTTCGGTTGCGCCGACATCGCTCCAGAATTCGCGGCTTTGTGCGACGAACGGTTTCGGCGCGCTGTCGATGGCCTGCGCCGCATCGAGCGCGTGCGAAACGCGTACCGGCGTGCGGTCGAGCCCGGCTGCGCCGGACGCTTGCGCGTGTGTGAGCGCCGCCGGCACCTGGTCTTGCGCGCCGGGGACGAGCAGGTTGGCAGCGATGGATGTGCCTGCATGCAGGGCTGCGGCGAGAACGAGTATACGAATATACGTGTGCATTTTGGTGTCTCCGCTCACAGGTCGTTGCGCAACACAACGTCGAGGCCGAAGCACTGACGCCGGCTCTGGTTGTGCGAAAGGATTTTCCCGCCGAGGGTATTGTGGTCGTAGAACCACACGCGCCCGGCCGCAGCGGCACTCGTGCATTCGATGAAGCCGTCGGAGCAGCTCGCCAGCCACGCCTGTGTGACTTCCAGGCCGACGTTGAGCGTGTAGCCGCCGCAATACGAATCGGAGTTGAACGGAGAGGAGACGACGTCGGTGCCGATGACGTCCCAGAAGCCTTTAGGCAATGCCGGACGCCCGGAAGTGCCGAGCAGGTTGTTGGCGTTGTAATACGCCATCCAGCTGGTCTGTTGCTGCCGCACGGCGTCGTTCTGGTAGCCCAGCAGCCAGCCCACGGCGGTATCGAACACGTTGCCGGCGATCACCGCATTGGCGAGTGGCGTGCCGGCGCTCGATGGCGCGAGCGCGTTGACCCAGCGGATCGACTTGATGATTGCCGGATAGCGGCTGTCGTAAGTCGGGTTCGACATGATCCAGCGCATTACGTTGCCGCCGTTGCTGTGCGTGATCACGACGAGATCGTCGATATGCTTGGCGTTGATGAAGTTGGTCAACTGGGTTGCGAGGCACCCGGCGGCGCCACTGGTCCACATGTACTGGGTGAAGTCGCAGTTGATCACGACATAGTTGGACTGGTCCGGAAGACCTTGGCGTATCGAGTTGACCATTCCTGCCTGCCAGTAATCGTTGTAGGCATCGGTCTGCTTGCCGGTGCCATGGACGAGGGCAACGCCGGTCGTGGCGAAAGCGCTGCTGCAGGCGAGCAGCAAGAGGATGCTTGCGAGTGGGCGAAACATGGAAACCTCCCGACGACACGCAGGGCGTGCCGTAAAAACGCGTGCAGCGGGTTTTCGACGGAAAGTGGCATCCATGCCGCCGCCGATTGCCAGCCGGAGCGCTTTGTAGGAGTCGCGCGCGTAAAAAATGCGGCTTTGTGTATCGTTAACGCACGAATCCCGGCCGTGGCGCCGGACCATCCCTCCCTAGGCAGGGCCGGCGTCGGCGCGCACCTTAAACGATCGTTCGAAACAAAGTCAAACGTTTGTTTGAAATGTCCGGACAACTACGATCATGCCGGTAACTCGGGCAGGTCACACTTTGCTCTGGTTGATGCCGCTGAAGCCATTGTGCAGTTCGCGGCGCCTGCGGATGACGAAAAATCGATCATGGACATTTCCGGCACGCGGGGCCTAGAACTCCAGATCCAGCGCCGCACACAGATAATCAATCATCGGCGCCAGGCGCTTGAACGTGTCGACCACGCTCGGCAGCAGTTCCGTGGAGCAGGCGCGCGATTCGGTCAATTCTTCGCCGGCGGCGAAATTCTTGCGCTTGAGATCTTCGATCAGCTCGTGGCCGGCGTCGTATCCGCGCGGCGGGCGGCTCAGACTTTCGCCGAAAAACTCGAAGCGTTCGCGGAATGCCTT
>Ga0157379_10001233_pt1 | contig 20749 bp, 16 predicted proteins | sample S25metaG_FD_121802 | JGI IMG/M metagenome (GOLD analysis project Ga0157379, IMG submission 121802) | Switchgrass rhizosphere microbial communities from Kellogg Biological Station, Michigan, USA - S2-5 metaG | ecosystem: Host-associated > Plants > Roots > Rhizosphere > Soil | place: USA... | reverse complement strand
CTGGCGCGCCGAAAATTACGACGACCTCACGCTCACCGATCTCGTGCTCTATGTTCGCAGCCTTCTACCCCGACCCAATCGCTTGCGTTTGCCGGCCGGTGCGCTGACAGTAGCCCAGGAACGCGGCAAGTTCCTTTTCAACCGCAGTGCGGATAAATTTCACAACTCGATTCCTGAGACAAATCGCTGCGGTTATTGCCACAGCGGGCCGAAAGGCACGAATCAGCAGATATTCGATGTCGGCACGAGAAAAGACACGGACAACTCAGGTCTTCTCGATACCCCTCAGCTCACCAACATCGCCATCACCGGCCCTTATCTCCACGACGGTTCGGCAAACACCCTCGAACAGATCTGGACCATCTTCAACCCGGAAGACAAGCACGGCCGCACCAACGATCTCACCAAAGACGAGCTCAACGATCTGATCGAATACCTGAGGACGCGATGAAAGCACTACGAACAATCGCAATCGTCATATCGATGCTGGAATTGCCGGCAGCCCTTCTCACTGCGCAAGCGCACTCCGCTGCTCCCAAAGTTCACAAAACGGCCGCAGCAAGTGTGAAGACGCAACCGCCTTCCATGCCGCATTTCCGCTTCGAAAGTTTCACCACTGCCAACGGGCTCCCCGACGACCATGTGTTCAATGTGCTGGTTGACGGCGACAGAATTTGGGCCGCTACTGAAAACGGCCTTGGTCTTTACGAAAACGGGAAGTGGAAGAGCTACAACACAAAGGACGGTCTCGCTCATCGAGCCGTTCTCTCGCTCGCACTCGACAAACGAACTGGGGACGTCTGGGCCGGAACCATGGGAGGCCTCAGCCGCATTTCCGGCGGTCGCATCGATACGTTTACCCAGCTCAACTCTGGCCTCAGCAATGATGTCGTGTACGGTGTTTCCGTCGAAGGCGAAAACATTTGGATCGCTACGGCGGCAGGAGGCTGCAAGCTCGATCTTCGCACCAACCAATGGACGCTGTTTAACGAACGCAATACTCCGATGTTTGAGATCTGGGTCTACGGCGTCTCTGCGACGCCCAGCAAGGTCTACTACGCTGTCTGGGGCAGCGGCATTCTTGAGTACGACCAGCAAAAGAAGACGTGGGACAAATATGACGATCCCGACGGGGAGACCGAGATGGTGCTCTTCAAAGATCAGGGTCTCATTCATGAGATCACCACGTCCGTAAGCTATCTCGAGAAAGACAAAATCCTCTGGGCCGCGACTTACTTCGGCGACAGTCGCTACGACGGCCGTCACTGGCACAACTTCCTCACCAAGGACAGCGGCCTTCCATCTAATTTCACCAACGTCGTGAAAGGTGTCGATGCGAACCGCGCCTGGTTCGGCACGGATAAGGGTCTCGCTTACTACGACGGTGTCAATTGGGCCGTATATCGTCCGTCTCTCAGTAGCGGAAAGCCAGAGATGACGATTCGCGACAAAAACGGAAACCTGACGCCGGTTGAGGTTGCTACCGCACCGGCGCATAACTACATCCTCGGGATCGATTTTCAAGGCAGCGACATCTGGGTCGCGACCGCCAAAGGTTTAAGCCACGGGATACATCAGCCATAAGGAGACCTATAGCCATGATTGATTTTTCTGTTGTTCTGGATACCATCGCGAACGCGCCAGTCGAAAAACGCGCTATCACCAACCACGGCGTCCTCAATGAGGCCTACGCCTATGCAAAGCCAAGCTCGTTTTCGCGCGGCATGCGCATCGATCTGAACGGCCTCACCATCCTGCTGATCTCGGGAACAGCCTCCATAGACGAGAACGGCATCAGCGTGCACATTGGCGACTTTCGTGCGCAGTTGCGCCGCACGTACGAGAACATCACAGGCCTGCTCGAGAGCGAAGGCTGCACGTGGCACGACATCGTCCGCACCAGTTGCTACCTCCGTGACATCGATCGGGATTACGACGTATTCAACGAGGAGCGCACCAAGTTTTTCGCCGAGCAAGGCCTCGATCCTCTCCCGGCATCGACGGGCATTCAGGCCCATCTTTGCCGCCCGGAACTACTGATCGAGATTGAAGCGATCGCAATGTTTCGCACGGAGAAGTCTTCGCAGTAAGGAGCCGTGCCATGCATAATCTGGTCCCGATATGCCTTATCGCTGCACTCGCCAGCGTGGCGGGCCTCGCTCAACCATCGCAGACATGCGAGTGTGGCAAGCACCCGCCCGGGCCGCCACGCGATCGAACGGTCGCACCTTATGCGGGTGAACCAACCGATCTGAGCCCCTACGAAAAGTTTGCTCAGCCTTATGATTTGAACTACATCCGGCCAAACATTTACGTGGGTGCGGGGCGTGATATCCCAGAGCCAAAAGATCTGGCCGAAGTGCGCATCGGGTTTTTCGCGCCTGCCGAGCACAGTCCCGAAAAAGTCTTCGGGCTGCGTATGCTGCATGGAGCTCAACTCGCCCTGGAAGAAGCGAACGCGCGGGGAGGCTACGGCGGCAAGCCCTTCAAGCTGATGCTTCACAACGACTACGACAACTGGCAGGCGATGACAGTCTCGGGCCCCGACCGGCCGACTGATCCCAAAATCTGGGGCTCCTCCTCCGACGAGACGGTCAAGATGGTCTACGACGATGAAGACTGGGCAATTTTCGGCTCCATCAGCTCCGAGTCGACTCACATTGCACTGCGTGTCGCTCTCAAAGCCGAAGTTCCGATCGTAAATTCCGCATCCACAGATCCCACCATCCCTGAAACCTACATCCCGTGGTACTTCACTGTTCTGCAGGATGACCGGGTTCAAGGGCTTACACTCGCGCGCCATATCTACACGGAGCTTGGTTTCAAGCGCGTTGCTCTTCTGCGCGTAAACAGTCGCTACGGCCGGTTCGGCGTGCTCAAGTTCCGGGATGCTTCACGAAGACTCGGACATCCGGTGGTTATCGAGCAGAAGTTTTTGCCGGGCGATACTGACTTCACCCGCTCCCTGAGAATCATTCAATCGTCGCGGGCCGATGCCATTGTGCTCTGGGCCGACGAGATCCCCGCCGCCAACATTCTCAAGCAGATGAAAGCTCTCGGAATGAAGCAGCGGGTTTTTGGCGCCTATCGCACGCTCGGTCCCGAACTCCTCGCTGAAGCCGGGGAAGCCGCCGAAGGATTCGAAGCTGTCTTTCCATACGATCCCACACGTAGTGATTCCAAGTGGCTGGACTTCAATGTCAGGTTTGAGACCCGCTTCCAGGAAAAACCTGAGCAGTTTGCATCACTCGCCTATGACGCCATGAACGCACTGCTCGACTCGATCTGCAAAGCGGGCTTGAACCGCGCCCGCATTCACGACGCCCTCGCCGATCTTGAGGAATACGATGGCGTGACTGGGCACATGAACTTCGATCCCAACCAGAAGAATGTGGCACAGATGTATCTAGGCACGGTTCATAACGGATCGATCACATATAAGCCCACCAGCATGGAGAAGCTTCCTGCCGCAGTGCCTGAACGTGCTTCGACCTCTGCGCTGCAGGATCCAGAAAAGGTCCCCTATGCGCGCGTCGGAGAAGACGGTGTTGAGTACAACGGCCCGCAAAAATCCAAGGCGATCGCGTTTGAACCCAAGATCATCGTCTTCGGCAAACACGCTGGCTCTCTTGTCGAAACGATCGAGATGCGTGCGGTAGTGGATTCGGCAGCCAAGCCCTGGCAACTGTTGCCGGTGGCCAGCGATCAGAACTGGGGCGCAGCCTCCACCCAGCTGGTGCATGCGCTCATGGATGAGCACGCGCTGGCAATCGTCGCGCTCGATCGCGATGCAGCGCACTTGTCCGAACAACTGGCGCTGAAAGCTTTTGTTCCAGTCATTGCATTGAGCGAAGACAAGAAACTTACGTCTACAAATGTGCCTTGGATTTTCCGTTTGCCTGGGTCAATGAGTCCAGCTGACGCCGTCAGGCTCATTCAGTCCGCGGCGGCAAGCGGCGTAACCAGCGCAGAGAAGCTACGCGATGTGTTGGCCTCCGGGAAGTCCATCAACGGAATAGCTTTTCTAACGACGGGTGAGCCAAAGAACCAATAGCCACTGGCATCAGAAAAACAGGAGGGGCAGTCCAGTGGGCTGCCCCTTTCTCAGTTGGCGGAGATTCGTCTACGGCAGGTAATAGCGGAGCGAGGTGAAGAACATGTTGTCTGTTCCTTTTGCGCCGTTGCTAGGATTGGTCGTGCCGCCCTGGCCGGACCACAGATCGCGCTCGAACCAGGCGTACTGCAGGCCATAGCGCAGGCGGCCCTTCGGACCGTTGTACATGTTGTACCAGTAACCTGCAGTGAATTCCTGCACGTCCTTGTTATTGCCACCGCAGTTCGCAGGATTGCTGGGGCTGCTCGATCCACCAGCCTTCGCCTCGACGCGGCAACCGCTCATGTTGGTGGTGTAAGTTCCATAACCAACCTCAGACGCACCTACTGTCTCGTAATCGCGGCCGATGTAATCTCCGCCGTAGTTCGCGTAGATTGAGAGCCGCGGATTCGGGTTGACCTCGAAGGTGCCGAGGGCAGAGAAGCCATGCAAGGGTCTGATGGTCGCATCCGAGCGAAGCGTGATATCCGCGATTGTCGAAGAACCATAGCGGCCTACGCCTTCGCCATAGAGTCCCTTGAGCCCGATCGACAACTTCTTATTCGCGAACGGCGCACGGAACCCACCTCCGATTCCTCCACCCCACTTAGTGTCGTTGTACGGAGAGCCGGTTGTCGGGTAGATGCGGTCACGGAAACTGCGGCCTATGCCGAACAGTTCCCAGTGTCCCCATCCCGGCTCAGCGGCGATTTTGGCGATGAAATCCGGAGTGGCGTTGAAGGAGTAGTTCGCATTGAGGTTGTAGAGACCGCCACCGGTTCCAGGTGAACCGATCAGCAGATTGGTCGGCAACCCAGATCCCGACGGGAACAGCGCTTCGGCATTCTCAAGCGAGATACCGGCGAAGAACTTCCGTCCGAAATCCTTGCTCACACGGAAGCTGTACTGGCGCCCCCAGACGAATCCGGCGGTGTACTGTGCGTCGATGGTTTGGGGCAGAATTTCCGTGCCGCGTGTTAGTCCCGCTGTGGTTTCGGTTGCGAGAGACCAGCCCTGGCCGCCCGAAAAGTCCCAGCCATTCGTCATCTTCGCATCGGCCCACAACTGACGCTGGCGCATCGTGTAACTGTTCGACTGGTTGTTGTTCGAGGTCACGCCGGCGCTCAGCCAGTCCAGTTCGTAGTAGCCGGTCAGCGTGACATGCTCCAGTTTCCCGACAGCCTTGATGGCCAGCCGCGACTGACGGCCCGAACCGTAGAACTCGCTCAGATTGTGAGCGTCCGCAAAATCAAGAGGCACTGCCGTGAACGGGGTGTTGATGTCGCCGCCCACTGCGCCCTGGCGCCACACACTTTCCGCTGCAAGGAAGCTGCCCGCGGGAGAAATCGTGATGCCCTTGTAGTGCAGCGCTTCCGGATTTGCGATGCTCTTTTTGATCGCCGATGTTTCATCGGAGATATTGTTCACAATTGAGACGTCGGTGGCTTTGATGTCGCTCACCGTGCTCTGGAGTGTGGAGACGGCCGAAGCATTCTCGGTGACTGCCTGCTGTTGAGCCGAGGCGTCTGACTGTGCCTTCTGCGCAGCAGCCTGTGCATCGGTCGCGGTTTGCTGCGCTTGTTTCAGTTGTGCATCCTTGGCCGCCAGATCAGATTTGAGGCTGTCGATCTGCGTTTGCATCTCCTGCCGAAGTCCATTGATCTGTTCTTCGACACTCGGCTTGGGAGGCTTCTTGGCTGCTGCGTGTCTTTTCGCAGGCGCGGGGGGATCACCGGCGTAAGCATAAGTGCCAACGAGACTGGCTGCCAGAACTGCCGCGGCAACCACTTTCATTTGGGATTTCATTGGGCGTCTTTTTCCTCTCAGATATGGGTTGAAGCGAACAGGCGCATTCCCATCCTTCGCGCCAGCTATTGGTCTCAAAACAACCATGGAAGATGAAGCCATGAATTCGTATACGGCGTACGAGCAACGAGGCGGGCTCTCGGAAAGAGCGAACAAAACCTGCTTAGGCTGTTCCTCGTGCTTCTGAATTCACACTCGCAGAAAATGATGAATATTTGACGAATTCATGTACTTTTAACAGGCTTGGTAAGCGCGTGTTACAGCGCGGTAAATTCACGCACTATTCATCTTCGACAGGGCAGACAAAGGGCTTCATCCGCCGTCTGGACTGAGGGAAGCTTAATCTCGCTAGTCGACAATCACCGCGCTGCCGATTCGTCTTTTCCGGCACTGAGCAGATTCGCCAGAATTCGATACGCGCCAGGCACTAACTCAGGTAGCTGACGATATAGCGCGTAGGCGACATAGATATAGGTTCCTTTGCCTTGTCGCGTGACGATCAGGCCGCCGCGCTGCGGATCCTGACCCGGATCGGCAGTTTCAGTCAGAGCCGTGTATCCGGCGTCCCACGAATCGAGGAATCCGTGTCCACGCTCCTCGACCCAGCTATCGAAATCTGACGACGTGATCTTATTCGGGAAGTTCAGCAGGGGATTCGAGGATTCGAGCATATTGACTGCGGAGTTCTCATCCACAACGCGCTCAGGCATACGACCGCTCATGGAAAGCGGTAGGGGAGCAGGGAAATCGCTGCTCTGGTATTGAACGATCATCGTGCCGCCACTGCGAACGAATTCATCGAGCCGCGGCTGCGCCTTGGCCAGCTCGGGCCGCACTGCATATGCGCGGATGCCGACAACAATCACGTTGTAGGCGCTGAGATCGCCGGACAGGAGATCGCTATTCGACAGCAGATGTGGTGCGAGGCCCATTCCTTCCATGGCTTGCGGCACTAGATCACCCGGCCCCATTACATAGCCGACGCGAAGACCTGGGGCGAGCTTTACGTCCACCTTGCGCGTTTTCAACTCTGCCGGCAGGTATTGGTTGTATGGGCGCAGGCCCTGATATCCGATACTGTGCCACCCCGATTTGTAGGTGTGTCCGCCCGACTGGGCCTCCGCTTTGATTGAATATGCGCCCGTGTGTGTGGCGGACGGAGTAACGGAGAAGAGAATCGGGTCGGTATCGCCGGCAACCTTGCGATGGAACTCAGCCTGAGCGGGCTGCGACTGCCAACCCTCCGGCAGTTTCAGCGAGACGATTCCGTTCGCTTGTCCTTGGGTATGAACTGTCACGCGTACAGGTAGCGTGCGTCCGTCGAGCGGGAGAAGGCGAGCGGTCGGATCAACGCTGACACCGATGGAGGGGGTTACGACGAGCGGCTCATAGAATCCACCTGGTCCGGTCATCCGTTGCAGAGTCTGGACCACCATGCCGATGCGAATTGGTAGACGATCGAATGAGAACTCTGCCCATGCGTCGAGCGGGTATGGAGCGAACGGGCGGTCGCGCCATTGCGGATTCGAAACGTCATAGTAAGGCTGCTCGATGTTGGGCCGAGTGAAATATGGCGCTGTTGGTTGGGCGTTCGCTGAAACGTGAACGGTGAAAACAGGATCGGACACGGGTGCAGCCGGGTTGATCGCGCCACTTGTAATTGAGTTCTTCCACGCATCGCCGGTGCGGCTGTCAAGCCAAACCTTCTCGAGTTTCGTTTCAGAGGTTGCCTGTGAGGCATGAACCTGGACATAGAGCTGGTGGTCGGGTGAGACGCTGGTTGAGCTCTCGTCTGCGGATGCTCCCCGGAATCCGGATCCCTGGGAATGCGGCTCGTTGTTCCGAAAGGCGATCATGTCAAGTCCAAGGGCGTTGGCCAGCGCCGATTGGAATTGGTTGTTCTTGGCATCAAGTTCGAACAGCAGACCGGCCTTGTCACGGGGATCGAGTGCGCTGCTGGCGACCTTTTCGCGAAGAGCAAGCGTCTCGCGATAAATCGGGGCAAGTTGCTGGGCGACAGGAAGGCCTGAATTGCATGGGCACTTCGATTCGAGCTGATGAATGTCGTTGTCGATTGTCTTGAGCCCGGTTGCGAGCCATCCAGGCGTGGACTCTTTGGTGAGCTGAGCTAAACCAGAGACGGAAGTGTCGATCTGCACCTTCGAGTTCAGATACAAGCTGGCATTGGTCTTGATCTCGCGCCCTTTGGCGGGCTGGGCGCTCGGCGCCACCGCCCACAAGTGATAGCTGCCGGTTGCGGGTCCGCTCAGGAGCGGACTTGCACCGCCGTATTGGGATTTCTGCTCGCCCCAGCCTTCATGTGCGATCTGCCCGTAAGTACGGCCGAGTGTGAAATCAAAACTTCCGACCGGGAGTTGAACGTCGCTGCTGGGAGAAGTCGTGGACCACTCGCCTGTTATGTAGTTGCGGAATCGAGCTGGCGACCACTTGCCGGTCGCGTAGTCAAACATGCCTTTGCTCGTCACCGGCGCGAAGGGCGTTCTGGAATACACGGCGCGAGGCTGCCAGGGTTGGAGGCCGAGCCCGCCTTCGGAAATCGGCTTCAGCTGATCCGGGAAGACGTTCGGATCGGGCGCAGCTTTGAAGACCTCCTGCGCAATCTCTCCGGAAACCTGATGCTGTCCGTGTCCGTCGGTGATGCCGCCGATGAAAGTGGACACGATCACCTGCGGGCGCTCGCGACGCACCGCGAGGACAGCGTCGTAGAGCACGCGATCGTGGCCCCACTTCTGAAATGCTTCTTCTTGAGTCTTCGAGAAGCCGAAGTCGACTTCCGTTCCCCAGAGCTGTTTGGCGCCGTAGTGCTCATCGGCCTTGAGCAGTTCGTTGGTACGGATGATGCCGAGCGCGTCGTACGAGTCGACCGACATGGCGTTCTGGCCACCTTCGCCTCGGGTCAGGGTGAAGGATGTGACGCGCACGCCGAGGCCGCGCGAGAGGTAGGTCAGCAGAGCACCATCTTCATCGTCTGGGTGCGCGACGATGAACATCATGCTGGCCGTAGTCCCTAGTTGCTTTAGAGTCTGCTCAAGCTTTGCCTCGCCGCGATCTTCGGGCAATGGAAGCGCGACCAGCTGCGGCTCCGAGGGAGGCAGTTGCACAGACGGCGCAGCCTGCTGGGCTGGGAGCAACGGCTGAAGCCCAGCGATGATTACTGCCAATATTGATGTTGCACAGGCATATTTGGCGGACGCGCGAGAGACTCCTGAGACGAAGAACATGGTTGTCGTCAGTGTACAATCCGTGCAGCACCGCGGTCCGTAAACCCACCTGTGTCCACTTCCAGCGATTCATCCCAAGCGCAATCCGGAGATCTTCAGCGGCGGATCGGGCTGCGGTCGGCGGTACTGTTCAACATGCTGGAGATGATCGGCGTCGGGCCGTTCATCACGCTTCCTCTGATCATTGCTGCTGCCGGGTACAGGCTCTCGGTTTGGGCGTGGATTCTGGGCGCGGTCATCGCCGTTGCCGACGGGCTGGTGTGGGCAGAGCTGGGTGCGGCGTTCCCGCGCGCGGGCGGGTCGTATGCGTTCCTGCGCGAGATTTACGGGGCGGAGCGGGCTGGGAACTGGCTGAGCTTTCTGTATGTGTGGCAGCTGAGCTTTTCGGCGCCGCTCTCGATTGCGTCAGGATGCATCGGGCTGTCGAGCTTTCTGGGGTGGTTCTGGCCGGGGATCAACGGAGCGCCGATCGCAGCGTTGCCGGGATTGCATTACGCGAACTTTGCCGCGGCGGCTGCGTGCCTGCTGGTGATGGTGTTGCTCTATCGCAGGCTGAGCGTTGTGACCAGCACCGCGTGGGTGCTGTTCGTGGGCGTGATGGCGGCGATGGCGGGAGTGATCGTTTCGGGGTTTGCGCATGCGGCGGCAAGCGGAGGGTGGCACATGCCTCCATCGCCAGCGATGGGAGCAGCGGCGGCGGTGGGAGGCTTGGCGCAGGCGACGCTCATTGCGACTTACTGTTACTGGGGCTACTACAACATCACATTTCTGGGCAGCGAGGTTCGTCAGCCGGAGAAGACGATTCCGCGGGCAATCCTGCTTTCGGTTCTGTTTGTGGCGACGATGTACGTGGTGATGAATCTGTCGGCGCTGCCTTCGATGCATGATGCTTCGGTGCATGTGAAGGAAAGCGCAATCCTACGGTTGCAGTTGGTGGCTGAGATCGCACGGTCGGCGTTCGGCCAGTGGGCGGGGTACACGGTCGCAGCGCTGGTGATGTGGACGGCTTTTGCGTCGGTGTTCTCGCTGCTGCTGGGGTACTCGCGCGTGCCGTTTGCGGCGGCGCAGAGCGGGAACTACTTCCGCTTCCTGGCCGCGGTTCATCCGAAGCACGGGATACCGCACCGGTCGCTGGTGGCGCTGGGGCTGGTTGCCTCGGTGTTCTGCTTCTTCAGTCTTCAGCAGGTCATCACGATGCTGGTGATCACGCGGATCCTGTTGCAGTTCTTCCTGCAGCACGTGGGAGTGATGATTCTGCGGGTGAAGCGGCCGGAGTTGGAGAGGCCCTTTCGGATCCCGCTGTACCCCCTCCCCCCCCTGCTGGCGATGGCCGGGTTCACCTTCATCCTTGTGAATCGAAGCGAGGCAATCGGGGGGCTTGCAGTAGCAGGTGCAATTGCGGTGAGCGGCAGCGCGATCTACTTCGTGCGGGCGAAGCGGCTAGGGCAGTGGCCGTTTAGGGCCGGTGTCCGGTAGCTGGTAGCGGGTAGCTTCGAGGCGGATCGCAGCCGGGAGCATTGACCCCGTCCCCCCGGTTTTTTGCACGTAATACATGGGGAAGGGTTTATCTCGGGTTACAGGGACAAGGTTACAGGGGACAAGGGGACAGGGTACAGGGACGAGGGGACGAGGGAACGCGGCGCCCGAGGAACTCGTTCATTGATGAGAGATCAGAGATCGGTTTGTGGTTGAAGGTTCGTGGGTATGCGTTTTTAGTTCTTTTAGCAAGTCAGCCGGCGCTGCGCGCCGATAGCGAGTTAGCAAGTCAGCGTTTGTCGTTGATGGTTTAGCGCTGGTGATCAGGTTTAATCCCTTAGCTTGACTGCCTCATTGCACTCCATCGAACAGCGCTTTCTGGATCTTCCGATCGAGGCAGAGAAGTTTTGCTGTCTCAAAATGAGTGGCCGGAGTATTCTTGGCGAACGATTCCCCATTGCCAGTTGCTGAGGCCTCTCTCTGAGCGGCGGGTTTGTCGTCACAAGACACAAAAGAGGAGAAGACGATGAAATACATGATCACCTGGAATGAACGGCCGCAGGGCTCACCGATGGAGTACGAGAAAGCGCAGAAGCGGATTCTGGAAGTCTTCAGCCCATGGAAGGCGCCGGCAAATTTCAAAATCGAGGCGTTTGTTATACGGGTCGGTGACTGGGGAGGGTACATGCTGATGGAGTGCGACGACCCGCTGGAAGTGCACAAGTTCTGTTCGATGCTGCCCGCTTTTACGTTTGAGGCTCGGCCGGTTGTTCCCGTCGCAGATGCGATTCGCGTGGAGTTGGAAGCGATGGCTTACCGGGATGGGTTGGCGGGGAAGTGACGTCGCAGAATTTCTAATGATTGGGGTCCCTCGACTCCGCTACGCTCCGATGGGATCACAGGCTGAACAATCACTAGTGGCTGCCGGGAGTTGACGGCAGCTTTTCTACTGTCAGGAGGCCGTGGACGCGGAGCCAGGTTTCGAGGAGGGCGGGCCACTGGTCGAGGGCTGCGTCTCCTTTGCCGAGGCCGACGCCGTGGGGTCCGCTCTCAAAGACGTGGGCTTCGGCGGGGACTCCGGCTTTGACTTCAGCTTCGTAGAAGCGGAGGCCCTGTTCGATGGGGACGGTCTGATCGTTTTCAGTGTGGAACCAGAAGGTGGGCGGAGTCTTCGCGGTTACGAAGAGATCGGGCGAGTAGGCCTTGCGGAGGTCTTCGCACTTGTCCATGACGTCGAAAAGCTTGCAGTAGCTGAGGTGCGAGGTGTCGGCGGAGATGGCGCCGATCCAGGGGTAGCCGAGGATGAGGAAGTCGGGGCGGCTGGAGACACGGTCAATTGGATCGGAGGCGGGATCGGATGCGTCAGGAGTGCCGTCGACGGGTTGGGTGGCTGCGAGGGCTGCCAGGTGTCCGCCGGCGGAGAAACCGATGAGCGCGATGCGGCTGGGGTCGATGTGGTAGTCAAGAGCGCGGGCGCGGACGGTTTGGATGGCGCGGCGGGCATCCAGAAGGGGAATGGGAAGCAGGTAGCCCTCGGAACTGAGGCGGTAGCGGAGCACGAAGGCGCGGAAGCCGCGGGCGTTGAACCAGTTTGCGATCTGACGGCCTTCCAGGTTGGTTGCCAGTCCGGAGTATGCGCCGCCGGGAAAGATGACGACCGCGGAGCCGTTCTCATGGCCGGGTTGCGGATCGAAGATGGTGAGCGTTGGGATGTCCTGGCAGGCGCTGCCTGTTGACTGCGGGGCGGGACCAGTCCAGAGCCGGATGGTTTGAACATTGAGGAATGGATTGTTTTCGCCGGGGGTTGCGCAGGGCGCGTGCTGTTTTTGTGCTTGAGCGAGGAGGGCACACGATAACGTCAACCAGATCAAATGCTTCATGCGAATGAGCTCCGGGTATCGCGAGAATTATAAGAGCAGGGATTAGGGATTAGGGAACAAGGGCACTGGAAAGCAGGGGACGAGGGAACGGGAAAGCAGGGGACTAGGGGACAAGGGGACAAGGGAACAAGGGACGTAGTGAACGAATTGCATTGCCGGTAGAATCACGGTGGAAGTTTTTGGAGAAACTGTGTGGCGACAAAATCCGAAACGAGTGAAGTAAACAAATACATTGCGAGCTGTCCCAAAGAGGCGCAAGGCAACCTGGCGAAGTTCAGAGCGGCGATACAGGCGGTGGCGCCTGGATCGACGGAGCGCACCGACTACTTCGAGATGCCCGGGTACTCGTATCCCGGATTTGATTATGACGGGATGTTCGTCTGGTTCAGCTTCAAAAAGCCGTACATACGGCTCCACGTACGGCCGCCGGTTATCGAAGAACACGGCGATGAACTCGCGGGTTACCGGACGACGAAGGCGATTGTCAGCTTTCCGATGGAGAAGGCTGTGCCGGTGACGCTGGTGAAGAAGCTTGTGAAGGCGAGTCTGAAGGTAATGAGAGACAAGAAGGGCTGACTGCTGCTCCCTCGGCAAAGGGGGATGTTACTTTTGCGTAGTCGATGACGCCATTTGTGCAGGATTACCTATGCACCTTCGGCATGAGTGACTGTATTGGTGCGGTAGTGCAACACTTGTGTGGTGTTGCCGTGCTCTCAATGCGAGGAGTTTCAGGACGGTCTGAGCTTTGTGAAGCCGCGGGAGTACCTGGAATTTGCTTTTCGTCTATTGAAAGTGGTGGAGGCTGGAAGCCTCGAACTACTGGAGAGCACGTGTACGCTTCAGCACCTGTTCAATGAGGAATGGCCCGCGGACATTGTGGAACACAATCTGGAGTGCGCGACGTGCGGGCGGAAGTTTCAGCTATTTGCCGATACATATCGTGGGAATGCCGGTTGGGGTTTGACGGGACCGCCCACCAAGCTTGCCGCGCTTGAAGAAGCGGCGAGCACTTGAGACTGGGCGAGGCTCACTCTTCGGGCTCTGAAATTTCGAGAATTTTGAGCTCGTTGTTGAGCCTGCGGAATTCTTTCTGAAGTTCTTCGGCGCGCCAGGAGATTGAAGCCATATGGGCGCCTGTCGTTGTCAGGACCAGCAGGAGCTTGCGGCGCTCAGCCTCGCATATCTCCAACCGCGCTTTGAGTGCGGCGATCTTGCCTTTTCGCCGGTAGTCCATGGGCAGATTAGTAGACACTCCCAGGTCCGACGTCAAGAGAAGAGAATTGCAAAGCTAAAGCCAGATGGCTTTGTGGCCGGGGCAGGGATCGGTTGCGAGTTCCGTGAGTGTCTCGGCAAGCTGGAATCCGTAGCGCGCGAAGTAGTATGCGGCACCGTGGACGCGCTCCTGGAGGACATTGCCGGGATTGAGCGCCCGTTCGATGGCTTCGGCGTGACGGCGGAGGGAACCTTCGCGCTGCATCTGGAAGTTGGCGGCAAGTCGGCGGAGACGGTTCATCTGATAGCGCATTTTGCCGGCAGCGGTGTCAGCGGAGCGGCCAAGGCCGGGATCCATGGCTTTCATGTATTCGAGAAGAGGCTGAAGTTCGGCGTCGAGCGCATTGCCTGCGGACGAGAGCTTTTGCTTGCCTTCAATTGGCATGGCGCAGGCGGCGAGGAGTTGGGCGAGGGAATCGGCGTTCTCGCGGAAGACGCGATCGATGCCGAGGTCGTGTTTGTGGAGGAGCTCGCCGATGGCGGGTTCGATGAGAGTGGCGGAGAGGCGGGGTTCGGCGGCGGTGATGCGGCCGAGAATGCGCTCATAGAGAACTGCGGACTGGGCGAAGTAGGCGATTTCCGCAGGGCCGCCGATGATCAGGGATGTGCCGAGAAGGTAGTCCTGGAAGATGGGGCGGAGCAGGGCTGCGGGGGAGATGCGTTGCGGCTCGGCGGCGAGAATGCCGAGGAGGTCGGCGTTGGTGAAGCGCTCGCGACCGGCCTGCCAGAGCTCGCGCGGCTCTTTGGAACTCGCGGGAATGCGCTTGAGGGAGAGGCGCGCGCCGGTGCGTTCGTCGAGGAGGAAGAGGAGGCTTGAGTCGGCAGAGACCGCGACCTGGGCGTGATATCCCGCAGCTTCGAGGGCCTTGTCTCGTTGGAGAAGGGCGGAGTGGAACTCGTCGGCACGTTCGATGGCGGCTTTGAGGACGGGGCTGCCGAGACGGTGAATTTCCGCGCTCGAGGCATCGAGAATGAGGAGTCCCTGGGCGGCGAAGGCTTTGGAGTAGAAGTCGGCGAAGGCCTGTCCGAATGTGCGGCCCGGTTTGTAGGCGGCGACGAGGGCGTCCATGGCGTCGGATGTGCCGAGGAGTTCCCATGCCTGGTCGATGAGGGGCTCGATGGTTTGGTCAATGACGACGCTGCCAACGGGTATGGGAGCCGAAGGAGTGTTGGGATAGATGAGTTTTTTGAGCTCTTTTCTGGAGGGGAAGGAGGCGTGGTTGATCTCGGCGAAGTCGTGGTCTTCGGTTGCGAGCCAGAAGATGGCGACATGGGGATGTCCGGCCGCGGTGGCCTGGCGCGCGCGGGCAACAGCAGATGCGGCTTTGAATGGGGTATAGAGGGGACCGCCGAAGAGGCCGACCTGCTGGCCGGTGAGTACGGTAGCGGCTCCCGAACGAAGCGCCTCGATTGAAGTGGCGGCGGAGGGGGAGGGGTTCTGTTGAGCGAGCTGGTCGACGATTTCGTTCCAGTGATCGGGACGCGGACATCGTTGTTGCCATCTTGTCTCGCGGGGCAGGGAAGGGTAGAAGGGCCGAACGGCCGGATCGGCGGCGCAGTAGTCGAGGAAAAGCCGACTCTGGCCGGGAGCCACGTCGATAGGGAAACAGTCGGAACTCGGCAACGCGTACCTTCTGGATGGATTCGTCTGGCTGACCCTAGAGACAGATCAGGTCTCAGTGTGCAAGACAGCTACTTTGCTGCGCAAGGCGGCTGCGATAAGGATGCCATGCCGTGGGGATTCGATGCAGAAAAGGCAGGGAACGAAACCAGGGAACGAGGGGGCGAGGTGCCGAGGGAGTAAAAGACTTAGCGGTGTGCAGGGGGAGCAAGGGTCAGGCGAAGGCTTTTTCTTCAGCGGGGAAGCGGACGGGTTCAGCCGGACGTCCGGAGAAATCAATTTCTGCCTGCTTGATGCGGCGGAGAAGGATTTTGCGGAGTCTATTGGCGGCTTCGTCGTCCAGACCGAGATGGGAATTCTCTTCCATGACATCAAGGGCGTAGCGGAGTTCGTTGGCGAGTTCCGGCTTCGGTGCGCTGATAGACATGGTTCTATTGTAGCTGGGCGGTCAATCGGTTTTCCTGGGCCGTTTTTCCACAGTAGTGGTCAAAGAATTGAAACTGGGAATGCCTGGGATGGTTTTCCCCAGGCCTTCTTGAGGTGGCGCGAGGGGATGATTTGGAGAAGCTGGCTGCATGGGGATGGAGGTAAGCCCAATGGAGGCTTCAGATCTGCGTTCTTCGGCGCGTGAGCAGGGTGTTTGGTCGAACACCGGAGAAGTGACAGAGAAAAGGAGGGGGGAAGAAGAAAGGACGAAGCGAAACATCTCGTAATAATGTGCGTTTCATCCAATAGGCGGCTTTCAGTGCAGTTCAAATGCGACTGTTTTCAGCAAGCCGCTGGAATTAGAAATTTAGAGATTAGAGATTCAAGATTTATGCCATGCCGAATTTTCGTGCTCCTGATTATGGCTGCGATGATTCTGGTTTTTGTTCTCGTCGCAGACTTGATTCCGTCGTCGGCGATTCCGAAGCACCACGAACACTCCTGGAGTTCTGCTCGTCGCAAGTGATGAGTGATGGCTCGAGAGGCGGGCGGTTATCGGGAAGAGACTCGCCTGAATGAAGCCTTTAGGACTGCGGCCTGGGAGCCTTCGCCGCTGTGGCCGAGGATCGTTGGGAGTTCGCTCAGCGCATATACTCCTTATGAGTGAAGAAGGGGAGCATCTCGACGATGGCGAAGAAGTCAGCGAAGGTCAAGAAGGGAAAATCAGCGAAGCAAAAACTGCAAACATCTGCGAAGAAGACGAAGACAGGCAAAGCAGCGGCAGGGGAGACAGAGAAGCTGTTGAGCTCGGAGGTGGTGTACGAGGGCAAGCTGTTCCGGGTATTGCATGACAAGCTGATCGAGCCGGGCGGGAAGAAGAGCGAGCGGGATGTGATCCGCCACAACGGCAGCGTGGTGATTCTCGCGATCGACAAGTCGAAGAGCAAGAAGGATCCTTGGATTGTGATGGAACGGCAGTATCGCCACGCGGCAAAGCAGTATCTATGGGAATTGCCTGCCGGAAAGCTGGATGCCGGGGAAGAGGCGTTGGCAGGTGCGCAGCGGGAGCTCGAGGAGGAGACGGGGTATCGCGCGAAGAAGTGGAAACCTCTGGTCGAGTACTACGGGAGCCCTGGTTTTTTGGGCGAATCGATGAAGGTATTTCAGGCCGAGGGGCTGATGGCGGGGGATGCGCATCCGGAAGACGATGAGGAGATTGAGTTCCGGCTGGTGAGGCTGTCGGAGATCGTGAAGATGATTGAGAAGGGCGCGATCAAGGACGGGAAAACGCTTTGCAGTGTGCTGCTTTACGCGCGCAAGGTGGAGAAAAAACGGAAGAAATAGGAAAAGGTAAGTACCTTTTTCGAGAGGGTTTGACGGGGGCCGGCGCGATGCGCCGGCCCGACGATTTTGTGAATCTTGTGGGTGTCTCAATAAACCTTTGACAAAGAATGAGCGTCATAGTCGGTAGGGTGGGCTGGCTTCCCCATTCCCCTTGCTCACCAACCCCCTAAGAGGCAAGAAAGGCTACCCTGTGGCTCAGCACAAAGGCAAAGTCAAGTGGTTCAACAACGCCAAGGGCTACGGATTCATCGGACGTGATGACGGGCCGGATGTTTTCGTCCACTACTCGGCAATTCAACTGGATGGTTACAAGACTCTGAAAGAGGGCGATGATGTGGAGTTCGACATCGTCCAGGGGCAGAAAGGCCCTCAGGCGGATGCAGTTACCCGGCTGAGAGACGCTGCGGCGACCACCCATAACGCTGCCTAGCAGTCGAGGATTCTGGAGCGTTTCCAAACCGCGGATCGGCGGTGAGGGAGTTCGTTGGTCCGGGCCTGTGGTCGGTTCGGCTGATTAGCAAGCTCAGTAGTCCAGGTGCTTTCATTCTGAATACACAGGGCCGGGAAGGTTCGCGCCTTCGCCGGCCCTTCACCTTTTGCCTGAGGGCTCACAGTATCTGTCGTCGCTTTGGGAGCGGTGCAGTCTCATATATCTCCAAAGGCGGGAGACATGGTTGCACCCAAATTTGATGGTGGAACGACCTTCCAACGTATTTGGGCTACCCGCCAACTGCCCTCATCAATTCGGCGAGGGGCGCTCAACGTGATCGATCACCAGCGTCTCCACTTGACCCTTGGCCGGCTCTAGCTTCAGGCCAAGTTGATTCGCGATTTCCGCAGCCGACGTTTCAACTGGCTTAACTTGCGGAGTTCCCGCGCCCTCAGGGATCGGCCTCTCGATCGTCACATCGTATTTGCCTGTAAGACCTGTTCTGTCCTGGATTGGACGGCCGGCATCGCCCAATACGAATCTCGCCAGCTGCGCGATCGAGATGCCGAAATAATGCACTGTCATCTGATCGTCTTTCTCTTCTCTTGAAAGGGTTCCGCCTCCAGGCATCGGTCGTGCGCCAGGATGGATTTCGCTGGGGTCTGTCTGTTTGAACTTCGCCCCCTTCTTCCCGACGACCAGCAGGTACACAGGAGCCTCTCTGGTACTGCGATGCACCACGAGCTTGAGACGGTCTTCGAGCATCGACTGCAGCATGGACCGCAGCATCACAGGCTGCCTGGTTGAATTCTGCCAATCAGCAAGGTCCGACTCGTCAATCTTCGCGGAAACATCGTAACGATCGTCGTCGCCGATCAGCCAGGCGGGCATCCCTATGAACTGATCAGGAGAATAGAACTCCGTGCCGCCGGTTTGCGGCGCATACGCCATCACGATCAGATATCCCAGAAACAGATTCTCCATTTGATATCCATCCGCCGTCGCAGCGCCGAAATGTGTGGGACCTCCGCCTGTATCTCTGCGTATGGATACTACGGCGAACTTCCATTGCTTGCTCGCTGCAGCGGCTGCTTTGTCCTGCGCGACGGTTGCATGCCGACCACCGCATGTGAATGGAAGCAGGAGCAAAACGAGTGGGAGGGCTCTTCGTAAGGATTTGCGGGAGTTGTTCGACACGACCGTCCGCATGAGCACCGCCACACCCTATGTAGCATACGGTATAGTGCATGTCAAGGCTATGAAGTGGGGCCACCCATGCTCTTGGCAGGATCGGCTTCCACCGAAACTGTTCCAGCTGCTGGATTAATTCAAACCCACTCATCGCGATGAGACTGCGATGAATGGGGCACAGACCGGCACGGGTCAACTTTGAGTGTTGGCCAGTGCCACAGGCCGGACGAATAGACGAACAGCCGGTGGGATGAAAGATACTGATCGCGGAGAAATGTTTTGATGGACAACGCGACGATGGCGGGTCTGCTGAAGGAGACGGCGGATCTGATGGAGATCGATGGGGCCGATGGCTTTCGTGTGCGCAGCTACCGCAATGCGGCGGATGCGGTGGAGCAGACGACGGTGGATCTGGCGGCGGTTTCGGGGGATGTGGCGCAGTTGCTGGCGATCCAGGGGATTGGGAAGAGCATGGCGGCGAATCTGCAGGCGATTGTGGCGACGGGATCGCTGCCGGTGCGGGATGAGTTGCTGGCGAAATATGGGGCGGGATTGCTGGAGTTGCTGAAGCTGCCGGGGATGGGTCCGAAGACGGTGGCGCTGCTGTGGGATGCAGGGAAGATCAAAAACATTGACGAACTGGCAGAGGCGATCGAGGCGGGGCGGCTGAAGGGCCTGCCGCGGATGGGCGAGAAGCAGATCGAGAAAATCAAGAAGGGAATTGATGACTATCGGAAGTCGGTGGGGCGGTTCCGGATCGATGAGGCGGAGGATGCGGCGGAGCGGCTGACAACGTACCTGATGGCGATGAGCGGAATTGAGCGGGTGACTCCGGCGGGATCGCTGAGGCGGGGGCGGGAGACGGCGGGCGATCTGGATTTGCTGGTGACGGGACCAGCGTGTGCGCAGGGAAATACAGATGCGGCGGTGGAGCACGTGGCGGCGTATCCGGGTATTCACGACATGATTGCGAAGGGCGAGAACAAGGTGAGCTTTCATCTTGCCAATGGGCTGCAGGTGGATGTGCGGCTGTTGCCTTCGCATTGCTACGGGGCGGCGCTGCAGTACTTCACGGGGTCGAAGGCGCATAACGTGGTGCTGAGGCAGCGGGCGCTGAAGATGGGGTACACGCTGAATGAGTGGGCTCTGTCGCGGCTGGATGATGAGTCGGTTGTCGCGAGCGCGACGGAGGAGGAGATTTACGCCGCGCTCGAGATGGACTGGATGCCCGCGGAGATGCGGGAAAACCTCGGCGAGATTGAGGCGTCGGCAAAGCGGGCTGTGCCGAAGTTGATTGAGGCTTCGGATATCAAGGGCGATGTGCACATGCACACGACAGAGACGGACGGGCGAAATTCAATTCTGGAGATGGCGGAGGCGGGGGTTACGCGAGGGCTCCAGTACATTGCGATCACGGAGCATACGAAGAACCTGGCAATGACCAACGGCCTCGATGAGAAGCGGGCTCTTGAGCACATGAAGCGGATTCGCGATGTGGATGCGCAACTGGAGGGGCGGATCCGGGTCTTCACGGGGATTGAGGTGGACATCCTGGCGGATGGAAGTCTCGACATGGATGACGAGGTGCTGGCGCAGATGGATGTGGTGATTGCGAGCGTGCACAGCCATTTCGGGCAACCTCGTGAGGAGATGACGGCGCGGGTGATTCGGGCGGTGGAGAACAAGAACGTTCGAATACTTGGGCATCCGACGGGCAGACAGATTTTGCGGCGGGAGCCGTATGCGATGGATACGGGTGCGGTGATCCGCAAATGCGCGGAACTGGGTGTGGCTGTCGAGCATAACGCGTCGCCGGAGCGGCTGGACTTGAGCGACAGGGATTTGAGGCTGGCGAAAGAGTGCGGGTGCAGGATCGTCATTAACACAGACGCGCATGTGACGCGGGTGGTGGGGGAGTGGCGGTATGGGATTCGGCAATTGAGGCGGGCGTGGCTGGGGGCGGGGGAT
>Ga0157379_10001232_pt1 | contig 20766 bp, 29 predicted proteins | sample S25metaG_FD_121802 | JGI IMG/M metagenome (GOLD analysis project Ga0157379, IMG submission 121802) | Switchgrass rhizosphere microbial communities from Kellogg Biological Station, Michigan, USA - S2-5 metaG | ecosystem: Host-associated > Plants > Roots > Rhizosphere > Soil | place: USA... | reverse complement strand
TACCGGATTCCTTGATGGGGATTTCCTTGAGCGCTTCCTGGAATTCGACAGTAATTCCAACGAGGCTATGAAAGCTAGAAGGGGTAATAGCGACGCAGAGAAGTTGGATCTCACGTACGGAGAAGTCGTCCATGTATTGGAGCAATTGCAAAGCGTACACTAGATGTAGAAACAGGTTTGATGTAACTTTACAAGTGTTGTATATTGGTTGTGCGAATTGTTGTGATTTATGCTGCTAGCCAGAGTTTGATGAATTTGTATACCAAATTTGGACGTGGCGCTGCTTAGACTTGGACATTATCACGTGAGAAAGTACTCCGTTGACATGAATTACTGAAGTAGAGGAGTAAACTCCTTTCTTCTCTACACCCTTCTTCGAGGCTCTATCGTGGCTCTTATACTCATTTATTATGGAGGATGATCCTCCAAACGTTCCTCTCGAAGACGATAGTGGAATTCCATCGCGTACGGCATCTCCACATCGACCAGCCTCCTTGACGACATCCACAAGCAATGCCACCGTCAGCAGTCTCAAGAGTATCACAACACTTCAAGACGAGAAAGATCAACGAAGTTCACTGTCACATAACTCCTCGCCCAGGATCACCTCCATCTTATTGCCCCCTTCTGAGGGTGGAGGGTCACGACCACGTTCACCTGGTGAAGGCCGAATTACATCCTTGAATATTCCTCGAGTTCCTTCTCGTGCAAGTAGGCACACCTCTGGAAGTTTTAGGAGACGTGGTAATGCCAGTATTACATCGAGGAGCGAAATGATGGATGATACCACAGAAGCAGAGGGCTTTCTCAATTTTGGTTTAGGGGAAGACTTCAGTAGTGAGTGGTAGATTCTCTTTGTTCTCGGCTAAGGCTAACATTTCCTTCATCCATCAGTTATTCAAGATGGTACACCTTTCGTCTTTCAGAAAGTGGAAGAATGCTACTGATGCCCACTTTCAGATGCCCAGGTTCTTCAAGATGTTCAAAGAGTCCTTCGTTCCAAAGCAAAGCGAGACGCCACGCGAGACAAAGGATCTACCTCTGAAATATCTACTCGACCCCCGGCCTCCCCTAATGTTCATTCTGCCGTCGATGTTAGTAGTATCATTCAACAAAGCAAAGCATCCCTAGGAAAATCTCAGAAAGCATTCCCTTCTCTTTCAACACAGACCGATTTAGCTACAGGCAGTGACACCTTGTACAAATTTCCCTCTACCACTCTCTCCGCCTCTCGTTCAGTTGAATCGTTATCGTCTGCTGAACCTGGCGGACGTTCCGCTCTGCCTGTCCTCCTGTCTCGTCCAGATGGCACCGACTACCTTGATTGGTCCGGACAGACAGAAAGCCTAGATCCCAAGCGTGGAAGAAAGGATAGATCAATCATTGGCCGTACTCTGTCCTTGACGAAACCCAAGGTGAAGCCAAAGACGCATATTCGTAAATTTTCCGCTCGAAATTCCCTCGATCTAAGAGCGAGTCAAGGCGATTTTCACGCTGGTCGGTTCTAGCTCTTATTCTTACACATACATTCGATTGATTAGTTTTTGTAGCAATGCTAGACAGCATTCGGCGCTCGAGCAAACGCGAGACCATAATCCGGGCTGAGATCACCAAGGACGAGTTGTTTCGACGATATGCATATCTCGATATGAAGCTCCCTCCTGGTGATCCTCCACATAATTTCCTTCAACTCGTGAAATCTCGGCCAAGCTCAACACCGATATCTACCCCATGGTTGTCGTGGTGTCGTAGCTCCAAACTCCCGTCTTTCAGCAATACTAGTTGGTTCATTACTGGAGAAGCAATAGAAGAATCGATGCACACAGCTGGTCAGAGTCCTTATGGGATGCCTTTACCATCGCCCACTGCGACTAGTCAGGGAGGTTATGGTTTTCCATCGCCGATATCATCACCTCGCTCTTCTTTCAGTAGTCCGGTTGGACCTGATGGAAACCCTCGTATGACAAGGAAGCAGCTGGAATTGACTCATTCTCTATCAGCGAATCATCTTGGTGAACCCATAATCGTGAAGCACCCGCCAACACCAGTGACTGCTCGGGCTCGCAGTTTTTCTAACGCAATGGCAACGTTGGATAAGAATCCTTCAGCGGATGCACTGATGGTTCCCGACCAATTGAACAATGTCCCCACCAGCCCAAGAAGCTCCGTCGATATGGGCAGCGATCGACAGTCCTTCGCCACTCCTCCCAAAGCAGAAAAGGAATCGTCTCTGAGGAAGAGGTTCAGGCGATCCTTTGGTGGTGGTGACATGACGGCTATCAATGAATCCAAAGTGGCAACAACATTATCTACAGGGAGTCTTCGTTCGTCTAATGGTCATGGATCCAGCAGTCGCCTGCACCTCAGTGTGGGTACTATGCTTGGGAAGATCTTGAAGAGCGGCGATGAAAATGACTCCAAGAAGGAATATGCTCGCTCCAGTCTTAGTGCCGAAGATTCTGGGAGGGAGGGTAATGCAAGGAGCGATGGTGTCGCCAGTTTGACTAGCGATAGACTATCACCATTACCTAGGAGGCGACTTCCAGGATTGATGGCTTCTTTACGCGATGGTGCGCACACCAGCGATAGCGAACATAGCAATGGACCCGAGACTGCAAGGCTCGGCGGAAGGTTTGTTAAAAGAGGTCATTCCGAAAACTTGCTGCGAGTTGTAGCAGAAAAGCAGCCTGGGTCGTTCTCTGGTGGCGATGGTTGGTCAACCAATGGTCCTAAAACTTCTACTCTTCCATCACGACGGACCAGGCAAGGGCGAATATCGATATCTCCGACTCCTCATGAAATGGGAAGGGAATCGTTCCAGGACATGTTACGGAAACTCGAGGAGGAGGAGGACCGTTCCAAGGAGATGTACAAGACACGCGAACTTCTTCTAGTGGAAGCCAATGACCATAACCGGAAGATAGCAAGATTACTCAAGGCAGTTTCCTCTTCGGTTCGCGAATTCGAGGCAGTTCAACGAGAGTTTTCGAAGGTTTTGAGCATCAATCACAGACCAATTCCTCAGGAGGTCTTGGATGCAGTTAATGCAGACCCGGCCACCAATTTAAGACATGGCAAGGGATGGAGGGCTGTGGAAGACTCCCATGAACGGTTCAGTCGACAGCAGAATCTCTTGACATCTTATGTCGCCCTCGTCGAGAAGGATCCACCAGTCTATCCTATTCCCAGTCTCCGACCAGCTATTACGACTGCGACTGAGCTCTGGGAAATTCTGGAGGCAAAACGAAAACGACTCGATCAGCTTGGTTGGGAAATAGTTGCACCTGCATTAGCCCAAATTACATCTTACCTGGCTGAATTGCAACGGGAATACAATGAGATACAGATGATGGTTGAAACAGATTATCCTGAGGTATGTAGAGTATGATACCCATATTATCTTTGATTTACTCTTTCCTTGCAGCAATCTCGAATCACCGATCTTGTAACTATTATCCTCGAATCCAGTGCTCCTCAGGGATGGCTTGAATTCGCCGCGGTATGGCTCCCAGAACATGTTCTCGAGTTCATCGGTGGTTTTATACGCTTTTTTGGCGTCCCTATCAGCGAGAAGTTTATTCGACCTCTTCTGTGGTACTTTTTCCGTAATCGATATTACTGGAAGATATACTCCGGTGAACCTCCTCCAAGCGAACGCGCTTGGTACACACGATTGGCATATTGGGTTCTGATTCTTAGTCTTTTGGCATGGTATACAACGGCTGATGCTGTACGGACATCTTGAAATAATTTATCACTCGTTTACATTTCGTTTAGCATAGGCAATTTATTGTATAATTATACGGACTGGTACGGATAGATATATTCCGTGTCTACCAACCCATAATTGCGTTGCACTTTCCAAGTTTCCTAGTCCTTCTTGAGCTGAGCAGTGACGATCCCCCTCAATTTCTTGGTGAAGGCTATCCTCGGTCCCGAAGCACAGTGGCGTTTCAGGCATCGGCAGCATTCTTCCACATTGCTTTTACAATGGATGCACAGGTTGCTATCACCGCTCTCGTTAAAACGGTTGTCAGCCAACAAGAAGACGCAATTAACACGTTTATGAATGATTTGCGTTAATCGATAGTCACAATCACCGTAGTTTACTTCGACGTTCAGGAACATCGCACGAGTCAGCCTACTGGGAACTACGCTGCAGCTGTGCTGCGTGTCAGCGGGTGTTCTTATTCAAATATGCTGTGGCAAATTAGTTACTGATTGCTATAAAATCCTGGAGTGACTTCAGAATCCTCATTGGCACTATCATCATGTCCTACCACACTCAAACCTACCCCAATGGCCACTGGCACGGTCACCACTGTTGTGGCTTGTATCCAATCTATGGAGGCTCTCCAGATCTTTTCCCATTGGTAAACACAACAGTTCATTATGATCTCATCGATGTCCAGGCTCTGTAAAGTCTTTTATTTTACATTCAACGAACACCAAACCAATTGAGTCGCTTTCAGAGCCTCCATCGTCCAGACGTTCACCTCGAGTGCGTCGGATGCGCTTGAAGTAAAATATGTCTTCCCCCTGCCACCTGATGCATCCATCTGCGCTTTCAAGGCTGTCATTAATGGAGAACGCACCATCAAGGGCATCGTGAAGGCTAAGGCGACCGCCAAGGCCGAATATGATCAGGCAGTGTCGAAAGGCAAAACAGCAGCTCTCCTGGAGCAGAGTAATGTCGAAAGTAAGTCCCCCTCAAAATTCTCCTCTTCAATTGTTAAGTGATTGTTATAGTATTTCAACTTTCGCTTGGAAATATCAAACCTGAACAAACTATTGAGATCCAGTATGTATGTTAGATTCAACCGGATAACATTCTCTGAGTTTCCTTCAGCATCTCCTTTGCCACTGTTATATCACACAACGGGGAACTGGATTCATTGCGCCTTACTTTCCCTTCTGTCATCGCTCCTCGTTATGGAGTTGCACCTAATGCCATTCTGAACTATACGACCAACACATGGCCATGGCGACATACCCTAAGGCGAACTTATAGGGATGCTTTGGATTTCTCGATCTCAGTACAGATGACTTCTCATATCAAGTCCATCACATCCCCGTCGCACCCGATTGACATGAAGCTTGGACAGTCTACTGCCGAAGATTCTGCTGATTTTGATCCTTTCAAGGCACACATCGCTCTTGCATCTCCTATGCTTCTAGACAAGGATATTATCATTGCACTGAATTGCGTAGGACTCGATAAACCCCGTTGTATGGTCGAAGCATATTCTCCAGAAGAAGGCGCCCAAGAGTATACAGATGCTTATGCCCTTACCCTGGTTCCAAGGTTCGAACTCCCTGCTCTGCCAGCTCAAGGTGAGGCTTATTCTCTTACCATGTCTCGATTTAAATTAATTAAATTACAGAATATATTTTCCTCGTTGATCGTAGCGGTTCTATGGGAGGTGGTAAGATGACTGCGGTCCAGTCAGCTCTGCAGGTTGGTTTTTTTTTCTTGCTAGGCGCAACGCAGTAGCTGATCATCTACTATTCAGATCATGCTCAGGAGTCTTCCTCCCCGTGGTACATCATTCAACATCATTTCTTTCGGAAGTCGTCATTCTTCGCTTTTCCGCTCTAGTGCTCCGTATTCAGCGGACAGTGTGAAGAAGGCTTCTTCTCATGTTGACACAATGCGTGCAGACCACGGCGGTACCGAAATTAGAGCTGCCCTCGAGGAAGCATTCAAGAGTCGCTCAAGTCCCTCAACACCGGCATCTGTCTTTGTATTAACAGATGGTGAAGCATACGATCTGGATGGTGTACAGGCTTGCGTTGCCGCCGCTGTTGCCAAATCCAAAGTGGCCAAAGTTCTTCTGAGGCTTTTCTGCCTGGGTATAGGAAACTCCGTTTCGAAGGTAATTATTCATCTATACTAATTATCCGACGGTGCACTGATACATTGTAACAGGCGATGTGCGACATGATTGCTCGCACAGGTCTTGGTTCCGCGATGTACGTCGCAGAACAGGAGAAACCCGACCAGAAGCTTATGGCTCTCTTACGTGCCGCGAGAGGAGCACCTGTCGAAGAGATCTCCGTCGACTGGGGCATTCCCGAGGTTGACTCTGCTGACGACAAAAAGGAAAGTCCCGACGACGACTTCGAATTGGTTAACGAGAAAGACGCTCCTCCTGTTTACCATTCTGAGGCCGCTCCACCTCCACCTCCACCAATCTCCCTCTTCGATGAGGCGGCCGTCCCCGATGTTAAAGCAGAAAAGGCATCCTTGGGTCCAGATGCTAGTGCCGTCAAGCTTCCCCCACCCCCTCGTATCCAAGTGGCCCCTTCTCCTAAGCTCTTACCACCCTTGTATCCCGGATTCCGAACCAGTGTTTTTGCGATTATTAAACGCAACAACAAAAACAGCCTTCCATCGAAATCTGTCCGTATTACTGGCCATGTCATGGGTCAACCAGTTCACCTGGATATCGCAGTAACGACCGCCATGCAATCCCGCGAACCCAGTGCTGGAAGAGTGAAGATGTTGCACGTTCTCGCTGCTCGTGCTCTTGTTCAACATTTTGAAGACGACGGAAAGGGCACTTTCATGGATGCTGTTCACAAGGCGGAAATCTTACGAGTCGCGGAACGCTATCAGATCACTAGCTCAGAGACATCTTTCGTGGCTGTCGACGAGGACAAGAAACCCGTCGACTATGGTGTGACAGAGGAACGCGATGTGTACGAAGAGGTCGGAGCCGCACTTAACTATATGCAAACGAACGTCCAGTGAGTCTTCTTCATCTGAACCGGGACAAAGACGTTGGCTGACGTAGCCTTTGGTAGAATGAGTTTGAGCTCAGCTTCCCCTCCCCCAGGTGCCTCTCCGCGTCCCGCCGGCATCGGCGGTATGATGGCGCGAATGCGTCCACTAGCTGCAAGCCCTCCATCACTATCTCGAAGAATGGTACCACTGGGTGGCTCTGGTGCCTTTGGCAGCGCGGCGCCTGGTGGACGCGGAGGTGGAGGACCAATGGTAAGGGCTTCTTCAATGGCCTCATCGGCACCAATGGCTCCGCCTCCGCCCCCAGCAGCTCCATCTTCACGACCCCGGCCTATCGTATCAGAGTATGCCTCGCTTCTCGAAGACTCTTCGCCACGCGTTCGTACATTTTCGTAAACTCTAGATTAATTTTACTTAAACTCCACTCCTCGCATTTATAGTCTCATACGGACCTCCTGGATCTGAGTGACGATGGCGACGTGCAGAAGGAGAAGAAGCCCACGGCGTCGAAGAAAGGAGGAAGCGGGATTTTTGGTGGATTTTCGATGAAGAGTGTCTCCCCAAAGGCAGAGGAGGCTGTCGCTCCCAAGGCGGATAGTAGCATTGAATCATTCGCAAGAGAGCAATCTTTCGACGGATTCTTTATCCCTTCAAAGAACCTCTATCAAGTCCTGGTCAAGTCCTCCACCGCTCCTAACATCCCCGCCGTGTTGGTAAAGAAGGACAAGGACGCAGAAACCATCTGGTGCACGATGCTATGCATTGCATACTTAGAGCTGAAATTCGCCAACGAGAAGGACGTGTGGGACTTCATGGTCGAGAAGGCTTTGGTGTGGATGGAGGAAGCATTGGGAACCCTTGTCGGTGCTGGTAACGTCGACAAGACCAAGGCCACCTTGAAGGAGGAGGCGAAGAAATGTGTCAAGGTGTAATAATACGCAGACGGGATGATTTCATGGTCTCTAAATGTACTTCTAAATTGTACGCTACATGATTTGATAGTGAAAGGGGGTATCTACGATCCCTAGTCTATTCTCGGGCTCAATGCTTGTTTGAAAAGGAACTCAAAGCCTTCCAGGGCATGAAAGAGCGGTTCGTCCGTTTACTGGTAGTTGACTGTGAGTCCGCAGAATTTGTGTTGACTGGACTTGGCGATGTCACAAATCCGAAGAAGAAAGATGGCTCGCTATTCTTCTTCTCCTTAATTGGACGACGTTTGAGGAGCACGACGTGAGACCTTTGACGCTTCATAATTCTGTGTTTCGGAGGCCAAGTGGAAACTGAGGAGGAAGAAATCGATCTTTTACGGGCGAGTTTTGTAGGCGGGTATAAAAGAGACCTAGAAAAATCCAAGGTGAAGACACTTCGAGCTCTACTGCGAGGGTATTCCTCTTCCACAGGAGTGTTGGGGGTAGCACCGCACGTGCATAGCAACCCCCCAGATAATGGCCCCAAGAAGGTGGAAATATTGATTCCTAGGTCTTTCGCTCGGTTGAACAGTTCCTCGGGGATTTGATGACCGGTATTGTCCTGAAATTCAACTTGCCAACGCAAGAGTTGTGCTTTCACCATGTCCCTCTGAGCCCTGCGTTCTAGGGCGTGTGCCACATCTTTAAGGACCTCGGAATCTAGAAAAATTGGATGAGTTCCTGTAACGGCAGTTTCGAGGATTTGAGCAGATCATTCACCAGTGAGAGCTGATAATATAGCATGAGAGAGATAAATGGTAATGATTAAACAACTCACGCAAATATGTTTCAACATTATCAACAAAGCTGAAAATATCCTCGTTCTCTTCCATCGAATTCGACAACCTTTGTGGCACCATCGATTCTTGCTCCTTTATGACGTAGTCAGTTGGTCGCAAAGGAAGTCTCTTCGAGCTACGACGAGGACGTGGTGGTGCCAGTCCGAGAGGACCGTTTGTCGAATGTCCGTCGTCAGCGATTGCAGACATGTGATCAGGATATACGATCCCGTTGGGTGTGTCTGGGAGAACAACGCATAAAAGCAAGCGTTTTAAGCGGTCTTATATAGTTTCCCTCAAGGTTTGATAGCCCACAGAAAGGAGTTAACCCTTGTTCTTTATTGATCGCACGCTCTGATTGGTTCATCGTGTCATCGGCTAAGCGCCCGCAATGCAAGAGCAGACAATTCCAAAGATCCCTCGGCGTTATTGGCTTTATAGATGAGAATAACCAAATGAATCCGAGCAAATGGTCCTATTAGCATTAATCTTCGACAATTGAAACTAGCAGATACAATCATTCACACAAGGATACACAATATAAAAAAAAAACAAGAAAAATATCAATTAATCCTCCAAATGTTCGTCAATATCCCCAACAATTTCTACACCGTCGTCTTTGGCCTTACTTCGTCCTCGAGATTTTGTAACAGTGATCGGAACAGGGGTTGGGGTTGAGGTTGGTTTTGCAGCTGATTGACTGGGGAACCTTTTTGGTGCGCTAACTGGAACAGCGATCCGTTTGGGTGGTCCGATGGGAGATGGTCCCTTTTGACCAGCTGTCGATTCGGGTTGTGGAGGTGTTGGGTTTAGAAGGGGAGGTGATGCAGACTGCCGCGAAGTGGAGAGTGTGTTGAGCAAATCGTCTGCAGCTAGTGGGGATGGGGATCGTTGGGCTGCGGCGAGCTCTGCAGGGGCTGGAGGCTGCGGTGCTGGGTTAGACTCCACTGCTTCTTCAGCCCCTTCCGTCTGAGCTTCGGCAGCGGTGGGCTGTTCCTCATCTTCAGCCAAAGTGAGAGTCTTCTTGGCCTCGATGACTGGCGTAGGACCAGAAAAGTCTCTACCAGTCATCCGGGATAATGTACTCATATCTGTAAAATGCGATCAGATAACATGTGGAAGAAGAAATATAAAACATAACATACCAACCGAAACCCGATTTTTCAAGGCATCATCAATCAGAGCCGGATTCTTCTTATCCTCCGCTTTGAATTTGTTTTTACACATACGGTAAGTCCGGCCTGGTAATACACGAGCGATAAGATCAAAATTCTGGCCAAATTGTCTAAGAGCCTAATTGGTTTATCAGTCTTCCCTGGAAAGATTCGTGAACAAAAGAGCACCTACATCATAGAACAACGCCGTGTCCTCTTTGCCCCAACGAACAACGCGTCGCTTGGACCAGCTATTACTGTTGGTGAACCTACTCTGATCAGTCTCCTCTATGTGTGAATACTCTTCGGTGTTCTCGTCCGCTGCACGATCAACTTGCAGACTATCCACGTCCAGAACGACCTCGCCATTGGCACCAACACGCACTTGCGGTGCATATTGAGATGCCTTGAGCGTCTCGTCATAAGTGAATTCATCCGGATTCTGGCCAGTATTATCGACGGTGCTCTCCTCGCCTTCACCCTGCTTGGCTCCCGGAAGGACAGGTTTAGGAAGCTTCCGTCCAGTAGAACGTCCCGTTTCGCGTTCTTCTTCTTCGGCCACAACGATAGCCCTAGCTCGTTCTTCCCGAGCACGCTTCTTTGCTTCTGCGTACATGACTTGACTTGATTCCCAGCGCGAACTGACTCTACCCGTGCCAAGGTCGTCGCAAATGGTGCTCATCAAGACCTGAGTAGGATCGAGTGGTTCTGGGGTTCCAACTTGAGAAGGAGCTTCTACTGTCTTGGCCCGCCTTCGTCTCTTCTTCGGTGCACGAGTTTCCGAATCATCGCTCCCTTCGGCGTCTTCGTCACCTTCAACAGTCGTGGTAGACTGTACGGATTTCTTCCGTTTAGCACGAGGAAACTTCGGTTGTGGGGCCTCTCCTTCAGTTACAGCTTCCCCAGATTCTGCATTCTCATCTGTAACACGCTTCTTTCTGGGAGCCCGCTTTCGTTTCGGCGCGCTTTCTGTTCCACTCGCCTCTTCTCCTTCTGTAGTCTCGCTTTCTTTAATGGCTTTCTTCGATGCAGCACGACGAGGTGTACGCTTCTTGACTTGTCCGCCCTCTTCTTGAAGGATGGCTAACCTCGGCCGCTTCTGCGTAATACCGGCTTCTTCTCCTCCAGAGGCAGGTGTATCAGCAATGAACTCCTCAACAGCACGCTTCTTTCCGCGACTTGGAGATGGGATGGGTGTCGAAATGGGTGTAGGCTGCGCCGATGAGGCAAGAGGAGATTGCCGAGAGTCAGAGGGCTGCGAAGAAGCTACTGCGGCAGGAGTTGCGATCTGCGCACGAGGTTGCGGAGGTTGACTAGCTCGAGTTGGAACTATAGGAGCACCTGTGGACTGTGGTCGAGATCTGCTAATTGAAATGACATTTCCGGTGTTAGGTTTGGGTCGCGCGGGTTGGATGACTACGGGCTGCGAAGCTGATGGTTTTGGCACAGATGGTTCCTCTACGAGTGGCAATTGTGGGGAATTCTCTGCTGCAGACTGTAAGGCAGAAGGTGTTACAGAATGTGTTCTAATCGGAATTGTAGCAGGAGGTGGCATGGAAATCCGTGCTTCTGATGATTCGTTGTCTGGTGGGGCAGGAGTTGCTGATGGACGAGTTTTAGCCTTTATAATAGGCCTGAATTTTGCAGCTCCCTTTTCTAAGTCGTGAAAGTCAGCAGAAAACCGAATTGAAGAGCTTCTACTACTTACCGACACGGGTAGACATCTTGGCCGATGGAAATCAACCACTCGCCCAGGATATTAGTAAAGAAATAAATCCAACTAATGTTATAACAAAATAGAATAATAATATGCAAGAAAAACAGCAGTCTCGCAACTTCTAACCGTTATCTGAGTACGAGTCAGGAGGAAAGGTCCGTGACAATTGTGACATGTGACGCCAGCCAAGGGAAATACGCAGTCTCTGGAGAGCTCAACGTTACAACAACCAATGTCCAACGTAGAGCCCAACGGCGAGCCCGCTGAGGCTACCTTCGAAGATATTGAGCGCGCTGAGCGTCAGCCATTGAATCAGTCTAATGCCGCACCCCAAGCAACGTCCGCACCTTTCCTTAACTCTTCGACTGAATTACGTCTTACTTAGTCCCATGCTAGCCGTTCCCTTTATGCCTTAACACGAAAAGAAATCGCTAAAGGCATTGCTAATCGTTTTGTTCATTCAAGAATTTACATATTCCTATACCTTTCTATGGCCATCCTATCGGTTACGACGGTCGCTCTGAGTCTAGGGAAGGGTTGCCCACCGCTAGCATTCTATGTTCTAGAAATAGTCATTAATTCAGCGATGATTATTGAAGTGGGAATTCGTTTTGTAGCCTTTGGAAGAGTACGTGGACAGATTCATCGTTATTCCGCAGTTGCTCATTTCTTTTGTCCTCTCCAGCTCTTCTGGAAGTCGCCATTCAATGTAGTCGACCTTATCCTAACACTCTTTTGCGCTATTACTCTCCTTGCAATCACTCTTGTAGGATGTGGCGCCACGTCGAAAGCTGAAGAAGTCTTCGACACACTCCTCCTTGTCGCAAGAAACGTCCTACAATTCGGTCGGCTAGCTGCAGTGATGCGTCAATCAGGACAATCAATCTTCTCTAGACCCAAGCCAATCGATTTATCGAAGACCGGACGATCACGTCCTTTGGACATCGATATCGAGGATGACGAATGGCCTGCTGCGCCTCTTCCCCACGGAACAAGTTTCCATGATGATGAACCTGAAACTCCATTCACTTCAACAAGTGTCGTCTTTGATGCTTCCGATCGACCAGAGCCGGCGCAGAACCCATGGACGGCGCGGACGGAGAATCGAGACCAAACGGATACGTGGGCCTCTCTGGGATAGAGGGTAGGGGATCTTGCTCGTTCACCTATGCATATTTTATTATTCTGTATACCTCTCATAATGCGGAGGAGGCATCTCTCGTATTTATTCACTTATATTTTTATACATTTGACTTCTTCCAGGCAGATGGTTTGTGTAACGGAAGCATTGATCTATTCTTGATCTATTCATCTAAAGCAACTTCAGAGGCGGCGTGAGCGGGTTTGAATATTTTGGGAATGGTATGTTTAAGCAGTTCAATTATTGCTGATTAAACGTGAACTGAAGTATATTTTGCCCAGACTTTCCCCTTTGATGACCATTCATTAAGACCTTACATGGATGCGTGAAAGTCCCCAATAACCATTTGAGTCCCGTAAACCGATGTCATCTGCATCCGTTGTGATGTATATTGTCTCGCTGTAAAATCTATGAGCCTCAGCAACGGAAGAAAGTTAAGTCACGATACTTAGACGAGCCCATCTCCTAAGAAGATATTACATTTCGCAACTATTCATCTGCGCAAGTTCATCTGCGCAAGGACAGATACCAAATCAAGCAATACCTGGAATATGCCTTCTTCACATATTCAGGTGGAATGTCAATACTTTAAAAAGGGTACGTACTGTAGGACCCAAGAGTTTGTTAAGACCGCTGACACCTCCTATAATACTACTGGTAGGATATTGTCACTATGGCTCCAACTGTCGTTTCCTCCACCATACAGCATCTAATACCAACCAATGTACCTTCAATGCCGAGGGAGACTCCGCGTTCGTCATCCATAGCGATTCCGAAGACGCCTCACCGGTCGCCACGGAGATTGAACATAAAGCCCTAGACAAACAACTCGAACAGACATCAGGCATCCCACCAGTGATGAGGAGATATTCAGCATCAAGTCAGAATCTTACCCCCTTGGATATCGTCTCAGCACACTGTCACGAATTCGCCGATGTGGTCAACATAATTCGAGCGGAAGCAAATGAAGAACCAATTCCCTGTCAGAGTCCAATAATCAATCGACTCATTCTCCTGCTGCAAAACCCCAGGGAAAAGATCGAACGTAGTCTTGACGCGATGGACACAAATGGCACTGCTGAAGACTCATTTTACCCCAGCCGATTGTTCAGTACTGATTTTGTTGGACAAGCCAATGGTAACTTCATCAAGGAATCGAGCGAAGACTTGAGCGATTATACCATGAAAGATGACCCCTTTGCGACTCTGGCTGTTCCAACATACCATCCCCCCACATTCGAGCCGAAGAAGACCATTGAATACCTTTCTTCGGTATCGGAACCCGATTGGTCTCTTCTCGACAACTCTGAAATCATTAATCTGGAGTTTGGGCCTGCTTTTGATATTAACGAGTACGAGAGGCCTCCTTTACTATTGGCAACCGTATTCACGAATTCTTATATCTAGTGGGCATATCTCCAAATTGATGGAACATTCTGAATGTTGCGAAAGACTACAGCGATTCTACGCAGGAGACTGCGACACAGGATCTGGTTCAGAAATCCGAGACGAAGCGCAATTCATCAAATTCATCATGCAATGCCCTTCACTCCGTGTCATTCATTTGGAGTCCTTCTGGGCACTCACGGACGAAACGTTAATAGCCCTAGCTACATACTGTCCGAACGTAGAGGTTATCTATATGAGTGGGCATGATAAGCGGGAAGGCGGAGTAACGGGTGTTGGACTGCAACGATTGGCGGAGGAAGTTACTTTGGCTCCGAATCTTCAGGTTTTAGAACTCCTTAATCAGATAATGCAAGAAGATAAACGAAACCTTTTCGAAGAATTTACGCGCTCGCGACCGAGGCTAAAGCTCTATGAGGGGGATATGCTTGGGGAAGGAGTTACATCTGTAAGTCCAATAATCTTCAAGAAGGCTTTCGTTAAATATTTAACATCCATAAGAACTTTCTCGCTGCTTTGCAAGGTGGTGCTAAGATATCCACATGGATGGGAGGCGATATGGTAAACGAGGCGATCGATAAAGGAAAATGGGGCGACGTACACTTTACCTTTGACCATGACGAAATTTCGGAGTTGGGAATGGACAGCAGTACGAGCGAGCTTGGTTTCTAGGTAACGCATTATTAAATTTACCTTTCTTTACAAGTTACTGGGAGATTGGATCTCCTTTTCAATCATATTCAACGATTTCCCTTTCCTAAATTTAAGCTAGATTGATAGCTCCAAGCTCAAGGATGTTTTATTTCCATCACAGAGTCGCAAAGAATTCAATGGATTATTGGGAGTTGTGTGGCCCGGCTAAACCCATTTTCCATATTTGGGGCAACTCTATCCTAACCCCCAATTATTTCGTAATGGGGGTCTTCCGGTCAGAATAAATGGTGGTTATCCAAAGCTTTGTCTACTCTCTTTTGACCACTAATATGGAACTCCAATCCTCGCTTCTCCCCTTTGACCACCCCCTGCCTTCCACTATTCCCGGTGAAACTCGAGCAATTGACTGTAGTCTTTCCAACGCAATGTCCTCAAAGGCTTCCAAAGCCTCCAAGACACATATATTTCTAATCGTTCTGAATGAGTTGTGAGTGTTCAACGGTTGTCACAGATTTTGAAATGGGGTGCTTATTTGTGATATGCCACAGGGTTCCGGGGCTTTATCCCTCCAAATCATCCTTAAAATTTAAAGAAGATAACAATAACGAGACTGCCCATTCTCTCTCTCCTCTTAGTACTTATCAGCAGTGCCTTAAAGCAAATATCCATTCGGTCCCGGAGGATGTTCATTCAGCTGCGCTTCTTCGTGTGTTCGGTACCACAGATATCGACCACCCCTCTCAGAAGGCGCTCAACGATATTCTTCTGGGGATAAGGAATTTGGGAGAAAAGGGGACCAGCCACAATCAATTCGACGATCCTGTTCAAGCCTCATATCTCGAAGAGGACGACATTGAACCTGACGATCTCCTATACGTGGTGCCTTCGTATTCCGACTGGGATCTTGTTCAAGCCTCTTTTCCCGTAGAGGACGACACCGAACCTGAGGATCTCCTTTACGCGGTGCCTTCGTATTCTGACTGGGTTCTCGTTCAAACCTCTTTTCCCGCAGGGAACGACACCGAACCTGATGATCTTCTTTACGTGGTGCCTTCGTACTCCGACTGGGGTTTTGTTCAAACCCCTCATCCCGAAGGGAACGAGACCGAACCTGAGGATCTTTTTTATGTGGTGCCTTCATATTCTGACTGGGGACCTTGTTCCGACCAGGTCAGCTATTATCCAACATCTTTTTGGGTGGACTGGGACCCTTCACCACACACGCCACTGGGCCTCGGCGACCAGATTGCCCCAACTCCAATTAAAGACGAATTCTCGCTGTCCAAGGATGAACCGGCTGAAGAAAATGATTCTCAGTTAATCAGATCGGAATATTTGTACGAACATTCGGCTCTCCACTGGCAGTATCACCTCCCAACTCGGAAATGGGTGAGAGAACAAGGTTTGAATGAACCCTTGGATGGGGACGACACCTTCCAGCTGCCACCGGCACCACCTAGTCACAATCCGGAGAGTTCTTACGAGGGACAACGTCTTCAATCGGAGAGTTGGTTCCACAAACACCTTTCTGTCAGTGGAGATATGGATCTGTGAGACTTGCTTTACGGTATCCCGGTCGCTTGAAGATCAATACTTTTTTACTAGATTTTGTATTTACTTGTGGTACATTATCTTGATTCTGATTACGTTTTGTCTTCCTCTTCACTTGTCCTCAATGTTTCAGATCAATCACAAATACCTGTAGACGTACTTTGAAATTCTGGTCATTTCGAACTTATTTGAGTAAAGAATGTAGTTGGTGTGGCCTGACACGTTCCCGCCCTACAGTCCCGATATATATTAAAAAATGGAATATAGAACCTCAAGGCCTCGATAGATCGGCGAAGAAATGGTTTGAGGAATGTCCAGGAAATGAGAGTTACTAACAGGCGCTTTCTCATGTGATCTTTCCAAAGCGGCGTCACACTGAAAGTCTTCTTTGAATCTAAAACGTTCTGAGTGCTGAAGTTGTTGAGTAATGGTTTTACTACTTTCTCTTTGGTTGTGTCTGTGACTGCTGCTATGGATCATCCGCGGGTCCACTGTCTACCAGACACTACCGGTCGCTACAAATATTCTCCTCCGAAAGTCGTTCGTGGCCCTCTAGATGACCCGGTTCTCTCCGGATTTACTGCCCATGACCACCTATCTCCTGCACTGGCAGGGGATTGGATTGGGACGAAGGGCCAAGATTGAGTGGGGCGATTGGATCCGACAGGTTGACTCTTGGTGGTTCATTCGCGAGCCTGGAGATTCCTAGAGAATTGATTTATTTAACAGAATATTCGTACCCTATTTCTGAATTTTTTTTTTACAGTGTTATATGTGCCGAATCTCCTAAATGAAGCCACATGACCTATTGACATCCTAAGGATGGAAATCAAGCCATCATGGTGGTGATATAGCCACCCCAAGTTCCTCCAAATACCAGTACTGTAATGAAATCAAATGAGATTCGGTTCTCTTCAAATGGGAAATCATGACAGAAACGGAAAGCATGAAGTTCAGAGACTTGAATGGTTCCCGAAGGAATTCACCCCATGAGATCCCGAAGGACATGTCGCGAAGTTGCAGATATTGTACATCATAGAAAAGACGAAAGAAAGAACAGTGCTCACTTTGAGGAGGAACCCGGCGGTCTTGTTTAACATCCTTCGCTTTCTGAACAGGAAACGAAGGAGGTACATAGGACGGGAAGGTGCTTTTGTTTAACATACAGTACTTCTCTTCTCCGAAGGGACTCACCGTCTCGCAGATGTCCAATATAGGGTTGCCGCTTGAAGACGAGAGGATAAGTATGTCTGCTTCTCCCAATCTCGTAGCGATCCTTGCTCCGGTGAAACGGCAGGATCGACATACTTTGACGAAGACCATTTTTCAACTACTTCTCCGCCTTCGTCCCATCTCTCGTAGAATCCCCTGAACTGTGTTCTAGATCACTTTGAGATATCACGAAGTATTGTGTAAGAAGTTTCTGTCAAATTCGCTAGAAATATGGTCTTGATATCATCAAGTATGTTGGTTTGTGGAACGAGAATACTGAAACTGAGGGCTCGAGGGGAACCACTTTGAAAAAGGCAATGACGTCTGAACTTCTCACGTCCAGTATTTGACTCAACACTTCCCACGGTTACCAATTGTCACTACTCTCTGCTACCTACTTCGTTCATGTCCAAAAGACCCTCTCGGCCTTCCGATGCAGGGCCTTCCAAAAAACGAGCGAAGAAAAATCATACTTTTGGGGCTCCAACCGCCGACGATGAAGACTTTTTATTGTCCCAACTCTCTGCACCAACCGCGAAGGCCTTGTCTACTCGCCACACTAGTACCGGTGTTCCCCCCTCCCTAGTGAATATATGTGCAAGAAACTTCGTCACAAATTTGAGATTCCTATTCGAATCCCACAGGGAGGAGACCCAGCAATGGCTAAAATTGTTGCCAGAACGCCTCGTTCCTGGTGTCTTCGCCATGTTGAGCAGTGCTCATCCGACGTTGATGTCACACCCATTTATAACTGCCGTATGTCCCTCTTCATTTAAGAACTTTCTTTGCATGACGGGACACATATATGAAAGTATTTTCTCCGTGGTGACCCAATTGTTTTGTCGGGTGGTGGTGTTTCTGCGGATACCCTACATTCTCTGGCAGCCCTCCCAAACCCTCCTAAGGAAGTGCGTTTGCTGGACCTGGACAAAATATCGGACAATAATTTTGCTAGATTATTCAAAATTGGCGACTTTTCTGGCCTAGAAGTTCTCAAACTTCGGTGAGCTCGAAGTGTTCAGAGCTGTTTCAGTCTGGGTGACTGAGTTTCCGAAGGGGATGCTCGAAGGTTGGTGCGGCCACCTTGGATGCAGTCACAAAACATTGTCCCGCACTGAAACATATAAATTTGGGCTTCACTGCAGCAACACCAGATGCCATAGCTAAGCTCACCGCTCGATTACCCAACCTGGAAGTTCTTAAACTTGCTGGTATTTCACAAATTGTCCGTGGATATCACTCTTCTTCTGTTCTACTCGCCTTACTTGGCTCATTATGACAGAGTGACAGCAACTTATCATCAATAGTCTTCCATATTGGTAATGGTCACAAGTTTCCAGAGGGTTCAACATTATTACCTCAACGCCTGAAATCCCTGAAATTACGGCATACTAAAATAACAGATAAATCCATAGCTCCCCTTGCCGCCCAATGCTCCCTGCTGACCAGACTTGACGTTTCCTTCACTAATATACACCACCCGACGCTCAACATCAACATCAAAGACCTTTCTAACTTCGCTACGGAGGTACCCTCACTCTTCAGGTTGGAGAAACTCTCCGTCACCTCTACACCTTTAACATCCCAGTATCTCCAAAGTCTCACCACTTCGGGGTTTTTACCTACAATGCGGGATTCCTTACGCGTTCTACATATGGGAGCGTTGGGTGGCTCTCCTACGGGCGGCTCGGTTCTCCAAGGAAATTTGGCACTAACTGACGAAATACTCGGCTTGATAACTGATAATCTCGCGGAATTCACAGCACTCGAGGATATCAGTTTGGTTGGGAACAATAAACTAGGCTTTTCCGTTGGTATTGACGCCCCTCTGACTCGATTTATTATGGAAGTTGGTAGGCGATGCAGGGTTAGTATGTCTCTGCCATACTGGTTATCGCCTTTAGGACTAACGTGTATACTAGATACTCAATCTATCAGGAATAGCCCGTTTGAAATCATCCCACCTGGCCGGACTTCTTTCAGTCAGTAATGACCCAAGCTTGGATACGCCTTCTGCTCTTGAGCACTTATCCTTGAGTAACACGGATGTTGGAGACGAAGCGGCCCCTTACATCGCGTCCTGCAAGAACCTGGAGACATTGGAGTTAGCAGGCGCAAAGTTCAGTGGTGAGCGACACTTTATGGTCTTTCGTTGATAGTCCACTCATCCATGTGTTAGAGAAGGGCCTTTTCGAGATCATCGATGCGTGTCCCGGTCTGAACAGCTTGGATTTAACTAGTTGTCGAGGTGTCAAAGTGCAAGATCGACGTCGATTCTTTGAGGCAAGTCACATCTTCTGAGATTCGTTAGACTTTGCTAATCACTGAATGTACAGATGTGGGAAGAGAACCGAGTGGACGAATGAATGACCGATCGAGAGATGAGAGGTGATAATTTATGTGACTTTCTTTCATGATTTATGTAGTGGATAATATGTTCGTATCAACCAATTTTGAATATACTTACACCCTTCGTTGAGAGTAGTTATAGAGGGAGTATAGTCGTATTATGGTCTAATATGAATCATTCGCATCGAAATGCGGTGGGGTATCCAGCCAATCCTGGCTAGAAAAAGATTGAGAAATAAATTATATGTGTAGACTATCGCATCGCAGTACTTCCAACCAACAACAAACCAAAACGCGCCGAAGGCTTCGCAATCTCCACCGCGGGTCGATAATCCTGTTCGACCTCTGGGACTCCAAGAGCAAGTAGGGATGAGGACTTCGTTTTTGAAGAGGTTTTTGGTGCTGCGTGCCCGTTTTCCGTGCCTTTTGGACTCGCCTTGGTTGGATGGATTAGAGGGGCAAGAAGAGTTTGTGAACGGGAGAGATATTGCTGTGGTGAAAGACTGAGGTGATCTTTCATCCTTGTCCATTCTTCTTCTGGTGCCAGAAGTTGCAACTACATGAAGTGTGAGATGGAGTCTTACGGATTGAGGGCAGAAATTTTACCTTTCGCTCCAGATCTTCTAGCTTTTGCTGAAGATCATGTGCGGGTAACGTGTCCCCTAGATGGGAAAGCAACATAAGATCCCAAAGCAGTTGTACGTCTGCCCGTCGCCACGAGGGTTCCTTGACTAGGACATGTTCTGCAACTGCAGAGCGAAAACCGCTCAAGACTGCGTCAACAGTGCCAGCTTTAATCAGCTCGGTACGAGACAGCCCTAGGTCATCCAGAGAAGAAATAATGGAAAATAGAGCATTTGATAGTTGGTATGAAGGTTGGCTTGGCCACGTAAAGTCAACTAGGTGTATCGATAAGAACATTGCGTGATCTTGGATGTGAATTGATGCTTACCTCTCGGCGTTCCTCGGGATGACAAGTCCAGCGCAGACTCGTAGTGCTTAATGGCCATCGATATAGAGTGTGAACGCCAGTGCTTTAAGGAAGTTTCGTGAAGTTCACGCAAACCTTTCTGTAATGCTAGAAATTCC
>Ga0157379_10001230_pt1 | contig 20786 bp, 16 predicted proteins | sample S25metaG_FD_121802 | JGI IMG/M metagenome (GOLD analysis project Ga0157379, IMG submission 121802) | Switchgrass rhizosphere microbial communities from Kellogg Biological Station, Michigan, USA - S2-5 metaG | ecosystem: Host-associated > Plants > Roots > Rhizosphere > Soil | place: USA... | reverse complement strand
GGTCGCCTAATTTGGTGGCAAGCTCCAACGGAGTGTGGCCCGCGATGCGCACCCCTACGGTCGGACAACGCCGGTCAAGTTTCCCCACATCACGGATGCCGTAAAACTTCAGCCCCGGAATGGTCAGCAATCCGCTGATCAAACTTTCCGCCAACCCGTGTTCGTGTTGCTGGATGGCCCCGTAAGCCGCCAGCAGCGCCGCGCGGCGTGTGAAGGCCGACGGATCCACCTGGCGCCCCAGATCCGCTAGGTAGTCCACGCAGGCGGTGACGCCGGCGATGCATTCATGATTCAGCGTGCCCCACTCCCAGCGGTGGGGGATGGCGTTGGTGTTGGCGCGCACCTTGTAAGGTTGCAGGCGTTGCAGGTGCTCGCGCTTGCCGTACAGAATTCCCATATGCGGCCCAAAAAACTTGTAGCTCGAGCAGACCAGGAAATCGCAATCGAGAGCGCGGACATCAATCGGGCCGTGGGGCGCATAGTGCACAGCGTCTATATAGGCCAGGGCGCCCTTATGATGCGCCAGCCGGACAATTTCTTTCACATCATTGATCGTGCCCACGGCATTCGAGGCGTAGCCGACCGCCACCATCCGGGTCCGGCCGCTGATCTTCTGCGCCAGATCGGCCATGTTAAGAGTGCAGTCGTCTTCCTGGGTCTCCGCGAAATTGATGTCCGCGAAACCGATGGTCGCGCCCCGCTCCTCGAGCGCGCACCAGGGAGAAACGTTGGCGTCGTGATCGAGATGCGTGAGCAGGATTTCGTCGCCGGGCCCCAGTTCGCGGCCGATGGAGCGGCTGATGGCGAAGGTCAGCGTGGTCATGTTGGGACCGAAGACCACTTCATCGCTGTCACAGTTAAAAAAATCCGCCATGGCTGCGCGCGCCTCGGCGACGACGGCGTCGGTGCGGCGACTGGTGGCGTAGGCGCCACGAGTGTTGGCGTTCGAGTTCTTCAGATAGTCGTTAATGGCGTCAATCACGCGCTGCGGAACCTGGGTGCCGCCGGGGCCATCGAGAAAAACCGCAGGCTGACCGCTCACGGTCTGAGACAACGAAGGAAACTGAGAACGCACCCGGGAGATATCGAGTGCGGTAGTGTCGGTCTGTGCAGTCGGCATAAGAGTTAGGTCGTCGTAGCGCCGGCGTCCCGCCGGCTGTCGCGAGGGCATCCTGCCCTCGAGGATTCATCAGGCCCCACCATCAACCATCAGCCCATCATGGTCGTGTGTTCCGGCTGGATCTTGTAAATCACGCGCTGTTCCGTCGGCTGGCGGTAGGGATACTTGTCCACTCCAAGATACTTCTTCGCCAACTTGTCAATGTGAGCATCGGCGCCCTCTTCAGTGATTTCGACCACCCGGCCGCGAATTTCAAGATACCGGTAGGGATTGTCGGGATCGACAATCGCCAGAGCGACGCGCGGATCGCGGCGCACGTTCTTATCTTTTTGTCGCCCTTTGGCTGAATTGAACAGGACGAGATCGCCCGCTAAATCACACCAGATTGGGGTCACCTGGGGACGGCCGTCGGGCATCAACGTGCCCAGATTGGCGAACGCGCGCTTGCTGAACAGATCACGATATTTTTCGGGGATGGCCGAGGACATGCATACCTCCTGGGTTATGCGTACAACGTCATGCGTGCAGCACTCAGGGATTATAGCCGCGTGGCACCCGAGGCTGGCAACCGGCTGCAGTCGCGCGAGGTCAGTTCGACAAATGCGCCGGTGCAACATTCGTCTGGCAGAGGTGCGGCAGGCTTTCAGGCCCGCATACACCTAGCCGGCTCGGTTTTGCATCTTTTTTGAGCTCCAGTAAACTACTTTACGTTTCCTAACCGCAAACCTATGAACCGCCGCCTATCGCAGTTTTTCCTCGTATTCTTTCTACTGCTTTGCTGTCCAGGCCTAACCGTCAGCGCGCAGACCGCCGCGCCGGCCACTCCCACGGTCGTCTTCATGACCGATTTCGGAGTACTGGACGACTCGGTGGCTCTCTGCAAAGGTGTGATGTACTCGATTGCGCCCGAGCTCCGCATTGTGGACCTCACGCACGAGGTCACGCCGTTCTCCATACTCGACGGCGCCCGCTTCCTCTATGGCGCAAGCCCCTACTTTCCTGCGGGTACGGTGTTCGTGACAGTCATTGACCCCGGGGTGGGAAGCACGCGTAAGGCTGTGGTGGTGAAAACGAAGCGCGGCCAGTATTTCGTGCTGCCCGACAATGGCTTGATGACGCTGGTCCAGGACCGCGACGGAATCGAAGCAGTGCGCGAGATCACAAACCGCGACTGGATGATCGGTACGGCGTTGTCCTCGACCTTCCACGGACGCGACATTTTTTCTCCAGTCGCCGCGCACCTGGCCCACGGTTCGGACTGGACGAAAGTCGGACCTGAGTTGGCGGCGAGCAAGTTAGTTCGGCTCGATCTGGTGGCTCCGCACCTCGAGGAGCGTGGCCTGAGCGGCGAAGTGATCGCCACTGACGGCGCTTTCGGCAACCTGGTGACCGACGTCAGCGGCGACGATTTTCTCAAGCTGGGCTACCAACTGGGGCAGACCGTGCACCTCACCATCGGCAAGACGGAGATGGATATTCCCTTCGTCCGGACTTTCAGTGACGTGCCTCTGAAGAAGCCGCTGCTGTACATCGATTCGCGCGGCGATGTGGGTTTGGCAGTCAACCAGGACAGCTTCCAGGCCGTTTACTCCATCAAGCTGCCAGTCCCGATTTTATTCTCGCGCGCGAAAAAGTAAGCGAGCTCAGGATTGGCCTGGGTGAGATTGTGTGGCCGCGGAGGACTCACCCGCGAAGACCACGGCGGAGCGCTAGCGAGGAACTGGCAATTCGTCCACATCCTTGGCAATCTCAGGCAACACTGCCCGCACCAGAGCCACGAAGTCGCCTTTCACTCGCTCCCCGGTCTCGAGCACTTCCTCATGATTAATCACCTGCTCAAGAATTCCCGCCGCCATATTGGTGACACAGGAAATCGCCAGCACTTTCATTCCCATGTGTCGCGCTGCAATGACTTCGGGGACGGTGGACATTCCCACCAGATCAGCGCCAATCGTCCGTAAGTAGCGAATCTCCGCCGGAGTCTCGTAGTTCGGTCCCAGCAACCCGGCGTACACGCCCTGATAAAGAGTCTTGCCCGCCTGCTTCGCCGCCGCCAGCGCAATCTCGCGATAGGCCTTACAGTAGGCCTGAGTCATGTCGGGAAAACGCGGGCCGAAGCGCTCGTCATTGGGACCGACCAGCGGATTGTGCCCTTGCAGATTGATGTGATCGGTGAGCACGACCAGCGCGCCCTGCTTGTATTCCAGATTGATACCCCCGGCCGCGTTGGTAAGAATGACGGCGCGAATATTCATGCAGTCGAACACACGCATGGGAAAAGTAACTTCGTGGGCGGAGTAACCTTCGTACAGGTGCACCCGTCCCTGCATCACCGCCACCGCAACGCCGGCGGCCTTCCCGATCACCATCTGCCCGGCGTGTCCAACGGCGGTTGAGCGCGGGAAAAAGGGAATGTTGGTATAGGGGACTCGCGTGGAGTCGGAGAGTTCGTCGGCGAACCCGCCTAATCCGGAACCCAGCACTAAACCGATCTTGGGGCGCACCGGGGTCTGCGACAGCAGGAACTGCGCGGCTGCTCCGGCTTTGGTGAATTCGTCAGTCATTTCGCGGAATTCTGGATTTTTATCTCTTGGCCGGGCTTCCGGAGCATACACCTGCAGCGCCAGCTTCTTTCGCCGCTTCGTGGCTGCAGCGAGCCCGGGAGCAGCTAGCGCCGGCTTTTCGTTTTCCTCTTCGACTTCTTCGACGCCGCCCTTGTCGATACCACTTTCACATCCGCCCTCATCAGCGCCATCAGCTTGCTCACGGAACCAACTTTTTCCAGGTTCCAGATCGCTTGCTTCAGCTTCTTCTGCGCGCCGTCCGACAGTACGCCTTCTGCCAGCGCAGCGAACTTTTCTTCGACTTCAGCGTCCGAGAGCGGATTGCGCGGATCGCCCTTGGGATAATCCAACTGCTTCGTAAACGTCCGTCCATCGGTAGTTGTGAGGTTTACGATTACGCGCTGCAGCGCCGGGAACACTTTCTCGATCTCCGGATCGGCAACCACTTCGACTTTCTTCAGCTGCGCCCGGATGATTGGGTCCATGATCTTCTTCATCTCGAACTGCACCGGCGTAACTTGGCGCTCTGCGATGGCCGCGGCAATCACGTAAGGCAGCGAGTGGTCCGCCGTCTCCTTCGACCGTGGATCATATTTGCTGGGATCAGAAAGAATGTCAGCGGCCCGCGCCAACGAACGAATCTGAACTTTTTCCACCTGCTCCGACTTCAGGTCATTCGACTTGACGATATCGAGCACAGCGGAAATCGGTGTGTGGGTCAGCGCCTCGGTCGGAAACGCTTTCATGCCGCACTGCGTAATGCGCCATGACTCGCCCAGCCCATCGGTAAGCCGATTCAGTTTCCACGAGGGGCCGAAACAATGAGTCAGGCCTTCCTTGCCATCCACCACGTGCTCCGGTCCGGTGTAGCCTTTCTCGGCCATCAACGCCGCCAGCACTCCGCTCTGCGTGGCCAGCGGATCGACAGTGTTCTTCATCATGGTCAGCTTGCCGGCGGTGACCGCTCCCAAAGTCGCATGTCGGCTGGCCGAAATGCCGATGGCGTGCTGGATCTGCTCCCATCCCAGATGCATAGCACGGCCCGCAACGATGGGCGAGACAAACGCCGTCAGGGTAGCGTGATGCCAGCCGCGTTCACGGATCCCGGGAAACGCGGCTTCGCAGAAACGCATCTCGAACTCGTGTCCGAGGACGAGTCCGACGATCAACTCTTTGCCATCACCCTTCGCCCGCTCGCAGCCGGCCAGGGCAGCAGGAAAAATATCGGACGGATGCGACGGGTCCTGCTTCCAGTAGATGTCGTTGTAGTCCATGCACCGGATCATCAACCCGTTGGCCAGTGAGGCCGAAACCGGATCGATGCGCTTGCCCGTGCCGATCACGGTGGCCGGCCCGCTTCCGGCAATCTCGTCGAGCACAGCCAGCGCGATTTTCACATCGTGCTGCTGATATCCACCCAGAGCGCAACCGACGGAATCGAGCAGAAAGCGCTTGGCCTGATACACGGCGTCCTGCGAGAGCTGTGGGTAGCCCAAACTGGCAGCCCAGCGCGACATTCCTGCGGTGATAGCTTCTTTGCCGCCTGCTTCTTTCGTAGCCAACTCGACGTCTCCTATTTCAGCTTTACGTTTTTTGGATTCTTGAACGGCAAGAATGCCATGAAGTCGGCGTGGTGCACGATGTAGGCCTCGGTGGTGCGCTTTACCAGGTCGCCCTCGGCAGCGTGCGCCGCGATGATGTGGCAGACAGCGTCCGGCACGCCGCACTCGAGCGCCAACGCAACTCCGGTAAAAGGATGGCGCAGCGCTTCTCCCCGTTCACTCTGCCGGCTCTTGCCATCGGCTCCCAATTCATACTCCAGCAACTTCCCCACATCGGCCAGAATGGCGCCCGCGATCACGGTGTCCATGTGGATGGGCAACGCACGCCCCATGAATTCCTGCATGGCTTCCGCGCTCTGCCGCGCAATATGCACCACGCAGCGCTTGTGCTCCATGAAAGTGATGGGGCAATTGGGCACCAGCAGCGTGAAGGGGATACGATTGAGGTCGTCAGGCTTCAGCGGGCTGCGCTCCAAGGCCTTGACCCAGGTCTGGGTGACCTGGCTGCGCAGGCCCTTGTCTTCGATCCATTGGATCTCCGGCCAAAGCTTGGAGACTGCCTCGTGCATTCGTGAGCCCTCCGCGACGAAACGATTTAGCTTACCGTGCGGACGCAGCGGCAGTCGAGGGGCATTCGGTTCCGTAGAGACAGCAAAGTGCGACAATAGGTGGCGCTCCGTAACAAACAGCGCCGCTTGCGCAGTGGGGGTGTCCGGATGCATATCGCGTACCTCGCAGTGACAATCGTTTTCGCATGCATGGTCGCGTTTTCCGGCGTCGGGAAGGTTCGCCGCGATCCGCATCAAGTGCGCGTGATACACGACACGGTGGGCGTACCGCTAGAGTATTTTCCGCTTTTGGCGGCTTGTGAGTTTGCTGGCGCATTGGGCCTGCTGGCTGGGATCGGGTGGCCTCCCTTGGGACTCGCGGGCGGCGTTGGTCTCCTTGTTTACTTTGCGGGTGCCGTCGTGTCGCATCTGCGAGTCGGCGATTTCAAGGGTATTGGAGCTGCCGCCTTCATGCTGGTGGCCGCGGCGGGGGCACTCACTTTGCGCATCCTGACACATAAACCGGGCATTCTATGATCGATTGGCTGCCATTGCCGAGTAGGCAAAGGGTGGAGCGGGGCTTCAAGCCAGCATATGGCTGCGGTCGTGCGCGGGCTTAACGCCCTGAGGTACCTCGGCGGCTGAAGTTGCAGGGAACAAGCCCTTCGATGCAGCACTCGCTGCTCCACCCAAAATCAACATCTGGACAACACCCGAGAGAGCCGCCCATTGCCTGCTGCTAGCGGCGGAGTTAGCATGGGCGGCCATGACCAAACTTCTCGCGCTGTTCCCTCCATTCCTAATGCTTTTGTTGCTCGCGCCGATTGCCGCCGCACAAAACCCTGCGGCCGCGGATGCCGTGTACCCCATCCGCGAAGGGTACGTAAACGCGCACGGCGTCATGATCTATTACAAGAGCTTTGGCCGTGGCCAGCCCTTGATGCTCCTGCATGGCGGGCCCGGCGCCTCCCATGACTACTTCCTGCCTCATCTGCTCTCACTTGCCCGCCACCATCGACTCATCTTCATTGACGAGCGTGGCTCGGGCCGCTCGCAGACGCTCGAGGATGTTTCTGGCTATACGGTCGAAAACATGGTGGAGGATGTGGAGGCTGTCCGCGAGGCCCTGGGCCTCGGCCGGATCAGCCTGCTGGGGCACTCCTACGGCGGCGTGCTGGCGCAGGCCTATGCATTGAAATATCAGAAGAATCTCTCGGCGCTCGTTCTGGGCAGCACCTTCGCCAGCACCAAGGCCATCAACCAAGTTTTTCTCCGCATGAAAGAAAAAATGCCGGCCGACGTCCGCGATCACATCAACAAACTGGAAGCCGAGGGTCTGTACGGCCAGGGCAAGGACTACGAGAAGAATCGCTACACCGCCGAATACATGAGCGCCGCCTGGGGCGACGGCTATTTCCCCTATATCTACCAGAATCATCCCGATGCGAACTACGACCCCGTCGACGACGGGAAAATTTCCTGGGACCTTTACCGCCAGATGTGGGGCTCGCACGGCGAGTTCGTGATTGACGGCAACCTGAAATCGGTCGAATACACCGACCGGCTGCCCTCCATCAAGGTGCCGACGCTCATTCTGGTGGGGGACCATGACGAGGTGGACCCGTCGTTGTCGCAGACCATCCACAAAAAGATCGCTGGCTCGAAGCTGGTGATTTTGCCGAAATCCGGCCACATGACCTTCATAGACCAGCCGGGCATGTTCCAGAAGGCGGTAGAAGAATTCCTGGCGAAGTAAGCAGGCAGTGGCAATGAGAAAAAGCAGGACGGGCGCCCCACCCGTCCTTTACCGCCAGCTATCCCACATGTCCAGTTCAGTGCAGCATCGTCCTTCCGTGCATCTTCATGATTAGCCGGCCAGTGTTAGAGTGCCATCTAAGGCCCTATGAAGCTGAGAGTCACGCGATCGCTGGTGCTCGCCTTGGTGCTGCTGGGATCCTCCACAGCGCAGCAAGGCGCGGCCACGGGCGAACCTATCGTCCTGGCCACGGCCCCGCTGCCCAAGGGATTCCTCCGCCAGCCCTATCACTTCAAGCTCGAGGCGCAGGGAGGCATCACACCGCTTAGGTGGGAAGTGACCAACGGATCGCCGCCCGAGGGGATCGAACTGGCCCCGGACGGGACTCTCAGCGGTACGCCCCTCGAAGTCGACAGCTTTCATTTTGTGGTAACCGTCACCGATAGCGGCCGGCCTGTGGCCCAGAAGAAGAAGGAGTTCAGCCTGGAAGTGGTAGCCCCGCTTGTGGTGGAGTGGAGCAAGAAACCGAAGGTTACCGGCCACCGCCTGGACGCTGCGATTCGAGTGTCTAACCAAACCGGCGAGGATTTCGACTTTACTGTGATCGCGTTAGCGGTAAACGAGAATGGCCGGGCCACGGCCGTCGGGTATCAGCACTTCACGCTGAAGAAGGATACCGATGAATTTGAGATTCCGTTTGGAGAAAACCTGCCCCAGGGATCCTATGACGTGAATGTAGACGCAGTGGGTGAAGTGGAGGCCACGAATACCATCTTTCGCGCCCGGCTGGCGCCGGCGGGAAAACTGCAGGTGGTGCAGGGGCCTTGAGGATTGTCGGCCAAAAAATAAGAGCCCCGAGGTGATGTTACGCCCATTCGTCTCGGCCAGTAGCTCGCTTTTAGACCCTCACCGACCTGCTCTCGTCGCTGCCCTTGCGGGCTGCTCCGCGCGATCATGCTTGGGCTCCGGGCTTACCGCCAACCGGACAAACCTGCTTAACGCCTCGGGACTCTATCCTGCCTCCGACATATCTTCTTGTTCGCCTCGACCAGCGCTTTGCTATAGACCCTTACCCGCCTTCCCTCCGTCATCTTGCGATGCAGAGAGTGACTTGGCTTGAGCCCCGGACGCCGCACCAACCGGGAAAACTTCAGAAGCTGTCAAAGAACGAGGTTGTTTTTACTCCTTCTAGTTTTAGAGTCAACAAAAAAGGGGGTGTTTTATCTGCTGAAAAATCAATCGAGTGCAGCCCGTCCACAGCGGTGTGCAACATATCTTGTGCAGACCGCGCGCCCCCCGGTTTGCATTTTCCCTCTCGCGGCAGGATTTTATGGCGGATTTTCCTGGCGCCAGAACGAGGGGCGCCCGCAAAAGCGCTGTTCTCTGCTGTGAAAATCCGGCAAGATTCGCACTGGAGGCCGAGTTCACCGCAGCCTGCATTGTCTTCTCTGCGTCTTTACCGCCTTTGCAGTCAAAAACCTCTGACCTTTGAGGACGCGAAAAACCGCCATCGGGTAGAATGCCCGTTCGAGTCGGGAGGATTTCTGTGAGACGAATCGCCGGGTTGTTGGTTTTCGCGGTGACGCTGTCCGCGCCAACCGTCCTGGCGCAACAGAAAAATTCCGCTGAGCAGCGGACCGCTCGTCACTTCAACTCCATTCGAGGGGAACCCGGACTTCTGCTCGCTTTCCTGCGCGAAATGCCGAAGGGCGGCGACCTTCACATCCACCTTGCCGGGGCGGTTTACGCCGAGAGCCTCATTGACTTCGCCGCCCGGGACGGCTTTTGCGTCGACCGCACGACTTCCGTTCTGATTGCGCCTCCTTGCGACGACGCCTGCGACCGCTTCGCCAGCAAGCCGGCCATCCGCTGCGCCTACCAGGACCACGTTCTCTACAATTCCATCGTCGATGCCTGGTCCATGCGCAACTGGGCGGGCGAGGAACCCGGACACGACCACTTTTTTGCCGCCTTCGACAAATTTCTCCCTGCGATGACGAATCACCTGGGCGATTCGTTCGCCGAGGCGGCGGAACGCGCGGCGTCCGATCATCTGCAATATCTGGAACTCATGCACACCGCGGATGGAAATCTCGCGCCCGAGCTGGGAGCCCGGGTCGGTTGGGACGATGACTTCTCCAAGTTGCGGGCGAAGTTGCTGGCCAGTGGACTCAAAGACGTCGTCGCCGTCACGCGCCAGCAACTGGATCACGACGAGACGAAAATGCGCGAGCTCTTGCGCTGCGGTTCGCCCCCGGCCGGAGCCGGATGCGGCGTCACCATTCGGTACCTGTACCAGGTGCTTCGCGGGCTGCCGAAAGAGCAGGTCTATGCGCAAATCCTGCTGGGCTTCGAGCTGGCCCAGGCCGACCCCCGTTTCGTAGGATTAAACCTGGTCATGCCCGAGGACTGGTACGTGCCCATGCGCGATTTCGATCTGCACATGAAGATGCTCGACTACCTGCACGGAATTTATCCCAAGGTGCACATCAGTTTGCATGCCGGGGAGCTGGCCGTGGGACTGGTTCCGCCTGAAGGGTTGAGCTTTCACGTCCGTGAATCAATCGAGAAGGGCCATGCCGAGCGAATCGGCCACGGCGCGAGCGTGATGAACGAACATGACGCTACCGGCCTGCTCGAGGAGATGGCGCGGCGGAAAGTGCTGGTAGAGATTTGCCTGACTTCGAATGATGTGATCCTCGGAGTGCGCGGCGAAGAGCATCCTTTCCCGGTATATTTGCGTTACGGCGTGCCTGTGGCGCTGGCGACTGATGACGAGGGAGTGTCGCGATCGGATATGACGCATGAATATGTTCGCGCCGCCGAGAGTTACCATCTCAGTTACCTGGGTCTGAAGCGAATGGCACGGCAGAGCTTGGAACACAGTTTCCTGGCTGGGGCGAGTGTGTGGTCTGACGCGCAGGCCTTGCATCCCGTTGCGGCCTGCGCCGGCGACCGCCCAGAAGCCGCGAGCGCCTCTCCGGGATGCCATAGATTTCTCGATGCCAACGACCGGGCCCGCGTACAGTGGAAACTGGAACGGGAATTTGCCGAGTTTGAAAAGAGGTTTTGACAGACGATGAACTCGGAGAGCAAAGCCTCGGTGGTGCCGTAAGCCTGGGGTTGGGTGGAGCAGGGCCTTTTGGCCCTGCAATAAACCCTTCTCGCGGGCGAGGCTTCAGCCTCTGAGGGTAGGTTTCAATCATGCGTCACGGCACTGCGCTGGGTAGTCAATCCGGACCCCGGCAGAATTCAAAGCCGCCGAACTTGGCTCGGCCTGACCGGGTCGCAGACCCGGTTCCACGTGACCAGGAGTGCTTTTAATGGGTCAGACCATCGTTGAAAAAATCGCGCAGGCGCACCTTGCCGAAGGGCCCCAGCGTCCGCTGCGAACGGGAGACTTTGTGGCCATCCGCCCGCATCGGGTGATGACGCACGACAACACCTCGGCGGTGATCAAGAAATTTCAAACCATCGGCGCCAAGAAGATTCAAAATCCCAAACAGCTGGTGTTCGCTCTCGATCACGACATCCAGAACAAGGAAGATTCGAACCTGCGCAAGTACCAGGCCATCGAGGGCTTCGCGAAACATCACGGCGTGGATTTCTACCCTGCAGGCTCCGGCATCGGCCACCAGATCATGGTCGAGCGCGGATACGTTCTGCCCGGCACTTTTGTGGTGGCCTCCGACTCGCACTCGAACATGTATGGCGCGCTGGGAGCAGTGGGCACGCCGATCGTCCGTACTGACGCTGCGGCGGCCTGGGCGACCGGCGATTTCTGGTGGCAGATTCCGCGCTCGGTCCAGGTGGTACTCGAAGGCGCACTGCCTGCGGGCGCGAGCGGCAAAGACGTCATCGTCACGCTGTGTGGACTCTACAATCACGATGAAGTCTTGAATGCGGCCGTCGAATTCAGCGGACCGGGCGTCGCCAGCCTGTCCATGGATGCGCGCTTTTCGATTTCCAACATGTCAACCGAGTGGGGTCCGTTGGTCGGCTGGTTTCCGGTGGATGTAGTCACCATCAAATATCTGCAAGGAGTAAAGCAGCGCCTGGCATTGCAGGGCATCGAGCGCTTCGCCGATCGCGACATTACGAACTGGACCGAGAACCCGCCACAACCCGATCCCGACGCGGTTTACGCCGCCCGCATCGTACTCGACCTGTCGCAGGTCACGCCTCATGTATCGGGGCCTGACACGGTGCAGATCATGGCGTCGCTGGCCGAGATCGAGAAACAGAAGATTCCGATTCAGAAGGCCTACCTGCTCTCCTGCGTAAATTCGCGGGTTGAGGATCTAGCGGCCGCAGCCACCGTGCTGCGCGGCAAGAAAGTTGCGCCCGGAGTGAAGCTCTATTTGGGCGCGGCCAGCAAATGGGTGCAGGAAGAAGCCGAGCGACGCGGCATCTGGCAGGCGCTGCTCGACGCCGGCGCGAATCCTTTGCCGGCCGGCTGCGGGCCATGTATCGGCCTGGGGGTCGGATTGTTGGAACCGGGCGAAGTCGGAATCTCCGCCACCAACCGCAATTTCAAGGGACGCATGGGATCGCGCGACGCGAAGTGCTATCTCGCCAGCCCGGAGGTGGTAGCGGCGTCCGCCGCCGCCGGCTACATTCGGGGACACTACAAGATGGCCGATCGCACCCCGGCGCGCGAGTACCAGGAATTTCCCACGGGCGCCGCCGCCGAAAAGGTGGAAATCCTCCCTGGCTTTCCCGAACGAGTGAAGGGGCGGCTGATATTTTTGCCGCAGGACAACGTGAACACCGACGCGATTTATGGGAAGGACTACACTTACCGCGACGACGTCACGCCGGAAACCATGGCCAAGGTCGTGATGGAGAATTACGATCCTCAATTTGCCGCGCGAACCCACGCCAGCGACGTGGTGGTGAGCGGCTTCAATTTTGGCACGGGATCAAGCCGTGAGCAGGCGGTCACCTGTTTGAAGGCGAAGGGAATCCCGCTGGTGATCGCGGCCAGCTTCTCGCAGACCTATTTGCGAAATGCTTACAACAACGGATTCCTGTGCGTTGAAGTCCCGGAATTGGTGAAAAAGCTGCGCGAGCAGTTCGTCAAAGAAATTGGCGCGAAAGAAAAGACGATCATCCCCGGAGACGAGATCGCCATCGATTTCACCTCAGGCATGATCACGTGGCGTGGCGAGAAGTTCGCGTTCCCAGCGCTCGGCAGCGTGCCGCAATCGCTCGTGATCGCACAAGGCGTGGAAAACCTGGTGGCAAAACGTTTGGGGCTGGTTTAAGCGTGTGACCGCGGGCGACTTGCCCGCGGAAATGGTGCCTGTCGTTGTATGACGGATGGGTGATAGACCCTGGCTTCTCGCGCGCGAGTCGCCCGCGACACACAATCTCTGACTGCACAATCTCTAGGAGAAACTGCACGAATGGCAAAGCATACAGTAGTGACCATGCCGGGCGACGGAATCGGTAACCAGGTTCTGCCCGAAGCCTTGCGAGTCCTGAAGGCAGTGGGCTTCGACGCCGAATACATCCACGCCGACATCGGATGGGACATCTGGTGCAGCGAAGGCAATGCGCTCCCCGATCGCACCATCGATCTGCTCAAGAAGCACAAACTCGGCCTGTTCGGGGCCATCACTTCGAAGCCCAACAAGGAAGCCCAGGCTGAACTGAAGCCGGAGCTCCGCGGCAAAGGCCTGGTCTACTACAGCCCGATCGTCACGATGCGGCAGAGGTTCAATCTCGATATCTGCATGCGGCCCTGCATCGGCTTCGCCGGCAATCCGCTGAACTACATTCGCAAACGCACTGACGGCGGATTCGACGAACCCAAGATCGACACCACCGTATTTCGCCAAGGCACCGAGGGCATGTACGTGGGGGTGGAGTGGACGAACCCTCCGGAGAATGTCCGGGCGGCGCTGAATACGCATCCCCGGTTCAAGGCCTTCAACAGCGTGCCGGGCCCCGACCTCGCGGTCAGTGTGCGCATCATCACGCGCGCAGCGGCACGGCGCATTGTCACGGCCGCTTTCGAGTACGCCAAGAAGCGCGGCTTCAAGGGCGTCACCATCTGCGAAAAGCCTAACGTGGTGCGCGAGACTTCGGGGATGATGGAAGAAACCGCCAAGGAAGTGGCCAAGGGCTATCCCGGGATCGCGCTCTGGTCGACGAATATTGACGCGCAATTGATGTGGCTGAACAAGAATCCGGAAGAGTACAACGTGATCGTGGCGTCGAACCTTTTCGGCGATATCTTGTCTGACGCCTTCGCTGGACTCGTGGGCGGGCTGGGCTTTGCCGCATCCGGCAACATCGGGGACGAAGTCGCGGTGTTCGAACCAACTCATGGTTCGGCGCCCAAGTATGCCGAGCTGAATCCTCCGATTGTGAATCCGATTGCGATGATTCTTTCCGCCGCCATGATGCTCGATCACATTGGCGAGGGCGCTAAAGCCGGGCGCATCCGCACGGCGATTGCCGATGTCGTGAAAGAAGGCAAAGTGCGGAGCTACGACATGATGCGGATTCCCGGTGGAGGGAAATCGATTGGACAGGGGGCGGCAAGCACGATTCAGATGGGGGATGCGATTCTGGAAAAGCTCCGATAAGGATGTTCGCCTCGCGCCTATGGTTCGCGTCGCTTTGCGACTGGAACGCGCGGGGGCTCACCTGAGTCCTTCGCGCACAAAAGCGGCGCGTTCAGGATGACAGTGAGTCTTATGGGACGGGAATTTATGACAGGTTCAGTGGAAGAAAAATCGGCGGGGGCAGGCGAAGCCGGACACTGTGGGCGCGACGTGCGTTCCGACCTGCATGTGGCCATCGAAGCGCGCGACAGTGGTGGCATCGAGATCACCATGCAGTCCCGGGTCGCGCCCTACTACGGCGAGGCCATACTGGCGCAGGCGCGGCGGGTGTTCGATGTTCTCGGCGTCAAGCATGCCCGCGTCGAACTCCGCGATGAAGGCGCGCTGCCCTTCGTAATATCGGCGCGCATCGAGACTGCCGCGCGGCGCGCCGGGCTGGGCGTCGGGCGCAAGGCTGCTCCGGAAAAGATCGCGCTGCCGGAACCATCGCCCCGAGATCGTTTGCGCCGCTCGCGTCTGTACCTTCCGGGGTCCGAGCCCAAGTACTTCATCAACGCGGCGCTGCACGGGCCGGACGCCATCATTCTCGATCTTGAGGATTCGGTGCATCACGCGGAAAAAGATGCCGCGCGTATTCTTGTCCGAAACACGCTGCGTGCCGTGGATTTTGGAAAATGCGAGCGCATGGTGCGCGTCAACCAGTTGCCCATGGGCCTCGAAGACCTGGCGGAGATTGTTCCCGAATCGCCAGATCTGGTGCTGCTGCCCAAGACCGAACTCCCTGAGCAAGTGGCGGAAACCGACCGGATGATCGGCGAACTCAAGGGCCGCTACGGCATCACCCGCCACATCTGGCTGATGCCGATTCTCGAATCTGCACTCGGCATTGAGAATGCCTCGGCCATCGCGCAAGCCAGCAAGAATGTGGTGGCCCTTACCATCGGGCTTGAGGATTACACCGCCGACCTGGGCGTAGCCAAGACGGCGGAAGGCCGCGAGTCGCTTTATGCGCGATCGCGTTTGGTCAACGCATCGAAGGCAACCGGGGTGCAGGCCATTGACTCCGTGTTTGGCGACGTGGGCGACATGGACGGCTTGCGGTGCTGGGCGGAAAATTCCCGCGCGCTCGGCTTTGAAGGTATGGGCTGCGTTCATCCCGGACAGATTCAGGTAATTCATGAAGCCTTCGCGCCGTCGCCGGCCGAGATCGAAAAGGCTTCGAAGATCGTGGCGGCGTTTGAGGAAGCACAGCAGCGCGGGCTGGGCGTGGTCAGCCTGGGGTCGAAGATGATCGACCCTCCGGTGGTGCAGCGAGCGCAGAAGCTCGTCGAGCTGGCGAAGCGTATGGGCAAGTCTAGCAGTGCTGCGGGCCAAGAGCTTTAACCACCAAGGACACCACGGTACACACCGGAATTCCTTCGTGATCCTTGGTGTCCTTCGTGGTTATCGGTTTTAGGGAGCGGAATGACGAATAAAGCCGAACTGGCGCAGAATGCCGCGGGACGCATGGTCCCGGCCATGGTGAATGGCAAGCCCCAGATTCCTTATCTGGGTGTAGCCAAGTATTCGCCGCGCGGCCGTAAGACGGCCCCTCCAGTGCGTTCGAGCAAAGATTATTCCGACAACGGCGACAAACGCCTTCCGGATCTTGAGACTGCGCTGCGCAAGTGCGGACTGCGCGATGGCATGGTGATCTCGAACCATCATCATCTGCGGGATGGGGATCGCGTAGCCCTCATGATGCTGGAGGCCGCGGCGAAAATTGGTGTCAAAGACCTGCTTTGGTTCCCCAGTGCGTCATTCCCTTCGCAAAAAGCCGCCATCGAACTGATGCAGTCGGGCGTAATCCATCACATCGAAGGCTCGATGAACGGTCCTCTGGGCGATTACTGCACCCAGGGCAAGATGCGCGGCTTGGGCGTGCTGCGCTCCCATGGCGGGCGCTGGCAGGCCATCCAGGATGGCGAAGTGCACATTAACATTGCGGTGATCGCCGCGCCCACGGCCGATGCCTTCGGCAATGCCGATGGATCGCACGGCAAGTCGGCCTGCGGATCGCTGGGCTTCGCGCTGGCCGATTCCACATACGCCGACAACGTAGTCCTGGTCACCGACAGTCTGGTGCCCTTCCCTTGCATTCCCTGGCAGATTCAGGGAAACAATGTCGACTATGTCGTAGAAGTCGATTCCATCGGCGATCCGGCAAAGATTGTTTCTGGCACGACCCAGATCACGCGCTCACCCGACCGCCTGAAGGTGGCAGAGTACGTGGCCCGCTTCTTGCGCGATGCGGGAATCATGCGCAACGGATTTTCTTTCCAGGCGGGTGCGGGCGGCATCGCGCTCGCGTTCGTCGATTACCTGCGGCGCATGATGAAGGAAGATGGCGTGAAAGCACGCTTCGTTCGCGGCGGCTCGACCCGCTACTTGGTGGAGATGCTGCAGGAGGGCTTGACCGATTACATTCTCGATGGCCAGACCTTTGACCTGGACGCGGTGAAGTCGATCGCCAGCGACCCGCGGCACGTGGCCACGTCGCCGTTCACCTCGTACAACTATCACGGCAAGGGTTCGTTCGCTTCGATGGTGGATGCGGTGGTTCTGGGCGCGACCGAAGTGGATGTGAACTTCAACGGTAACGTGGTCACTCACTCCGATGGCCGCCTTCTGCACGGCATCGGCGGCTGGCAGAATTGCCTGGAAGCGGGTTGCACCATTCTTGCGGTGCCCTCTTTCCGCGATCGTATTCCGGTCATTGTAGATGAAGTCACAACCCTGACCGGGCCCGGCGAGTTAATTGATGTAGTAGTCACCGAGCGCGGCATTGCCATCAATCCGCGGCGTCAGGATTTGCTTGATGCAGTGAAAGACTCAAGCTTGCCCATCCGGCCGCTCCAGGACATCAAGTCCGAGGTGGAACGCATCTGCGGCGGCAAGCCGGCCCGGCCTCAGCTGGGCGATCGTCCCGTAGCGGTCGTCAAGTGGGTGGATGGCACCGTGTTGGATACGGTATGGCAGGTGGGGTAATCACAAATTCGTGGCTACGGATTGATGCGGATTACGACGGATTCAAATCTAAAAAGTATCCTGCAGCGCTGGCTTGGGTTCTCCGTCGGGACCGCTCATAGTATGCCGCCATTCAATGGCGGGTGTCTGCGCAGAGAGGGATTGGCGTGCCGTAGGCACGCCCGAAGTGGACTCGGGCGTCGTGGGCAAGGGTTCAGCCATTCCTACGGGACGGGGATCACGTTGCAAACTTACCCGGCGTTGAAACGCCCGGCTCCTATCACCCGTCCCTACGGCAGGGAATATTGAAACCTGGCCGGACGGCGAATCGCCCGCACTACTCGTTCTTCATCGCATCAATCAACTGAAAAAGTTGGGCGCGGTCCACGACCTCGACGAACGGCTTGCCCTGTGTCTTGTTGCTGACCACATAAATTGTTGGCGTGTGATTGATGCCGACACGCTGGCCGGCGTTCTTGTCTTCGTTGATTGCAGCCGCTAGTTTCCCTTGCGGATCGACCACGAACGGCAGGTCCACCTTGTGATCGGTGGCGAATTTTTCCGCAAAGCCGCGCAGGGTCGGCGGCGTGATCTCCGGCTGATGCTGGAAAATGTAGTCCCGAAAATCATTGCCCAGCTGTTTGGACACGGTGTCGAAATAGCGGGCGATGATGGCTGCGTCGAAGGACCAGTTGTGCATGGGCAGCGGAAAGTCGTGCCGGACCACTGGAATCTTGTAAGTGCGGCCAGCCTCCGCCACCAGGGGGGCAGCGCGGCGGCAGTCGGGGCACTGCAGGTCTTCAAACACCACCAGCGCGACCTGCGCGCCCTTGGGCGGACGCAGGGCGGGATCAACGGTCTGGGCCGAAGCCAGGGAAGCAACCAGCAGGAAAGCCAGAGCAATGGCTGTGTAGGAAGTAGTCATAGATTTATTGGATGCAGGCTTTTTCCGAGAGTTCCTTTCTCCCCATCCCATGGTAACCGACTGGGGGCGAAGGCACATGCTAAAAGCTTGAAGCAGTAGGGAGAGGTGCACGAAGAAAATGCCCTCACCAAGTTCACAGCAATCGCAACTGTCGGCGTTCCAAACCCAGCAGCTTCTCTTTGATGGGCAACCCCCCGCCATAGCCGGTGAGCTTCCCATTGCTGCCGATTACACGGTGACAGGGGATCACGATAGAAATCGGATTGGAGCCATTGGCCAAGCCAACCGCGCGTGAGGCGTTCGGGTTGCCAACGCGCCGAGCCAGTTCACCGTAGGAAATGGTTTCTCCGAAGGGGATTTCGCATAGACGATCCCAAACTGACAGCTGAAAGGGCGTGCCTTCAGGCGCCAGCCTGAGATCGAACGCTTCCAACTCTCCGGCAAAATACGCGCGGAGCTGGCGAATGGTCGCACGAAAGGGTTCCGCATCCTCATGCCACCGCGGGTCGGCCTCGACGGGATTTCGTCCGTTTACAAAATCTATGCGCCGAACGCCGTGGGCATCGGCGACCAGTTGCAGCGGCCCCACCGGACTGTCAATTCTCGTATAGCTCGTAGCGTTCGTTGTTTGAGTTCGGATCATTGTCAAATGCGTTCCTTGCGCCTCTATGAAACAGCCAGGGAACCCGCTGCCGCACGAGGCCGAAATTCTTTCGCCGGCAAACTCGGAGAAAGTGCCGCACGACGTGGATCGACCGCAAGGGGTGGCTGCCAGAGGTAGAGGGTGGCGTAAGCACGCCACGGTCGCCAGGCCTCGGCGCGAGCCTGCAACTCCCTGGGATCTCGCAAACCGGTGGCGCGGAGCAAGCCTAGGTCGCTGGCGGGAAAGGCGTCAGGTTCACCCAGTGCCCGCATGGCCACGTACTGTGCTGTCCAATCGCCAATTCCGGGTAGTTCGCGGAACCGCTCCAGAAAATCGGTTAGGTTGGTCACCCCGGAAAAAATGATCTTGCCGTCGCAGACAGCCCGGGCCAGCGAGCGAAGGCAGTGCGCACGCGCCCGCGGCAGTCCAATTTGACCAAGGTCCGCGTCGGCCAAGCTTTCTGGCGAGGGGAAGAGATGGGTGAATCCGCTCTCGCTCGCGATGGGCACACCGAAAACCCGAACCATTCGACCAGCCAGGGTCGTAGCTCCCTGAACTGTCACCTGTTGTCCCAGAATGGCGCGGATGGCGAGTTCAAAGCCGTCCCAGCAGCCGGGTACTCGTACCCCGGGCCGCGCGGCAATCTGGCGAGTCAGGAGAGGATCACGGCGCAGGTGCAGACCAATCTCATTGGGATCGGCTGACAAATCAAACAGACGCCGTACTCGCTCCACGATCAAAAAGAGCCATTGCGGCTGCGGATAGTGAATGCTCAGAACAATCGACTGCGAGGCATTGTCGAGCGTGGCTTGGATCGAGCCCACCTGATTCTCCAGCGAGAACACACGCCGGTAGGTCTGGCCTTCCACGATTTCGATGCCGGGAATCGCGCGCGGGGCAAGGAACTCAAGCAATCCGACCCAGGAAAAGGGCGGCCTGAAGCGAAGCAAGAAACGATAGCCGCTGTTCGGAACGGAAGCCGCCGGCCGCGAAGCTCTGCGCAGCTGAGTTGGCGTTCGCCCGTAGGTCTTGAGAAAGGTCGCGTTAAAGCGCCGGACACTTCCGAAGCCGGATGCGATAGCCACGTCCCGCATCGGCAGGCGGCTCTCGTCGATCAGCTTCTTGGCGAAATGTAGACGCCTGGTTTGAGCCACCGCGATCGGACTCGCTCCCAGATGTTTTAGAAAGAGACGCCGGAGATGCCGGGAGCCGATGCCCAGGCGCTCGGCGAACGCATCCATGTCGCCAACCTCCAGCACGCTCTCGTTCATCAGTCTTAACGCTCGCGATACCGTGGCGGAGGTTCCCAGCCAAGCTGGCGTTCCCGGAGAACTTTCGGGCCGACAACGCAGGCAAGGACGAAGGCCGGCTTCCGCAGCCGCCGCAGCGGTGGGAAAGTAACGAACGTTTTGTTCCTTTGGTGGGCGTGCTGGACAGATGGGGCGACAGTAGATGTGGGTAGTCAGCACGCCGATGAAAAAGCGTCCATCGAAGCGCGGGTCTCGGGCGAGTCGAGCGCGGGCGCAGATTTTGGGATCGAAGTGCATCTGGCACCAAGATATCCGATTGGTCCGAAAAAGACTGGCCATTTTCGGACATCAATGCCGAAGGATAGAAATCCTAGATTACGGCCACCTGTTCGCGCCGCTTCGCTTGAATTTCAATGAATACGTGCACCAAAGAAACCGCAGCCGGAGTGACCCCAGGGATGCGAGAGGCATGTGCGAGGGTACGAGGACGTACCCTGATCAGTGTTTCCTGTATCTCGCGGGAAAGTCCGCTGACCGATCCATAGTCGAACCACGGGGGGATAATCCTCTGCTCGGCCTTCTTGAGACGTTCGATGGCGCGTTCCTGTTGCAGAAGATAGCCGGCGTACTTGATTTCGGTCTCGACCGATTTGAGTTCGTTGCGGAGTGATGAAGAAAGACTGGCCACGGATTCGCGCGGATTTGCACGGATTTCTTCTGCAAAAAACTTTGGGGCGAGTTCGCGCAGCACTGGGAGCAGGCGCTCGATTGTGATCTCGGGACGCTTGAGTATTTGGGACAGGCTTTGGCCGATCGCGGAACTGTAGTCGTTCGTCG
>Ga0157379_10001229_pt1 | contig 20787 bp, 19 predicted proteins | sample S25metaG_FD_121802 | JGI IMG/M metagenome (GOLD analysis project Ga0157379, IMG submission 121802) | Switchgrass rhizosphere microbial communities from Kellogg Biological Station, Michigan, USA - S2-5 metaG | ecosystem: Host-associated > Plants > Roots > Rhizosphere > Soil | place: USA... | reverse complement strand
TAGGGAAAACAGTGTAATTTCTACGATAATTATGAGAGACACCATGCATGGAGTTGACGGCGGGTTCAGTCAAACTAAGTTCCCGGTCATGATCTATGTCGGTCCGTATTTGCATCGAACGAACAACGAACGTTCCGCAACGGCAACACTGAGAAGCTTCGAATGTTATAGACGTCCGGGGCGCCGTCGGACTTCCTTTGAATGAACATCTCATCGAAAAGAGACTGTGGATTCTCAGAGAATTAAGAGAAGATCGTATTTTCATCTAATGTGAAAAGGTGGGATAATAGTCGCTAATTGAACCGGAACAGTACAATGACGCTGGATTACCGTTTGTGCCGATGTATCATCCATTGGAATTCAGTTGGAAAACGATATGATAGAGGGGCAAGACATCTTGTCCATTCACAGAATTATTTCAAGTAACGATAGACCACCGCAGCCCTCGAATGACTTGAAAGTTAGCAGTGCTTGCTGCGTGAAATAGGAGGTTTAAGTGTTCTGAGGCGGAGTCTAAACACGCTCTCTCCTGCCACTCACAATGGTCCCATGGAATAGTGCAAGAACAAAGGTACAGTCCAATCCTACTTTTGTAATCTATATCTTGAAATGTGATTCAGGTGCAACTCCGGTAGGTTCACCGCTACGTGTTTCGAATGACACCTCCAACCCTCTCACAGATTGGCCGTTCAACGTCTCCGAATGATCCAGCAGAAGAAGGAAGCACAGGCGAAGTCCTCTCGTCGAGATATCGCTACGTTGATCGAGCGTGGAAAGCTGGAAACGGCGAGGATTAAAGTCGAGAATATCATCAATGAGGATGTCCACATCGAGTTGCTGGAATTGCTGGAGCTGTATTGTGAACTGATTTTGGCCAGATTCGGTCTGCTGGAGAATAGGTGAGTGTCTTTATGGTTCATTACATTATAACCTTGTCTGATCATCATGATAGCACACGGGAGCCCGATCCAGGAATCTCCGAAGGAGTGTGTAGTATAATCCACGCCGCGCCACGAACGGAGCTCAAAGGTATGTCCAAGCCAATCTATTGACTCTGGATTCTTTATGAGATCGTTAGAGCTACATGTTCTACGGGAAATGCTTATGCACAAGTTTGGGCGAGAATTCTCAATAAATGTTATGGAGAATAAGGATGGTTGTGTAAATGAACGCGTACGTCTTCATGGAGTAGATCATTCTGTATCGATCCTGATCACCTATGGTTATTTTTAGGTTATGAGGAAGTTAGTCACCACAATGCCAGAACCACTCCTCGTAAATGCATACCTAGCAGAAATCGCTCGTGGCTATGGGATTGATTGGACTCCACCAGAGGCTGAATCTACGGATAACGACTTGAAGGTATGCTCATCATGAGAAATAACTCCTAAATTTTCTTATCGACGCTTTCTCCAGGATTCAGTCCCAACAGCGCCAACAACCGTAGACGAGAAAGCCAACGAAGAAGAAGCGGAATCTTCAATAGACGCAAAGGAAGCCGCATCGAAATTACCGAAGGTTCCACCACCGGACGATGAACAGAAACCACCTCCGTATAAAGCACCAAGTCAACCGTTAAAGCCTGCATTGAAGAAAGGGACATCGGAATGCTCGCCGTCGGAGCCAAGTACTTCAGCTAAGGGTCCTGCTGAGGACGACTTTACTTCTTTGGTGAAGAGATTTGAGGCTTTGAAGAAGAAATGAGAATTTTATCCTTGGGATGATCTTGCCTTATTTATTTGGTTTTGCATTCGATTTTGGGGTTTTCCCCGTATCTGTACTCTTTCGCAACTTCTTTGTTAGCCGTGTAAACGAGTGATATGGCAGCATAAATTTGAGACACAGCCATCTACACTTCTTTTGATATCACTCGGATTACTCAATAAATATTCCCAAATATACTGGAAAAATAGGTCCAGAGATACTATGCAGTGTTCAACTTTTGTAAAACAATTACATTTTCTTCTAGACAACGATGCCAAGAAGCCAAAATACAGCAATAAACTAAAATCTCCTCCAGATATTTTCAAGTTTTGGAAGCGACCAGCATTTCCAAAGCAGCTGCAATCCGAGCCAAACTCGAATCAATTGACGTCAATCTCTCCACAAGCTCTTGAGGGACAACTAAAGTGCCACCCCCAGATCCCCCTTCAGCAGAGGGAGCTACTTGAACAGGCTTTGGAGGTTCCGGAACAAATTTATCGAAATCATCGTCGTTTGGATAGTCTGGTAGACTCCATGGCTCCAGCTCTGGAAGCTTAGCTGATTCGACAGCATATCGTATGGGTCGGGTTTCTCCACATACGTCTCCATAGAGGGGGACTGGTACATATCCTAGGCATCCCAATCTCTTCTTGTTGACGAGCTTCCCTTCTTGCATCAAGACCTTGATGGCATAGACGCGACGGCAGGAAAGGTCCACCATTGCCCAAGCTTTCCACTCCCACAGTCCATCCAGTCGTTCCTGCCCAATCTTCAAGTCTACCTCCGTTTCCCCAGATTTACACGCGTTGTACGCGATCTTTTCGAGCTGTTTCGTAGTAATACTGTTCCCGTCAATAGAAATTATCGTGTCCTCTGACCCTTTTGTTACCCGAATTTCATAGCGATCTTGACGGTCGTAATCACCAAAATAGAAGAATGCAATTTCCTCGTCCTTCTTCGGTTTGAGCTGGTAAGGCTTGAAGACGTATTCAGTTACCAGACTGGCCTGCTCGCCGGTGATATCTTCAAGGGTTATCTTTAAACGTAAAGGCCTGTGTCGGGCGATGACGGCCCTATTCCACCATTTTATACCAAGAGCCACGTCCTGCTGTGGTCGGGGAACCCTAGTAGCAAAACGGAAATTCCAGGACTGCTTGGGTTCAATCGTTACCGGCAATGAGCTATGTTGCAGTTCGAAGCTATTGACGGGTTTATATTCATCGTCTCCGATCAAACGGAATAATGCGGAAATGGCCGAAATCGTTATGGGATTTGGTGAACCAGCAGGATGATTGTTGAAGACGGAAATTTCCCCCTCGAAGTTATCTGCCTCGAGACTAGCAAATTGTGGATTCGCAGCGATAGGTGGATCCGACATTACTTTCATAATAACGGGGAATTCGTGTGCTGCACGAGTCTTGAAGTCCTTTCGTACCTCGCGAACTGGTACGTCGGTAAGCTCTGGACCAACACGAATTGTCTCTGGAAGAATATAGTCCGATTTTGGTGTGTAGGACTTGAAACCGCCCTCGGAAAGTGTTAAAACCTCTCCCTTTTTCCCACCTTCGGAGGGTGCTTGGGCTTCTCCCGTTTTCTTCCCTGTAGAAATATCGAAGTTACAAACCTTTATGAAGGGTGCATCTGAGGTAGCAGCCTTCGCCGTCAATCGAACGCCAGTAATCATCCCACCGGAGAAGATCCACTCTGCCATTGCAAATTCATCCGAGTCTTCAGAAGTGCGGAATATAAGAGTTTGTCCTGTAAAACTGAGTACATTTGACATGGATTCTAATTCACTCCCCGTGAATGTGTCGAAGAAATATGGTTTCGTGTATTGTATACTCCCAACCTTGACAAAGATAGTCGGTTCGGATATGCGAGCTGCTCTACTGGCCCATCGTAACATTTGTCCAGCAGAAGCGTTTGGCTCTTCGTTCGTTTCAAGATTGGTGTCCTTGACTTCAGCCCAAGTATCTGTTGTATCAACATAGTTGAAAATGCCCCAGGCGAATTTGAAAAAATCTCCGTAAGGATAGTCGCTGTGATGCCGCGAGCGATGGTAGTTAAATTCGCAGGGGTTCATTGTACCGCAACAATCGAAACGCTTGCTCCAGGAATCATATGGTGCTTTATGGAAAGAGCAAGATTTTTCGCCATTGAGGGAGTTGCGATATTCCTTGGAACATTGGATGCAAATAAACTTCTGTTCCATTTCCGCTTCATCCATGTGAGCCGCCAAAGCTTTAATGCCATCCACAACCGCTGCTCCAACGTTATCCTTCAAGATCTCCTCGAGTTTCCTTTGATTTTGTTGAATTACGTCGGTAATATTGGTATTCAGCTGTTCCATGACGTTGTCATCCACCGTCAAATGATGTCGTCGCGCGAATTCCTCGACCAATTCCGGGTGCTCCTTGACATTTTCAAGGCTTCCGTGTTTAGCCAAAAATATTTGTGCCGCCTCGTCGGTAGGATCGGTCGGTACAGCACGGGTAATAATATCCAACTGGCTAGTCTGCTGAATCTGTAAGCTGAACATTAGATCGTTTGCACAATTGTTGATATCCAGAGCACATTTCGTGAATTTGTCCCGATTATTGTTCAGCCGCCTCGCAAGTGCACCTTGTTTCCGATAGGCTTCAATAAGTGCAGTAGCAGCCCTGAGGGCAGTGTTCATCCGCTCCACGATGACTTTGGTAGAGTCCATCACGTCGATATTTTTCAGTACTGTGAGATGGCTCAACATGAAGGTTATCCGTTCGACCAAATCTTTACACTTGAGATCGGCTTCCTTTGCGCGCCTCTCGATTTCGATGATAATCTTGAAGAGCATAAAAGCTGGAGCAACAAAGGGGAGTGTCCTGCCGATCTCTGATACATTTTCGAGTACCTGCATCGCGTTTTGGAGGTAGGGGCTTGTCCACAGTGGGTCCACGAGATCATCTACGGCCTTAACAACGCCGAAGGTGGATACTCTTTCGAGCGCGCCACTGGCAGCTATGGCGAAACTCTCCTCGTTACTGTTAAAAGGAGCGGAATCGCCTGTCAGACTTCTACTTCCAGTGGGGTGACCGTTTTCAGCATGGCCAGTCTCCAGAGCAGATCTGCTGGTCACTGGCAATGGGACGACGGGATTGTCAATCATTCTAAGTGGTTGAGTATTATATACAAAAGAAAGATATGGAAGATACGTACTTGATTATATCGTCAAAATTACTACTGACAGAAGCAGGGTGAGGAAGTACTAAACGGATGACTTTTTGAGAGTCAATAACGATGACAGTTAATTTCTAGTAGATTGTCAAATGGGAGTATAATGAAGTTGTAATAGTCTCACTGATTTGGTATGTTTCGAAGAAGCCATATCAACCGGCATTTCATACGCTGCAGATATCTTCCCATCCATATCTGCAGCCTACCACAGCAAGATGAAATTGCAAGAATTAAGAACTAAACCCATTGTCTGTTAGAAATATTCGACACTTACTATCTCAAATCCGGACTTTCCCAATGTATCACTGTTAAAAGAATTATTCATGAATGCTACCCACTTTCGTATATCGAGTCCATTCGTTGAGATGCCCAAAGTTTTTACATTGCGCTGCTCCAACTCGGATGCTCTGTGAGCAAGCTCAAGCAACTCGTCCGGAGTATAACCACCTTGGGATGAAAACAGCACAACCTGCAGGCATTCAGCTTATTGAACAACAGCAGAAAAAAGGAGGAAGAGATACCCAAGAATTTCCAATCCAATCATGGAATTTGATTGGCCCTGATGTGGTCTTGGTCTCGAAATCAGGTGCTGGCTTTCCTACCAACGCCGTGCGCAACGAGCTCTTCGAGAAAGTAGAACGTAACGACTTCATGAAGGAATGTGGACGCGAACGAAGGGAACGACTGATAATTAGGATCTGCTAGGACTAAGGCTGTGAAAAATAGCCGATCAGGAATGCCATCCTAGCGAAGGCTTGTGCCATCCGAAGTGCCGACAGTTGCAGTTGTGCCGAATGAATATTTTGACAGTTATGAATGGAAAAGTGATATATGGTTGATTTGAGAGACATACTGAGCGGCAAATTCGCAGGTATTACTGCCGGTTGTCCAAGATATATTTAGGTGTTTTAATACTAAGTGTTTGAGATACAGAAATACGCTAATAGATACAGAGTATAAATGTTAATTCTAAAGCAAATAGAGAATAAATAAAATTTAGTCCAATTAATCCATCTACAAATTAAGGAGGGGGAAATTCTCAGAGACTGAACAGTCCAGCTGCACGTCTCCTCCCTCCTCCGAGAGGATGAACAATAACAACAGAAACGAAAAGTCCGACGGTAAGTCCAATAGCTACAGCTATTAATTGCGCGGCGACTTTGAACCCATCCTCGTATGACGAAAAAGATTGACTTTTCTGACTATTCTCGTCTTTGGCTGCGAAAACGAGAAGGCCGCCGTTTGCCAGGCCGCTGGGGAGTTGGAAGAGAATACCAGTGATCTACGACGAATGATCAGTATTTAAATACGAGTGAACGAAAACAAAGGCGTACCATAACAACATAGGCGTTCCCGTAGAAAAACTTCCCGTAGAGGTTAGCGACGAGACCAACAACTAAGGCTCCAATAGCTGATTGTATATCTGGTCGATTTTTGAAGGCATATCCAGAAAAGTGATTGGCGGCCCAACCACCGCAAGCAATGAACACAGTAATGGCCTGGAATGGCACTGATCAGATCGTCTTCAAAACTGGTAAAAATAATTATACCATTTCTCTACGCCAGATCGGTGATTGATTCCGTAAACTGAGAGCCAAAGCGAAGAGAGGCACAGTTAAAAACGCTGCAGAGAATATCCAGCAGATGTTTAACAGAGATGTGTTACAAAGGGAGGATAATACTCACCCCACCAAAGGCTTACTGGTTGTTGCCACCATGGACCGTGTGGGTCATGCGAGACACCGCAAGTGAAGTCGTCAGGTCCGATGATATGTAAACCAGTGATCCTCGTATAAATAACAGCACCCATGGATAGACCGAATCCCTGAATTTAACGCGAACATAGGCTTCTAGTCCTTCGCAAAAATGCCAGACTCACAAGAAATAGTGAATAAATGATCGCAAAACACGTCCTCACAGCACCACTGATGATTTGTCTGGATGCTAATTCTAAGCTGCCACTTAGAATAATAAATCCCTGGGTTGTGTTAGAGCGGGGATAAACTTGATTTAATGCACTATGCACTCACAGGGAGGATAAGGACGACGGAACTTGAAGCGAGAGCTGCATAACAAAATCGTTTAGTTGACGCTAACGCAGCGGCTAGAAAGCTCAATAAAGTGGCGATGGCAATTCTATTGGTGTTACAAAAGTGAGCATTCCAGCCCTTAGCTGCCTAGACTTTTGGACTCACTCAAAAACATTCGTAAATAACTCATTCTTGATGCTAGCCATTTGAGCCACAACCAAGAAAGCACCCATAGGGAAGACCATTAAAGAATCAGCGAAGGAACCGGAGAAAGAAAGAGAACAGATGGCGCTGGAACAAAGACCACCGACGAGAATGACTTGCCACCTGTTGTAGCGTGTTGGGCTGTTCATGAGAAGGTCGAGCGAAGCGGAGGCTGAGGAAACTGATATATCGTCGTGAATTACCTTCAAACTGAGGTCAGTGTTTGGGAATTTGGTAGATATAATAAGATCTACCTTCCAGTAAAGCTTCTGCGTGAGCATGAGCTTCTCCAAATCAATCGGGCCGCCTTGCTGGATTAGTTTAACATTCGATGTGCTGGTTACAGAATCCCCGAATGAGATTAGGATGACGTTCGGAAGATGAAGGCTCGATATCTCGATATCTAGAACGCGACCAGTTGCCGCTAATATGGCTTGGAGACGATGTCCTGGTCCAGCGAACCTGAGAGGAAGTACGTTAGATGTGCCATAAGATTTTGATGGATTTGGCTTACATCATCAGAGCACGAGCAAGTTTCAAGATGAATTCTTGTCTTTGAAGGACTTCGGCCACATGCTTTGTTATCTGTCATAAATACATCAGTGTCGATATTTAATATGACAATACTTGGTACTCACATAAATTTCAGCCTTCTTCCTCCCATCCTTTTTTGCCTTCCTATAAGACTTCCCGTGTGCCTTTCCTTCTTCAAACGCTCTGCTTCTTTTCTCATACGTAGATATCTTCTTCTCCGCTTTCATATGGGCTCGTGCATCTGGCTTCACCTCCGTCATCCAAGCAAGTCGCTTTGGTCGCCGTGAAGCGGGAGGCTGGAGAGGTGGTGTCTCGCCTGTAGTTTCTGTTCCCGAGGTAGGCGAGGATGGAGGGGTACCTGGCACAGAATGAGGGCGTGATGGAGGTAATGGAATACCTGATTTGAACCCGTATCTGAATGAAATGCATAATATAATTAAAAGAACCCATAAGCCGAACAATATAAGTGTACCTAGACAGTCTGTAACCTCTCCTAGAAACATCTGGTCCTATTGTGCTCGCAGCTGGTGCAGCAGGACCAGCTAGATTGTTGGTTGTTGCAATCAATGCTCCAATGACACCGCCTGCGTTCTGTGTTGCCTTCGGTATCCCAGGAGAGGGATGTGGGGTTGGAATATGGATATGAGCGCCGGGAGATATACGCGGGATATGAGCCGTAAGTTTCCTCGTGCACGTCGCAGGAGAAGGTGAGGCAGAGAAACGACGGTCTGGACGGTACGAGCGATATGGGACAAAATCAGATCGTCCAGAAGATACACCGGTGGATTTTGGAGCATTCTTATCGAAGTAAGATCTTATCGGTTGTTCGTCCTTCGGAATAAGGTGTCCATCCGACGACAATATGCTTTCTCGATCTGTTTCATAGGGAGTGGAAGGGGTGGTAGATACCTCCGTTAAGTCAGCAGAAGAGACGCTGGGACTTTGTCGGTGATACAGTGAGAGAAGGGTACCAAGGACTCCATGCTCCCCTCCCAGAGGAAGAGGCTTTATGTTTTCAGATTCTCCGACCGGACCAGCTTCAATATCGGGTTCCTTCTCCTTCTCATGCCACCGTTCCTTGCCTTTATGCCTCCTTCTGAGGTGAAAGAATCCGTGATGCGCCTTTGTTCCCTCCGACTCTGAGGTGGGTATGGTTTTAGCACCCCCTTGACTATATGCTACAACCATCTCTCGCGCTCTTCGCTCCCAGTACCTTCTTTCCTCTTGAGCATAATGATCTATCTCCGCCTCATCTATATCGCCGTGTTGTCTCAATCGTCGAATAGTATTGGGTGAGAGAGGAAGTGGCATCCCCGCTGTTTCGTCCGGGTCGATGTAAACGTCTTCGTCGGCAGATTGTTCTGGTTCAGCTTCTGCGTTTCGCAATGCGCCTTGCCGAGAGGATTCTGCGATAGCTTCGCTACTACTATCGTCATGAAAAGAGGGGGCATCACGGAGACGGCGCGTATTTCTGGCCCTTGGAGCAGGTTTCGACTCGGAAACTGGCGTGGAATACGCCTCTAATGCTCGATGGAGCTTTGCGATCGCAGCAGGCTAGTAAAATAGTGGAAAATAATGTTGAAGAATCCTATAAAAATAACTAAAAAATAGAGCAGACGTACGTCTCTTCCGTATTCATCGAGTGCCTTCGAATGCTCGTCCACGTCTCCAGCATCTTCATCCTTCAATGGGACATGTTCGAAATGTTCAACAAGGTTCTTCGAAGCCCATTTTACGCGGCGTGGTCGTTCTCTGTCTCGTCTATCTTGTTCGTTGTCGTTGTCAGGCATGGGCAGAACATAACGCTTGGTGGCGGGTGACGTCGATGTCGACCAGGTGGAGCAAATTGTCTTAGGTTGATTCCGACCCGAATTGTCTAGAATGTAGTAAATTGCTTTTGCATGGTTGACTGGCCTTGATATCAGATAGAAATCCCGGTTTAAAAAACTACGGTTGGTTGCACTCAAAGAGAGACTTGGACTTCGAAAACATTGAACAGTTTAGCTACCCTTGTATCACAATTGAATTTACCCACCGGAGATGCTGCAGAAACACAAGGTCAATGACGCAAGAGACAGCTTCAGAAGATTTGCGGTCGACGGTTTTGTTGGCCAACCTGCCGGACCCGCCGGACCGTGGGTCAAGTTCGGTAAGATTTTCTGCTTCAACTTCTTGTACGGCCCGTTCAAAGATTCCAAGATGCTGCATATTACTTGGGCTTTCAAAGCAACCACGTCGCACGCAGTGATCACATGCACGTAGACTAGATGTACTTATTTCCAAGTCAATAATATTGTCGAGAACCATTCGACTTACAACAGCACTCAGTAAGTGCCGTGTTCGAGAGCTGACAATGTTTTTACCAGCTTGGAATGTTGTGAAAATTGGCCTGGTTATCTTGGGGTCTTATTTGACACAATGCGTTGCTTTTCTTGACAAACGAAATTCTACTGGTTTGACAAACACTGTCACTTGGGATCCTCAGTCCCTTTCGATCCTTGGTCAACGCGTTTTCATTCTTTCTGCGGAGATCCATCCTTGGAGGCAGCCAAATCCGAATTTGTGGCGAGATATCTTTCAGAAAGTCAAGGCAAATGGCTTCAACACTGTTTCCTTCTATGTTAACTGGGCACTCCACTACCCAACCCCCAATTCAGCTCCAGATTTCCAAGAAGGAACGTACCGTGATCTGCAGAGATTTATTGATGAAGCGAAGGCGGCAGGACTATGGCTGATTGCAAGGTATCTAGCTAATTCTATAATTTGGACATTTCTCATTTTATGTCGTCAGACCTGGGCCTTATATCAGTGGGCTTACGGTATATTTATTTCACGAGGATTGCTTGCTGACATCCATTTTTTTTTGTAGATGGAGGTGGGTTAAATAATTGCGGTGAATAATTGCGAGCCAACTGTCAATACAGAAACTACTGGTGGGGGCTTTCCTGGCTGGGTTGGTAATATCGCCGGATCCCTTCGGACAAATAACGTCAATTATACCCAAGGTTAGCCAGGCTTTCACTCTACCCTAGAAGAAACTGAAATGGTCACATTCCTTGAAGCTTGGCAACCATATATGAATACCATCTCACAGCTTCTGGCAAAGAATCAAGTCACGAATGGGGGTCCGAGTAGGTCACTCGCTGTGACTACAGTATCCCTCCCCTAATATCGTATAGTTATTCTTGTTCAGGCTGAGAATGAATTTAGTGTTGGATCAACACATAATTCATATATGCAAGCGATTATCGATACATATCGGGCAAATGGAATAGTCGTCCGTAAGCTCAAAATATTTTCCCAGAAAGCTCCTCTCTAAACTGAAGACTACAGCTATTACCTTCAACGATCAGCATTCTGGGCAAACCGGAAACTTTAGTCCTGATATTGGAGGAGAAGGGTCTGTGAATATCTATTGGTAAAGATCCTTTTTGTACTATTCTTCATACACATTTCATTTTTGCTACAGTGGAGACAGCTACCCACAAGGTGCAAATAGCTGGGCCCAAGTTCAAGCAATCTATTATTCTGCACACAAAGGCGTTGCTCCTTCGAACCCTCTTTGCCTGGCTGAGGTGCATTTCTATCTTTCTTTTCCCCTGAGACCGGTTGGTATATTCATAGCATATCTTTAGTTCGGCGGAGGATTCTTATTATCATGGGGATCGGTGGCACGAGGAGGAACTGGCTATGAGAAATACAGTATGAGCCTTTAGAGCTTACATATTCTCTTGTTTACCGTAAAAATAGGTGATAATTTGACGAATGCCGATTTCGAAAACGTCTTCTACAAAGAAAATTAGTAAGCATAATCTAAATCTAACTTATCTTTATTGATTATTCGTCAGTGCCCAAACTGCTACAATTCTGAGTATGTTTTTGAGATTACTGACATATTACCCTTTGGCTAATGCACCTCGGTTCATAGATATTTATAGTGAGTTCAGGCTTTTCCCGTTGTTTAAAAAGCCCATATTGTCCACATAGTGCTGTACGGTGGAACGAATTGGGGTCAAACCCTGGAACCCACTGTATATTCTTCGTACGACTATGGCGGTGGTGAGTTCATATCATTTATTCCTAAAATTGTCGCTTCATCCAAACTTTAGGCATTAACGAAAACCGAGTACTGACACCAAAGATGCCTGAGATGCGCCTCCAAGGCATGTCCCATCGTGATATTGCTCTGATTCGATCCCTCCTGATGAATCTCCAGGCCTCTTCCTACGCATCTCCAGGGATCTGCTTACATCAAATCTAATCGCCAATGGGACTAACTACACGACGAACTCTGTCATCCACACAGCTGAGCTTCGAAATCCGCGGTCCAATGCTGGTTTCTACGTTATTCGTCATAACACTTCCACGTAAGAAACTTACCGCGTCTTCAGAAAATCGGGTCTTAACCTATGTCGTGGTGTAAAATAGCTCTACTTCCGTGGATTCTACACAGTTGAACGTGACGACTTCCAGCGGGCCGTTGCTTATCCCTCAAAGTGGTAACATTACCTTGAATGGAAGGGAGAGCAAGATTATTGTGACTGACTACATGTTTGGGAATTCGAAGACGAACATGTTGTATTCTACAGCAGAGTGCGTTTTACCTCTTCTTACCCGTCGTGTTTTGGTATACTTTGGCTTATAACTTTTGTTCCTGTAGGATAATGACGTGGACAACGTAAGATCTTGATTTATCCCCTGGTTAGCAAATATATCCATACTTTTATTTCAGTATCGATAAGACAGACCATATCATCTTCTACTCTCCTGCTGGTCAAACGGGAGAAACTGCCTTCCAATTGGGCAGGCAGCCGTCAGTCAACCTTAATGGGGCCACGAACATCCAGTCAACTTGGTCTAATGGAACGCTGCGTCTGAATTATGTCCTCAAGGGATCGGCGTTTGTGGATATCAGGTCGGGCAACATTGCATTGCGTGCGATTATATTGGACAAGCAAACTGCGAATACCTGGCATGCGCCTTTGATCAATGGAAGAGGTACTTTCGGAAACTTTCACTCTATTGGGACGAACGAAACGTCAGTGAACACAGGTTTATTTCTCTAATTTTTGTTGAGTCGTTTTGATCCAGTGTACTCACTGGAGGGCCGTATTTGATTCGGAACGCATCCATTACTGGGGCAGTATTATCAGTGGTGAATTGACTTCCAACAATAGAACTAATTCCTCTGACGTTAAATTTGTTAGAATGGCGATGTAAATCAAACCACAGTCGTTGAAATTGTCGCATCTTCTGCTGTCAAGATAGTTATGTGGAACGGAAAGCGACAAACTGTTTCAAGGACCTCGCATGGCACTCTTACCTTTGTCGCATCTGGTCCGAAACCTTTGACATTGCCAACCCTTGGTCCCTGGAAAGTGCTTAATAGGTGTGAATTTTGCAATCTCTCTTTACTTTAAGACTAAGTATCTGTTTAGTCTTCCGGAAGCAGATCCTACATTCGACGACTCTTCATTCACAACTTGTGATCTAACTACGACCAATGTAAGTAACTATTCCTTGCGGAAATGGATATTTCCCAAATGGTTCCTGTAGTACACAAATCTTCCTCCCCTCGCCGGTAACAAAGTGCTATACTCCCAGCAATACGGGTGAGTAACATCTCCATTCTCAGAGCATCCAAGTCTAACATTGCCCAAGTTTCTACGGAGGAAATCTTATCTTCCGTGGTCACTTTAATGCGTCCGGCCAAGAGACGGGATTTAACCTTACCGTCCAAGGAGGATTGGCATTCGGATATTCCGCTTTTCTCAATGGTGTTTTCCTAGGATCCAATCAAGGAACTCCAAGCGTGAGCCTCACCACTGATGTCTGGACGATTCCAAATAATACGTTGAGGATTGGGGAAGATAACATTTTGACCATCTTTCAAGGTTTGTACGGCCATTTTCGGTATACTGAAGAGCCAATAGTTCGTTTGCAGATCATATGGGGTGAGTATTTGTTGAGAATAATTTCCCGGCAAAATCTCTAAGCCAGCGTTAGCATTGTCGAAACTAGCAGTAAGCACTGACCATTCTTCGGATACCCATAAATAAAATCACCTGCGTTCCTAGCAAACGGTGGGAAAGAGGTATAACTATAGCCTAATTTACTATGGTTCCTACTGACTTGTCTTTTCTTGTAGCCACGAGGGATTAGAGGGTATGCAATTTTGGGAGGTAATACTACCTTCACTACCTGGAAGCTACAAGGAAATCAAGTAAACTCTTTCTGCGAGCTTCCTTGAACTCAGGCTAATATACTAATAGGGAGGCAGCAGCAATAACCCTGACAAGTATCGAGGATACCTCAATGAAGGGGGATTGTTTGCTGAAAGAATCGGGGCGCATCTTCCCGGATTTGACGATTCGAAATGGGGTGTCAGAAGTCCCTTGGATGGAATTCAAGGACCTGGCGTAAACTTCTACCGGACTTCGTTTTCTTTGGTATGTCAATCCAATCGTGAAGCAGTAATTGTTGTTTACGGATTATTTTTGTAGGCACCTCTCGACACTTTCACGGATACTCCTATTAGGCTATCCATCACACCCAGTGCAATAAGTTCGAACTTTAGGTCTCAGGTCTATATTAACGGATGGCAGGCATGTGGTTTAATTACTTGAACTTCCGCTTAATCTGAATATCCATGTAGGTCGGAAAGTATATAAATAACATCGGGTACGTCCACTAGATATTGTATGGCTTGTTAAATAATACAATTACCTAGACCCCAAACTATATTTGTCCTTCCTTCTGGGTGAGTCTTCGGATAGAAGGCACGTTGTTCCGCACTGACAACCATATGTTTGCAGACTCCTCCGTCGTGGTTCGGCGAATACCCTCGCAATATCACTCTGGTCCTTGGATGCAGCCGGCGCGTCAATCTCAGGCCTGGAGTTAATTTCAGATGGGGTGTTTAGCTCCTCACTGCCTTTCGACGACTACACCGATGCCCCTGATTATGCCGTTCAAGCAGGTCAACGGCCAGCACCCTTATATTTCGAGCCCATATCAAGTTAGTGATGTCTTATCCTGACATGGGATAATGATTAGTTTTATGTAACGGTTTCAATGTGCATATTCTTCTGGCTTCCAGATAAGAAATCACTTGAGCTTAACACGGGGGTCCCCGCCCTAATTGGGCGATACAAGGCGATTCACGATCACGTGCGTGAGCTGTGTATGCGCGGACCCGCCAAACTCCTATCCGCGGCTTAGGGGTTCTACAGCATGGCGTGACTCAGCTTGCCCAGCGGATATAAGAGCGGGGGCAACAAGAGTCATGTCCCCATTGTACAGGCTCTCCCTGTCAGTCAACCATCTCCCACCACTCAACACCACACATCATCATGAACGTTGTAGAGGCTCCGGAAGTCGTCGACCACAACGACGATAACTGCAGCTGCTACTCTTACGATGATTCTGTTTATCACTCTTTCTATTCCGAGTATCTGGGCAGGCCCCAGCCCATCGATGTCGCATCTCCAGCCGCTGCACCTACTTTGCTTTCGTCCAGTATACCTGAACCTGATCTCGTGGCCATAAAGGATCAACGCTCCTACGAACGTGCGATGCAACGTTTGAAGAAGCCAAAGGACCGGAAGAAAACAAAGAAATACACATGCACCTGTTGCCACAGAGTCAAGGAGACACCTCCCACCCTGACTGGTGAAATCCGCCGCGACCTTGACGAGTTCAAACAACTTGACGCGTCTACATTGGAGGATAGCGTCCACTCCGTCAAGGATTTGTCATTTGGCAAAGCCATCGAGAATAGGCTGGTCTTTGTATCTCTTGCCGATCTCGTTAAGCCAGCGAAGAAGGGAGCTGGTATGTCCTTTCTAGATTTTATCCTTTTCCAGCCCTCATTCCCTATCTCGTCGTTATCAGATAAGAGATTCGAGTTCGTTGGTCGACCCCGCCAGGTTCTGGCTTTGGATGACTTCACTGAGATTGACCCCAATCAATATGATGTGGATGACTGGGAGCATATTGATGCAGATGTCGGACGAAGGAAGCCGCCCCGTTTATCTTATGCTAAGGTTGTTGCCCGCAAGGCTTAATTTCAATAATTGTATCATTTAATGCTTTATGGAAGGACTACCATGTCTAGTGTACTTAGAAACCATATGGAATATATGTATATGTAAAGTGTAGACGGCGAGGATGAGTTCCAATGTGAGATGGTCGAAGGAAACGCGCTTTTAGTGCTGGGTGAAACCCTTATGTTTATTCGACTCAAGAGATACAAGAAACGTGTCACAAATACATGGAAAAAGACCTTAGGATGGTGAGTGGAGAATTACCTGCATTCAATCTCTCCAATATATAGGGATGAATTGCGAGGGCGGCGTCGTTTGGGAAATCACTTCAACCATGCTTCAAAATGATCGGCAACACGCCGTAGGATATCTTCTCCGTGCTTCTTCTCTCCTATTCTGTACAGTGTATAATAATTAGAAAAGGGCATAATCAACAAAATTTCGACTCACAAATGGCCTTCGCGTGGGTACGTGACAAGGATATGTCTGTCTGGGTATTTACTCTTCCTCCGCAGACCTCGATGAAATCCGATTGCTTGACCAACAGGAACACGGTTGTCACGTTCTCCATGAATAATCAAGACTGCACTTTCGACCCCTTCTACAAATCGGATAGGATCACCTTCAAGTCGAGCATTCATTCCTATCCACGGCGCGCCCCCTCCAAGACTATTCTATAGGGCTCTGATAAAACACCTTAGAATTAATTGAATAGAAGAAACCATACCTCAATATCGGGTACATCACTCTCTGTGGTCATTGAACCCCAGTCACTAACGCCCGCACCCATCACACCGCATTTAAACTTGTTCTTGGTTTGGCTTATACCCCACGCAGTCAGGAAACCGCCTTGGCTCCACCCACAGATTCCCAGCTGAAAGCAATATCAAATTAATAATCCTAGAGATAAAATAAAAATTCTACCTTGTCTTTATCAGCAAGACCGCGCTTCACAGCCTCGTCAACCATTCCTTCAACATCGGACCATTCAATTGTTCCCATTGCATGATATGCCGCCCGTGCAAACTCCGATCCTCGCCCAGCACCTAATGGAAGCCAGTTTATAAGAGGACTGCATCTTCATTGACAAGAGGGTTTGACTCACCGCCACGGTAATTCGGCTGAAGTACAAGATACCCCTTTTCGGCCAGATAGGGCGACCAAGACCTCCAGGAGAGAGCAAGTTGGGGATAATCACGTCTAAAAACATTTCAGCATCGAATAACATTTAATATGAACATAGACTTGCCCATATGGTCCACCATGAATCTGGATAACGGTGGGGAGAGGCGTCTTGACGTTGGTGGAATCCTGTCCCTCGGGGAACCAAGCCATACCATCGAGAGACATGCCGTCTTTACCTTCCCATTTAAATATTTCCACTGCTCCTAATTTGTTATCCGATACCCAGGGATAGTGAGACGAGAGTTTAGTGGATAGTATTATCTGAAATAAGTAAATATCATTTTAGGTTCGGCTTGAGAGAATATACCTCGCTCTTCGTTTCAGTCTTCCCAACCCATACGGTAGGGGGTTCCTTGTCCGGTGCAGAGCTGCGAATAACCGCAATAACATATCCATCCTTTACCTTTTTGACGTCTAAGGAGCCCGTGCCTGCCTGGTTCTTACACGAATATAGCGTGAAAGTCTCTCCAGCCTTATTCATGATATCGACCCGAGTATCCATGCCTTCTCCAACGATAACAGCAAATTCATCAGGTGACCCGATGAGAATAGCATCGTCCACATCATCTTTTACTCCTCCATAGAGTGCCTTTTCCTTGTAGGCACCATCAATCGGGGTAGCGAGCGAATGCTTATGAAGCGTGTAGCAGTCTATCATGAGGCCTGGAGTGAAAGTTTGAACGAAAAAGAGATCTTCATCAAATGGCCAAATAGCTTGATCGATATAATTTTGTTCGATGTCGAAGATACGCTTAGGCGTAGGCTTTTCTGTTCCAGTTGGCATAATGGATACGGTGTACAGCGTAGTCTTGTCATCGAAGTAAGCTTCTATTTCCGGGCGGGGGGCCGTACTGAATGCAAGGTTCTACATATGGTTGTTAAAATGAGACCAATTGTAGATGAGAAAATAACAGTTTACTTTCGAGTCCGGACTCCAAGTGAAGAAAATGATATTATCTTTTTCGACGAGTGTCCGAACCGTTCCAGTACCGATAGTGTATAGACGTAGCCTTGAGTTGACTGCCAAAAGTCATAATAATTTTCGGGATAATATTGAATGTCCTTACATCTAGTATCTCCCCAAACTGTAGGATCGTCCTTCTCGTTATCTTTCTTCTCCTGCTCAGGTGTGGATTCATCTGCAGATGAAAAGGCAATGTACTTTCCGTCAGGAGAAATCTGGAACTCGTGAACCTGGAAGCAAAATTGAACGAGGATTAACTGAAAGGTAACAAAACGCACATACCCCATGTTTCTTCTCTTTGAAAAGATCGTTCAGAAGACTAGCTTCACCGGGACCATCCAATGAGAGCTTATAGATCTGACTAGCTCCTCCCTGGCTATGTCTATCGCTCAAGAAATATATTGTCTTTCCGTCAGGGTGCCAATATGGTGTTCCATCGGAAAACAAGCCCGAGGTTATTTGTTTCGCACTATCAGCCTTAGAGAGATCCGAGGTGTACCACAATGCAGCGGTGGAATTGTCGTCTAGGGGAGGATAAGCTCATATTGGGGTGGCATAAAGCGACAGAAAAATTAAGTCGAACCAGCATTCTTTAAGGTAGGAGAAGTCCGATAAACCAGTTTGGTTGCATCGGGTGAAAGTACCACGTCGCTCACTCTAACAGCTGAAGCCAGATTCTCCACGGTGAAGGCCATGGTAAAGGTGGAGGTAGCAAGAGGTGCTTTCCCGTCGGGAAGTCGAATGCCTTCGATAATCATGTGGGAACTGTCAAACTTGAACCACGTGCATATTTGAAGATCTGCGATCCGAATGAGCATCAGCTCTGGGAACAGCTCTGGGAATATAGCGAAGTCGACCAGGAGATTTCAGAAGGGGGTATATTCATAGTCTGACCGTGCTGTGGCAATTGAAGAGGAGCAGGCGAGAAAGATCCAAGATGTTGGCGATAAACAGCTTAAAACGGCTAACATAGTTCTATTTCAGGCTTCTGGAGTGCTCTGGACTTCAATGAGGTTATTTCTGAATCTCTTACACTATTAATACGCCTGAGGCACCACCTATAAGAAGAGCTAAGGTGGGGACTTACTTTTTATTATTACTTATCGGCACGATTTTTTGGGTATGCTGTTTCGGGTTTCAACTGAGGTCTTTCGTACCCGTCGTGTGAGCAAGTACAGATATCGATTGCGAAGTAGCGCCAAGCCGTTGCACTTCCTGCTTTCCTAAACGTAGTTAGCAAGTTTATTCTGGGTTTCTTCTTTCTCTCTCGCCTGTTCGGTGGAAATGATACATAGATAGCGCATTGTGAGTCACCCCCTGCTTCGAAATCACGATTCGTTGTAATCCATGAGCCGACCAGACGACTCCTGCTTGACTTCTTCAATCACTTCCCCTTCTTATCCACCGATATGGCATATCATAACCTTTTCCTGAGAAAGGGTGGCATTCCGGAGGTAGTCGTTTTGGATGCTGCTGTGTCAAACTCTCCATTGGCCGACAAATTCGGCAAATATTGACCACAGATCTGGAGAAGATAATGGCGCATGACCTAGCTAAGAGCCGGATCCTCAACGACGTAGACATCAGCCATCCTGTAACCTATGATTTGGAGAGATAGTTAAATCTTCCGTGAACAGAATTTTAGTTTCTTCACAAACCACCATGTCTCCTTCGCCGGAAAATGACATCGACAAGGCATCACCGCCCCCAGATTTGCGTCGAATCGTGACAGGACATAATGAAGAAGGGAAAGCAGTAATATCAACGGATGGACCGATGGAGTCCAAGGTAAATAATTTGCTATCAGATATATTAGATTATTCCGATTTTTAACTGGCTGCATTCGAGGATACATGGCAGGGTGTCATTCGGATTGGTAACATCTGGACCACTCAAGATGTTCCTACAAACGACAATAATACTGAGTAAGTATGATGGTTGGGATTACTAATTCTATCTTTGAGACAATTATTTAGTGTCGATGGAGGTGTCAGAGATGTTCCGGGGAGAGGATTGGTCCTTCCTCAAGGAATAAACCATCGCTATACTGACCTCGCTCCAGGTGGTGTTACTCCAATGGTAAGCAATCCTTCGGACCCCCTACACTTTACAACTAAAGTACCAAACAAATAGCATCGCACCAATTCAGTGGATTACAATATTATTATCTCTGGTCGGGTAGTTCTCATCCTCGACGACGGTGCCGAAACTGAAGCGGAGGCAGGAACCGTTGTGGTGCAACGAGGGACCATCCATGCGTGGCGGAATCCGTCGACCACTGAATGGTGTCGATGGGTTAGTGTATTGATTCATGCTGAACCAGTGAAATTCAATGGGGAAGCGTTGGAGGAGACTTGGGAAACGTAGTTATGATCGATGCAAGTATATCTGCTCCACCTTCTCCGGCTCAAAATGTTAAAGGCTTTCTAGCAATAAATTTGACCCTATTTTTTTCTAAATTTTACAACGAAATGAACCCTTTTGAATACATTATCCTGCTGTTTCATCAGAAACTGTGGACGTGTCAGAGAGAGAGAGTCTAGCAATTACTCGATGATGGAGCTTCATTGCTCTGCAGCCTGGGTGATCTGGATTCTTCATATAGGTCTAACCATAAATGCGACTTGAAACCAAAGGAACGAGTGATAATCGATTTCATTAAAATATAATATTATCCTAAATTTTAAATACTTACATATCACTTTATTACTTACAATACGTCAATAAAGTAATTTGTGGATAGTCTTTAAGCGGCGAAACTACATTTTGGATCCGGCGATGAGCTACGGCACGATCTGTTCCGTCCTTCTCCTGCTCTCTCCGATGTCCTCGATGCTCCACTCAAGCGGTCACTGACACTACCGTTTTATCCATACATAACACCGGAGAACGCATGCATGGCATTCGT
>Ga0157379_10001226_pt1 | contig 20834 bp, 8 predicted proteins | sample S25metaG_FD_121802 | JGI IMG/M metagenome (GOLD analysis project Ga0157379, IMG submission 121802) | Switchgrass rhizosphere microbial communities from Kellogg Biological Station, Michigan, USA - S2-5 metaG | ecosystem: Host-associated > Plants > Roots > Rhizosphere > Soil | place: USA: Michigan... | reverse complement strand
TGGAGGGCCAGAACGAGCAGCGCCTGGGCGACCGGAAACTGAAACATCGCCTCGGCTTTGCCTCCGCGCCCGGCACCGCGGGGAAAACGCCCCGTCCGGAAGCCGTGCGGGCTTGCCGTGGAGGCGTTCTTCTCGATGTTCCGAGTGCGCGACTAGTGTAGCGCCGCCGAACGGCGCGGACGAGCTGGCCGCATGGGCAGGGTCTATTCCGGACGGGGGACGACGATCGGGACGCGGTCGTGAGTGCGCGGGCGCTCGACGGGCTGGCGTTGGCCGGGGAGCGTCAGGCGGCCGATCCGGTTGTTGACGCTGTCCGTGAACCAGACGCGCCCGTCGAGGCCGTAGACGAGGTCGTAGACCGCGCCTCCGGATTGAGGGAAGCGGGTGATCTCGCCGGAAGGCGTGATCCTGGAGACCGACGTGTAGTCGGTGAACCAGACGTTCCCATCTCTCCCCGGCGCCAGCCGAGCGGCGGAGGCGCCATCGAAGGTCGTGACGGTTCCCGACGTGGTGAGGCGTCCGATGCCGGAGCCTCCGAACCAGATGGCGCCGTCGGGGCCGGCGGTCAGCTCGACGGGCGCGCTGCCCGGAATCTTGAACGTCGTCACGACCCCGGCCGGCGTGACGCGGCCGATGACGTCGGCATCGGTCGCGGCGTACCAGAGGTTCCCGTCCGGTCCGAGCGTGATCGCGTACGGCTCCTCGGAGACGGGAACGAAGGTGAAGTCTCCGGCAGGGGTGATCCGCCCGATGCGCTCGCCGTCGGAGTCCGCGAACCAAACTGCGCCGTCCGGTCCCGCCGCGACGTCGACGATGTCGTAGTAGCCATTGTCGGCCGGCGGAACCGTGAAGTTCGTGAACTCGCCGGCGGTCGTGAGCCGTCCGATTCCCCCGTTGGCGACCCAGACGTTGCCGTCCGGCCCCGCCGTCATCTGATACGTCGGATTGCCCGGCGTCGAGAACTCCGTGATCGTTCCGTCGAATCCGATCCGTCCGACCTTCCACGTGCGCGCCTCGCCGAACCAGACCGCACCGTCGGGACCGAGACAGATGGCTAAGAGATCGGTGGGCGGCGCGGTGGGGACGGCGTAATCGGTGACCGATTGGGCGGCGGCGAGCGCCGCGGCGGCGAGAAAGGCGAGGGCGAGGCCGAGACGAACCGCTAGGGCGGTGTCATCGATTCGAGGAAAGCGCAGCATGGGTCCCTCCCGGTGAGAAGAGTCGGCATTGCCCCGATCCTACGCCCAACGAACCTATTGGAGTCCGAAAGTCAACGTGAGGAAGACCGCCATCTGGCCGCGCGTGTTGGGCTGCTCGGGACAGTAGAGCAGGGGTGCCGCCTGGCAGCCGCCCGTGATCCCGCGGTTGTAGAGGTCCTCGACGAAGGCGACCGCGAAGTAGTCCAGAGGCACGTCTCCGAAGATCCCCGCCGGATCCGGCGGGACGTAATCGCTGCCGAGGAGCGTCTTCAGGAGGAAGACCGCCATCTCCCCGCGCGTGACGGCGCGGTCCGGGCAGTAGGAGGTCGCGGTGCAGCCGCCGGTGACGCCGAGCGCGTGGAGCTCCTCGATCCAGTCGGCCGCGAAGTCGCCGACGTGCACGTCGTCGAATACCGTGCCGGTCGCCGGCGGCGGGACGTGGTCCGCGCCGTACTTCGCCTTCAGCAGGAAGACCGCCATCTCGGCGCGCGTGTTGGCCGCGTCGGGACAGAAGACGGTCCCGTCCTGGCAGCCGGCGGTGATCTCGTGCCGCCGGATCGTGTTCACGAAGTCGTGGAACGGATGGTCGGGCGTCACGTCGAGGAAGTCGACGGAAACGAGCCGGCTCGCCTCGGCGGACGTGCAGCTCAGGAGCTCGACCGACACGCGGACGTTCATCGTCGTGCCGGGTGCGCCGGAGGTGAACGTGATCGCGTCGGTGGACTGCCCGTCGGTGATGGTGCCGCCGTCGAGCGCCCACGTCGGAAGGAGGCTCGGATCGGAGTCGATCGAGGCGAGGAGCCCCGGCGTCAGCGACGGGACCGAGACCGGCGCGGTGACGGCCGGCGTCGCCAGGGGGCAGTCCTCGATGGTGGTCGTCTCGCTCGAGGTGTTGTTGGCCGAGCTCGGATCGACCTCGTCGGCGGAGACGGTCGCCGTGTTCGTCAGCGTCCCGGGGGCGCCGGGGTTCAGGTGGATCGTGATCGTGCCCGTGGCGTCGACCGCGAGCGAGGCCACGGTGCAATCCGCGTCGGTGGTCGTATGCGTGCAGTTGAAGTCGCTCGACGTGACCGTGACGTTGGCGCTGCCTGCCGGGAAGTCGTCATGGACGACGACGTTGTGGGCGTCCTGCGGACCGTGGTTGGTCGCCGTCAGCGTGTAGGTGATCATCGACGTCACGAGGGCGGGGTCCGGAGAATCGGTCTGCGTGACCTCGAGGTCCGCGCTCTGGAAGCTCACCGCCGCGAGTGCGTCGGCGCGGCCCCAGCCGTACGTGTTGTTCGGGATCTGGCTGCCGGGCACGCCGTTGCAGGTCTGCGCCGAGGTGCGCGGCACCGCGCTTCCCGTGATCATGGGCTCGATCCCATCGGGGTTGCCGATCAGCGCCGGCTGCGCCGAGAGCAGCAGCGCGACGAGGCCGACGACATGCGGCCCCGCCATGCTCGTTCCGCTGAAGACGGCGTAGGAGTTGAAGGGCACGCTCGAGCGCACGCTGACGCCCGGGGCGGAGACGTCCGGCTTGAGGCGGCCGCTGCCGTCGATCGTGACGGCGCCGCGGCTCGAGAAGCCCGCGATGACGTCCGAGATGTCCGTCGCGCCGATCGAGAACGAGGCGTCGTAGATCGCGGCGGGGGAGTCGACCGAGCTGCAGCCCGGGCCGCTGTTTCCGGCCGAGACGACGACCTCGATCCCGGCCGCGCGCGTGTTCTCGACCACCGTCTTCAGGACGTTCGGGTCCGTGCAGCCCTCGCTGGGGGGACAGCCCCAGGAGTTGTTGATGACGTGGGGCGCCTTGGTCGGGTCGGGGTTCTGGTCGTTCAGGTCCGTCGGCGCGATGAACCACTCGAAACACTCGGAGTAGGTCGTCGGGGTGCCGGCGCCCTGATCCATGTTCCGGCAGCCGATCCACTTCGCGCCGGGCGCCATACCGATCTGGTTGCCGCCGCCGTCGTCGCCGACCATCGTGCCCATCGTGTGCGTGCCGTGGTCGGTGTCGTCGCAGGGGGCGACCGCGTCATGGCCGCAGCTCCCTCCGCCCGAGTGGATGGAGTCGTGCCAGTTGTAGTTGTGGTCGGCGACCGTGCCGTTCCAGCCACGGTACTTGCCCTTGATCGCGGGGTGGTCCCACTGGTAGCCCGTGTCCTGCCCGCCGACGACGACGTTCTGGCCGGTGAAGCCGAGCGCCCAGACGTCCGGAGCGTGGACCTTCGTGATGTTCCACTCGATCCCTTCCGGGGACCCTGGAAGCCTCGCGCCATCCGACGCGGAGTCGACGGGATCGTCCAGGCGGACGGTCGGATTCGCGTACACGTGGAAGACGTCCTCGCGCGCGGCGAGCTCCGCGACGAGACTCGCGTCGCCGCGGACCCAGATCATGTTGGCGATCCAGAAGGAGCGGTGCGGGACGCCGCGGTCCCCGAGGAGCCGCAGGAGCGGCGCCTGGGTGCGCTCGGCGAACGACGAGAGCGCGTTCTGGACGAAGGCGCCCTTCTCGCCCTTCGCGCGGAGGGAGGCGGCACCGCGCAGGTCGGCCTGCTCGCGCAGCATCACGAGGAACTCCGCGCTCCCGCGCGCGGAGTTGTCGAGCACCCAGGGATCGACCTTCGAGCGCCAGTCGGAGCCGGCGACCTTCGAGCCCGAGTCGCTGGCGGCGGCGTTCACTCCGAGGACGAGCGCGAGCGCGGTGCCGAGGAGCCAGGTCCTGCCCATGATTTGCCTCCCGATTGAACGAGGCATTATGGCCGAAGCCGGCTCCCGCGCAAGCCGTCCACCGCGTCGAAGCGAGACTCTCTTAGGGAAGCTCGAACGTCTTCGTCAGGAACACCGCCATCTCGCCCCGCAGATTGGGGTTGTCGGGGCAATAGAGGAGCGGGTCCGTCGCGCACCCTCCGGTGATGCCGCGGCGATAGAGGTCCTCGATGAACGCGGCCGCGAAGTCGCCGACGGCGACGTCCGCGAACACGCCGATCGGGTCCGGCGGGACGTACGCGGATCCGAGCAGCGTCTTCAGGAGGAACACCGCCATCTGCGCGCGGGTGACCGGGTCAAGCGGGCAGTAGTCCCCATCACCGCAACCGCCCGTGACGCCGAGCGCCGCGAGCTCCTCGATCCAGTCGGCCGCGAAGTCGCCGGGGTGCACGTCGCCGAACACGGTTCCGGTCGCGGGAGGCGGCGCGTGGAACGGCCCGAAGCGGCTCTTCAGCAGGAAGACGGCCATCTCGGCTCGCGTCACGTCGGCATCGACGCAGAAGAGGTCGCCGCCGCAGCCGGCCGTGACGCCGGCGCGGAACAGAGACTCGACGAACGCATGGAAGGGATGAGCCTGGGGAACGTCCCCGAAGTCGGCGAAGAACCCGCGGGCGCCCGTGAGCGAGCCGGTCGTGCCGTCGGGATTCGCGACCGCGACGTCGTTGAGGCTGCCGGCCTGCAGCGCGGGCGTCGTCCCCGTGATCAGCTCGGGCGAGACGGAGACGCCGAGCGCTCCGACCCCGCCGATGGTCAGGACCGCGCCGTCCTGGAATCCCTCGCCCGTAACCGAGACCCCGGCGCCGCCCGCGAGTCCCGACGCCGGCGCGATCGCGACGTCGGAGAGCGCCAGGAACCACGGCCGCGTGCGCGGGTCGTTCTCGAAGAAGGCGAGCAGCATGTTCCCGACCTTGGTCTCGCCGAGCGTCGAGGGGTGCGTCAGGTCGGACGGCTCGAAGTCCTCGGGGACCCAGATGAGGCCGTCGCTCCCGCGCGGGATCGTCCCGTCGGCCCAGAGGTACGGTCCCCAGCCGATCCACGGCGCGCCCGCGTCGTAGTTCAGGTCGCCGGCGCGGGGGTCGACGATCACGCCGCCGTTGGCCATCTGGTCGATCTGGGCCTGGACGATCCACTTGACCGCGAAGCCGGACTCGTACGCGTAGGGCTCGGGATTCAGGTCCGAGATGGCATAGCCGGCGTAGCTGCGGCTCGTGACGAACACGCACTGCAGGTTCGGATACCGCGTCTTGGCGGAGCGGATGACGTCGCCGAGCAGCGTCTCGAGCGTGTACGCGTCCGCGTCGGCGTTGGGCAAGGAGCTCGTCGGATGGGCGTCGGCCTCCTTGAGCCAGACCGCCTGGACCTGCGCCTCGGTCAGTCCCTGTGCGGCGAGGTCGAAGTCGCGGACGCGGTCGAAGTTGTCGGCGGAAGGCACGGACCACTTGATCGCGGTCTGCCCGCTGCGCGCTCCGTTCACGAGCGCGAGCGCCGTGTGGTCGACGTCGCCGTCGACGAGGGCCTGTCCGATGAACGTCCACGGGTTGCACGGCTGGAGTCCGTTCTGCGAGCAGAACTCCTGGGTCGTGTGGGACATCCCGATCGAGAGGAGGACGATGCGTCCGGACGCGCTGGGGTGGCCGCCGGTGTCGAGCGGCTGGATGGCGAGCGCGCGCGTCCGTCCGGCCGCGGCGTGCGCGTCGGGCATGACGTTGCTCCCGTTCGGATAGAGGCCGCCCGAAAAACCGAGATAGGTCTCCGACTGGCCCATCTCGGTCAGCGGCGTCGCGACGAAGGGCGGTGTCTGGGCGGGCAGCGCCGCCGCTCCCGCCGCGAGCAGAGCGAAGAGAGGAAGGAGCCGGCCGCGAGCCTGGACCCGTCGCGCGTCGCTGATCATCTCCGAGCCTCCGAGAGGTTGACGAACGGCGGCGGAGGAGGTTGACGCATCCGCGGCTCCTCGGCGGAAAAACGAGCCGGCCACCTTTGACGGTGGCCGGCGTGGAGACCGAAGCGCGGGAGTGACGGTGCGGGGTTGGTCTAGGGAAGGTCCAGCCGAAAAATCGTCATGGAAGGTCGAAGGTCTTGGTGACGAACACGGACATCTCGCCGCGGGTAACCGGGTTGTCGGGGCAGTAGCGCAGCGGGTTGATCGCGCAGCCGCCCGTGATGCCGCGGCCGTAGAAGTCCTCGATCCAGTCCGCCGCGAAGGAGCCCAGCGGGACGTCGGAGAAGAGCGTCCCGCTCGCCGGCGGCGGCACGTAGTCGGATCCGAGGAGGTCCTTGAGCAGGAAGACGGCCATCTGCGCCCGCGTCACCGGGGCATCCGGACAGAAATTCAGGGGACTGGTCGTACAGCCGCCGGTCACGCCCAGGTTGTAGAGCTCCTCGATCCAGGCCGCGGCGAAGGAGCCGAGCGGGACGTCCCCGAAGATCGCGCCGGTCGCGGGCGGCGGGACGTGATCCGAGCCGTACTTGGCCTTCAAGAGGAAGACCGCCATCTGCGAGCGCGGAATCTGCTGATCCGGACAGTAGTTGCCGTTGAGGCAGCCGACGGTGATCTCGTTGCGCGCGACGGTGGCGACGAAGTCGTGGAAGGGATGCGACGGCGGAACGTCGTTGAAGTCGACCTGGATGTTCCGCGAAGCGATCGGCGAGCTGCAGCCGGAGTTGGTCTCGAAGACCGTGCAGTGCATGGTGGTCCCGGCGGGACCGGCGTCGAAGACGATCTGCCGCGTCGTCTGGCCGCCCGTGATCGTCCCGCCCTGGAGCGTCCACGTGAACACCGATCCCGGATGGTCGGTCACGCTGGCCGAGGCGCCGGACGCCCCGATGGGAAGCGAGAGCGGGGCCGTGATGACGGGCATCGCCGGAGTCTGGTTGACCGTGATCGTGACGGCCGGATTGTTCGTGGACTCGCAGCCGTTCGCCGCGGTGACCGTCAGGGTGTAGACGGTGGTGATCGTCGGCGTCGCCGTCGGCGCGCACGCGCTCGCGTCGGAGAGGCCCGCGGCGGGAGACCAGGAGCAGCTGACGCCGCCCGAACCGTTCAGCGGGGTCGAGCCGCCCGTGCAGATCGTGGCGGTGCCGGACGCCGACGCCGTCGGAGTGGTGTTCACGACGAGCGTCGCCGGAGTCGAGGTCAGCGACTGATTGAAGTTGTCCGTGACGACGATGTCGTAGCTGCCCGCGTCGCCCGCGGCGGTCGGGTTGATCGTGAGGGTCGTCGTGTGCACGCCCGAGATCGTGCCGCCGTCGACGAGATCGACTCCGTCCTTGCGCCACTGGTAGCTGAGCGGCGCCTGTCCGCTGGCCGTGACCGGGAAGACGGCGGACGATCCGCTGCACACGGTCAGGTCCGGCGGCGCGGAGACGGTCAGGGGGATGCGCTCGTAGGCGCCCATGTCGACGATCGGCGAGCCGGGCAGGCCGACGCCGGTGTCCGGCACGTCGGGGTCGTCGAAGAAGCGCGGCAGGCCGACGACGTCCACGATGACGCCGCCGGTCACCGCGAAGTTGCTCCCCGAGTCGACCGCGGGGGATCCGGGGCCCGGCCGCAGGTCGCCCGGAGCCTGGATGAAGAGCGGGTCGCTGCTGACGTTGCCCGTTCCCGCGAAGCCGCCCTGGATGTCCGAGTAGGTCACGCCCGCCGTGCCGAGGCACACGCCGGTGCAGAGCTCGCCGGCCGAGTCGCCCCAGAGGACGGTGTTGCTGACGGTGTTCGAGTTGCTCGAGACGAAGGCGATGCCGTAGCCCGCGTTCGCCGTGAACGTGCAGTTGTCGATGACGCTGCCGTCCACGGACGCGACCTGCAGACCGTTCGGGTTGTTCTGCGCGAAGATCGAGTTGATGAGAGTGACCGGCGCGCCGGCGGTCTCGAGCCCGCCGCCTCCGGTCGAGGAGCTCGAGATCGAGTTGGAGCGGAAGACGCAGCTCTGCGCCGTCACGGAGCTTCCGCCGCCCGCGTAGATCGCCCCGCCCTTGCCGCCGAAGCCGACCGAGTTGCCCTGGAAGAGGCAGGAGAGCAGGAGCGGCGCGCCGCTCGTGATGCGGAGGCCGCCGCCCTCGGCCTGGGCGAAGTTGCCCGTGAAGGTCACGTGCGCGATCGTCGGCGAACCGCCGTTGTCCCACATCCCGGCGCCGCGGTCGTTGTTGGACACCGGCGCGCCGTCGGCCTGTCCCGCCGTGATCGTGAAGCCGTCGAGCACGCCCGTGTTCGTCACGGACGCAGCGGCGGTCACGACGTGGTAGCTGTTGTCGTTGGCGACGCCGGGCGAGCCGATGTCGCCCGAGAGGATCGTCACGTTGACGGCCGGGTCGCGCTGCGACCGCATCGTCTCGGTGCCGTTGAAGCCGCCGTAGACGCCGACTCCGTTCTTCAGCGCGATGCTGACCGTCCGGTCCGACACGGTGGCGGGCTTGTACGTCGCCGCGGCCACCCAAATCTCGTCCCCGGAGTTGGCCGCGGCCAGGGCGAGCGGCAGGGCGGTGAAGGCGTCGGTCCAGCTGCTGCCGTTGTTGGCGCCCGTGGCGGCGGCGTTCACGTAGAGAACGCCGGCCGAGGCGGCCGATGCGAAGACCATGAACACCGCGGCGACGGTGGCCGACAGCCGCGCGGGGAAGCGCATCGCGAACCCTCCATCTGGTGAAGACACGTCAAATCCATTGTCCCGCGACGCGTCCGGAAAGTCAGCCGTCCGTTCGGTCAGGAAAAGGGACGGGTGTCCTCGAGTTCCGCGACGAGGGCGATCGAGACCGGGACCCCTTGCTACGCTCGGGATGACGGCGCCGCGAGCTTCTCGATGAGGAGCGCCGCGAGCGCCGCCCGCTCCGGCAGGCTCGCGAGCACCACGTGCTCGTTCTCCGCGTGCGCGCCGTCGCCGTCGGGGCCCAGGCCGTCGAGCGTGGGCAGCCCGAGGGCCGCCGCGAAGGATGCCTCGGAGGCCCCGCCCGTCGCGATCTCCCGAAGCTCGGGCAGCCCGAGCTCCGCGGCGGCCGCGCGCGCGGCTCCGAATGCCGCGACGACTCCCGCCGTACGCTCGAGCGGCGGATAGAACGGGCCCCGCTCGACCTCGAGCCGGATGCGTGCGTCGGAACTGGCGAGTCGGAGGCGCTCGACCCCTTCGCACGCGCGCTCGCCGTCGCGCAGCGCGCGAAAGCGGACGTCGATCTGCGCCTCGGCCTCGTCGGGCACGACGTTCGGCCGCGACCCGCCGCGGACGGTGCCGACGTTCAGCGTGATCCCGCTCTCGAGGTCCGTGAGGGCCGCGGCGTCGAGGAGCCGGCGCGACAGCTCGAGGATGGCGTTGGCGCCGCGCGCGAAATCGGCGCCCGCGTGCGCCGCGACGCCCCGGGCGCGCAGCGTCAGCGTCGTCGAGCCCTTGCGCTGCGTCTTGACCGCGCCGCCCGGCCACGCGGGCTCGAAGTCGAGCACGGCGGCGCAGGAGCCCATCGACGACTCCATCACGTCGCGATAGGGCTCGCAGCCGACCTCCTCGAGCGGCGTCAGGAAGACCGTGACCGGGAGAGGGAATCCGGAGTCTCCCGCGGCCGACGCCCTCATCGACTTGAGGGCGTAGAGGAGCACGACGATGCCGCCCTTCATGTCGAAGGAGCCCGCACCGAAGAGGCGCCCGTCCTCGACGCGAACCGGACGCCGCCGCAGCGTTCCGAGGTCCCAGACCGTGTCGAGGTGGCCGAGCAGCATCACGGCCGGGCGGTCCGAGACGCCGCGCGCCCGCAGGATCGGGCCGCCGCCCTCGACCGGCAGGAGCTCCCCGGGGAGCCCGAGGCCGGAGAGCTCGCGCTCGACGCGCCGCGCCAGGGCCGCGACGGCGGAGGGCTCCGTCGACGGAGACTCGATCGCGACGAGCTCCTCGAGCAGGCGCGTCATCTCCTCGGAACGGCTGCGGCACCAGGCGAGCGTCGGATGGTCGGCGGTCGGCACGCGCAGATCCTACCGGAGCGCTTTTTCGGAGGGTCGCTCGCGAAAGAGGCGTAAAATTGCTCGAAAACCATGCGTTTTTCGGATTCGCCCTCGCGGCCCGGCCGGGCGCGCGCCGCGAGATTTCTGCCCCTCGCGGTGGCGCTGTTCCTCCCGCTCCTCGCGTACGTCGCGGCCGAGCGGATCCCGACGCAGAGCGAGCTCGCCCAGCTCGAATCCCGGGAGGCCGGGATCTCCGGCGAGGTCTCGCACCGGCAATACCTGCCCGATCGGCAGGCGAAGCCGCTGACCGGCCGCGTGCTCTTCGTCATCCTCGACTGCTGGCGGCGACAGGTCGCGCTCAACGATTCGAGCATGCCGCGTCTCGCGGCGCTCGCGCGCCTGGGCAGCCGGGGGACCGTGCTGACCGGCGTGCACACCCACACCAGGGCGTGCGTTCGCAAGCTGATGACGGGGTTGAAATCGAACCTCCGCGACTCCGATCTGGACCTCCTGAACGACCCGATCTCTCCGGAGTCGCTGCTGAGCCGCCTGAACGCGGCGCGGTTTCCCTACGCGCTGATCGACGCCACGCCGGCGTTTCCGAGCCTCTTCCGCCAGCAGGCCCGTCCGGGAGCTCTCGTGACTCCCTCCACCGCCGGGCTCCCGTGGGATCCCGAGGATCCGGCCCACGACGCGCTGGTCGAGGCCGCGACGCAGCACGCTCTCGCGAACCCGAAGCTGAAGTTCGTGATGATCCACCTCGAGGACCTGGACCTCGCGAGCCATCTCTTCACGCCGGTCAGTCCCGCCTACGACGTCGTGGTCCGGAAGACGGATGCGCGGATGGCCCGCATCACGGCCCAGCTCGACCTCGACCGGGACACCCTGTTCGTGATCGGCGACCATGGCGCGAACGACCGCGGGCACCACGGGGGAGCGGAGTATGCGGCGCGGGAGACGGCCTACCTGGCGGCGGGCGCGGGCATCACGCGGGCCAACCGTCCGCTCGATCCGATCGACGTCGCCGACTCGCTCGCCGCTCTTCTCGGTCTCTGTCCGCCGCTCGACTCGACCGGAGCGCCGAACCCGCAGCTCCTCGCTCTCGACGCGCGCGAGTTGAAGAGCCGCTGCGACGCCTGTCTGCGCGACCGGCTCGCCACGCTGCCCGGCCCGTTGAGCCGCTGGACCTCGACCGTCGAGGCGAAGCAGTACTTCAAGGCCGAGGCGTTCACCGCGCCGGTGGCGCAGCTCTACAAGCGCGTGACCTCGCCCCTCGCCGAGTCGCGCCGTTCGCGCACGGTCGCGCTCACCGGACTCGGAGCCGTGGCCTTGAGCCTCGCCGCGCTCCTGCTGTTCGGCATCGACTCGCGGGTCGGCGCGGGGTGGCTCCTCGCCCTCGCGGCGCTCGCGTTCTCTCCCTTCCGGGACGCCGTGGCGGTGGCCGTCTACGCGGCGATCTTCGCGATCATCTCGCTCAACCACCTCCCCACCGCGAAGGCGGCGGGCCGCCGCCGCAGCATGCGCCGGTCGGACCTCGTCGGCTGCGCGCTCGCCGCCGCCCTGCTCGCGAGCCTCGTCCTGAGCGAGCCGACTCCGTCCTTCCAGGCGTTCACGATGGCCGCCGGCGCGGTGGCCCTCGCGCTCGGCGGCGCCTACATCGCGCCGGGGGTCTTCGAGAAATCGCGGGCGGGACGGTTCACGCCGGCCATCCTGATCGGCCTCGCCGCGGCGATCGTCTCCAGCCTGATCTCGGGCAACCAGCTGCGGCAAATCTCCTCGCTCGGGACGATGCTCGTGGACCTCGCGCTCGGTCTGGGGGGCCTCTTCCTGATCGCGGGTCTCCTCCTGGAAGAGGACAACCTGATCGGTCTCGCGTCGATCGTCCTGGCGGGGTGCGTGTTTCGCGGCTGGCCGCTCGTCATCGTGGTCCTGGCGGAGGTCCTGCTGCGCTGCCTGCGCACGACGGTTCCGCGGAGCCTGACCGATGCGGTCGTCTGGGCGCCGGTCGGCGTGCTCGCCCTGCTGCATTCCGTCAACGGCGGTTACGGATTGGCCAGGGTGGATCTGTCGCTCGCGGTGCTGGGATCGGAGGGAGACCTCGTCGACTTCCGCTGGGCGATGGCGATGTTCCTGCTCTCGTACCTGCTGCCGTTCCTGCTCGCTCTCCGCATGGCCCTGGCTGTGACGAAGCGCACGCTGAGCGTCTATCTGAACGTCCTCCTCTGCGTCTTCGTGATGTGCGCCGGTGCGGATTTGATCTTTCTCGCGCTTCCTCGGTTACAGGAGCTCCAGGCGGGGCGTTACGAAGAGAGAGTGCTCTTCGACGTCGGCTTCGCCGCCCTCACCGTCCTGTGCCTCGCGGCCCGGGCCGGATGGTCGCTCCTGTCGGGACTCCGAGCCCGGACCCCCGCGGCGGTCACGGTCACGGACTGACGAGAAGATCCGGACGCCATGCGCTTCGTCTCCTCTTTCCTGCGGCCTTCTTCGCGCCGAGGCGCCGTGCTCTGGGGCCTCGTCCCCGTGGTCCTCGTGCTGATGGCGGCCGCCACCCTCCGCCAGGCTCCGGAGGCGCCCCCTTCGAGGGGGAGTGCCCCCGTCCCGCGCGCGCCTCGGGTGGCGGAGCGCCCCCTCACGCGGCGCGTCCTGCTCGTCGTGCTCGACGCCTGGCGCGCGGAGACCGCGCTCGACGACTCCCGCATGCCGTTCGTCGCGAGACTCGCCGTGAAGGGAAGCCGCGGACCCGTCCTCAGCGGACCGCGGACGTTCACCAAGGCCTGCGTCCGCGAGCTCCTGACCGGACAGCGCTCGAGCCTGAGCGAGTCGGCGCGCAACCTCGTCACGGACACGGTCTCCGGCGAGTCCGTGCTGACGCGCCTCGCCGAGGCGCGGATGCCGTTCACGATGATCGACGCGTTCGAAGCCTTCGGCGGGCTCTTCTCGGCGAGGTTCTCTCCGGCGTCCGTCCGCAAGGCGTCGATCGCGGGGTTGCCGCGCGACCCGCTCGATCTGGCGCACGACGCCGTCGTCGAGGCGGCGGGCCTCGAGGCCCTCGGCGATCCGTCGCAACGCCTCATCGTGGTCCACCTCGAGAGCGTCGACCTCGCCGGCCACGTCTACTCGCCGCACACGGCGGCGTACGACCGCGCCGTCGAGGCGGCCGACGAGCGGCTCGCGCGGCTCGCGGCCCCGCTGGACCTCGGGCGCGACACCCTGATCGTGATCGGCGATCACGGCAGCGACGACCAGGGGCATCACGGAGGTCCGGACCGGCAGGCCCGCGAGACGGCGTACCTCGCCGCGGGCGCGGGGATCCGCGCCGGCTCCGTCTCGCTCGATCCGCTCGACTTCGCCCCGACCCTCTCCGCGCTGCTCGGCGTGTGTCCGCCGGGGCAGTCGATCGGAGCGCCGGAGGAGGAGCTGCTGGCAGGCGACGCGCGAGTGCTGAAGGCCCGGTGCGACGCGTGTCTCCGTGATCGGCTGGCGGCCGCCGGCGCCGCGAACCCGGACTCGGACGAGGCACGCGCCTACTTCGCCGCTCCGGCCTACACGTCGAGCACCGCCGGCCTTTACAAGGACCTCGTGAGCGTCCGCGAGCGTTCTCGCCGGTCGCCGTTCTTCGGGGCGGTGGCGGTCCTCGCCCTTGCGGTCGGGCTCCTGCTCCTGCACGAGACCGCCGCGCCGGAGGGCGTCCTCGCCGCCTGGGCCGTTCCCGTCGCGATCCTCGTGATGGCCGTCTCGACCGAGCGCGACCTCTTCGCGATCGTCCTCTACGCCGCCGCGCTCTTGCTGCTGGTCTCCCGGGAGCTGACCGCCCGGAGCGCCGTGGCCGTGGCGACGGCCATGCTGCTGCTGATCGGCGTCAGGGCCGCGCTGCCGACGCCGGACGCGGGACCGTTCACGCGAGCGGCCGGCATGATCGGTCTCCTCGCCGCCGCCGCGGCGCTCGCGCCCGCCGCGCTGCGGCGCACCCGCATCGGGCGCCTCGGCTTTCTCGTGCTGACCTCCGTGATCGCGGGCGTCGCCGCCACCCAGGTCCGCTCGGACCAGATTCCGGGGCACTTCTCGTGGAGGCTGACGCTGGTCGACTACGCCCTCGCGACCGGCGTGCTCTTCCTCCTCGTGGGGCTGATCCTGCAGGAGCGGGCGGTCGTGGGCCTCGCCGCGCTGGCGCTCGCGACCTGCTTCTTCCATGGACTTCCGCTCGCCGTCTTCGCGCTGCTGACGCTCCTCCCGACGCTGTCCCGGGGCCCGCGGCGCGTGCCCGTCTTCCTTCCCGCGGCGCTCTTCGCTCCGCTCGGCGCCCTGGCTCTGCTGCGGGCGCAGAACGGAGGCTACGGGTTCTCCCGGATCGACCTGTCGCTCTTCGCTCTGGGGATCCCGTGGGTCGGTGAGCCGAACTATCTGTGGGGCGCGGCGCTCATCCTGCTGTCGTACCTCGTTCCCCTGATCCTCGCCGCGCTCCTCGGCCAGCGGTTCCACGGCATGGCCCGGGCCTCGCTCGGCGCGATCGTCGCCGCGTTCCTGATCTTCGCCGGCGTCGACCTGCTCTTCCTGTCGCTCCCGGGCGCCTCGCCGGTGCGCGTCGCGCGCCTGGAGGAGGTCTTCGTCTTCGACGTGGTCTTCGGTTTCCTCGGCCTGCTCCTCTTCGCGGGCGCCGCCGCGCTCGAACGGCTCCGGATCGGCGCGATGCCTCCTGCCCAGGCCGAGCCGGTTCCGGTGCGCGCGACGGCGGTGCGACTCTAGGCGAGGGCCTCGGCGGCGCGACTCTAGGCGCGGGCCTTGGCGGCCCGACTCTAGGCGCGGGCCTTGGCGGCCCGACTCTAGGCGCGGGCCTTGGCGGCCCGACTTTAGGCGCGGGCCTTGGCGGTGCGATTCTAGGCGCGGGCCTTGGCGGCCCGACTCTAGGCGCGGGCCTTGGCGGCCCGACGCGCGATCCGAACGAATCCGCGCGCGGCGGCGTCCTTCTCGACGCCCTCGAGGCGGGCGCGGCCCGCCGCGGCGGCGCCGGAGCGCATCTCGATTCCGCCGAGCGCGAGGCTCGCCTCGAGCGCGTAGGCGACGAGGCCCTTCTCGCGCGCGAGCGCGATCGCCCCCTCGAGGCTCTTGTGCGCGCCGGAGGCGTCGCCGCGCGCGGCGCGCGCGATCGAGGAGGCGAGGAGGAGCTCGCGCCGTGTCGTCTCGTGCTGGCCGGAGGCGGCGAGACGGCGCGCGCGATCGAGGAGCGGCGCCGCCTCCGCCTCGCGGCCCTCCTCGAGCGCGGCGCGAGCCGCGAGGGACAGGGCGAGGGTCTCGTCGTCCGGAAGCTTCTGGGCGTGCAGCGCGTCGGCCGCCTGTGCGGCCAGATCCCGCGCGGCCTTCGCGTCGCCCTGCGCGAGCGCGACGCGCGCGAGATCGTAGCGGCTCTGCGCCGCCGCGCCTTTCTCGCCGATCTCCTCGCGGATCTTCAGGGCCTTCTCGAAGTTCTCCCGGGCGCGCGGGAGCTCGTCCTCCGCGAGGTCGAGCGAGCCGAGTCCCGAGAGGACGAACGCCTCCTGATGGCGGTCTCGAGCCTCCCGGCACACGGGTAGGGCCTGCGCGAGCAGCGTCCGCGCCGCCGCGAGGTCGCCGGTCTCCGCGCGGACGGTCGCGAGGCCCGTCGCCGGATAGACGGTCCGGCTCTTCTGTCCGAGCGTGCGGAACGTCGAGAGTGACTCCTCGAAGCTCTTCGCCGCGCCGGCGGGGTCGCCCTCGCTCCACTGCAGCTCCGCGACGTTGTTGAGCGCGATGGCGCGTCCGCCCTCGTCCCCGATCAGCTCGTAGAGCGGGATCGCTCGCTGGAAGCTCTCCCGCGCGGCGCGCAGGTCGCCCACGATCACGAGGCCGGCCCCGATGTTGTTGAGCGCCTCGGCCTCGCCGGCCTTGTCGCCGATCTCGCGGAAGAGCGCGAGCGACTCCTCGGCGAGCCTCCGCGCGGTCGCCATGTCTCCCTGGTCGCCGACGACGTTCGCGATGTTGTCGAGCGCGCCGGCCGCGACGCGCTTGTTGCCGATCTCCCGTGCGATCGCGAGCACCTGCTCGTACGCCCTGGCGGCGCCCGGCAGATCGCCCTGGTCGTAGCGGGCGTTGCCGATGCCGTTGATCGCGCTCGCCGTCGCGCGCCGGTCGCCGGCGGCCTCGAAGAGATCGCGCGCCTGCTGGCTCAACGCCTCGCCGCCCTTCGGGTCGCCGAGGTTGCGCCGCGCGATGCCGCGCTGCATGCGGGCGGTCGCGTCGATCAGGCGCGCGCCGGAGGCCTGCGCGAGCGCCGAGGCCGCGACCGCGGCCTTCTCCATCCGCGCGAAGTCCGAGAGCGCCTTGGCGGTCTCCGCCTCGGCCGCGCCGATCCGCGGGTCGTCCTTCGGGAACGCGCGGCGCATCTCCGCGATCGTCGCGAGCGCGTCGTTGGCGCGTCCCGCGCGGGTCTGCGCGTTCGCGAGCTGGAGGCCGTACTCGAGGTCGTCGGGATAGAACGTGAAGAGCGAGCGATAGATCTCGACGGCGCGGCCCCACTCGTTGCCCGACGCCCGGTAGCGGCCCTCGACGGCGAGGCGCGTCTCGCGCGAGAGATCGCTCGACAGCACGAACGCGGCCTCCGAGGCCTCGAGCGCCTTCGCGTCGTACCCGAGTCCGGTCCACGCGGCGGCGAGGGCGGAGCGGGCCAGCGCGTGTTTCGGGTCGAGCGCCACGGCCTTCTCCAGCCGGTCGCGGGCCGTCACGGCGTCGAAGACGCGGAGCCGCGCGAGCCCCTCGGCGTAGAGCCGCGCGGCCTCGGGGTTGGAGGGGAGCGACGCTCGGACGGCCGCCGCGTCCGCCGGCGACACGGCCGGCAGCTCGAGTTTCTCGCGCAGGCTCTCGCCCGCGCGGGTCGCGAGCGCGTCGACGTCCGAGGCCGGGCCCTTCTCCGAGACGACGGCGATCGTCTCGCCGGCGGCGGTGTCCTGCAGCCGAAGGTCCAGGCGGAGCGTGGACGCGGAGCCCGCCCCGTTCGGCGGCGACGAGGTTGTCAGGTACGAGCCCGCCAGGACGATGTCGGCGCCGATGTTCCTGCGGATGCGCGCGAGGCTCCCGCGGCTGAGCGTGTCGGACTCCGTCAGCGCGAGGTCGCTCTTCATCCGCGCCACGTCCTCGCTCGAGACCGCGCGGAGCGTCTCGCCCGCCGCGAGCTCGGTCGTGAGCATCTCGGCGAGCGCCGTCGACACCCAGGCCTCCTCCGGCCGGCCCGCGAGGTTCTTGAAGCCCAGGACGGCGATGGAGCGCCGCGCCGGTCTGGCGGCCGCGCTCGAGGCGGCGGGCGCCGTCCCGGGACGGGTCGCGCGTCGGGCTCCGGCGCGAAGGGCGAGCCCCAGCCATCCGCCGGCCGCCGCGATGAGCAGCCCCGCGGCCGCCGCGACGAGCCGCAGCCGCCGGCGCCGCGCGCGGATGCCGGTCCCCGCCGCGACCGCCTCGCCATGCAGTCCTCGCAGGACCTCGCCGACCGACGCGAAGCGGTCACGCGGGTCGCGCTCGAGGCTGCGCAGAAGGGTCCGCTCCCATTCGACCGGAAGGTCCGGAACGCGCGTCCGGGGGGAGGGCGGCGCCTCCTTGAGCTTCTTGAGGGCGACCGAGATCGGCGAGTCTCCCTGGAAGGGCGTCTCGCCGGTCACCATCTCGTACAGCACGATCCCGAGCGCGTAGACGTCGGTCGCGGGGGAGACGGGGCGACCCTCGATCTGCTCGGGCGCCATGTAGTTCGGCGTCCCCATGACCGCCTCGGTCTCGGTGAGCGACGGCTCCCCGGGCCCGGGCCGGTCGCGGCGCGCGAGCCCGAAGTCGGTGACGACGACGCGCAATCCGCCGGGCCGCCGCGCGTCGGGCGAGAGCATCACGTTGGCGCTCTTGAAGTCGCGGTGGACGACGCCGGCCTCGTGCGCCGACGCGAGCGCCGCCGCCATCTGCTCGACCAGGGGAAGGGCGTCCTCCGGCCGCATCCGCCCGGTGCGCGCCAGGCGATGCGCCAGCGTCTCGCCCGTGAGCAGCTCCATCGTCAGGAACGTCACGGGTACCTCAGGGCCGTAGACGATGTCGAACGTCCGCGCCACGTTCGGATGCGTGACGCGGCGCGCGAGATTGACTTCGCGGAGGAAGCGCGCCATCGCGCGCGCGTCGCCCGCGACGTCGGGGCGGATCGTCTTGATCGCGACCCGCTCGCGCAGGACCTGGTCCTCCGCCTCGTAGACCTCTCCCATGCCGCCGCGGGCGATGAACCGGACGACACGGAAGCGGCCGGCGAGGACCTCGCCCTCGGAGAGGCTCGGGACGGGGGTTCCCGCCGCGCGCGGAGCGGTCGGCGGCGCGGAGACGCTCTTCGCGGGCGTCGGCGCGGTCTCCTGGGCGTCCTCGGGGGTCCCGTCAGTCATGGGCCGGGGGCCGGGACTCCTTCTGGCGCTCGAAGTCGATCTGCGCGGCGACCTTCGAGATCCGGTCGGCGAAGACGACGACGAGGTCGTCGCGGCGCGCGATCTGGAGCGCCCGGCGGACGGCCTCGGATTCGTTCTTGACCTCCTCGATCGCGTCCGCCCTCATCCCGTGGCGGACCAGGCCGTCGCGCAGCTTCCCGACGACTTCTCCGGCCGGGCGTCCCCGCAGGTCTTCGTCGTCGCGGAGGATCACGTGGTCGAAGTGCGGGGCCGCCTCCTTCGCGATCGCGTCGAAGTCCGCCTCGCGCCGGTCCCCGGGCGCGTTGAGGATCACGACCAGCCGGCCGCGTTTGATCGAGGCGAGGAACGGCGCCACGAGCGCCATGCCGTGCGCGTTGTGGCAGTAGTCGATCATCACCTTGAAGTCGCGGAACTCGTACACGTTCGCGCGCCCCGGCGCCTGGAACGGCGTCGGGTGGAACGTCGTCAGGCCGCCGCGAATGTCGTCCAGCTCGATGCCGGCGGCGAACGCGGCGAGGGAGGCCGCGAGCGCGTTGGAGATGTTGAAGCGGGCCTTGCCGTCGAAGGTGATCGGCACCTGGCGCGCGTGGACGAGCGGGATGCGCAGCGTCGCGCGGTAGAGGCACAGCGTGTCGTGGCGGTCCATGACCGCCGCGAGCCCTCCGGCCGCGACGTGCTCCTTGAGCCGGGAGTGGTGAGGATCCAGCGAGAAGTACGCGATCCTCGCCTTGACCCGCCCGGCGATCCAATCCGACATCGGGTCCTCGGCGTTCAGCACGGCGACGCCGTCCGGGAAGACGCGCTCGACGACGAGCGCCTTGAGCCGGGCGAGGTCCTCGAGGGTCTCGATGTCACGCAGCCCGAGGTGGTCCTCGGCGACGTTGGTGACGACCCCGACGTTGGCCCAGTCGTAGCCGAGCCCGAAGCGCAGGAGTCCGCCGCGCGCCGTCTCGAGCGCCGCGAAGGTGACCGTCGGGTCGCGCAGGACCGCCTGCGCGGACGCCGGACCCGTGCAGTCGCCCTTCATGATCTGCTCGCTGCCGACGTAGACGCCCTCGGTCGTCGTGAGGCCGACGTGGTGGCCGGCATAGCGCGCGACGTGCGCCAGCAGCCGCGTCGTCGTGGTCTTGCCGTTCGTGCCCGTGATCGAAACGATGGGAATTCGCGAGGGCGCGCCCGGCGGGTACAGCATGTCCATGACCGCGCCGGCCGCGTCGCGCGGCGTGCCCTCCGTCGGGTCGGTGTGCATCCGGAACCCCGGCGCCGCGTTGACCTCGACGATCCCGCCGCCGACGTCGCCGACGGGCTTCTCGACCGTGGGGGAGATCACGTCGATGCCGGCGATGTCGAGTCCGACGATCCGCGCGATGCGCTCCATCAGGTGGATGTTGGACGGGTGGACCGAGTCGGTGACGTCGCGCGAGATGCCGCCGGTCGAGAGGTTCGCGGTCGACTTCAGGTACACCGTCTCGCCCTCGTCCGGCACGGACTGCGGCGTCAGCCCGCGCCGCGAGAGGAGCGCGAGCGAGAGCTCGTCGATCTCGATCTTGGTCAGGATCTTCTCGTGCCCGATGCCGCGGCGAGGGTCCTCGTTGACCACGTCGACCAGCTCGTCGATCGTCCGCCGGCCGTCGCCGACGACGAAGGCCGGCACCCGCTGCGCGGCGCAGATGAACCGCCCGTTGATGACCAGGAAGCGGAAGTCGAAGCCCTCCAGGAAGTGCTCGACGATGACCTCGTCGCGGAACTTGACCGCGTCCTTGAACGCGAGGCGCAGCTCCGCCTCGCTACGGATGTTGGTGAGGACGCCGCGTCCGTGCGACGCGTCGAGGGGCTTGACGACGACCGGCCACCCCAGCGCCTTCGCGGCGTCGACGGCCTCGTCCTCGTCGTCGACGACGGTCCCCTTCGGAACCGGGACGCCGTTGTCGCCCAGGAGCTTCTTCGTCAGGCTCTTGTCGCCGGCGATCTCGACGCCGAGCTGCCCGGTGGTCGAGGCGATCGTGGCCTGGATGCGCTTCTGGTGGACGCCGGTCCCGAGCATGACGAGGGAGCGGTCGTTGAGGCGCAGGTGCGGAATCCCGCGCGTGGTCGCCGCGGCCACGATCGAGCGCGTGGACGGACCCAGCGCCCAGCGGTCGCGCGTCTTCTTGAGCCTCTCGATCGAGGACGGCAGGTCGAGGTCCACGTCCAGCCCGGCGCAATGCTCGACGACGTCGAGCGCGAGCTTCCCGGCGCGGATTCCCGCCCGCTCCTCCTCCATCTCGTACACGAGGTTGTAGACGCCGGGCGTCTTCGTCTCGCGCGTCCGGCCGAAGGTGACCGAGATGCCGACCTCCTGCTGAATCTCGATCGCGACGTGCTCGGCGACGTGCCCGAGCCAGGTCCCCTCGCGCAGCCGCTTGAGGAATCCGCCGCGCTCGCCCTCGGAGCAGTGGTGCTTCTCGAGCCCCGGGAGGAGCTTCACGAGGGCGTCCGCGAAGCCGGGAATGTCGCTGGAGGGACGGTCGCGGAACGAGCCGAGGTCGATGCGGA
>Ga0157379_10001224_pt1 | contig 20855 bp, 26 predicted proteins | sample S25metaG_FD_121802 | JGI IMG/M metagenome (GOLD analysis project Ga0157379, IMG submission 121802) | Switchgrass rhizosphere microbial communities from Kellogg Biological Station, Michigan, USA - S2-5 metaG | ecosystem: Host-associated > Plants > Roots > Rhizosphere > Soil | place: USA... | reverse complement strand
TCAAAGGATCGGTAACTATTGCCAATTAAAGCATTCAAAGTGATCCGTACGATTAATGTTTTGGAGCGACTCCAACCAAGAAGCTCAACAAGTGAAACTGACAGCGCTCAGCGTCGCTTCAGAACTTTCCTGCCAACATATCCATTAAATATTCTGAAAAGTTTTTCCTTAACCAGGTCCTTTTCGGAAAGTGCCGTAAAGTGACTTTCTCTTGATCTAGTCGGGGTTGATATTTGTGACTCCCAGTCAGATCTCCTTTTCTTCTCCAGTTCCGCTCCGCCTGCGCGCCGTATCAAGCGAATAAAAGATAGAATATCAGGCGATATACCCTCGGGCCGTACCTCTGAGTTCCAAGCTAATCAGATAGATTTCTAAATTCCAATTCATTCATGCGGAATCAGTCTGACTGGAATTTGATGGGGTCGCACGTTTCTAAGACTCTCCAAATTACTGCCACCAGATTTGCAAGCCACATATACCATAACTGTTGCGTCCAAGGTTTCGAAGTGATCCTAAGAGAAACAGCTCACAGCATGTCTGTGAGCAATCAGTCTTTAGAATCCTTTCACTGTCGAGGATGTCCTCTATCTCGGCGCAAATCAAAATCTTGCTGAGATACTCGTTGATGTATGTCGCCGAGGAGATTAGAGATATGCGTATGGAGGGTTTACGCTCACCATAATGCAAGAAAAGTGGTCAAAAGCTTCTCTCAGCTTGCTTGATGACGCTGATTCAGACAAACAATGAATAGGAAAGCGTAAACAAAAGCCACCCACAACTCAACATATCATTCTTCAGAAAATCTACGGTATTTGATGTGCACGGAATGTCTCTATCAAACCGTGACTCTTGTTAATTCGGCATAAATTGACATAAATCCACGCGTAAGGATAGGCTCATATGTGCATCTATTCCACCTCAACAGCGGTACGGCGCGAATCTTGGAGTAATTGACATACCGACGTGCAGATCGACGAGGATGGTGAGAAGGAATCGAAGATATTCCTGTGCACGCCACGACGGGCTGAGTACCGCCAAAAATGGACGTTCTTCGTCCCACAGTTTTCTCTAGAAGTATAACAGAATCCAGGAAGGTTTGCCACAATGTCAAACCTAGTAAGAATGGAAATTATTTACCGGGATTGATAAACAGAAAGAAGCAATCAGGTTTTAATCCGGTCATTTTTAGTACCGCATATCACTGCGGTCAGCATTAGCGCTTGACGGTTTGTGGTTGCTCTCAGTCTCGATGTAGCGGCAAGACATGGCAGACCACTTACGTCCCTGAATTCTCAATCTCATTTCAATAACTAACTTTTAGACGACAGATATTTTGTTTGGCGAAGTCATTTTGAATGCTTTTGAGGTCCTGGATGTCAGCCTAGAGCAGCAACAGGGAAGAAATTGGTTTCGAGGGAGCTAACACTAAAGTCTTTTATATAAAAGCTGCAGACCCCACATGGAATGAATCACAAAGCTTTCAGTCCAAAAATCCTTCCACTCTAGCACTTCTAAACACACAGCTCAACATGCCCGCTCCTCGTGAACCCGTTGCGAAATTGCCCCTGACGGCACGCAAAAACAGTGCGCTTCAATCTTCTCCTGACCACTATATTAATTACTCACATTTTGTCTAGTGCGCGATGAGTTCGAGAATAAGCTTCCTGACTTGAAGGCCCGCATGGCTAAACTTGGCTTCCCCGATTTTGAATTTGTTGCCAATCCCAATCTCGTTTTCGTCTACGCTGAGCCAGACAGCTACGGTCACCACAGTCTCGGTCGCTGCATCCATGAATACTTCGACAGCTTCATCTCGCGTCTTTCTGACTACGTCAAGCAAGGCAAAGATACTGAGTCTGTCGAAGCTTTGAAGAAGGTCGCCAACAAGAATGTCGTCAACCTTGTTCCTGATGATGAGGATAAATACTCTTATTGCGGTATTCAAATCCACGACGGTCAAATCTGGCTCTACTTTAACCAGGCTAAATTGGCCTATAACATTTATGATGCCGCCGAGAAGATTGGCCCTGCTATTGATGCTGGTAAGAATCATTATTGTTCTTTTTTTTTTGTATAAAGATCAGATATTTACCTCTGTCTATAGCCATCGATGCGATGGGGGGAGATGATCTTCCTATTAGTGTCCGTCGCTCTATCGCTCAATATCTAGATAAGGAAGTCCCAGATATGGAGAAGAAATTGGAGAAAATATTCGGCAAGCCGTACACCCTCGAGGCTGACGTCGCAAAGAACTACACTTTCTTGAAGGCCCACAAGGATGAGCTGGGCGATGTTACCTATCTTGATCGTTTACCTGAATTCATTAAATTCTACTGGGGCGGTGTTATGAGCGGTATTGGCTGGAAGAAATTCGAGTCGGATGATATGCTTCAAGAGGCTTTCAACGAGGCCGCTGAAAAGGGTGTCATCCGCTTCGAAGTCGTTGATAAGCTCGAGGTGAGTAACTTCTATTGGCTCTAAGATTCATAATAACCCTCTATTCCATCTTACAGTTTGGAAGTTATAACGACTGCACATTCGAGGATGGTGAACTGAAGGTTCGAACTATCCCTTCAAAATTCGGCGTCAATGTCGACCAGGTCTTGGAGAAGGTGTTGGACAGGCTATAAATTACTATGTGCTCACTGGTTGGAATTTATGAGAAATATGAAGCTTTATCTATGTATTAAATAAAAATTGGTCACTGCTGTTTCTGTCTATGCAACCTAACGAAAATCGAGAATCCCCTTGGATATGGCTCACCTTAAGGCATAAATCGGGTTTCTTCGCGTTTGGACAAACCAAGGGATGGGTATCAGAATGGGTTGCCCGGTCTTTTGGAGCCCCAAGCCAAAGTGATATTTTAAAATTATTCAACACGAGGGCTTTGGCTAACACCTGAAATAGGGGATCTTAAGCCAGTATTCCACACGAGACGCGGAGATTTGACAATAACATATCTTCTGACAGTAGGAGGTATAGTCCTTATCCTATCGCGTACGTGCTTGTGGAGGCTTGAGAAATCCATGCTTTTGGTTTTTACCCGTCCTACCGAAATATTGACCGGCACTGGTTCTTTGAGATGAAAAAGGCTCGAGCATTCTATTCGAATCGTGGCCAGAATATGTAGTCGTATTGCCAGAAGGCTGGAAACGTGTGAAGGCGAATATTCATTTCATACGAGAGCCAACGGACTTCCTATGCAGTTCCCTTGTCTCTTATATTCGAAGACAACAATGTTCCATCACCCATCCTGGTACTGACGAACTGACGAAGAAAACAGTGCGAGGAACTTACTCCAGCACGCCGATTTTTTTTTTCAGCCTGGACTCAGCAGGGGAGTAATTTGCTAGGTAAAGGAAGACGAGGAGAGCTTGAGATACTTGACCGCTGCGGGCTCTGCCATTCACTAAAATAGAATTAATTTTCACGATTCAAATTCCTCTCGACATACTTGAATAAACGTGTCTTCTATCGCGGATTAAATCTAATAACTATTATGATACGTTGTATGCTTTCACTCAGACTCAAAAGCCCCGAATTCAACTGCCCTATTTTATTCCGAGTGGCGGAGTGAGAGCGGAAGCGGAGTTCGGGGTTTGGGTGGACACCGCTGGTTTCGTGAAGCCCTGGAGAATAACTTTGACTTGAGACATCGGCGCTTAATATAAACTCTGCACTCCTTGAGCACGTTTGGCCGCGTCGCTTCCAAATGTACTATTGTGAAAAGGAAGTAATAAAATTCTTCAATTTTTATTTTATATTTTAAGAATAAATAAGAGCTTTCCAACGAGGCGGGAGAAGGATGGTTACCTGATTAAGAAATATCGATGGCGAGAGGTATTCTACCGTAGCGTCTCTGCTCTGGATATATTCCAAACCCCCAATGGAGCCTATGTTTCCTCCATACCACTTACACCATCCTCTCGCCAACTGTCCAACTTTTTACAAACCTGCTTGTTTTGCATACAAGGACATGGATTACTCTAACGTTGTACTCCGCAGCCCCTCCCCTCTCACTCTACAAGGAGAATCGGAATTCGACACCTTCTTCTCCTCTGTAAATAGAAGGTCTCCTGGTTTTGCTCCGTCGTCTACCGATGTCGAGCCACCTGCTTCTTCTCAGTGTGCCAAATATGGTAATTCGACACGTGCCCTCAATTTCATTTTCACTCACATCCGCTTTTCTGTTAGGGCCAACAGCAGCCACTCCAATCCACATCGATACAGTTTCCTCTGTTCCCTCTAATGCCTCTTCACCTTCTTCTTCGTTTCCTACAACGCCCCAAGACCCATTCCAAGGACATTTAAGGGAGAAGGAAGTCCCAGCCACACATTGGGGGCTTGAAGATTCGACCGAAGGCGCCGGAGTGAACACTTTCCTTTCTGTATATACGACATTGGGTGATGGTAAGTATCTTTATTTTACTTTACATTGTCATTTTATCAACCCGTATGATAAGTTAATCCTTGGAAAGATTCCCTACCATCGCACGAGGATCCACTTCTCTCTTTTCCTGCCGCCCCATCTCCCTTCGCTCCAAGCCACTCTGCTACTAATGCCTCTTTTGATGGTAGGGATATTTCTCATATATGAATATTATTTCGCTAACACCCTCATGTAGACCTTTCCCTCGATGCTGAATTCTCCAGACTTTTGAGGGAACTGTCACAAGCCTCCTCTCAAGTTTCAACAACAGCGAACGCCGATTCCAAGCTCGAAGCTGCAGGTGAAGCGAGTGCTTTATTTTTGAATAACTCTGGCCCTTCTTTGGACCCACAGTTCGAGCGCTCTCCCCTCTTTAATAATAGGAATTCACAAGAGCATCCGTCACTCAACCTCAATAACACCCACCATGATTTCGCTCCTTTGCAACCATGTCCTCCTGCATGTCCGCCATTCCGCCAGGAGATGTCGTGCGCCACAACTCGGCCATCGATCCTGCAGCGTGAGCATCATACGATAGGAGATCCGAACACCTCCCATTGTTGCCGCGGTCATCTCGAAAGCATGCATGCATACTCCGCCTCGTCAACCGCTGCACCCCCTGGCCAATTCAATGTAGCTCCCACAATCCCTCTTCTGAGCGTCATGTCATTCAAGCAACAACTTCCTTATGCGTCATCTTCGTCGCAAACACTTCCCCAAACACATTCGAAACTCCTGACAGCCGTCAAGAATTCCTGCATCGAAGCCGCACCCTACACTCTCGAGCCTCCTTCATCCGCTGCATCATCATCCGCCTCTTCTCCCTCCACCTCCAACAAACGTGGTACCAAAAACGCATACAGCGTTGCGCATATCCATGACTACATGTGGGTCAACTTTGATAAGTCAGAGCCTCGAGAAGGCGGTGTCGGTGCACCTGGTAAACACTGGAAGGAGAAATTCTGTACATTGGAAGAGGCGAAGCACCATCTGGCGAATTCAAAGGCGGCTCGCGCCAGGGTTACGAAGGAAATCAGAGATGGGGAGAAAAGGAGGAAGGCGACGGATAAGAGGAGGGATATATTTTGTTTCATGAAGGGTTGTGGACAGATGTTTGGTCGGGTTGAGAAGCTTGGGAGACATTTGGCGACGACAAAGGGTGTTCACCAGGACATGAAGCGTGAGTTTACATTATTATTTCCTCGCTCCTTCTCTTACTCATGCGATTATTTATTCAGCATGGATCTGTCCTCATCAAGGCTGCGACAAACACTATCTTGATCAAAACAGCCTGCGCGCACATATGTATCTCCATCGCGAGAAGGGATATCCGAATCTCCCCTTCCCTTATGCATGGAACTCTCCATACCCAGGAGTTTTAGATGCGGCTTTCAAGGCGTACAAGAAGGCGGAGTCTCAGATCCAAAAGGAGCCTGAGATATCTATAACAGTTTGAGAGTGAGTATTGTTTCGCTAAGTCCGTAGAGTTGGATTTTATAATAACTGGCATTCTGCTAGGATCGTCTCATCTCGTCAACGCTTGTATTGTATGCCGGTATCATCACCCGCACCCGCACCATCACTAATTTATATGTAACCTCAAGACTTATGAAACTATTGCACACCGTGTGTCTTGTATGGACATAGCCGCATATAATTACCTCCTCGTTACTTCAAAGAAAAATTCAACATGCAACCTTATTCTTCTTATGCACAATATTATATTACCAACCATGACCTTGTTATTTCTACCTTGCTTTGTTTCTCGCTATCTGGTTCTTTCCTGCTCACTTCCATGGTTCCCACCTCACTATCAGTAGACTCCTAAATTCACCATTAATAACTCCCATTCCTCCCTATTTGTCTTCCCTTGCTTCCTGATGAATACTTGCAACCGTTTCGCTTCCCTTTAAATCTTTTCTTTTCCCCCCTCCCTAATCTGCTTGAAGAGCGTGTTTCTTTTTTCAAGTTATATTATTTCATAATATTCTTCTCATGTTCTTATAACACATTCGATACTAAATTTCTATTGACCGATTAAATGAGTATCTTGTGATGCCTTTTCTGACTTCGCCACTTACCCACATACTACGCGGTTGCTCCTATCAACAGAATTATAGATTTTCTTGTCAGGAAATGAGCGCCATTAAACCATTAGACGTGTATACACTCAAGTCAGTGTGAAAAAGGGTGACATACCTGGGTCTCGTGCTCCTGTGGGAATATTAATATTCTGACCGCAGTGTACCAAGTATCTATATTATCACGTCCTTTCCCTGCGATAAGACAAAACGGCTCGCGAAGTTTAACGCATCTGAAAATTGACGATCCTAAGCCTCGTGTGAACTATAGAAATCCGTTGGATTGTGCATTGATATACCCGATGGTTGAACGGGTCGGGAAAGAGGACGGGCCGCTCGTCCCTAAACTCTATGTTGAGTGTGTTTCCATCTGTCCATTAATCTCCAGCACGTACACGTACAGGAAAGACCTGCCGTAGGCGGGCATTGGTCCAGGTTTCGAAACCTCCAATGTCCAATCAAATAGCCTGCAAGCGCGTGAATGATCTACGCGTGAAGTCACGTGACAGCTTTGTCAGCTTCCTTACAACAGTCCTGCTTGTATTGCAATCCTTCGGCGATCCTCCAGCTTTTTCTCATAGTTTTGCCTTACAATTTCTCATTCTTCTCGAACGCCAAACGCTTTAGATAAATGAAGCTGAAGAGAGAGCTCGGTGCTATCGATGCGCCCGACGTTCAGGTCGACAATCCCCGTCCCAAGCGCCGCAAGCATGGATCCTCAGTCGCGTCGCATTCTGCCAACGGCGATATTGAAACGGGAGATGGAAGCCATGAAGCCGGAGAAAACGCTGCTACTAATCGCAAGACGGTTTCGGAGCAAGGGAAGACGATCTTGAACGCGGTCATAAACGCGAAGGACAAGCAGTGAGTGATTTCAGTCGTTTTGCGTCGGAGTCTGTCACTTACATTACATCGCGGCTTCAGGAGTCGCCTGATCTCCTACGACTTTCAGAAACTACCTTCTAAGAAACAATATCCAGATTATTATGCTCTTATCAAAAGACCCATAGCTCTCGACGAGATTGGGAAGCGTCTGGAGCGTGGCGAGTATGCATCGTTGGAAGCCGTCAAAGCTGACTTCGACACCTGCTTCAAGAATGCAAAGAAATATAATATGAAAGATAGTCAGATATGGTTGGACGCAAAAGCTTTACACGTATGTTTTCTCTTTTGAACTGGATCTTGACGAACTGCCAAGGCATTTCTACTAGAAAATCGCCAACACCGAGTATCGAAGTATATCTGGAGTACGAAATGGCATTGATGTCGAAGGATCTGAGGATGATGAAGAATATGAAGAAGAGGAGACCATTGGAAAACCGCAAAGCATAAACCTTCGTGACTTGATGAAGACGCGGATGGACAAGCTAGTCTCGAAGAGAGACTCAACGTATGTCCACTCATTTTTCCTTTGTTAGTCAGTAGCTCACTCGATATCTTTCATTCAGTAATCGCGTTATAAGTGAAATCTTTATGGAGCTTCCATCAAAGAAGATGTATCCCTTCTATTACAAGACCATTAAGAAGCCAATGTGCTTTAACCAGATAAATGTGCGCATGGTTACTCTCCTTTGTCGCACGTTATTCATAGCATTGTAGCGACGAGTGCAACGTAAAGAGTACGCCTCAATGGCAGATTTTGCTGCCGAAGTCGAACTTGTATTTTCGAATGCTGTCACATTCAACGAGGAGCATAGCGTAATCTGGGAAGATGCCATGACACTCAAGGTATAATCCTTCCATATATCTCTTCTTCGCTTTCTTATTGTCCCTTCTAGGCATATTTCAAACAACTCATGTCTGATTTACCACCACCTTACGCACTCCCAGAATACTCTGCACAAAACGGGAAGCTAAAACTCCGAGTCCCCGCCCCGTCTCGTCTAGCCAACATCTCACCAGCGACCCAACCCTCCGGCTTGAAGTTGAAACTCCCAACACTGGCGGCAGCAACTGCGACATCCTCTGCCCAACAATCCCCAAAGCCTCCACAAGCTCCTATCAAGCAACCTTCTCATTCACCGAACATTGCTGCCAAGGGTATCCCGCAAACTCAGCCTGTTTTACAACCTCAACCCATCGCCCAAGCTTCATCCACATACCTTCGACCCGCCAACTTCACGCAACTGAATCCACATCAGTCACAATCCAATTATCAGTATGCCCCGCAGCCAGTTTCACAACCTCAATCGTCCGCGCAATCGATATCGCCCTCGCCATTGCCAGCTACGCCAGTCCCAGCTGATATCACATTCGACCATCCGCTTCGGTCTGTCACGCTCAAGACCCTACCTTTAGGTAGAACATTACGATTAGACTCGTCAGAAGGCGTCAGAACATGGGTTTTACGCTTGTCCAAAGGAGAATCTATCGTTGATATCCTAGACGTGAGGTTCGAACCGCTAGACAGCGACGACGAAGACGAAGACGAGGAACAATCCGCTGGACATGTCGAAGATGAAGTTATTGTCAAAGCGAATGGGACGCTCATTGATGCGAAGGTACCGAATCATAGGGAAGGTGAAGGTGTTTGGGAGGTGGCTGATTTGAAGACAGGTACGAATGTGTTGGAAGTTGGGGAGAAGGAAGGGGAGATTTGGAAGATTGTTTTGCAGCGGATAGAACTTGGGAAGTAACCATTTTAGTAAACATTCTCGTATCTGATGGGGTGCGAATGATTTCAGTGTCGTGATGTATTATTTGTGTATTATTATATATGCTCGTGGAGAATCTTGGTATCAGTTGTAGTACTGCTCTTTTATTGATAATTAGCTCCTGGAATATTAATTATCTCCATTCTTAGCTTGTACCCTTTCTGATTTCCTCAACTTAATTTGAATCTCTCTATCGACTGGTAATTAGTGAGCTCCAGCGCTTGATAGCTGAAGCAGCAGGATATTCAGTTCTCCCCGTAGCCTCCAGCCACCCTATGCAACCATTTACTGTAACCCGGTACAGCTGGTAATTGTTATAAAGCGAAAGGACTGTACAAACATTTTCAGGATATTTTCCGTAAACTCCTTTCGAAACTTTAATCGTTGATATGCTCATCATTCAGTGGGCCCTACAGCGGAAGAACTCGCTTTTCGTACGTATTCTTTCACTGCCTGTAACAACAAAGCATCATACCGTCGCTGTATCATACCCGAGTCGTTTCTCAATGCACATGATAATTGTACAAACAAAAAAAAAAGATTACTACTAATAATCACAACCCACTTCCTCGTATCTTACCCAAGCAGGTCGGCATGTCCAGAAGCCGACAGCGCCAACACAAACTCGTCATCCAAATATTTCGACACCGCAATCTGGTCTCCAAGACCCTTCCTCCGTCTTGTCTTTAGCACAAGATCCCTCGCCAATGCCTGACCCGACGCAGGCTCAAGCGGCCTCAGCATAATCGACGAATCGGTAGGATCCCCAGGAACAATCGACCAATGGTCGAACACTTGAAGACAGAACGCCTGTCCCTGCGTCGCCGTCCGCAAATCCGTCTCAAAGCCGTTCGCATCGATCACAGGTATAAGGGCTTTGATCGTGTATAGCGGCGAGCCCGCTTTGGGGATATCTTGTGTGACGTGGCCTCGACGTCTAGCGAGGACGGTATAGACTGCTGAGATGCAGTCTGCTGGCGCTTGGACTTCGACGTAGTAGATGGGTTCCATGAGGCGTGGTGTCGCCATGAGGAAAGAACTGTAACAGACACGACGAGCTGTTGGGACAATCTGTCCTCCTCCGCGGTATATTGGCTCTTGGGCGAGGCTGGCGTCGAGAATGCGGAATTTGACGTTACGCATGGCTATTACGCAAAGTTAGTCGCTTAGAATAACACTCGAATACATATCCACTCACGTTCATCACACAATGGACCCTCTCTCGCACCCCATTGGAATCCTTGCTTAATATGCTCCTTAACGGACACAAGAAGCTTTTTGTCGACCTGTGAAGGTAGGGTATCATCAAGTAGAATATTCGGCCCATTTTCATCTGGTCCAAATGCCCATATCGATCTCGAAGCGAGTAAGTCCCATTGATAGCGTTCTTCGAAGAACTTGCCGCGATCCTTTACTGGCATGCGCATCGTCACCCGACCGGCCTCGATATCGTCTGCGATGCCACGTTCTAGTGGTTCCGCGATCATAGTGAGCTTATTTCTATAAACGAATCTATGAGAAAGACAAAGAAAACCAAAAAAATTCCACACACTTTTTATTCGGCGTATCAGCATAACATTTCAACGCACTGGTCTCCAACACGGTCTCACAAAACCTCGTTGTTGGATCCGAAACCTTAATCTCAATCTCCGCAAAAATCTTCCTCAAATCATGCATCACACAATCCAAATAAAGTTCCCCGGTCCCGATAATAACGTGTTCGCCGCTCTCTTCCACTTTGGTCGTCACGAGGGGATACGACTTGTTAATGTTGCGTAGACCAGCGAGCATTTTTGGGAGTTCGGAAGGCGCGATGGGTTCGACGGCGATTTTGAGGACAGACTGGGTGATATGTTTGATGGGACGGAAGATGTGGAGGTCATCGTCGATGTCTGTGGAGGTAATGGTGGCGGTTTTGGAAATGGAGGCGTCGATTCCGCCGAGCAGGACTAAGTTGCCCGCGGGCATTTCTTGGGTTTCGATAAAGTATCTGAGCACTAATCAGGACGATGAGGATTACAACGAAATGGTTTACCCACCGTGCTTCGGGGATCCAGATAGCATCTACAACTGCCTTGACCATGTCTTCCTCATCTTGTGGTGAATATCCCTCTCCAAGAACTTTCACTTCCATGCCTTTTTTCACTGTCCCACTCATCACACGACCGAATGCTCGGAATCCTTGCGCATCCGTCGTCTGGTAGAGTTTGGTGATTTGAACCATAACAGGTCCGTCTGTCCTTAACTCCCTCATATTCTCCGCCAGTTCAGACGACTGAGGCCCAGTATACGTTCCTTCAACCTATATAAAACTATTAAGGATAAGACGAACAACCATCCATCAACAAACGCACCTTCTGCGCAGCTCCCTCGACGGGAGACGGGATATGCTCCACAATCATATCCACCAACCCAGTCGCAGGCCCAAAGAACTGATCCAATACCGCCTTCAACAACGGCCTCACATCCATCTTATACATCACAGGCTTCAACTCGATACCCAAACTCTGCAATGTCACCTTCAGCTGCTCAGTCTCCTCGCTCAGAACCTGGGTATAGAGTTTATACAACGGTTCTAGCACGAAGTGAACGAAGGATCGTGGCGTTTGTTCGGAGTCGCCGTGGCGGACGAATCTGCGGTCATTTTTGTTGTAGTAGATATCGCCCCAGAGACGGTCTGCAAATCCATCGACGTCGAGAGAGCCTGTATCGCTGGCATTAGTCTTTTATGAGGTTTGATGAGAACAAATACTCCTCACCATAAGTATCTGCGTACATCTGAGCAAACGACTTCAGCGTAAAACACCACCCCAAATCGGTACTGGCAAAGGCAACATTGCCTCGTTCGGGGCTCAAACGCAAGTCGGGGTCAGAGTTAATCGCGCTGTGTATATCCATTGGTTCAGAATACCAATGCATTTATACGACGGACCAACCTGATAAACGTATTGACCTCCTCAATAGTATGGCGAATCTTGTAATACGCATCCGCGGGTGGCAAACGCAGTTCCAAGATAAGTCGGTCAACCTTGTTAATAACCAGCGTCATAGGAATACCCTGATTCAATGCATGTCGAATGATAGATTCCGTATTCACCATTACCTGAATCCCAATCACTCAGTCAGCAAAGATGAAAGAACCTCTCGAAACCAACTTACCCCCTCCACAACATCAACCACCACAATAACCCCATCCACAAGCCTCATCACCGCCGCAACCTCGTCCACAAAATTAACGTGCCCCGGCGTATCCACAATATTCACCAAATGCGACTTTCCGGCCGTCGTTGAAAGAATAAGCGACATAGGCGACGACTTTATCGATATCTCCCTCGCGCGTGACAACACATGCGTATCCGTATACCGCGTCGGACGGTCTGCATCCCATGTGAGTTTATGCGTTTCGAAAACTAACATGTCAAGGAGGGCGGTTTTGCCGTGGTGTAAGTGTCCTACGACAGCGACATTGCGAATCATGGAGGGGTAGTTAGTCATATCGACGAGGAACCTATCGACGAAATCATCGTAATTAGAACGATACCATAAAGGTATACAGGCATAAAACCCACCCTTTATCAAACCTCGTCTCAGGGAGTCCCTTCTCCTCAATATTCCATTTCCGCACTTTAACAGGCGCAATGATCGGTTCAGACAAAGGTTGCGCATCTTCCTCCTGCACAAGTGTCTCCACATCTGGTCCATATACCTCCTCAGCAGTAGGATAATATTTCTTATCTTCATGCAACACCACCGCATTATGAGCCGGTTCTGCTTCGTGCGAACGCATTAACATTCTTCGCATCTGTTGAAACTAGCCACTCACCATCCACCTCCATTAAAGCCATATCATCCGCCCCCGCCTCTCTCTCTCCTCCAAAGCCTTCCAAAGGACGTTCCTGCACCTGCGGTCGTTGCTGGAACTCCTCTGGCAACATATTCTCCTCATCTTCGTCCGATTCTAAGTCAGCACCAATGTAGTTCCCGAACTCGTCATAGTCTTCTAGTGACGCCATTTCGATTGCGATAGAACGCTCAGACGGTAGATAGAAAGAGACGAAGAAAGTTTTGAGAGGAAATAGGAAGAGAAACGCGGTGTCTTTCTCAACTACCGTTTGTGGTTTTCGTTTCGGGAAGTAGAGTTGCTCACGTAAGCCACTCAGCGCTTCCAAATCAAAGCACAAAAGCACCAAAGGACTGAAGATAAATTGATAAATTGATAATTCTTTATTCTACAGTGGTGGTACGTTATCGTTAATACAGAGTATTTCTAGCCTAATGAGTGATATCAAGAATGTAGGTATTATTTTAGGACCCACAGCCTATTGTTCGAAAAGTAAAGAAGAGAACTGCGCTCCTCATAAAAAACGAAGCCAAAATGTTCTTTAGTACACACTGTTATCGAATATCTGAACCTCGGGTCCAACTCTCGCAATAAGGAACGTCCCATGGATACCACCTACTTCTACGTCTGTCCCGGAGACGCGCCATTGTCCGATGATGGAGTTTGCGACCTGCATGTAGCCAGTGTAGACCCAGCGGCCAATGCCTGCATCCAACTGGGTAGAGAAGTGTCGGAATCAGTATATATCGCAATGTGAAAGGCAGGTAAGGACTGACTCCCAGTCTGACGAAGACGATTAAACCGTCTAGTTTCCTGACGCGGCCATAGTAAACATGTTCACCCCATGCAACACCATGCTTTCGATCAGTCTGTATTGAAATGGGTCAATCGTATATATAGATAAGAGAGAAGAAAGAAGCTAATACCTCGCCAGTTATAATAACATCAAGCGTAGGAACGTCCTCACCCACACCTTCTGCTTCAAATTCCATCTCCACATCCTCCGGAACAGGACTTGAATGTCCCGACCCAGTTGACGACCAACCCTCGGATTCTTGTAGATATTCTAGAACTTCTGCAGTTGGCTTGGGCTTTGGAGCAGGGTGTGGAAACTCAGGTAACGAAGAAGGCCCAGTGACGGTAATGAATTCCTTGACGGCGTGTTCGGCATCAGGTTCTGTAGGATCAGTGATGAGGACGCTGTCCTGTTGGTTAAGGCATTAATAGTACATCAGACGGAATGGGATGGGACAATGTACATCGGTCATATGGACATTGGTTCGAGTCGGAAAATCGATTCCAGAGGCCAGATAGCAGTTATCGATTGATTGGCCATCGAACCAACCAAGTTCGTCACTGAAATCGACATGTTCTCTCCATGAGGCGTGGAACCAACTACAGGTCCTATAAACCCAATATGAAAATAATATCCTGAAAGGAAAAAAGTGACTTACTCAAACCATTCATCAGGATCATCATCGATATCATGCAAGGGTCTCGGATGAATCTCAAACATCCGTGCAATAAAGTCCCATTCAGGAATCTACCAACGCATAAGAATAAAATACAACCACAAGAGAAGAGAAGAGGACATACACAAACGCGTCCAAGCCATTCACCAGAAAACATCCCAGGCGTATACATTGAATTAAACCAGGTGTGGACTACACCAAAGCCAGGCGGCGCCCTGATGATCTCTGCGATCCCCCTCATCCGATTGAAGGTATGCTCCCACCTCTTACTTCCCAACGGCGCTTGATCTGGAGGCAACCCCGACAAGTTCTCCCTCCCCTCCCCAGCCCGCGGAACCTCAGTCCCCAAAGCCAATCTGCGAAACAAATTAATCTCTTCCCATTCGGCCTTTGTGGAGCCGGTGTAATCTTCACGAGCGTTGGCTTCAGCACGCGTGGCAGGGAAACCGTCCCAGAGAGGTATATCTCTTATTTCCCGTCTGTTATTGATGATAGCGAGGGCTGTTGGGCAGAGGAGCGGCGGGACAACGTTGAGTACGTGTCCAAAGTAAGTGGTTTGGCTGGGTGTTGCGACAGGGACGGTTGCCACGGTACGAATGGAGTTGGGCAATAACTCAGGTAAAGACTTGATTTGATGTTCGAAGACGATGATGGCAGGGAGGGATGCCGTTGGGTACTGCGGAGAAGTGAGTAGGCGAACAAAGAAAGCGACAAGAGGACATACTCGATGGGGAGCTAGGCAAATAGGTCGCAAAGTATTGATAATGAATTTGTTTTCTTCGTCGCTGTCCAACATGACCCGGGCTGTGCAAAGTATTTGAGTAAACAATCCAGGCCAAAATGGAACATTGACGTACGTCGATCTGCCAGGATCCAAAAGCACGCCGCTGTCAACTGGAGATAGTCCGTCTCGATAGGCCACTCATTTTCGTCCCGTTCATTTAGTACGATATCGAAAAGGAGGTCTCGCATAAACTTTGTCGTCCCAGCCAAGTCCAGCTGCTTGCAATTCTTTCCATCATCGTCCAGTAGCATTAAATATATCAACCATAATTTCTCCGCCAGCTCCTCTCGTGTCGTTATTTCTCGCATAAATCTGCCCGTTTTGATTGCTTTGAGTAGTTTGCATCGCTCTTTGAATGTCGCGGCGTAGACGTAGGCAGAGATGTCGGATTTTGACCCTAGCCTCCGAATGGCGGCGGCAGAGTCGAAGATGTGTTCGAACAACACTATGAAGATATGATTGTTCGCCGCGAACCCACGCTGAGTCGCGCCGACCAGGGTGTCGTGCACCTCAACGGAGACGAGGAGGAGATTGCGGAGACATTGGACCTCGTCGAAGTTTGTAACGAGCTCGGCGACGACAAGCTCTTGCACCTCATAGGGAAGGTCGAGCCACGAAGGCATTAGGAATAGGAGGGAGAGGGAGAGGAGAATCCAGAACTATGAGTTATGGACATAAAATAGATAACCATGTCAGGAGCGGAGGTAAGAAGGAAATGCTTAAGCTTGGGTAAGCAGAAGTCACCAGTGATCCGTCCTAGCAGTTTCCTTTTTGGGTCAATGCAACATCTCCTCTCTCCCACGCCCCTGATATGGAGTAATGTCTGGCTGTTCTTCCGTGCTGTCGTTCAGCCAGCTCTCCGCCCACACCACACCAATTTCTCAGGGAGATGAATGCCTTAGAGGTCCTAGTTTTCCGTGTAAGCCAGGTTTCTCGTCTTCAAACAAATTGACAATCATCATCGGCATTCCCCGGGCACTTGATTGACTCTGAACCCTCATTCAAGCGAAGGGCTCGCAAGTATACATCTTTCCGTCAATGAGGCAAGCAGGGTTCTCCCCCGCACAACACCCAGGAAGGATTTACTTGCCAGTCACCTATATTGTGCGGAGAGTTTTTGCCAGATGCACACTTCTTTGTTTCCCTGCTTCTCAGAAGCTCCCGCACGCTCAACGGATTTTGGTCAAAGGGCAACAACGCCCAGAGCTACCTTGAGAACATCTCAGTTGCTTTGCCGTTGAAGAGGAAGATGCTGGAAGGATTTGTATCATTGAATGAGCGGCAGAAGAGTAATTCCACCTTCCGAGAGCCTCGTGTACTCTAGCAAACTTCCCTGATAATTTCAGGAATCATAGTAACGAGAATATGAAGGCGGAGAGCAGCTTTGGAAGAATGCTTCGAAAGGGCTGGTGATTTTAAAATATGTGTAACTCTTTGAAGAAAATCCTGCAAAGTAAATAAAGAACACACCTCAAAGAATAACCCAAGATGATACAGTAATAAGATAACTCAACGACGGGCCCGGGTGACCAACCTCGGAGATCCCCGCAAGCCATGGAATCCGCAACCACCTACTCAACATAAGTGAATCTATGCCGCTGAAAAAGGAGTGATGTGCCCGGAGCAAATGGTCCAAGAGATACGCGAAGCAAAAGTGACACCGTTTGAAAGCCCTAGACGTCCTGGACTCCCATAAGGATATTTGGCATAAGAGACCACACTTCCGCAAAAGACTTCTCCTCATTCGACGAAGCTGTAATTAGAATGGTTGGCCGCTTCGGGATCTCCTAGGTACAATGTTCCTCGCCCGAATTTAGAAAACTCTGTAAAAATTGGTAATGTCGAAATACGATCAACGGATCAGCGATTAGATGAAGAGTAACAGCGTTGTAGTACTTTAAATTAGCCTAACAAAGGCAATGGACCAGTTTATATCAGTGTGGGTAATGCTACCTCACCAAGGTTCCTTCATAGGTACCTCATCACCGTCAACAAAAGAAACCTAGACTGTAGCTAATTCCATACGGGATTAGTCTTATTGAGTTGCAGGCGTGCGGTGTAACGGGATAAGGAGAATGTGGGAGAGATGCTGGCATAAAAGGAACTCACGGAACGTAAGCGCGCGGCTTCCTTTCCACGTAACCTTCGTCTGTTGATCAAAGCCTTGCACCAGACAGCTACAAGACGGGATATGAAAGCATACATATTGCGGTAAAGGAAGAAGTCAGGAAGGGAGCTCCAAATTAAGCTTAGCCAGTCGAGGAGAGTGTGAAGACAAATTCTTCTTGTGACCAGTCGCGATATAGCAATTCAGATAGAGCATCCCTTAACGTTACTCGATAGCCCCTACAATCATGTTCCTTCGCTTTAACGGGAGATGACTTCCATGACGGGTTACCGACAATTCCGAGGAGCGTACAACGTGGACCACCTCACATGCTCTCACGACAAGGATCGACGGAGGTTTCGCCTCCCGTGGAATGACATGAGCCTGCATCATTCCGCAAGCCAGTTCGTTCGAATGAGTGAATCTGGTTGAGATTAACGTCCTTCGATTGAAACATCCGTGAAAGGGGGTATGAGCCGAAAAAGCAGGTTTAAGATTCAGGAAGAAGTAAATCACCGTCCCAAAAGCGATCCTTCACCCCGCACTTCGATGTCAAAAAGTAAGACCCTTTCACATACTGAAGGTCAACGGTCGTATTCAACGACGAGAGGTTGGGCACTTTGAAAGTACTCTCGGTTGATCAGTCTAAGTGTTACTGGCGGCTTCCGTTAGGACGGTTCGCAAAATGTCAGACATGAAGTCATTAAGATGCGGAATAACACGTTCACGTACTCGTTGGGGAGATTCAATATCCCGCTTCATAATAAAAAGGGGGTGTTCTCATTCACTCCCACTCTTCAATATTCACCCTCCAAGCGAGATTGAAGGGAAAGCGTACATCGTGGTAGACAAACCACTTCATAACGAGCACAAAGCCCTGCCGATTTTCAAGGGGGAGGAGCCCACCGACTGGCTCATCGGCAACTTGAAGAGAAGACACTACACTCTGTTCGGCCCACCAACTATTACCTAGAATCGATTACCGCAGGAAGAAAGTTGTGGAACTGAATAGGCTGTATTTTCAGAGTTTCATTCCAGCGTTTTTGCAAAGGCGGAGCTGCGGAGGATGAGACAAAATTAAGCGTAAACACTCCGGAGACGATGTCCTTTCTTGTACAGAGAGTCAAGCGCGCACCTCTTTAGAGAAACTTCCAAGGGGATAATCCTAGAAACGCTGTCCCAACTGATCAAGCTGGCAGATAAAGCTGCAACAAGACGTTGGACACCAACGGTGTTGTCGTTGTCATTGGCCTTCATTAGGACCAAGTCAGGGACATCCGAGTCGGAGGTTTCCTACTAGAAGCACCCAACATCGGGCAGGCCGTGTTCAGGGACTCTTTTAATGAAATCCACAAGAAGGCCCACGAGAAGATCTATCGAAAGGAGTAAAACGGAACCGTGCAAAGTAAGCGAGACGGTTTGTGCTTGCGGTTGCAGTTGCGGAAAAGAGTTAACGGTGTCACGCTATGTCACGGTTCTTGCGGTTTCCTCCTGTCGACTTATATCCCATTGTAGATCAACACTTTCTACAAAGGAATAGGTGTATTCTAACAATCCCTACATTGTAGACATAATATATGTTTAACTTTACTCACTCCGGATACTCATTTTGGTTGGCATTGCTCGTTGCGAAGGACCGAGATAATCATAAAACACAGCTCTTAATTGGAGACGTGTAACCAGCCAGAGAACCTGTTGAAAGAGACCCCAACGCCGCACACACATACACTCCACATTTTGGATTTGTCGAATATGTTTTTCCCTTGAACTGGCCCATCACTGCAGCATTGCCGTCTTCACCGTGATGCATCATATATCACCGATGACTCAAGCGCTGTCTGCCTGAACCTTGCCAACAAGGCTCTAGCTGAAGGCTCTAGGAAATAAAAGTATACTATCACAAAGCTCCTCTTCTGGTTCGTGACTCTTTTGACTTCTTATTGGTATATAGTCCCGTTAATTAGCGTAGGTGTGGGAAACTCTCAGGATTCGACCATTTGGTTTGATGGGTTTGATCTTCTGTCACTATGCGGACAGGTTAATACTTAGCTTTCGTCTTCTCTTCTCCTCTTCGGAATCGAAGTCACGCCCTTTTCTTCAACATAGTGCTGAAATATGGACCCATATTCAACGGGCAATTTTCAGAACCAATTCCAAAAAAATCGGTAGACTTCAACGAAAGAGACGCATTATTTATGGAGCTATTGCCATTCCTCTCCATAGCCTGTAACCGAGAGCACATATCGTGACACAGGTTGACGTGTTTGACATTCGATGGTGTTATTCTCCTCCTGATCGTCGCTTCTCCCTCCGAAGTCCATCAGCCGCCTTGGCCGACTCGTCACTTCTCTCGTCGCAATGCCAATTTTCTGTTTATTTTCCTTTTTCCTTTCTTCACCTGTCGATTGACTGTTTGATTCTGCAGGAGTCCGTCTGCGGGTCATGCTGTCTCCATCCCAGGGTTTTTGTTACTGCCTTCCGGTGAGGCTAGGTGCCCTAGTGGTGTCCTTTTTTCTTTTTGTAGGATCCCTTAGTTTTGCTGGTGTTACCCTTCACTCTTTATCTAGTGAGTAAATGGACTTGTTTGGTTTTCTTTTTCTTTTTCTGACACGACTATAAAATACAGCTTTAGCTTCACACATCACACCAAGTCAAGCTGCTTCATACTATCTTACGGCTATATCATGGATATCACTCTCTGTTTTCTCATTGATCAGGTATGCGACTCCATATTGCGTGACCCCCTTCGAATTCACTTCTCCCCCTTAGTTGCATCGGCGTACTCTTACAGCATCCCCTAATCCTCACGATTTTCGCTCGGTTTCTTCTATATCATTTCCCCATCAGCTTTCTATTCAACACCGTGCTGCTTATCGTGTTTTTACATTCATATCCCACTGCGGACCGTCTTCTCCGTTCGCCAGCATGTAAAACCTCGGTCCCCGGAAACGCGTCGACATGCAATGCATTTACACTCATGGAACACGTAACATGGCTTTACTTGTTTATATTGTTACCTGTAGCGATCATGCAGATATGTTCGTTATTCTGCATCACGTTATTTTCCTTTATTGAACCTTAATGCCTTTGCAGACACGTATACAGTAGTGAAGCGTTACATCTTTGTGCTAAGTGGAGAATGGGAATTGCGGAGGGAAGATGTAATGGAGAGTCAGCGGGCAAGTCAGGGTCCGGGCGGTTTACCACAGCGCAAACGTGGTGCCACTATCACGCAGACAGTTGGTCGAGGCGGACGTCGGCGGGCCAAAGCTCTATGGTTCAGTATGGAAACACCGGATCCAGGTCCTGAAGACTCATTCCTTCCGAGCATGATTCTTTCTGGACCGCCACCACCTCCTAAAGAGCAGCCATCTCCTAGTGAAATCCCCCCAGTTCCCCCGATCCCATCCAATGGTCTCGTATCTCCACCGATGCGCTCCATCTCCGACCTTGGGAGCATGTTACCTGGGCCAAAGAAAAAATTGGT